>Ga0209153_1000490_pt1 | contig 17866 bp, 16 predicted proteins | sample GraSoiAngelo_120_FD_185877 | JGI IMG/M metagenome (GOLD analysis project Ga0209153, IMG submission 185877) | Grasslands soil microbial communities from the Angelo Coastal Reserve, California, USA - 14_0919_09_20cm (SPAdes) (version 2) | ecosystem: Environmental > Terrestrial > Soil > Grasslands ...
GCCAGGGAACGATCCAGCGTCTCAGGAGCGGTCATGACCGGGCAACTTCAAGCTCCCCCATCGTTGCGCAAGCGGAGATTGCCCCCTCGTTGCGAGGGCGAAATCAGAGTCCAAGCGATTTCGGCTTGAGTCGGAGTGGGCGGTGGAGAACTCTCGTGGCGAGCGCCTTCTCAGGAGTCAAGCACGCATACCCATGGAAAAATCGCGACCGTCATTGTCTACCATCTTTCCGGAGTCCAGGCTTGCGCACGAACTCCTCGATGGGCTGGAAGCGCTTTGAGGCGTTTAAATTCCGCTAATCGACGACTTCCCTAGCGACATTCCCGCAGCACCTCGGACCACCGTTCGACCACCGCGCGATAATCGCCACCGGTAAATCGCTTCAACTCAGGCCAGGTGGATTCAATATGGTCTCGCTGATATGGCTTCGGTCCGTGGAAATGGATAATCTTTGCTTCGGCGCATTTTCCCCAATACGGCTTCCAATTCAGCTCCGGCCGCAGCCTGTCCCAGAGAGGGCCATTGCTATCGCGGTAGAACCAGCGGTAGGCGGCTTCGTCCCAGGATTCCTTTTCGAGTGCTGCCAGATTCCTCGCGATGTATTCGCGAAATTCCGGCAGGCTTTCACGCAAGCGTCTCGTGTTCATGAGCATCACGCCCGTATTCATATTTACGTAATCGTCCAGCACTCCTTCTGGAGCGACTGCGAAATACTGACATGGGTTCGCCTCCAATTCGGGGACGACCTCCGCCACAAATATCACGTCGCAGTCCGTATAGAGCACGCGCTCGGCGCCGTCCAAACTTGCCACGATCTCCGGCAGTTCCACGCGGGAAAAAGCGCCGGAAAGCGCTGCCTCGAAATGCGGATTCCCTTTTTTTCGGCCTAACTCCGCCAGAGCATCGCGAAACAAACTGCGGTGCCGAATGATCCGAACGTCGTGCTTTCTCAACCAGACGGTGAAATCATTGTCGCTGCCGTCATAAATGAAGTAGGGGACGAGTGAGGTAAATTTTCTCGCCGTGTGGACCGCCACCATGAGCATCTCCGCATATTGCCGAAAGGCGGTCGAATCCTCAGTGAGAGCAAAAAACCATAGCATCACCAGACTAGAGTGGGCTTCTTATCGGAACTCAAGAGACTCGACCGCCTCCGGAACCAGATGTCGTTATATATTCCAGGATCTTCCTTGCTGTGGACGTGTGCTTGCGATGTCTACCGCCGCTATCGTTACGTGTTTGAGGCGTTCAAATTCCGCTAGTCAGATCGTATGACTACCCAATCTCGGGCCCGCGTCCTGTTTTTCGCTCACGAGACGACCTGGAGCGGGGCTCCCATTCAGCTTTTTCACCTGCTCAGCTGGCTCAAACGCAAAGGCTGGGAAATCGCGGTCGCGGCGCCGAAACCGAATACTGCGGAATCGGGCCCAATCTCCGGCGAATTGCAACGAATCGGCGTGGAAGTTTTCCCAGTAATCGACTTATCAGCTCCACCGGATTTGGCAGAACTTGGAGCGCTCTGCGCGCGATTCGACGTCGTGGTGGTCAACACTCTGGTGATGTGGGCGCCAATCCGCGAGGCTAACGAACAAGGGGTTCCGGCAATCTGGTACATTCACGAAAGCCTCGTAGCCCATCACCTGATCACGCACATTCCGGAAATCAAACCTGCGCTTGGCCTGGCCGATATTCTCGTTATGCCAACGCGGCGGACGGCCCAGCTCTACGCGACCTGGACCGATCGACCGATCGAAGTGGTACCGTATGGAATCCCTTCGGCAAAGGCGACACCGGGAAAACCGGCAAAGGATTCGGAACTCATCCGGTTCCTCCTTCTCGGGACCTATGAGCCGCGGAAAGGGCAGGACCTTTACCTTCAGGCCATCGATCAGCTCAGCACCACGGCGAAATCACGCGCGGTTTTTCAAATGGCGGGGCGGATTTTGGATCGCCCCTTTTATGAGCGACTCGCGCAACAGGCCGGACAGATGCCGAACGTCGAGCTACGGGATGCGCTCGATCACAGCAAAGCGCTCGAGGCGAGTGCGGCTGCCGATGTTCTTGTCTGTGCATCCCGCGATGAAACGATGCCAATCGCGATTCTGGAAGCAATGAGCCTGGGAAAAGCGATCATCACGACGAACGTCGGCGGCGTTGAGGAATGGCTCAACGATGGAGTGAACGCGCTGCTCGTTCCGGCCGAGGACAGCCTGGCGCTGGCGGAGGCACTCCGCCGTTGCGTCGACGAGCCGGGCTTGATCGCGTCCTTAGGCGGGAATGCTCGCCGGACATTCTCGGAGAATTTTTCCATCGACCGGCTGGGCGAGCGTTTCAGCGCATTGATCGAGCGCGTGCGGAAGGAGAAAGCCCGATGACGTATCTCGAGTGGCTCGAGCGCTTCGCGTCCCTTACGCCAGAGATGCGCGCGAATTTTCACCAAAGAATTCTCGCGCTCGCCCACCGGCCCGTCATTTCTGTCATCCTGCCGGTCTACAACGGCGACCTGAGCTTCCTCAGCATAGCCATCGCCTCGGTGCGCCGGCAGATTTATGAAAACTGGGAACTCTGCCTGGCCGACGACGCCTCCACGGATTCTCGAATCAGACCCTTCCTCGAAGGCCTGGCGCGCGAAGATCGCCGCATCAAAGTCCTCTTTCGCGAGCAGAACGGTCATATCTCTGCCTGCTCAAATTCCGCCTTGTCGCTCGCCCGCGGCGAATGGTGTGCGCTGTTGGATCAAGACGATAAACTGGCGGAGAATGCCCTCGCGGAGGTGGCCTGCGAGATTGCCCGCCACCCGGATGTCGCCATCATCTATTCGGACGAAGATTTTCTCGATGCCAATGGCAAACGTTCAAATCCGTTTTTCAAACCGGACTGGAACCCGGAGCTTTTTCTGGCGCAAAATTACCTGAATCACCTCGGGGTTTATCGCACCTCGCTGCTCCGCGAGATCGGCGGATTTCGGGAAGGATTCGACGGTTCCCAAGATTATGATCTCGCCCTGCGCTGCGTCGCCCGCTCCAGGCCAGGTCAAATCCGCCACATCCCGCGTCTTCTCTACCATTGGCGAATGGTCGAGGGCAGCCTGGCCGATGAGCCGAACGCAAAACCGTACGCGCGGCACGCCGCCCGCCGGGCGCTCAACAGTTATCTCCAGGAGCGTGGGATCGCGGCGCATGCGGAAGCCTGCCCGCAAAATGCGGAATCGCATCGCGTTGTCTATCAGCCTCCCGACCCGCTGCCGAGGGTCACCATCGTCACCACAGCGCAGGGTCATCGGCTTGAGCGAACGGATTATCCAGCCGTGGAAATTATTCACGGGCAAACTGGAGCAGCGGGAATGAATGAGGGCGCGAAACGCGCGCAGGGAGAGGTGCTGCTCTTTGCCAAACGCGAAATCGAAGCAACGGAACCTGGCTGGCTGAGCGAGATCGTTAGTCACGTCGTTAGGCCACAGGTCGGCGGGGTCGGCGCCCGCCTTTGGTCCCGAGAAGGCACGCTGGAAGATGGCGGCCTGATTCTCGGCTTGAGCGGGATCGCGGCGCCCGCCTTTCGCGGGCTCCCACGAAAACATCCCGGCTATTTCAATCGTGCCTGGCTACAGCAAAATTATTCCGCGCTCTCCGCCACCTGTCTGGCCGTTCGACGAGAAATTTTCCAAGAGCTCGAAGGATTCGACGTGGAAAATCTGCCGCATCATTTCTATGACGTCGATTTTTGCCTCCGGCTCCGTGAGCGCGAACTGCAAATCGTTTGGACGCCCTATGCCAATCTAACGTTAAGTGACTCCGGGATGAAGGAACAGCCGGCCTCGTCGCAGGAAGCCAGTTACATGCAGGCGCGATGGGGCGATCTGTTCGACCGCGATCCGTTTTACAATCCCAACCTATCGCTCGATCTGCCGGGATTCACATTGGCAATTCCCCCGCGGACCTATCGATGACGCACCGCAGCACGAGCCGCGTTTTCGGCCTGGATGGTCTCCGCGCGCTGGCCATTTCCGGCGTTCTTTTCGCCCACGATTCGGGCTGCTCTATCCGCAGATGCCGTCCTGGTTCGGCTTGTTCGGGCACGATGGCTTTACGGCGTCGAGCCGTTTTTTGTTCTGAGTCCGATTGGCAGATGGCGGCACGGTGACTGGCCGCGCGGGTCCTTCACTCCTCCTCGGGGAATTGCGGCGGTCGACACCGAAGCTTGACACAGAGCTGGCCCCTCAGTATCGCTATTCGGCTGCGTTGGGGCGTGGGGGAAAGGCTATGTGAAGCCATTGCTTCACGTTGTCACTAGGCGCGACCGAAGCGATGCGTTCAGATTACAAGCGCGTTTGGATGACACTCTCGGAATCACTTTCCAGTGCGAAGATGCACGTCAGCGGTACCGAGGATGAAGCCATTTTGGAGGCAAGTGGGGCCGGAACGAGCGAATTTCTTCTAACCAATATCGGCATTGATCCCACGGATGTCGTTCTGGAAATCGGCTGCGGCATTGCTCGCGTCGGGAAACATCTGGCTGGGCGCTGCCGCCGTTGGATCGGCGCTGACGTTTCCCGCAATATGCTCAGGTTTGCAGCTGAGCGGCTCCGCAATTTTTCGAACGTGGAATTCGTTGAACTGTCGGGAAATGATCTGCAGCCCCTCTCTGACAACTCAATCGACGTGGCCTATTGCACAGTGGTCTTTATGCATTTGGAGGGCTGGGACCGGTACAGTTACGTCGAAGAAGCTTTTCGGGTTTTGCGCCCCGGCGGGAAACTCTACGTCGACAACGTGAATCTTTGCAGCGACGCGGGGTGGTCGATTTTTGAGACGCACCGGAAGTTTCCGCCCGCTCAACGGCCCGACCATATCACCGTTTGCTCGACCCCGCAGGAGTTATACGAATATCTAAACCGAGCTGGATTCGAACAAATCGAAAGCCGACCCGGCGACGAACTCATCTCCGTATGGGGATCCAAACCAATGGATGTGGTGCCAAAATCGGGACCCTTGGAAACGTCCACTTCTAGATTGTGACAATGGACAAATTCTCCTGATGCAAAGAAATGCTTTGCCAATCGAATTCCGCCCCTTGTGACTGGTTCATGAAGAATTCTCTCCGTTTTACTACAGTAGTATCGTTGGGGCGGCGGCGCATCTGCGGGCAACGTTGGTCCCGAACATTCTTTGCCTCTACCGGCATCACGAATCGGCCAAACAGCCCTATGCCCCATACTATCGCGGCACCAATATTTATGGTGAGATTGATTTAGCTGACGTTCTGCTCGCCTAGCCTCCCTCAAAGGTGGCACGGCCAATTCCCTCACCCGCAGCAGAAGAAAATCCCACGAGCGCGTACTGGGCGCGCCCAGGATTTCGGCGGGAAGGTGGAGCATGAAAATATTAAATTACGTTTCAGGTAAACTAATCATGGTTGCAATCGCATGCAGCTTTGCTGCAAGCACACCCATTCAGGCGCGAGGGGCCAGATTGAACTCTGCCTCGGCCCGTTCTGAGGATGACGCTCGTTTGGTTGTGACCAGGGAAGCCAAATTTGGGACTTTCCAGTACCTCAACTTGTTCGTCGACGGCGTACACGTTGCGGATTTGGGGCTTAATCAGAGTTACGATGCAGTGTTGCCCCCCGGGCAGCATGTCTTGTCGGTAACCACGACTCCAACGACCTATATGTATGAACCGCCGACTCACCGACGCGTTAACGCAAGACCCGGCATGACCTACGCATTTACCGCGTTTTGGAAAAACTCTGACCAGGCTTACCTAGAGAGGAACGGCCGCTCCAGGAGAGTCGTTACACCGAGCTTGCCAGAAGGCTGAGATGCATGCATGCCAGCGTTCTCCGTCGCTACTAATGGCGACCTTGCGTGCTTCGCTCGAGGAATAAACGTGGGTGTCGCCGCCGGTGCGATCAAGCGCGACCTGAACGAAGGATCGATCAGCAGCAGGAGAAGGGGCCGGTCTGTGAATCGTCCGAGAGGCCCCACGACCTGCGTGGATACTCTCTCTCGAAAGAGGGAGTGCAGATCACCTCGCAAGCGATATTGGAAAATCCTACCGACACGGAATAGTTGCCTTCCAGCCCGCAACTACAATCTCGTAAAACGCGGAGCATCTTATGAACAAGAACAAAAAAATGAAGGCAGCGCAGATCAGCAAACCCGGTGGGAATTGGGAATTGGTCGAGCGCGACATTCCCGAGCCGCTGCCTGGTCAGGTTCGGGTGAAAGTGGATGCGTGCGGTATTTGCCACAGCGATATGTTCGTCAAAGAGGGTCTGTGGCCCGGGCTTCAGTATCCTCGTGTGCCGGGTCATGAAATCGGGGGACGTGTCGATGCGGTCGGCGACGACGTCAGGGAATGGAAGAAAGATCAGCGCGTCGGTGTGGGCTGGCATGGCGGACATTGTTTTGTCTGCCCACCGTGCAAGCGCGGCGATTTCGCCATGTGTGTCAATCGCAAAGTCACCGGCTTCGATTCTGACGGCGGATATGCCGAGTACATGATCGCACGGGCGGAAGCGCTGGCCGCGATTCCCGACGAATTGCCGGCGGAAGAAGCGGGGCCGTTTATGTGCGCGGGCGTCACGGTCTACAACGCGCTCCGCAATTCGGGCGCGCGCGGCGGCCAGGTAGTAGCCGTGCACGGCATCGGCGGACTGGGGCACCTCGGAGTTCAGTATGCGCGGCAGATGGGATTCAAAACCGTGGCGCTGGGCCGAGGAAAGGACAAGGAACCGCTGGCGAAAAAACTTGGCGCGCATCGTTACATTGATTCGGACGCCGACGATGCGGTGGCGGAATTGCAGAAGCTTGGCGGCGCGCGCGTGATTCTGGCGACGGCCCCAAACGCAAAAGCGATTTCCACATTGGTGGATGGATTGTCGACTGATGGCAAACTACTCGTGCCTGCCGCGCCTAACGAACCGCTGGCAGTAAGCATGATGCCATTGATTGCGGGAAGGCGATCAGTCGCCGGCTGGTACTCTGGCACGGCGAAAGATTCGCAGGACACGTTGGAATTCAGTGCCTTGACCGGTGTGCACCCGATGATCGAGAAATATCCACTCAGCCGCGTGGCCGAAGCCTACGAACGGATGCACAGCGGCAAAGTGCGCTTCCGCGTCGTTCTCACCATAGGCGTGTGACACGTCGCCGTCTGGGTGATTGACATAACGCTGGCAGAAGCCCGCAATTGGGCAGAGTTGATCCTATCTCCAAAGAGGTAGCCGCCACCAACTCGTAGGTGGCATCGCAAAATCCCACGCTTGCGCAATGGCAGCGGATTCGCTCCGTCGAATGCTTCTAGCCATGAATGAACGCGATACCGGACTCGAAAGATACCTGAAAGAGATCGGGCGGATTCCTCTCTTGACGCCGGAACAAGAGATCGAGCTCGCAGGAAAAATCAAGAAGGGCGACGTGGCAGCGCGCGAGCGAATGATTCTCGCGAATTTACGGCTCGTTGTCACCATCGCGCACGATTACGCCAATCTCGGTCTGTCGCTGCTCGATCTGATCTCCGAGGGAAACATCGGACTGACCAAGGCGGTCGAGCGGTTCGATCCGACAAAAGGAGCGAAGCTAAGCACGTATGCGGCGTGGTGGATCAAACAATCAATCAAGCGCGCTCTGGCCAATCAGAGCAAGACGATCCGATTGCCGGTGCATCTCGTCGATAAGATCGCGAAGGTGCGTCGCGTCTCGCTGCAGATGAGTGATGAACTCGGCCGCGAACCGACCGACGAGGAACTTGGCGAAGAAATCGGCATCGCCAGCGGAAAGGTTGCACAATTAAAAAGCCTTGGTATTCGCCCGACTTCGCTCGACGCCGCAATTGGGGACGATGACTCGACCGAGTTCAGCGAAATGATTGGCGACGAGGACGCGGAAACACCGTTCGAATTGCTGCGTGACAAGAATTTGCTCCATGAGATGGACGGGCTTCTCGAGGTGCTCGATAAACGCGAGAGGAAAATCATCGCTCAGCGTTTCGGTCTCAATGGTGGAAAGCCGAAGACGCTGGAAGACGTGGGCAAGGATTTCGGGGTGACGCGCGAGCGAATTCGCCAATTGCAGAACATTGCGCTGGCGAAGCTGCGCCGTGCCCTCAGCAAGAAAGAAGACCCGGCCGAACTTCTGGTCACAGCCTAGGAAAATAAATGAGCACAGATACGAAAATACATGGTCCTTTAGTTACCCACATCGCCGTCTGGTTCGCCATGCTCAGTCCGTTGATCGGCATGATCCTCGGACTTCTGGGCGCGTGGTTTTTGAGTCAGCTAACAAGTTAGGCAGGCGGCGCGACAACCTCTCTTGGAAATCATGAACAGAACGATCGAAGCAAACTTTTTCCCAGAGGTCGCCGAACGGCTAAAAAAGGCATGCATCTTGATAATCGATAACAACCGCGACTTTACCTATTCAGCCAAGCGCGCTCTGGAAACGACTGGCCGCTATGTCGTCTGTGAAGAGAACGACGCGAGCAAAGCTCATCAAACAGCCCAGAACCTTAAGCCGGACCTTATCCTCCTCGATATCGCAGTGCCGGAAACGGATGGCGGCGAAGTCGCCGCCCGCATTCAATCCGATCCCGCGTTGCATAGAATACCGATTGTCTTTCTGACGGCTCTTGTGACGAAGGCCGAAGGAAGGCCGGGCCTGCGGATCCAAGGACACCCATTTTTGGCCAAGCCGATCAGTCTCCCCGAGTTGATCGAAGGCATCGAAGAAAATTTGCCGACCCGTGCCACGCTTTGATCGATAGGTGGCTTGAGGGGGTCCCTATTTTATTTCGAATGAGGGATGGGAAAATCCTCCGATCGTGACGTGGCAAGAGATCGGAATGGGATGAGCCTTTGGTATGAAAACAAAGACATTGATCGCTTGCCTGGCCACGGGACTTCTGGCGTTAGGTCAACCAGTGCGAGCCGCCGCTAATCCCTCGCATACCACTTCCTTCGAATCCAGGCATAATCCGCGCCAAACTCATCGGCCCGCGGCCCTTTCCACGCAGAATATTTCCGGCGTGATTCCGCGCGCGATCCGCGGCGGCAATCCACTACAGATGCTCAATCCGCTCGCGCCGACAAAATACGGAACGGCCGAAGAAAATGTCTCGCTCAATCCCGACGTCCCCGGAAAATGGAACGGAATCAACCTCTTCAGCATTTCTTTCTAGCGCATTACTTCTAGCGAATGAGTTGGCCATTCCATCGTGCGACAGCAGCCGCGTTTTTGCTCTCGCGGCTAACAGTGGCCGTGATGGCACTCCTCTTTTCGGAGCCGCGGCCGGCGTGTTCATTTTTCCATCGCGATCTCTTTACCGCTCCCTTGGCCGAATGAACGCTGACCGCCACCGAAACGAGGGTTATGTATTTTCTCTTTACCTTACGTTTTATCCGAGGCTTAATTGTGGGACTCATCCTCAATTTGTCCTCATGAAATTTTCAAACGCGGTTGCGGTGGGTTTCACAATTGTTTTTTCCACCGGTATGGTTTTGCCCCTGCGTGCGGCCGATCCACCATCTGATACTGAGCGGCTGCAAAATCTCGAGAAAGCAGTTCGGCAACCGCAAGAGCGCAATGCCGAGCAATTCGACGAGCTGCTACTGCGCTTACAGGTACTTTTTTGAACTTCCCTAGCGACAGAGTTTTTCAGCAACCACGCGTGCCTCAGCGCACGATGCATGTGTGATGGCCCCTCTTGGTGATTTGCTGTCGAAATGGCCGCTCATCCGGCAGATACGCGAGTACAAAGATGGGACGGGTCTCGAATCGATGTCTGACAAAACGCGCGCGATGCACGCGCGGATTGAGGATGCGCAGGTGGCGCGCTCGGTCTGTCCGTATTGTGGCGTGGGCTGCGGGCAGCTCGTCTACCACAAGGATGGCAAACTGATTTCGATCGAAGGCGATCCGGAGAGTCCGATCAGCCAGGGGAATCTTTGCCCGAAGGGCGCCGCTTCTTATCAATTACTCACCCACAGTCGCCGGGAGACGAAAATGAAATATCGCGCTCCGCGCGCGAAAGAGTGGACGCAAATTTCATTGGATCGCGCGCTGGACATGCTGGCCGATCGTGTTTGGGAATCACGCAAACGCACATTCGTCCACAAAAAGGACGGCATGACCATCAATCACACGACCGCGATCTGTCATCTCGGCGGCGCCACGCTCGATATCGAAGAAAACTATCTTATCCGAAAACTTTTCACTCTCGGCCTGGGGATGGTCTGCATATCCAACCAGGCGCGGATATGACATAGCAGCACGGTGCCCGGTCTGGGCACCTCCTTCGGCCGTGGCGGAGCTACGACCGCGCAACAAGATTTGGCCAACGCCGATTGCATTTTGATCGAAGGCTCGTCTATGGCCGAAGCACACCCGGTGGGTTTTCGCTGGGTGATGAAAGCAAAAGAGCGTGGCGCGACCATCATTCATGTCGATCCGAGATTTTCGCGTACCAGTGCGCTGGCCGACATTTGGGTGCCGATCCGCGCCGGCGGCGACATCGCATTCCTTGGCGGGCTCATCAGGCACATTATCGAGAACAATCTTTTCTTTCGTGATTATGTGGTGCACTTCACCAATGCCTCCTGCATTATTCGCGAAGGTTTTCGAGACACGGAGGAAGGCGCCACCGGCTTTTTCTCCGGCTGGAACGAACAGCAACGCGCTTACGACAAGGAGAGCTGGCTCTATCAAGGCGACGGGCTAAGTTTCCCCGACCGGGATCCGACCCTGCAACATCCGCGCTGCGTTTTTCAAATGCTGCGGCACCATTTTTCTCGCTATACGCCGGAGATGGTGGAGAAGATTTGCGGCATTTCTCCCAAGCTGTTTCGGCGTGTTGCTGACGCACTCGTTTCCGCCTCAGGTCCGGATAAGACCGCCGCGATTTGTTACGCGGTCGGTTGGACCCAGCAATCGAAAGGCGTTCAGATCATTCGCAGCGCATCGATCTTGCAACTTCTGCTTGGCAATATTGGACGACCCGGAGGCGGCATCCTTGCGCTGCGTGGTCACGCATCGATCCAGGGTTCGACCGACGTTCCCACGCTCTACGATATTCTACCGGGCTACCTGCCGATGCCGCGCGGCGATGGCACCCAGGCGACGCTACGTGATTATCTGGCAACGCAAACTAAACCGACAGGTCTTTGGCACAACACTCCGGCTTATTTCATCAGCCTTCTCAAGGCTTACTACGGCAAGAACGCAACTGCAGAAAACGACTTCGGCTACGATTGGGTTCCGAAGATCACGGGCAATCATTCCTACTTCGAATACCTCTACGACATTGCCGATGGGAAAATGGAAGGCATGTTTATCATGGGCCAGAATCCGGCCGTCGCAGCGCCAAACTCCCGCTTTGAGCGAACGGCGCTGTCCAAGCTAAAATGGCTCGTCATCCGCGACATGGTCGAGATCGAATCGGCATCGTTTTGGGCCGATTCACCTGAGGTCGACCGTGGGGAATTGAAAACGGAGGACATTGAAACTGAAGTGTTCTTTTTCCCATCCGCTGGTCACGCGGAGAACGACGGCACGTTTACGAACACGCAGAGGCTCTTGCAGTGGCGTCAGACAGCGGTCAAGCCTCCTGGAGATTGTCGGTCTGACGAGTGGTTCATGCACCAGCTGGCGGTGCGTTTGATTGCGAGGGCGAAAGCGTCCAACGATCCTATGGACGAACCGTTACGCGCGCTCGACTGGTGGTATCCCGAAGACGAAACCGGCATGCCGCACACGGAAGCGGTGCTGGCCGAGATCAACGGGTGGCACACCGATCCTGCAGCCAAGATCGCTGACGGAGAAAAAACCGAAGGAGTGATATTCGGCGTCGATCGCGAAGGCAACCCTCATCACGGTCCGCAGGTCGCCGATTACAACGAACTAAAGGCTGATGGATCGACTGCGTGCGGTTGTTGGATTTATTCGGGCGTCTTTAGCCGCGATGGCGTGAACAAAGGGAACGCGCGCCAGTCCAAGGACTATCTCGGCCACGGCTGGGGCTTTTCCTGGCCCAGCGATCGGCGCATCATATATAATAGAGCAAGTGCCAGCCCAACGGGAGAGCCTTGGAGCGAACGTAAGAAACTGGTCTGGTGGGACAAGGCCCAGAGCAAATGGACCGGAGGTGATGTCCCCGATTTTCCGGTCGGAAAATCTCCGGATTATCGACCAACGCGACAGGAGAAAGGGTTGGAAGCGATTCCGGGCGACGCACCCTTCATGTTGCATGAGGACGGACTCGGTTGGATCTACGTGCCCAAAGGTTTGCACGATGGCCCGTTCCCGACACACTACGAGCCGCTCGAATCACCGGTGCGCAATTTCCTCTATTCGCGCGACACCGACCCGGTAGTCAATTGGTTCACCCGCCCGGAGAACCGTTTTGCTCCGCCAGGCGATCCACGGTTTCCGTATGTTCTCACAACCTATCGGCTGACCGAGCATCATACGGCGGGTGGTATGTCGCGATTCTTACCTCATCTCGCAGAACTCCAGCCGGAAATGTTCGCAGAAATTTCGCCAGAACTGGCTATCGAACTCAGGATCAAGAATAGCGATTACATATGCGTCGTTACGCTGCGCGGCGCGATTGAAACGCGAGCGCTCGTCAGTCGTCGCGCTCGACCGCTTCAGATCGATGGAAAAACGATCCATCAAATTGCTCTTCCATTTCATTTTGGGACTGCCGGGAACGTACGTGGCGCCGCCGCCAATGATCTGATTCCCATTTCTGGCGAGCCAAACGTCACGATCATGGAAACCAAGGCGCTCGCTTGCAATATCGTGCCTGGCCGGTTGCCGCGCGGTCCTGCCTTCGAAGATTGGCTCGACCGATACGTGCCGCGTGGTGGCCCGCCGAATTTGCATCCGGAACAACCGCCGCCGGGCGCTCCAAGGGGAACACTCGCCGCTGGTCACGAGCACGAGTCTCCCACTACATAAGAAGGCATTATGATCGGCGAAGGAATTCAAAGCTCCAATCAGCGCCGGCATTCCTTCGTGAAAGATCACGTCGAGGTTGGATTCTTCACCGATCCGAGTGTTTGCATCGGGTGCAAAGCTTGCGAAGTCGCATGCAAAGAGTGGAATCATGTGCCGGACGACGGTTTTAACTGGTCGGGAAATTCTTATGACAACACTGGACATCTCGGCGCCTCGACCTGGCGCCACGTCATGTTCCTGGAGCAGGATCGCCAGAAAGGAAATCAGATTGTCGGGTCGCATTCGCTGGGCAACGGCGATGGGGAAGATCCCTTTCGCTGGGTTTTCGTGTCCGACGTCTGCAAACATTGTGAAGAGGCCGGTTGCCTGGAAGCGTGTCCGACCGGTTCAATTGTGCGCACGGAAGTCGGTTCGGTGCTGGTGCAGAACGATGTCTGCAATGGCTGCGGCTACTGCGTCGTTTCGTGTCCATTCGGCGTGATCGATCGCCGCCCTGAACCGCTGCCCGACGCGGGCGGCGCGTTCAAGTGCACTTTCTGTTATGATCGGCAAAAGAGCGGGCTCGTGCCCGCCTGCGCTAAAGTTTGTCCAACGGAATCGATCGTATTTGGCCGCCTCGATGATTTGCGCGCCCGAGGGGCGGTACGCGTGCAGCAATTACAACAAAGTGGTTACAAGGACGCGCAACTTTACGATCCGACGGAAACTTCCGTCCGCGGCATTCACGCTTTCTTTTTGATTCTCGGCGAACCGGAAGCCTATGGACTTCCGCCGAAACCGCAGATTCCAACAATTTATCTCAAGTCTGCGTGGACTTCAGCGTTCGCGACGGCGATCGCATCAATCATCGCGACGCTCATGGCCTTCGCATTCTTTTCATGACGACCAACTCGCCATCCGAAAAGCGACTCGAAGAGCTGCGCGAGCAAGCGTGGAAGGAGGGCGTCGTTCCCGGCAAAGGTGTCGATGTTGCGGGCGGCCCAATTCCGCGCAAACCCGGTTACTACGGTCAGCCCGTAGTCAAGCCGCCGGTTTGGACGTGGGAAGTTCCGCTCTATTTTTTCATGGGCGGGCTCGCGGGGATGTCAGCGGTGATCGCAAGCGCCGCCGTTCTCTTTCATCATACCGATCTTGCACGCGCGGCCATGTGGCTCGCGGCCATCGCTGGAGCGGTCCTTTCACCGGTTCTGCTGATCATGGATCTCGGCCGCCCCCGCCTCTTCCTCAACATGCTGCGCGTTTTTAAACATCGATCGGCCATGTCGATGGGTGCCTGGATTCTCAGTCTATTCGGCGCCTGTGCGGTGCCGGGTTTGATCGCGCTCGAACTGCACGCCCATCAAACTTTCACCGGTCCACTCGATCAACTCCTGCGCCTCGCGGTCGGCCTCTTCATTTTTGGCTCGGCCATCTTCGGAACTTTGCTCGCGACCTATACTGGCGTGCTGATTGGGGCAACCGCCATTCCCGCGTGGTTCTCGCATCGCACGCTGCTACCGATTCATTTCGGGACCGCAGGATTGGGATCGGCAGCGGGATTATTGGAATTGTTAGGGCATCGAATCGCCGCGCTCAACTTCCTCGGATACTACGCGGCCGGGGTTGAGTCGGCGCTGCTCATCTGGCTCAGCCTCGATAAACAGGGCGCGGCCAATCGAGCGATACACGAGCACGGCTCAGGCTGGCTCATTCGGATCGGCGAAGTTTTGAACGGCCCGCTCGCAATCGTTCTCCGGCTGTTCGGCCTCATTCCTTTCGCAGCGATTTCGTTTTTGACCGGCGCGCTGGTCAGCCGCTTCGGCTGGATTTGGGTGGGCAAAATTTCCGGCTCTGATCCGGAAGCAGTCTTCGCTTCGCAACACTGACTTTCAGTGCGGTTTCGCCAGGACTCTCTTGTCGCCGATGCGGCGAGTAACGCCGTCGCGATCGAGACGCTCGAGAAACGGAATGATCACGCGACGGCTCGTGCCGAGGAGCTCGCGTAATTCGGAGGCGCCGGCGGAATTGTTTTTGCGCAGAAAGGCGACGACCGCCTCGCGCATTTTTACAAACTGCTCTGTCGCGAGAACAACATCCGTACTCAGTTCTACAAGTTCGCCGCAATCGCGGAGAAAACGGAGAGCCTGCTGCGATGTCGCTTCGGGAGCGAGCTCAGCGCGTGAAGGCGGATCGACTTTCTTTGCCGCGAGGACGGCGCAAATTCTGGCCGCGGCATTTTGGAGTTGCGGCGGCAAAGTCGGACGGTGCGTGGCGCGCGCGATCGCTTCGCCGGTTCGGACAAAACCGGTGCGGCACAATTCAGAAGCGAGCGCGTCGAAAATTTCCGGGAGCGGTAACTCGCGTGTGAACGCCTGGCGAAGTTCTGAGAGCGCGATACCCGCGTGATTCGGATGCGCCTTATGTTCGACGTCAATTGCGGCTTCGGCCTTTCGCAAAACTTCATTCCACCACTTTGCATCAACCACGAGATCACCGCGCTCAATCACATTCGCGCGCTTAATCGACTGAGCGATTTCGTCTGCACCAAACGATGATTTTACGAGCAGCGCATTGCGCTTCACGGCGCGATCGCGGGTGATTTCCGTCGCAGCAAAAACCCCTGCGTCGTGCGGCGCCTGCGCGCGCTTGGCGAGAAATTCACGCTGAGCCGCGCTCCGAAAATTTCGCACGCTCGCATCCGGATCCAACACCACGCCGCCGGCGAGCGTGTTCTGCTCAGAAGCATCGCGAATCACGAAACGATCGCCGGCGAAAATGAACGCGGGCGCTTCAAAACGTATTTGCGCAATGGCAGTTTCGCCCGCGCGCAACTCTTCGCTGCTTTGGAAAAAAACACACGCACCGAAGTTGGCGCTGCCATGGTGCACGCGCACGGCGGCGCCATGTTTGATCGACCTCGTCTTCGGGGGAAGGCGCGAGGACCGCGATACCATTACGCCTGCAACCATACTCGCCTCGCCGAATTCACTCAGTGTGATAACATCGCCGCGCCAAACACCCGAAGAGTTCTTCTCTCTCGCGACGGACACATCCGGCAGACTCAGCGCCGTGCGCGCGCCGGGACCGATCTCTTCAACTTCACGATTGTGATTTTGAATCGCGCGAATCCGCGCCGGAATCTTCGCCGGTTGAACGACCACAGCTTCTCCGTGCCGCAGCGTTCCACCCACAAGGGTGCCGGTCACGATAGTTCCGATCCCGCGCAAGATGAACGCGCGATCGACCGCGAGTCGCGGTTTGCCGATATCGCGCTGCGGAACGAGCGTGCTGAATTCGCGCGCGAGTTGCGCTTTCAATTCCTCGACACCGCTCTCAGTTGTGATCGATGTCCGAACAATTGCCGCATCCGCGAATGGCGTATCGCGGAGTTGGGCGCCGACCTTTTCCTCGGCCGCATCCGCCGAATCAACGAGGTCAATTTTCGTGAGGGCGACAACGATTCGCTGCACCCCGAGATAAATCAAAATCTGCAGATGTTCTTCCGTTTGCGGCATCCAGCCGTCATCAGCCGCGACAACAAGGAGCGCGAGATCGATCGAGCCGACGCCTGCGACCATGTTCTTGACGAAATCCTCATGCCCCGGCACGTCCACGATCCCGACGCTGAGCAGCGCATCAGGCATTCGCAGTTCCAGCTGGGCAAAGCCGAGCTCGATCGTAATGCCGCGCAGTTTTTCTTCGGGGAGGCGATCCGGGTCGGTACCGGTTAGCGCATGCACGAGAGCACTTTTTCCGTGATCAACATGTCCGGCCGTCGCGAGGATGAACCGCTTCAACTTCATTGCCTGGCAGAGCGCAGTGCGCTTACAACCTGCGCGTCCTGTCGCGGAAAAATTGTGCGCAGATCGAGTTTGAATTTTCCACCTGCGACGTAACCGATGATCGGAGGCGAGCCGCACCGGAGCGTGGTTGCAAAATCCTCAACCGAGACTTTGTGTGGTAGCAGATCAAGCGTGACGGAGGAAATGACAGCACGCGGCAAACTACCTCCGCCAACTTGTGCCTTGCCTTCGCCGATCGAACTGCGCAGGGGCAGATCGCGAATTTGAGCGAGCAAAGCTTCGGCGCGAACCCGCAATTCGTCATCGGTAATATCGAGCATCGCAAGCACGGGCAGTTCGCCGCTCTTCCCGGCTAAATAAAAATCAACCGTGGTTTGCAGCGCGGTCAGAATGAGTTTGTCGCAGCGCAGCGCGCGGAAAAACGGTTCGCGCTTGAGCGCCGCGATGTGGCGCCGTTTTCCAGCGATGATCCCGGCTTGCGGACCGCCCAACAATTTGTCGCCGCTGAAGCAAACTAGATCGACCCCGCTTCTCAACGTTTCGTTAGGCGTGGGTTCGTGTTCCATTGCGCCGAGCTTTTCTGTCGCGACGATCGCGCCACTGCCGAGATCTTCGACAAATGGAATCCGTTTTGCGCGGGCAAGTTTCGCCAGTGTTTCCGTGCTCGGAGATTGAACAAATCCGCCCATGAAGAAATTGCTGCGATGCACTTTTAGAATCAGGGCGGCATCAGGCCCGAGCGCGCGCGCGTAATCATTGACAGAAGTTTTGTTCGTGGTGCCGACTTCGCGCAGCTTCGCGCCACTGGCTTCGAGGATTTCCGGGATGCGGAAACCGCCGCCAATCTGGATCAGCTCGCCGCGCGAGATGACCACTTCCTTTTTCTTCGCGGTGAAATGCCGGAGGATGAGGATGAGCGCAGCGGCGCAATTGTTCACCACGGTCGTTGCCTCGGCGCCGCTGAGCACCGCGAGATTGTGCTCGAGGTAAGTCGCCCGATGACCGCGTTCGCCGCTCGTTAGATCGTATTCGAGGTTATTGTAATTCGCGGCAACCGCACTGAGCGATTCGATCACCGTGGCATCGAGCGGTGCGCGGCCGAAGTTTGTGTGAATGACGATACCGGTGC
>Ga0209153_1000491_pt1 | contig 17824 bp, 18 predicted proteins | sample GraSoiAngelo_120_FD_185877 | JGI IMG/M metagenome (GOLD analysis project Ga0209153, IMG submission 185877) | Grasslands soil microbial communities from the Angelo Coastal Reserve, California, USA - 14_0919_09_20cm (SPAdes) (version 2) | ecosystem: Environmental > Terrestrial > Soil > Grasslands ...
GTGCGTTGGGTCGAATCGGAAGAGTTGATGGGCGATGATTACGAAGCGCGCCTGCGCGATTTCGACGCGATCCTCGTGCCCGGCGGTTTCGGCAAGCGCGGCATCGCCGGCATGATCCGCGCCATCACTTACGCACGCCGTTCACGCACACCCTACTTCGGCATCTGCCTTGGTATGCAGACCGCGACCATAGAATACGCGCGCTCGGTCTGCGGCTTGACCAATGCAGACTCCACGGAGTTTGATTCCGACACGCCTTATCCGGTCATCTTCAAACTGCGCGATCTGATCGGCGTCGAAGAGATGGGCGGCACGATGCGCTTGGGCGCTTGGGACTGCCGGCTTGCGCCGCAGAGTCTCGCGCGCGAAGTCTACGGCGGTGCGGCGGAGACGAGCGAACGCCATCGGCATCGCTACGAGTTCAATCCAGAATTTCGCGAGACGTTGGAGCGCGCCAGTTTCGTCATCAGTGGCGAGTCGCCCGACGGTCGCTTCGTCGAGATGATCGAGTTGCCGCGCGAAGTGCATCCGTGGTTTCTCGGTTGCCAGTTTCACCCGGAATACAAATCTAAGCCGCTCGCCGCGCACCCGCTCTTCACAGCCTTCGTCCGCGCCGCCTACACACATCGCATGCGCGACGAAAACGCCATCCACGACACGCCGCCAACAGAGACGCCACACGCCGAACGTGTCGGCGTCGCAGGCGACGATTGAGCGTCATTGATCAGCAATTGATGTGTGATGATTTGCGGGCGAGAGGTGTGCGATGGTTGCGCCGATGCCGCCGGCTGCGGGCGGCGCGTCTGTCCAACTGACGACGAACGGAGTGCGCGCCAAGATGCTGCGCACCAACTCGCGCTGCACGCCGCGCCCTTTGCCGTGAATCAGACGCACGCTGCAAAACCCTAGCCGGTGCGCTTCAAGTAGATACTCTTCAACCACGCGGCGCACATCGCGCGGCGGGATCGTGTGCAGATCGAGTATGTCCGTGATCTCTAAACGAACGGGTTCGGGGAAGGGGTTGAACGGATCAATCGCTTCATCATCTGCATCATCCATTGTCATCTCATCAGGGCACGGACGCGCATCCTTTGCGCGCTCCGCACGCGCCGCCAGCCATCGTCGCCAACGTTCAAGCAAACTCATTCGGCGCACGCCCCCATTCAGTCCGGTAGGTAGTGGGGTAAATGTGTGGTGGTGCTATTTCTGCTTACTTCTTCGTGTTTCTATCCACGGCAAGATGATGCCGAAAAGGATGGCGAAACGGAACGATGTCTTCCAGTCTATAGTGCTTGCTCCATGAACGATGAGGTTCCAAAGCAAAGTCACGATGACGGAAATAATCAGACTTATAGCAAACACGATTACAAAATCAACGAGTAATTTCTTGATGTTCATCTCTCAGCCTCCTTAGTGATTACGAACCCGCCAAGTTGAATGTTCAACATTGAAAATGACCCACTACTGTCCGGTAGTCTATCTTGACACTCAACGTTGGCGCACCTTACAGTTACTATCTTTCAAGCCACAGAAATTTTTATCGCGTTCGCGCATCGGCGCTAGATGTGCGAGCGCGCGACAGTGTCATTAAAAATTTGAACTGACGTTGGCGGCTGGGATGTCAGGGCCAAGACAATATGAGTTTTATTGTCTGACCTCCGACCTCTAACCTCTGACTTCTGGAGGAGAATGATGGGTAAGCGAAACAAGATCACTGTGGTCGGCGCGGGCAACGTCGGCGCGACTGCCGCGCACTGGTTGGCGAGTAAAGAGTTGGGCGATGTGGTGCTCGTGGACGTGATCGAGGGTGTGCCGCAAGGCAAAGCGCTTGATCTGGCGCAGGCTGCGCCGATTGAAGGCTTCGACGCGCGCCTCGTCGGCGCAACCAACGACTACTCGCAGACGCGAGATTCCGACATCGTGATCATCACCGCCGGTCTCGCACGCAAACCCGGCATGAGCCGCGACGATCTGTTGAAGACAAACGCCGGCATCGTCTCGAATGTGGTGGACGAGATCGTCAAGTCTTCGCCAGATTCGATCCTGATCATTGTCTCAAACCCGCTCGACGCGATGAGTCAAGTGGCCCTGCGGCGCTCAGGTTTCCCAAAGCATCGCGTTGTCGGCATGGCGGGCGTACTCGATTCCGCGCGCATGCGTTGCTTTCTGGCCGAAGCTCTGGACGTGTCGGTTGAGAACGTGACCGCGTTTGTGCTCGGGGGGCACGGCGATACGATGGTGCCTTTGCCGCGCTATTCGACCTGCGCGGGCATCCCTGTGACGGAACTGCTGCCGAAGGATCAACTCGACGCGATTGTGAAGCGCACGGCCAACGGCGGCGCGGAGATCGTCGGCCTATTGAAGACCGGCTCGGCTTACTACGCGCCGTCGGCGGCGGCGGTCGAGATGGCAGAATCAATCTTGAAGGACAAGAAGAAGATTCTGCCGTGTGCTGCGTATCTGGAAGGCGAGTACGGCATCAATGGTCTCTACGTCGGCGTGCCGTGCAAACTCGGTGCGCGCGGGCTTGAACAGATCATCGAGATCAACCTGACGACCGAAGAGCGCATCGCCTTGCAGAAGAGCGCCGCATCGGTGCAAGAGTTGGTCAACGTGCTCGGCCTATAAGAACAGCGAAACGTTGAGCAAGCAGATCGAAGGCGCAGGCATGTGCGAATCAACATGCCTGCGCCTCGCGCTTTTCATTCGTGCTTGCTTTACATCTGCGCCGACTTCTGCGCGAGCAGTTCAGCTATCGCTTGTTGCAGTTCGTCGCGCAAGATAGGTTTGACAAGAAAGCGGTCGCAACCGACGGCGGCTGCGTCGCGTGCCACGTCGTCGTGGCCGGTGAGGACGATGGTCGGCAGTTCGCGCCAGCGCGGTTCGCTGCGGAGCGTGGCGATCAGTTCGCCGCCGCTCACTTCGGGCATCGCCCAGTCAGTCAAGAGCAGATCGATCTGCGGCTCGCGCGCCAACAGTTCGAGCGCACGCGCGGCGCTGTCAACCGTCATAGCCTCGTAGCCCATGCGCTCGACCAACTTGCCGAGCAGCACGAGCAAGTCAGGCGTGTCCTCGACGATGAGCACACGCGGCGCATCGCACATCATTTGTGCTTGTTCGACGTGCGCCGGCAGCACGATGGAATAAGTTGCGCCGACGCCGCGTTGACTGCGCACCGCGACGTTGCCGCCGTGCGCGGCAGCGATGCGCTTTGCAACTGCAAGCCCGACGCTGCGCCCGCCGCCGCAACGTTGCTGATCCGCCGACTGCCAGAAGGAATCGAACACGTAAGGCAACTCTTCGGGCGGAATGCCGTCGCTCGTATCGCTGACGTTGATGAGTAGGAAGTGGCGGTTTTCATCGCCCCGACGTGTGCCGCTGATGCCTTGCGCTTCAATCTGGACTGCGCCACCGTCGCGCGTCGCCGCGAGCGCGCACGAGATCATGTGTGCGAGTGCGCGCCGCAACTGCCGCGCGTCCGCTATCAATGACGGCGTGCCCGCATGCGTCTGCACTTTAATCTCGACGCCGCGTAGCGCCGCCTCGCCGCGAAACGATTCGGCCAGTTCTGCGAGCAGCGCGCTCGTCTCGGTTAGTTCGAGTTTTAGTTCAAGCGGACGCTCCTGTTGCTGTGCGACTTCGAGTAGGTCGTCAATCAAACGGCGCATGCGCGTCGCATGCGCCACGGCCGAGAGCAGCAGTTCACGGTCTTCCACATCGAGTGGTTCGCGCGCGCACAGTTTGCTGTCGAAGTGTTCGAGCAAGGCGAGGATGCTGGCGAGCGGCAAGCGCACATCGTGGACGAGCGTGTTGACAAAACCGTTCTGCAAGCGCGCCAACTCGCGCTCAGCTTCCACATCCAAACGCACACGCGCAGGGGACGACTCCGCAATGTCCGTCTTCATATCTCTATTGTTGACCCTTCGGAACTGAGAGTGAACTAACAGGAGAGTGCGACCAAAGCGACGACGTTGACGCGAAGCGTCCAACTTGTCGCCAGCGAGTGTATAAAGTTTGCGCGCGCGACGCAAGGGGGAAAACAGAAGGCGGTAGGCAGAAAGCAGCCGGTTGAATTTCACCCATTGCGGCGAGTTAAGCTCAACCGGCTTTTTACTGCCTACTGCTTCCTGTCTCCTTGCTTTTGTTGACGCGCACAGCTTACAAAACAAGTGCAAGCTCGATTCGACTGCGCGACAACTGAGGAGACTTGGCATGCGCCAACAACTAACCTTGCGTGTGTCTTGCTGTCTGTGTTTATGGCTCGCAACTGTCGTCTCGGTTGCGGCGCAGATGCCTGCGTCCGGCGTGCCGAAATTCGCTCTGCGTCAAAGCGGATTGGAACTCGAACGCCCGACGCGCGTGGGCGCGTTCTACGATGTGACGGGCCGGCGCGCCGCAGCCTTCGGCTACGAGCATCGCGGCATGGAGGCTTGGGTCTATCCAATGAAACTGCTCGACGGCTTCGAGCTATCGTTTCACCTCGAAGGTTACCCGCTCGACATCAACGGCGCAGACACGCTCACGCGCATCACGACGCGCCCTGAAGCTACGATCTTCACTTATACGCATGCGGCCTTCCGCGTCCGTCAGATCATCTTCGCGCCCATAGATGAACCGGGTCTCGTCATGCTGCTCGACGTCGAGAGCGTGCTGCCGTTGACGATCAAGATCTCTTTCCGCCCGCGCCTGCGTCTATCTTGGCCGGCAGGTTTGATGACCGGCAATCTCAGTTGGGACGAGAAGGCGCATGTCTATTTTTTAACCGAAGAGACAAAACGCTTCGTCGGCGTCGTCGGCTCGCCTGCGGCGCGCGATGCGTCTGTGATGCCTTATCAGGAAGAGCCGCGCGATGTGCCCGCGCGGTTTATCATTGAGACGACGGCAGAGAGTCTGAGGGCGCAGTTCATTCCGATCATCATCGCGGGCAGCAGCGAAGGACGCGACAAAGCGAAAGCAACTTACGAACGACTGCTCAACTCGATCCCCGCTTTGTATGAACAGACTGTCGCGCACTACGAGCGTTTGCAGCGCGAGACGTTGAGCATCAAGACGCCGGATGCGCGGCTTGATGAAGCGTTCGCGTGGGCGAAGGTCGGCGTTGATAAAGGCGTGGTGACTAACCCGACGCTCGGCACAGGATTAGTCGCAGGTTATCGCACGTCGGGCGAGTCGGAGCGACCGGGCTTCGCTTGGTTCTTCGGGCGCGATGCGCTCTGGACGAGTTTTGCGCTCAACTCCGTCGGCGATTTTCAGACGACGCGCACCGCGCTTGAGTTTCTCAAAAAGTTCCAACGCGCCGACGGCAAAATCCCGCACGAGATTTCGCAATCGGCCGCGCTCATCCCTTGGTTCACCGATTACGAATACCCTTGGGCGAGCGCCGACGCCACGCCGCTCTACGTCATCGCGCACGCAGACTATTTTCGCGCCACCGGCGACCACGAGTTTCTCAAACAGAATTGGGACTCAATCGTCAAAGCCTATCGCTTCACCGCCGCAACCGATACGGACAACAACGGGCTGATTGAAAATACGAAGTTCGGTCACGGTTGGGTCGAAGGCGGTGCGCTCTATCCGCCGCACGAAGAGATTTACATGCAGGGTTTGTGGATTGCGGCTTCACGCAATCTAGCCGAGCTTGCCGACGCGATGAACGACAAAGAACTCGCCGCGCAAGCACGCGCCGCAGCCGAGCGCACGCGCGATGTGTTGGAGAAAACTTACTGGCTGCCCGCACGCGGCTTTTATGCGTTCGCCACCAAGCTGCCCGCGAAAGAGCCGGAGAAGGCCGAACCGGGCCCGTATCGTGAGCGCCGACAAGCGCGTATGAATGAACTCGCAAGCGCACGCATCTACGACGAGGACACGGTCTTGCCCGCCGTGCCGCTCTGGTTCAAAACGATGCTGGCTGAACGTGCGCAAACTGAGATCGACCACTTGGGCAGCGCCGAGCTTGCGACCGACTGGGGCACACGCATCATCAACAATCAAAGTCGGCTCTACGATCCGCTCTCGTATCACAACGGCTCGGTCTGGCCGCTCTTCACGGGTTGGGCGAGCCTCGCCGCTTACAACTACGGCCGCGCACACGTCGGCTATCAAGCCTTGATGGCGAACGCGCTGCTCACATATCAAAACGATCAGGGCTACGTCACGGAGTTATTATCGGGCGACTTCAACGCGCCGTTCGGTCGTTCATCGCATCATCAAGTCTGGTCGGAAGCGATGGTCATCACGCCGTTGGTGCGCGGCTTGCTCGGTCTCGCATGGCAAGACGGCGGGCGCGTGCTGCGCTTCACGCCGCAACTGCCGGCGAACTGGGACGACTTGGAGATCAACAACATCGTCTCAGCCTCGTCCGCACGGGCCTACGATCTGCGACTCACGCGCGGGCGCGGATTCACGCGCATCACCTTGCGTCCGCGCGCTTCAGCCAACACTCAACCTGCATCGCCCAACGCGCTGCCCGAACAGTTGATCGTCACACTGCCACTGCCGCTCGATGCCCAGTGGCGCGGCAGCGAAGGCGGGCACGCACGCCAAAGCACGCTCTTGAACTATGGCGCAGACCGGCATCTGTCGGACGTGCAACTCGTCGAAGTTAAAACCAACATCGAGCCGGACGGCGCTGACTTGACTATTCGCTACGATGAAGGCACAGACGTTTACCCTGAGCCGCAAGAATTGCGCGCGGGCGCAACCAACGAGGGCCTGCGCATTCTGCACGCATGCGCTGAAAGCAACGCGCTGCATCTGACGCTCGAAGGCTTGGGTGGAAGAACTTATCAGCTCGGCGTGCGGACAACGAAGCGTCTGGGCGAGACGAATAGTGTGCAGGTGCGACAGGCTAATAACGGCGACGCGCAAATCGCAATCACCTTCAACGGCCCGCCCGGCGCATACGTGCGCCGCGAGATCACGCTCCCTTTCTTGCGGCAGCGCAAGTGATTGATAGACCTTACGGGCGCTGTAACAGTGTGCAGATACGTTGGGCGATCAAGTCGCTGGCGAGTTCATGCCCGGCTTGATTCCAGTGACCGAGGTTGAGCGTCTGACCAAAGCCGTGTAAGGGCGTGTGGTGTTCGGCGGCGTAAGCTTGGAAGGGCGGCGCGAGATCAAGAACGGGGAAGCCTGCGCGTGTGCCGAGCGCTTCGAGGCGGCGACCGGGGTAGAAGAGATCGGGGCCGCCCAGACGTTGCGCGTAGGCTGTGCGCACGGATGCATCTGGATGGACTTGCGGGCCATAGGTCACGGAGACGACGAGAAACTTTGCATTATGCGCGCGTACCTCACTGTTCATCTGCGCGATGATCGCTTCGGTCACGCGCCAAGCCTCTTGCCATGTCTGCTCCTTGGGCGGCATGAACGATTGATCTTCGACGCCGCTCTCGGCTGCATCGCCGCGCGCTTGTTGCTGTGCGGCGATGCGGCGCGTCTGGCGCGCTTCACGTATGGCGTTTAAGAGTTGCAAGAGGCGCGAGTGGTTGATCGCTGTGTAGAGCGCGTTGTTGAGGCGCGTTAGCTTCTGTCTGTGGGCGGGCACATCGCGGAAAGACATGTCTGCAACGAGTTGGTCGCCTTGATAGATGAAGTACGGGCGCAGTTCGTCACCTTCGAGTGCGCGCGAGTTGTTGCGCACGTCGTTGGCGGGCGTGAAGGCGAGCACAATCATGTCGGGCGCGTAAGCCCAGACGCGCGTGCGCAGAGCGATCAGTTCTTGCGCCGTGCCGTAGTTGCTGACGCCAAAGTTGAGCACTTCGATCTGCCGACCGGCGAGGGCAGGACAGTTCGTGAGCTTGCTTTCAAGTAGATGCCAGAAGGTTTGCTCAAACGGGACTTGCAAGGCTTCCGCGAACGAGTCGCCGACGATGGCGATGCGGTAAGTGTTCGCAGGCTTCTGCAAGGTGTGTTCGCGGTCGCGCAAGCCCGCACTGTTGATGCGGACGTAAGCCGCGCCCTCTTTGCGAAACCAGCCAGACGTGTTTGGGCGCAGCATCCAGCCCATCTCGTCTTCAAAGGTATAGAAGTAAGGGTTCGAGTAGCCGACAATGCGCAGGGCAGCTTCGGCGACAAGCAGCGCGAAGATGAGGCTCAAGAAGACGAGGAGCAGTTTTGCGGGCCAGCGTTTAGCAGCGACCATGTAGTTGGGTCTAAGATTAAGTCAGAACCGTCTGCGATAGCGGGCGGGTCTAGTTGCGTGACCACAACCCGCCCGCTACCGCAGGCGGTTCTGACTTATGTTCAGAACAGAGTATAGATAAACGGAGCGAGCGCCGAACTCTGCGCGAAGATCAGGAGCACGCCGAGCAGCAGCAGCACGATGATGATCGGCAGCAGCCACAGCTTCTTATTCTGCGACAGGAATAACCAGATTTCCCCAGCCAGACGAAGTTTGCCCATCCCTTAAAACACTCCTCAACCGTGAACCCTTAGAATGTGCGTTCAAACTGTTCGCGTGTCTGCCGCGTCTGTTTGCGCTTGATCCAGTAGCTCTCGCTTGGCGCGGCGCGGCGTCTGAGCGGGTCGCGCCGGATGAGCCGGCCGACGAGATTGTAAGGCGCGAGCACGCCGTAGAACATGAGCGACAACAAGACGCGACTATTAACCCAACCGAGCAGCGTGGCGACGCGCATCCAGAACGTGTGAAAGGCGCGCGCAAGCGGCGGAACGAGTAAGCCGATAACGATGAGCGCGACGCCGATGCCGCCGAGCACAGAGACGAACGTCTGTCGCCCGCGATGATAATTCCACGCCGCAAGCAGCAAGAGCGTGCCCGCGACGATGAGCGCGGTCTTACGCGCCTGCGCGTCGGTTACAGGCTTCGTCTCGTCGTGCGCGTTAGTCAAGTTGGAACTCCTCTTGCCACGTCAGGTCTCTGTCTAACAAGTTAATGTCCTGATCGCGTTTGTCGAGCACGTAGTCACCCATCACGAGCACGTCCATCTCTGTGCGCATGAAGCAGGTGAAGGCGTGTTCGGGTGCGCAGACGATTGGCTCGCCGCGCACATTGAAACTTGTGTTGACAACCACAGGGCAATCGGTCAGGCGCTCGAACGCGGCGATCAGATCATAATAGAGCGGATTATCCACGCGGCTGACGGTCTGCACGCGCGCAGAATAATCAACGTGCGTGATGGCGGGAATCGTGGAGCGCGGGACGTTGAGCTTCGTGATGCCGAACAGCTTTTGTTCCGCGTCAGTCATCGAAATGCGATGACGCTCTTGCACGGGCGCGACCAAGAGCATGTAAGGCGAGTCGCAATCCATCTCGAAGTAATCCGCGACGCGCTCGCGCAAGACCGAAGGCGCGAACGGGCGGAACGATTCGCGGAACTTGATCTTCAAGTTCATCTGCGCTTGCATCTTTGGCGAGCGCGGGTCGCCTAAGATTGAGCGCGCACCGAGCGCACGCGGGCCAAACTCCATGCGCCCTTGAAACCAACCGACGACCTTCTCCTGCGCGAGCAGTCCCGCGACGTACTCGGCCAGTTCGTTATGTTCGAGTCGGCGATAAGTTGCGCCCGTCGTGTCGAGATAAGCGCGAATCTCTTCGTTCGTAAAATCAGGGCCGAGGTAAGAGCCGCGCATGCCGTCTGCATGCCCGCCCTTGACTTGCTCTACGTCGCGCGCGTTGCCGAGATATTGATACCAAGTCGAAAGACAAGCGCCCAACGCGCCGCCTGCATCGCCCGCCGCCGGTTGAATCCAAACATTCTCAAACGGCCCTTCGCGCAGAATGCGCCCGTTGCCGACGCAGTTCAAAGCGACGCCGCCCGCGAGACACAAGTTTCGCTCGCCCGTCTCCTTGTGCACGTGCCGCGCCATGCGCAGCATCGCCTCTTCGACGACGTCTTGGATGGAGCGCGCCAAGTCCATCTCGCGCTGCGTGAGTTGGCTTTCGGGTTGTCGGGGTTTGCCGCCGAACAGTCGGTCAAACGCGCCGTTCGTCATCGTGAGACCCTGACAGTAGTTAAAATACTTCATGTTGAGGCTGAGACTGCCGTCCGCGCGCAAGTCTATCAACTCGTCTAACATGAGTTTGACGTACTTCGGCTCGCCGTAAGGCGCGAGACCCATGACTTTGTATTCGCCTGAGTTGACTTTGAAACCTGTGTAATAGGTGAAGGCGGAATAGAGCAGACCTAAACTGTGCGGGAAGTGTAGCTCTGCCAGCAAGTGCAACTCGTTGCCGCGCCCGTAGCCATAACTCGATGTCGCCCACTCGCCGACGCCGTCCATCGTCAAGACGGCCGCCGATTCAAACGGGGCAGGGAAGAAGGCCGACGCCGCATGCGACTCGTGATGCTCGGTGAATAAGACCTTGCCTTTGTAATTGCAATGCTCCTCGACCTGTTCGCGTATCCACAACTTCTCGCGCAGCCACAAAGGCATCGCCATCAAGAACGAGCGCAAGCCGCTCGGCGCATAATCAATGTAAGTCTCAAGCAGACGCTCAAACTTCAAGAGCGGTTTGTCGTAGAAGGCGACATAATCCACCTCCGCACCCTTGATACCGCCCGCCTTCAGACAATACTCGACGGCATTCGCGGGAAAGCGATGATCATGCTTCTTGCGCGTGAAGCGTTCTTCCTGCGCTGCCGCCACAATCTCGCCGTCGCGCATCAGACACGCCGCCGAGTCGTGGTAATAGGCCGAGATGCCGAGAATGTGCGTGGAACTCATCAGCTTCTTAACGTCTGTTTCGATAATGGGCGATGGACGACGGACACAGACAGCGAAGAGTGAAGATAATATGCGGGCGAAGGCTAGTCAAATCACATCTTAAGAGCTTGCCCCTATAAGTCCTGATTCTGGACTACGGAATCGCAGTTTTATCCTTTGGTATTACGCTACAAGGCTTTTGCACTGCAATTCAAAAGCTTTCAATCGCGATTGAAAGGCTTTAAATCGCAATTTTAAGCCTTTGAATTGCGATTCAAAGCCTTTCAATCGTAAAAGAAAGCTTTTCAATCGTGATTTTAAGTCTTTCAATCGCGATTCAAAGGCTTAAAACCGCGATTGAAAAGCCTAAAATCGTGATTTTTTCCTTGAAAATTGCGCTTTTGCGGCGTAAACTCACGCTTCCAGACGCGGACCTCTCGCTTGCGCAGGCGGAAATGACGCAGTTTTCCCCGGCAATCCGCGTCTGCCGGTCAAACACGGCGGCGGCATGAACGAACATTAGGGGACTTTTCTCTCAGGGCCTGACGCCAAAGCCGTCCACTGCGAAACCCGCTCGTGCCTCACAAGCACGACAACACAAACCCAAAGCCATGCGCCCCAGACGCGCACAGAAAGGTTACCTGACCATGCCTAGTCCTAAAGACATCGAAGAAAAAATGCGAAAGATGCTACACGCTTGGCAGACCATTGCGCCTGAGAAGAGCTTCGGCGGCATGACGGTCGCGCAGTTCGAGGCGGTCATCACGCCCGCCCTAGCCGAGCGCCAGCACATCGCCGAACTCAACGATCAACTCATCCAGTCCACCGCCACACGCGACCAGTTGGACGGCAACTTCAACGCCAAAGCCAAACAGGTCATCGCCGGCATCCTAGCCGACCCGACCCAAGGCCCCGACAGCGCGCTCTACGAAGCGATGGGCTACACCCCCGAACGCGACCGCAAGACCGGCCTCCACCGCACCAAACACAAAGAGCCGGACAAGAAGTAAACCCCTAACCACGAGCGCGTTTGCTCTTTCTATAGCAGGGAAGAGCAAACGCGCTCGCTTAAAACTGTGGAGAAGGTACGATTAAAAGTTTGTGATAATATCGGCTAGTATTAATGTTCTTGATCGTATTTTGAGTTGCATACTTTAACTGGCATGAAGGATTCAATAAACTCACCCTTTCGTTGGGCTGGCGGTAAGTTTTATGCCCGTCACCTTATCATTCCGCATGTCCTAAGTTAAATCGTATAATCACTAAATCTATGATTGAACTGCTACCTTCTCCCTTTGCTCCCAAGCTTCATAAATTTATAGATAGTCTCCAAAGTAGCTGCTTTATCTGCTCTCCATATATCACTGCTGGCCCTGTGCGGCGGCTTGTCAATGTTATAGAAGAGAAGCACATTGAAGATGCAATTACTGTCAAAGTGGTGACGGATATTTCGGCTGGGAATTTAGTCTCTGGCTCAACCGACGTAGAAGCATTGATCTTAATGATGGAACGCATTCGCAAAGTTGAGGTGGTTTATCTACCGCGAATACACGCGAAGATTTATATTTCAGGTGAATCATCAGCCATCATCGGTTCGGCTAATTTCACGGACGGTGGTTCTTACACCAATTTAGAATATGGCGTTCATATCAATGAGCCAAATATAGTGCGACAAGTGACCAGTGATGCGACAAAATATGCTCAACTTGGTGCGGTTGTAACGTTGAGCCAGCTATCTGACTTGCGTGATCAGGTTCAGCAGCTTCGTTCTGTCGTTCGAGATGAGCAACGATCTATAAATAAGAAGCTACGAACTCTTTCCATTAAACTTCAGCGCAATACTGAAGATAACTTGATCCGCATCCGAACGCAGAATCGAACTGTTAACGCTATATTTGCAGAAACTATTTTGTATCTTTTATCGCGCCGCGAAATGTCAACTATAGAGCTTAATGATCAAATTCGATTGATTCACCCTGATTTGTGCGACGACAGTATAGATAGAGTTATAGATGGGAAGCACTTCGGCAAGTTTTGGAAACATCAAGTTCGCAGCGCACAGGTTTATCTGAAGCGAAAGGGTGTTATTCAATATGATGCTGAACACCGTCTGTGGAAACGGCTTACTTGAAAAGTAATGTAGAGGAAAGATCATGAAAGAGATGCAAAGGGATGAGAAAGGTTTTTACGTCGCTCAACTAACAATTACAATTCTAAGTCGTGATGAAGATATTTGTAATCGTGCGCTTGATACAATTTCTTACGCCGCCGATTGTGTAGATAATGAGTATCCAGATACTGTGATTATCAATGAGCATGACGTAAACGAACTTGATGAAGTTGGCATGCGTGAAAAGTTAAATGAATTTGATATTGAATCTTACTTGATTGGTTTGGATGGCTGAAAGCATCTAGTAATGTTCCAATCTCTACATTGAGCGCCTTGGCGATCTTTTCAATGTTGGTCAGAGCGATGTTTTTTTCTGCCCGCTCAACCATGCCGATGTAGGTTCTATGCATACCGGCTTTTTCAGCTAGTTTCTCTTGAGAGAGACCTAGCTTTTGTCGTTGCTCTCTTACTCTTTGACCAAATATTTCAAGAATGTGATTACGCATAGGGCACACGGTAGAGCAAGTGAATAGTAGAGTTGTGCTAACTTAAGTTCTACATACTATGATTAGCGATTGAGAGATGATTTATTTTCGATTCGACGCCACCAACTAAACACGCCGAATACAAACGCCGCACGGGCCGAGCAGAGTGGACTGTTCTAGTGTTCTTATTAGCATGTTAGAATCGCAGCGTGAGGTGAGAGTGATTATGAGCGCAGAGAAGTTGATTGAACGCGACCCAGAGAAGTTAGGCGGCACACCTGTGTTCGCGGGCACGCGCGTGCCGATTAAGAATCTGTTTGATTGCTTGGAAGGCGGCGAGAGTTTGGAAGAATTCCTTGATCAATTCCCGACCGTAACACGCGAACAGGCGTTTGGCGTATTAGAAGCGTCGCAGAGAGCATTGCTGGTTGAGAATGAAACTAACGGGAAGGAACTCAACAGTAAGCTTGTCACTATGGAAGAGACGATGAATGACGAACTGTTTTTAACCGACCTGCGCGAAACGATGGAAGATTTCCGCCACGCCGACGCGGAGGAAACTCCGGCATGACGCCTGCCCATTGGAGCAAGGTCAAAGAGGAGAGCGCGTAATGACGAAGAGGCATATAAGAACTCGAACAGAAGCGGAGCGCGAGTCGGAAGCAGCGCGTGCCGACGTGCTGCAACGCGCTGAGGCGCAAGGCGTCAAGCCTTTTACTGCGCTTGAAGATTTTGCGGGCGACCCGGAGTTGACCGCCGATTTTGATGTTGACGAATTCTTGCGCCAAGTCCGTGCCGACCGCGAACGTTTGTCAAGCCGGAGCGTTGAATAATGGCGATTCGCGTCATTGATACAGACGTCTGGTCATATCTCTACAAACAGCGCAGCGAGGCACAACTTTATGAGCCTCATCTGTTCGGAAATATTCTGGTCATTAGTGTTCAGACGTAAGCAGAATTGTTGCGCGGCGCTATCTCTGCCGGTTGGGGCGTGCGGCGACGACAACATCTCGAATCGCGCTTACAAAGGTACGTCGAACACTCGTCAGACGCTTTATGTTTGCATTGGGCAGAAGCGATAGACAGCGCGCGGCGCAACGGTCGCCCGATTACGCCAGCCGACGCTTGGATCGCTGCTACCGTTCTGCATCTCGGCGTGCCGCTCGTCACGCATAATAAGAACGATTTCCTCGGCGTTGACGGCCTGACTATCATCTCGGAGAGTAGGAACTGAGCGGCAACTATAAGGTTTAGCGTTTGAGCCAGCCGAAAAGTCTGTGAGCTTTTAAGATCGGAAGGGGATAACAGAGCTTGCGTAGAGAGCGTTGACCAGCGCGTCGCCGTACTTGAAGCCGAAGGCGACGATGAGCAGCGCGAGACCTGCGCCCATGAGCGCCCAAGCGAGACCGAAGCGTAAGCCGAAGGAAAGGATGCGCGCATCTTCGCCGTCGCCCGAATAGACAACTTTCACCTTATCGCCTTGATTGTAAGCCGGCGGGTTCGAGGAGAAGGTCGTCATGAACACAACGTCCTTGCCCTGCTTCGTGTGAAACTCGATCTCCGGCGAGTATCTCGGACTGTTCCCCCGCGCTCTAGGAACGTTGCCGATGATTGTACCCTCCGTCACCGTCCCGCGTGTGATTGATTGATGTTGGTAAGTGCCTATCCCAAGCGAGACGACAATTAGGAGCAGACCAATCGGCAGCAGGATGTAATAGACGAGCATACGCCCTCGCTTTGTTATCCAGTCTTACTTCTTCAACCAACCGAAGAGTCCATGAATGATCGTCTCGCGGTTCTCTTCGTAGATCGCTTTGGTCAGAGGAATTGACATCGGGCAGACGCGGACGCAGTTCTGTGCGTTGCCGCAGTTGGTGATGCCGTCTTCGCCCATGATGCCTTCAAGGCGTTCGTCGCGCGTCGCCTTGCCCGAAGGGTGCATGTTCATCAGGCGCACCTGCGCGATGGCTTGCGGGCCGATGTAGTTGTCGCCTTCGTACTGCGGGCAGGCTTCAAGACAGCAGCCGCACGTCATGCAACGCGAGTAAGCGTAACGCTCCGCGACTTCATCTGGCGTCATGCGTGGGCCGGGGCCGAGATCGTATGACCCATCAATCTCGATCCAAGCATGCACGCGCTTCAAGTGCTCAAACATCTGCGAACGATCAACCACGAGGTCGCGTATGTTCGGAAACTTCGACATCGGCTCAAGCGTGATCGGCAGGTCTAATTGATCAACCAGAGCCGAACAAGATTGCCGCACGCGCCCGTTAATCACCATCGTGCAGATGCCGCAGACCTGCTCCAAACAGTTCATCTCCCAGACGGGCGGCGTCGTGCGCGTGCCGTCTTTCGTGACGGGATTCTTTCTGATCTCCATCAGGCACGAGATGATGTTCAGGTTCGGGCGATAGGGGATGCGAAACTCTTCCCAACGCTGCGGCGCGTCGGGGTTCTCGCGCCGCTTGATGCGTATGTCCACAAACTCCGGCGGCGTGCGCCGCGTCTGTTTCGCGTGTCCGTTTGCTTGTGCGCTCATAGCTTGTCCGATTTACCCCCAGCCTCTTCGATTGACTTGCCCTGCTGCGTCCTGGTCTCAGCCTCGCCATGATCCACGTCGCGCACCTGCTCCTTATTTTGATCCCACACGGCCGGCGCACTAAGATCGCGCGGCTTCTGTTCTTCGCCTTCCGGCTTCTTCTGCTCTGTGCCCTTGCTGTAATCGCGCTTGCGTGGCGGGAGTAGTCCGATGTCCACAGCCTCCCAAGAGAAGACCGGCCCTTCGCCGGAGAACTCCGCGAGAGTGGTCTTGAGAAACTGCTCGTCATCGCGGTTCGGAAAGTCTGGTTTGTAATGCGCGCCGCGCGACTCGTTGCGGTTCAAAGCGCCGAGCGTGATGACGCGCGCGAGTTGCAGCATGTTGTAGAGTTGGCGCGCGTGCGGCAAGGCGTGCGTCGCCCACATATTCGAGTCGTTGATCGAGATGTGCTGGTAGCGATCAATTAACTCAAGCAACTTCTCATCGGTCGCTTTCAAACGGTCGTTGTAGCGCACGACCGTCACGTTGTCCGTCATCCACTTGCCCATCTCTTCGTGTATGACGTACTGATTCTCCGTGCCCGTCTGCTTCAACAACTGATTGTTGATCTCCTGTTGTCGCCGCAACTCCTGATCGTAAATACGCGAACCATCCGCGCCGTTGCGTTGCAAATTCTTCGCATATTCCAACGCGGCCGGCGCGGCGACGAAGCCGCCATAGACGCAACTTACAAGCGAGTTCGCGCCCAAACGATTTGCGCCGTGAATCGAATAGTCGCACTCGCCGGCCGCCAACAAGCCCGGCACGTTCGTGCGCTGATCATAATCAACCCAAAGCCCGCCCATCGAATAATGCACGCCGGGAAAGATGCGCATCGGCACGTGGCGCGGGTCGTCGCCGACGAACATCTCGTAGATTTCGAGGATCGCGCCGAGTTTTTGATCCAAGGTCTCGGTCGGGATGTGTGTGAGATCGAGATAGACTTGGTTCTCGCCGCCGATGCCGAAGCCATCGAGACAAACTTGGAAGATTTCGCGCGTGGCGATGTCGCGCGGCACGAGGTTGCCGTAAGCCGGATACTTCTCTTCGAGAAAATACCAACGCTCGCTCTCTGGAATTGAAGACGGCGTGCGCTTATCGCCCTTCGTCTTCGGCACCCACACGCGCCCGCCTTCGCCGCGCGCCGACTCGGACATCAAACGCAGCTTGTCTTCGCCCGGTATCGAAGTCGGATGGACTTGAATGAACTCGCCGTTGGCGTAGCGCGCGCCCTGTTGATAACAGGCGGAGACCGCGCTGCCGGTGCAGACCATCGAGTTGGTTGACTTGCCGAAGATGAGACCGGGGCCGCCCGTCGCGATGATGACCGCATCGGCCGGAAAGACTTTCAACTCAAGCGTCGCACGCTCCATCGCAACGAGGCCGCGACAGACGCCGTGCTCGTCTTGCACGAGCGACAACATCTCCCAGTGCTCGTACTTCTTAACCTTGCCTGCGGCTTCATAACGGCGCACCTGTTCATCGAGCGCGTAGAGCAACTGCTGTCCGGTCGAAGCGCCTGCGAACGCCGTGCGGTGATGAAGCGTGCCGCCGAAGCGACGAAAGTCGAGCAAGCCCTCTTTGGTGCGCGAGAAGGGCACGCCCATCCTATCGAACAGATAGATGATCGAAGGGGCCATCTCGCACATGGCTTTGACGGGCGGTTGATTGGCGAGGAAGTCGCCGCCATAGACCGTATCGTCGAAGTGCTTCCAAGGCGAGTCGCCTTCGCCTTTGGTGTTGACCGCGCCGTTGATGCCGCCCTGCGCACAGACCGAATGCGAACGCTTAACGGGGACGACCGAGAAGAGATCAACGGCGTGCCCGCCTTCAGCGATCCGCATCGCGGCGGCAAGTCCGGCGAGGCCGCCGCCGACGATGGCGATGCGCATGTCTTTGCTTGGTGTCGCCATTATTTGATCAAGCCTCCCAACAACCCTCCGTCCATCCTGAAGGCAAACGCCGCGTTCACACCGACCGCAAGTAGAA
>Ga0209153_1000494_pt1 | contig 17780 bp, 16 predicted proteins | sample GraSoiAngelo_120_FD_185877 | JGI IMG/M metagenome (GOLD analysis project Ga0209153, IMG submission 185877) | Grasslands soil microbial communities from the Angelo Coastal Reserve, California, USA - 14_0919_09_20cm (SPAdes) (version 2) | ecosystem: Environmental > Terrestrial > Soil > Grasslands ...
CATTCATCATTATTGGAGGGGGTGATGCAGGAATTTCTTTCACGGATGATGGGCAAGCGAATTGACATCTATTGCGGCGGGGCGTCGAGCCTGCGGGGCGAGGTGTTGAAGGTCGAGGGGGGCATGCTGTACTTGAAGGACGACGACGGGCAGCTTTGTTACGTGGCGATTGAGAAGATCATCGTCGTGTGGGAAGCGCGCGACACGGACGAACACCGCGCGGGGTTTGTCGGCGGCCGGCTCAAGTAAGACTCATTGCTGACAAAGAAACCGGCCGGCGCTCGTGGTCTCCTGCGCGCCGGCCGGTTTTGCTTGCCTGAACTATGGGGGATTTATTCGGCCAGCACTTGTGCGGGCAGCGGCACGCGGCGGAAGCCGACGATGCGCTCCGACCAGTAGTCATTGAACGGCGAATAGACGACGCCGTGACTCGTAGAGGCTTGATAAAAGCCGTGCTCGTCGGCGACGATGCCGACGTGCTTCAGGTTGTTGAAGAAGACGAGCGTGCCAAACTTGTACTCCTCGCCCGGCTTGGGCGCGTCGAACTGTGCCCACAGGCTGCGCGCGCTGGCCCGCTCGAAGTTGATGCCCGCTTCGTGGAAGACGCTCCAGACGAAGCCTGAGCAGTCGAACGCGCGCGGCCCCATCGCGCCGTAAACGTAAGGCGCACCCAGTCGCGCGTCAATCGCCGACAACATGGTCTGATTGAAGCGCAGCAACATGGGCGCGCCAATCGGTGTCCTGAGCAGATCAACTGCTGCGGGCGGCGCTTCCGAAACTAGATAGACATCACTTTCAAGTCGGCTCGTGCCGTCGGCATCGAGTCCTTTGGCGACTTGGCGTGGGCGCGTGTCGGTCTGTGCCAAAGCGTTGAGCGTGAGCAGACAGAGGGCAAAGCACGCGACGAGCGTCTGGGGGAACAGTTTTCTCACGGGCATGTGCGGGGGCTAATGCTCCTTCCTATAATCTCGTTACTGCTTTCTGGGAACTGCAAAAGACGTGAGAGTTGGGCGCTGCTTAAATCGCAGCAACAAGTGGAGAATACACAACAGTTACAGACAGGCCAAGAGGCAATGTGACTGTTTTGTGACAACGCACAAGCTAGGCGCAGGATTGCACGGAAACTGATCAGCCTCCATGTCGAATGAGACTCACTCAAGGCAAGTAAACATGCGCTTCAGAGGCGAGTTGAAAGAGATAGGTACAGTCAATCTGACAAGACTGGATTTTGATGGTAGGTTTGCGTGTCGAGTAATCGTGCAGCCGATTTCACCGGCGCAGGCGCAGAGCAAGCGCAGAGAGTCCGCAAAGAACAACTTATTCTCAAATTTCAAATCTTAAACCTGACATCGCGCACGCGCTCCGTGCCCCTCTGTGCGATCTTTGCGCTTGCGCCGGTGAGATTGATCTGCGCACATAAAATCTGGACGCAAACAAGAACGTGGCGCACTCACGTCGCGTCGTGGTAGCATGCGCGCCCAAGAAAGGGAGTGACTCACGATGCTATTCGTTGCCGCCAAGACCCTAGATCATTTCGTCGCCCCCGCGACCCGCACGCCGCTCCTCGAAAAGCTACAAGAGAAGGGGCTGATGCCGTTTGTTCGTTCCGCGCGGCTGCACGCTTACGAGTTGGCGCTGCTCGGCGCAGAGCGCGCGCGTGAGATGGAGCAGGAACTCGCCAAGCAGACGGAGACAGAGAGCGAAGCGCCTTATGTGCGCGGCGACCTGTTCTGCTTTGAAGACTTCGCACACTTCCTTATCTTCGGTGAGGAAGGTGAAGCCTTGCGCGCCGGCATCATCTATGAAGTGGATACGCCTGCGCCGCAACAGAAACTCGACGCTTTCTGTCGCAACATCTATGAAGCGATTGAAGTCGCGCGCGGATTTACTGATCTAAAAGCGGCGAGCGCGTTGCTCGAAGTTGATTGGCAAGAGCAGACCGTGCCCGTGCCGGAAAGTTTCGTGCGCTTTGCTGCGGTAGCAGCAGACGGTGCGCAGACGAACGTGCGCAACGCGATGGTCGCCGATTGGTTGCGCGTCGCGGGCATGCTTGAAGATACGGAGGCGCGACAGGTCTTGCGTCGTCTGGTCGAAGTGCAGCGCGAGGGGCGCGGCGCGGCTTCTTTGATCGGCGGCGCAGGCGAGGGTGTGTCGGAGTCTCTATTGAACCGTCTGGCGGGAGCCGGACTCATCAAACGTGAAGTGCTGGTCAGTTGTCGCAAGGATGGGCGATCACTGTTTCGGCTGCCGTCGCCGGATGCGCTCGACGTGCTGAACGCGAGCAACGCTTTGTGCAGCGAGTGCGGCGCGTCAATCGCTGACGAGAAGGCGGACGAGATCGTCGTGCCGACATCGCTCACGACCACACTATTACAAGACGGCTCTTGGTTGACGACACACTTGCGCTCGATCCTCATCAAACTCGGTCTGCCCGAAGAACAGATCAGCACGCACCCCGTTTCGGGCGAAGGCGAGTCGCGCGCGATGGCGCACGTGTGCGGCGAAGCTTTCCTGTTCCTGCTGCGCGACGGCGACTGGACGGCGACGCAGGCACGGCACGCGCTTGACGAACAGACACGCACAGACGCGCCGCACTTGGTCATCATCGCTACCGGCAAGATTCACGAGGAGGCGCGGCAACGTCTGCGCGAACATGCGCGGCGGCGCACGGCGGAAGTGTTATTCATCGAAGGGATGGAGACGGTCGCGTCCGAACTGCAACAGGCGTTCGCGCGCGTCGCGCAAAGCGCGCTCAACGCAGAGCTATGGCCGCTCGATAGCAGCCTTGGTCTCAACGTCGCGCAGTTGATCACGACGCGCGCCCGCCTGCTGCAAAAGTCCGGCGCACTACGCGAACTGGCCGCCTCCGCCGCAGGCGCGCTCGCCGGTAGCCTGCGCGAGTTCTGACAGTGGTCAGTGGTCGGTGGTCAGTAATCAGTTAAAAACTTTTTCTTTACTGATCACTGACCACCGACCACTGACCACTTTTATTTGACAACCTGCTGCGGCAAGCGCGAATCTTATAGAGGCTTGCTCCCCCGACGCGAGCGTTCCCGCACAAGAAGGTTGCCGACAGGTTATGAAGATAAGAGGGGTCGTATTCTTTTTGCTGGCGCTTGTGCCTGCGCTTGCGCACGCGCAGACGCCGAGCGGCGCGCCCGCGACGCGCCCGCGCACCGTTAGCCCGACAACAAACACAGCACCAGTTGCTCCGCAACAACAGACTGCGCCGAGAACTTCAGTTTCAACCACGCCGACGGTTGTGACGCAACAGTCCGTGCCCACGACTGCGCCGCCTGTCGTTGCGCCCACGCCTATCATTGTCCTTGCGCCGTTGCAGCCCGCCCGCCCGTTGCCGGCCGGTAAAGTCCACACGGAGATCGAAGAGGCGGCGCGTGCGCTCAAGTCGCGTGTGCATCCGACCGCGATGAGTAACACCCTCAATTTCGTCACGCTCGCGGCGCTCGATCCAGACACTTCGCAGATTCATCTGCTGACCATGCCGAAACAGACCTTCCTCGCGCAAGGTTTTGAGACGACGCTCACCTCTTCGCTCGGCACGCTCTTGCGTGTGCGGATCGTGCGCCCGAACTACGTCAACACGGCCGTCATCGTCGCAGACATGTCGGGCCGGCAACTCACGCCGCTCCTCGTCGAGTATCCGATTGAAAAGTTCGGGCGCTACACGGAGACGGCCTATTACACGTCGGCGCATCCGGCGCTGCTTTCGCCTGAACTCGTCAAAGCGGGACAGGCTTATGTACATACGATGATCGATCTGGCGGCGAAGCGTCTGAAGGACAAAGGCGTGACTGTAACGCCGTTTATTCAAGACGTGGCCGAGCGTCTGTGTCTGGTCGAGCACATCGATCATGATCGCTTCCGCCGCGAGAGTCGCGTGCCGCTCTTCGAGGAAGTCTATGCGCTCTACGCGCTGAACCAGTTGGACACGTATCGTTATTCGGTCTCGACGGCCGGCGCGGGCGGCATGGTGCAGATGATCCCTTGGACCTACCAGATGATCCGGCAACGCCATCCGGCCATCGGCCTCAATCCAGATTTCGTCGCCGGCATGCGCAATCACGGCAACGCGCTCGAAGCGATGCTGCTCTACATGCAGGACACTTGGAACGACATCGCGCTCGATCCCGATCTGAGCGCCGCACGCTCAGCCGGCCTCGCCACACAGGAGGAGTTAATGGCCGCTGGCTACAACTCCAACCCCGCGCACCTCGCCGCCTATGCCCGGCGCGGCGGCGCAGACTGGCGCACGCTCATCCCACGCGAGACGCAGATGTACCTGCAAATCTACAAGACCGCCGAGGCGTTGCTGCCGTTCAAATCGCGTGCGGGCAAAGCGAGTGCTGAACAGGCGGCGGCCACGACTACGCCCTGAGTTGAGAATGGATTAATCGAATTGTGTCGCCCGGTCGAAGTTGACGCATGAGCAGCTTCGACCGGGCGACATTTTGTTTGCGGCTTTTCGTGTCCATGGTTTTTGCGTTACATTACGCGCGTTCGCCAAAGCAATTGCCACTCTCGTCTGAATTCACTTAGGAAAGGAAACACCCGCTTATGTCGCAGCGACAGACTGTTCATACTCTCAAGCTAACCATCCTTTGCCTCGCGCTCGGTTGCGCCGGCATGCGTCTCGCGCACGGCGTCGGCGCGCAAGCGCCACCAGCACACGAGCAGACTGTCGAGCAGGTGGATAAGAACATACAGGTCTTGAAGGGACTGCCCGCCTCACAACTCATCCCGTTGATGAATTTCTTCAGCGCCTCGCTCGGTGTGAACTGCGGCTTCTGCCACGCGCCAACCACCGACCCGAAGACCGGGCGCGTGCATCTCGACTTCGCCAGCGACGCCAAAGAAGAGAAGACAACGGCGCGCCACATGATCCAGATGACCATGAATATCAATCACACAAACAAGATTGATTTAGGCAGCATGGGCATCACTTGTTACACCTGCCATCGCGGCTCGAATAATCCGGCGGTTGTTCCGGCCCTGCCGCTGCCCACACCTGAACGCGGCGCAGGCGGCCCCGGCGGACAGGCAGGGCCGAGCGGCCCCATCGGCCCCGCCGGTCAAGGCGGCCCCGGCAGCAATGGCGGCACGGCTGCGCCGCGACCCACGCCGCCGCCGCGCCCGAGCGTGCAGCAGGTGCTTGATAAATATGTCGCGGCCGTCGGCGGGCGCGACGCGGTGGCGAAGGTGCAGACGCGCGTCTTGAAGGGCACGCGCGCGAGCGGGCCAAATAATTGGCCGCTCGAAATAACGCTCAAAGCGCCGGACAAATTCCAAGGGGCGGCTAACACACCGCAGGGCAGGATGGCGATGGGCTATAACGGCGCGGCCGGTTGGATCATGAACCCGCAAGGGCAGCACGCCGCCTCGCCTGAAGAGTTGGCCTCGCTCAAACACGGCTCAGAGGTGTACGAACTGCTCGAATTAACCACTGCCGCGCCCACGATGCGCATCACGCGTCCCGAACGCATCGGCGACCGTTTGACCAACGTCATCACCTATACAGTCTCGCCCGACCTGACCGAGAAGTTCTACTTCGACGCGGAGACGGGACTGCTCTTGCGCCGGCAAAATTTCATCCAGAGCATGCTGGGGCCGCTGCCCGAACAGGCAGACTTTATGGACTACCACGATGTGAATGGCGTCAAAGTCCCATTCACCATCGTCACCTCTTCGCCATCCGGCACGACGACGAACAAGTTCACCGACATCAAGTTCAACGTGCCGGTGGACGATACGCAGTTCCAAGCGCCCGCGAAGTAAGAAGGCAGAAGGCAGTAAGCAGTAGGCAGACAGTTGAGAGCTATTCGGGTCGTCCGATTTACCCTCCACTGTCTGTTTTCTGCCTACTGCTTACTGCCTTCTACTTTTCAGTCGCCGTACTGCAACGTGCCGCTCAAAGGAATGTCGGGGACGGCTTCGTCGCGTTCGCGGTCGGCGTATTGGAGTTTGTAGAGTCGCCAGTAGAGACCGCGTCGGGCGAGCAGTTCTTGATGCGTGCCTTGTTCGCGCAGTTCGCCATGGTGCATGACGATGATGCGGTCGGCGCGTTGGATGGTGGACAGACGGTGTGCGACTAAAATAGATGTGCGGTCGCGCAGCACGCGCTCGATGGCCTGTTGGATCAGTTGCTCGGTTTCCGTATCAATTGAAGAGGTCGCTTCGTCGAGAATGAGCAGCGCCGGATCAAAGGCGAGCGCGCGGGCGAAAGAGATCAACTGCTTCTGCCCGACCGACAGCCCCGCGCCGCGCTCGCGCACCTCCGCTTTGTAGCCTTCAGGCAGACGCTTGATGAACTCTTCGGCGCGGACTTCGCGCGCCGCCCATTCGACGCGCTCCGCAGGCATGTCTTCACGGCCCAAGCGTATGTTGCTTGCAATCGTGCCGCTAAAGAGAAACACGTCCTGCAAGACGACGGCGAAGTTCTCGCGTAAGGATTGCAAGTCCCACTCGCGCACGTCCACACCGTCCAGCAAGACGCGCCCGCGCTGCACGTCGTAGAAGCGCATCAACAGGTTCGTGATCGTCGTCTTGCCTGAACCTGTGTGCCCGACGAGCGCGACCGATTGTCCCGGCTCGACCGTAAACGACACGTCCTTCAAGACCCACTCTTCGTGCTTATAAGCGAACCAGACGTTTTGAAACTCGATGCGCCCTTCGGCGCGACCAGTCTTTTTCGGTTGCGCCGGCGTGGTGATCGCTACGGGCAGATCGAGCGCGCGGAAGATGCGATGCGACGCGACCATCGCCGCTTGCAGCACGTTGTACTTATCCGAGATGTCGCGGATCGGTTGAAAGAGTTGCTGCGAGTATTGAATGAAAGCGACGAGCGCGCCGAGCGTGAGCGCCTGATGCGTGCCCGTCGTGTGCAGGACGCGATAGCCGCCGAACCAGACGATGAGTGCGACGCCGACAGCGCCGATCAAATCCACGAGCGGAAAGAAGACCGCGTAGTAAAAGATCGTCTCAATGTTCGCGTTGCGATAGTTGTCGTTCAGATCATGAAATTGTTTGAACGACTTCGCCTCGCGGTTGAAAAGCTGCACGACCGGCGCGCCCGACAGGTGCTCTTGCAGGAAAGCATTAATACGCGCAAGGCGCGTGCGCACCATGTCGTAACCGCGCCGCGCGCCTTTGCGAAACCAACTCGTCGCCCAGACGAGAAGCGGCACGGTGATGAGCGTGACGAGCGACAACTGCCAGTCCATCGCCAACATGATGCCGATGATGACGAAGATCATGACCACGTCGCCGAGCACGTCAATGATGCCGGAGGTGAACAGTTCATTCAAAGCGTCCACGTCCGAAGTGAGCCGCGTCATGATGCGCCCGACGGGTTGGCGGTCGAAGTAAGCGACCTCCTGCCGTTGCAATTTCTGATAAAGCTCGCTGCGCAGGTCGTACATGACACGCTGCCCGACCGTGTTCAGCAGCACCGATTGAAAATAAGAGAAGCCAAAGACGAGCAGCAAGATAAAGAACAGCGCGAGCGCCAACCAGAAGAGTCCGGGCGCGGCTTGCGCAAACGTCATCTGGCCCTTCGTCGTCGGCACGATGTACCAGTCCATCGCGTACTGTAGAAATTTGGGGCGCAAGACGTTGAGCGCGTTTAAGACGAGCGTCAGGACGAGCGCGGGCGTGAGCGGGCGCACGTAAGGCTTGAGGTAACGCAGCAAGCGCTGCGCGATCTGCCAATCGTAAGTCTTGCCGATGGCCTCTTCTTCGTGAAATTGTTTGACCGCAGTTGCCATGAATGTTTGAACCAATGATTACTGCAAACTCGATTTGAAACTCACGCCATCCGGCGGCGATGCCTTGAGCAACTCCACGCGGCGCGGCACATGCAGCGCCATGCCGAATAGAGCGACGGCGAACAGCGTAAGCGGCGGCACACCGCTCAGAAAATAGTTGACCAGTCCAAATATAGCCGTCGCTTCGCAGAGCGCGAAGGCTAGGACATAAGCCGTCGTGACCACGTCGGGCCGCTGTTGCTCGCTGGCCCGCCGCAGTAGTTTGTATTTCAGCACGAACGAGAGCGCGAAGGTCGCGCCGCCGAGCACGTCGAAGACCCAGAAGCGCAACGCGTCGTTGCTGCCATTACGCGGCACGCGCGTCAGCCAGACGACGAGCACGAATAGGCCGAGCGTGACGAACTGCGCGAACCAAATGATGAGCAGTCCGCGATAGCGTTGGGCCACAGTGGCATGCACCGGTACTTGATTCATAGGATTCATGCCAGTGTCAACTCGCTGCCAGTTCTTCTTCCAGCAACTGCCGCTCGTGGAGCGCCGCATACTCGCCGCCGCGTGCAAGCAGTTCGTCGTGCGTGCCCTGTTCGACGATGCGCCCGTCGTCGAGGACGCAGATCAAGTCGGCATCGCGCACGGTCGAGACGCGATGCGAGACGATGAGGCTCGTGCGCTCGCGCATGACGCCGCGCAACCGGCCCAAGATTTTCTCTTCCGTGTAAGTGTCAACGGCCGAGAGCGCGTCGTCCAAGATCAGGATGCGCGGTTGGCGCATGATGGCGCGGGCAATCGCGGTGCGCTGTTTCTGCCCGCCTGAGAGCGTGATGCCGCGCTCGCCGACCAACGTGTCGAAGCCTTCGGGAAACTCGCGCACGTCGTCCGCAAGTCCCGCGATCTCCGCCGCCCATTCGACCTCGGCGCGTTCCGCTTTCTCGACGCCGAACGCGATGTTCTCCGCGAGCCTTTCGCTGAACAGAAAAGTCTCTTGCGGCACGTAACCGATGGCGGCGCGCAGTTGCGCGAGCGGGTAGTCGCACACGGAGATGTTATCAATCAAGACTGTGCCGCGCGGCGCATCCAAGAGACGCGGGATCAGATTCATCAGCGTTGATTTGCCCGTGCCCGTGCGCCCGACGAAGGCGACCGTCTGGCCGGCTTCGATGGTCAGGTTGATGTCGCGCAAGACGGGCGGCAGATGTTCGCTGTAGCTGAACGTCAGATGCCGAAGCTCTATGCGCCCGCGAATCGGCGGCTGTTCGTGCGTGCCGGATTCGTCCCTGATCGCTGGCTCGGTCGCAAGGATCGCGTTCATGCGCTTCCAACTCGCCGTGCCGCGTTGATAGAGATTGACGACGTAACCCAAGGCGATGAGCGGCCAGATCAAGAGCGTCAGGTAGAGATTAAACTCCGTGAACTGCCCGACCGTCATGCGGCCGTCCAAAGCCATGCGCCCGCCGACGTAGAGAATCAAGACGTAACCAAGTCCGATCAAGAATTGCATCAGCGGGCGCATCGCCGCGTCAATGCGGACGAGCGACAGGTTGCGCTCGGCGTATTGCCGGTTCAGATCGTTGAAGACAGCGATCTCCGCGTCCTCTTGCGCGTAAGCGCGCACGACCCGCACGCCCGTAAAATTCTCCTGCGCGCGCGCGGCGATGTGCGAGAAGAACTCTTGAATCTTCTCGAAGCGCACGTGCACCTGTTGCCCGAAAAATTTCACCGTCAAAGAGACGAGCGGCATCGTGACGAACAGCAGTAACGTCAGCTTCACGCTGATGCGCAACATCAACGGCAAGATGATCAAGACGACGAAGACGGTCTGCAACGTATACATGATCATCGGGCCGGCGAGTTGGCGCACGGCCGCCAAGTCGTTGGTCGCACGCGCCATCAGATCGCCCGTGCGGTTCGCTTGATAGAACGAGAGCGGCAGCCGTTGCAGGTGCGCGTAAAAGTCTTGGCGGAGATCGTATTCGACGTGGCGCGACATGCCGATCAGGATGCGCCGTTGCAGAAAGAGGAACGTGCCGCTGACCAGACTGGCGCCGAGAATGCTCAGCGCGTAAACCGTCACCCCCCGCCACGACTCATCGTTGAGCAGTATGTCCACCGAACGGCCGATCAGCCAAGGTCTGGTCAGACCGATGACGGTCGAGGCCAAGATGCAGGCGATGCCGATAATCAGCAAAGTTTTATAAGGGCGAAAATAACGCGCGAATTTTCTCAGCTCGTGCATAAGGGAACGTTACGACCAACCGGCCCGAACTCTGGGGCAAAGCGTCGCGTTTATGATGCGCGATCTTTCACTCTAAAGCCAAACGGCGACGGCGGTCTTGTGTTTCCGAATTGTACGAGCAGAAGTTGACGAAAGTCTGTCGCGCGGAACAAGCGGCGCGACAGTTCTTCGTTGTGTTGATTTGCGCGAAGTCTTATTCGAGCAGCGACGCGGGTCTCTCAGTGGCAACGGATGAAAGCGGTGCGGCTTCGTCGAGCATGTCGGTCGGTAGGTTGAGCGGCGGCGGCGGCACACAGATGCGGTTGCGCCCGGCGGCTTTGGCTTCGTAGAGGGCGCGGTCGGCGAGCGTGACGAGTGGCGCGGGCGCGCTCGCGTGCTGCGGGAAAGAGGCGAGACCGAAAGAGGCCGTGATGCAGCCGATGCCGGGCACATCTGTCTGCTCAAGCCGGCTGCGTAGCCGCTCGGCGACGATCAACGCGCCGTCCAGATCGGCTTGCGGCAGAATGATCGCAAACTCTTCGCCGCCGTAGCGTGCGGCCGTGTCCACGTTGCGCAGTTCGGCCCGTAGCACGTCGGCTAAAAATCTGAGCGCCGCATCGCCCGCATCGTGTCCGTGCGTATCGTTGACGCGCTTGAAGTGATCTATATCGAGCATGATCAGCGAGACGGGTTGGCGCATGCGCGTGGCGAGGCTCAGGTCGCGTTCGAGTTGCAGGTCGAAGGCGCGCCGATTGAAGCAGCCGGTCAGCGCATCGGTTAGAGCTTGGCGCTGGATTTGCGCGAACAGCCACGCGTGACTGACGGCCAGCGCAACCTGATCGGCGACGGTGCGCAACAACAGGCGCTCGCTCTGCTGCCAGACACGCCGCGCGTCGTCTGTGCGCACGAGCAGCACGCCCATATAATTCTCTTGATAGACGAGCGGCGCATAAGCCGTGCGGCCGTCTCTGTCCTCTTCGCACAAGACGAACGTCTTGCGCTCGTCCGCTTGATGCTCTTGCAGTTGGGCGACCAAGCGCGTGTGGCAGGCGTCGAGTTGCGCGCACGAAAACGCTTGCTCGGCTTCCGTCTGCGCGCCGTCGCGTGCGTAGCACTTAGTCATGGGGTCTTGCTCGGCGTCGCCTTCGATGCGCAGGGCACAGGCTCTTGCGCCGAGCGCGCGCCCGACTTCGTTGACCGTCGTCTGCAAGATGCTCGGCAACTCAAGCGTGCTACGAATGGCGGAGGCGATGCGGTTGACGGCGACCTCGCGCGCGGCCTGTTCTTGCAACAGTCGCGCTAGCTTCGTCGTGACCGAGACGGTCAGGTGCAGCGAGGTCGTCTTCGGCATGCAACAGCGCACGGCTGCGGCAAACTCTTTCGTCTGCGCGAACCGCTCGGCTGTGACGCGCGCCATCAAGTATTCGAGCGCCGAATAGACTATGTCTGGCTCAAACGTCCAGATGACTTCGTGCTCTGTGAATGGGTCTGCTTCGTCGTCTGCCTGTGCGTCGAGTGAAGTGACGAGTAGCGCCGAGAAGCGCGCTTCGGCGATCAAGATGAAGTGTTCGCGCGCGCCGCCCGGCGCAATGCGCGGCAGCAGCACGGGCTGGCGCTCGCCTTCGACCGACGGCAGCGGCCACTTGTGCAAAGCATCATCAGGCGCGACAAAAAAGAACGCATGCCGCGCCGCCCGCGCCACCTCCGCGACGCGCTCAAGCCCGCGCGCCGCCCGCTCCGGTTTGTGCGGCAGGCTCTCGACGATCAGCGCCGCCAGACCATTCTCCAGCACCACATCCTCGAAATAACGATGCAACTGCGCGATGGTCTGTTCGGCGCAACGCACCGGCGTCAACTGCCGTGCGTGCTGAAACATCAATGCCTGATAAAGCGAGTGCATGAACAATTACTCAAACGGAATGGACGAGGCTCTGATAGGAGACTCCGATAAGACCTTGTCATCGTCAGGCCATGACAAGGACAGACATATTTTGGCATTCGGCAACGAGGTTTGTCTATATAATTTTGCAAGTCCGCAGGGCGCGCCCGGCTCATTTGCGGGCTAGACAATTTAGTTCTTTGAAATGAAGGTTTAGCGCCGGACGGCGTAAGTCGTCAGAGCGGTCGCCACGAGTTCGTCGGCCTCGTTCGTAGCCTCGATGGCGACCGTGACGAGGCTGCGGCCGGCGCGCAGGACGCGCGCACGCGCTTTGACCCGACCGGACGAGACGGGGCGCAGGAAATGTAGCGTGAGGTCAACGGTGATGGTCGCTTCGGCGGGTGCGAGCAGCGAGAGGACGGCGAAGGCGGACGCTGTGTCCATGAGGGAGGCGAGCGCGCCACCGTGCATGATGCCTTCCATGCGCGTCAGATCGGGGCGCACCATGAGCGCCAGAAGGGCCGTGCCGCGCGCAACCTCTACGAGTTCAAGGCCGAGCAGGCGCGCGTAAGCAACCCGCGCGAAGGCGGCCCGCAAACGCGCGAGTTCTTCAGACGTGAGCGCAGCTTCGTTCACAACGGCGCGCATCAAGACTGATAGATGTCGCCCGCGCTCGTCGGTTCGACGATGACCGCCGTGCCGTAAGCGAGCACCTCGGTCACGCCGCCGGAGATTTCGGTTGCGTCATAGCGTGCGCCGATGATGGCGTTTGCACCGATCTCCGTGGCGTGCTGGATCATTATGTTGAAGGCTTCGGCGCGGGCCTGCTCGCACAGGCGCGACCAAGCCGTGATATTGCCGCCGACGAGCGTCTGGAAGGCCGCACCAATGTTGATGAAGAGGTTGCGCGAGCGCACGACGATGCCGCGCACCACGCCCAACGTCTGCCGCACGCGATAGCCCGGCAACTCAAACGCGGTCGTCACCATCTGCGGCGACACGCTGTAGCGCGGCTCGCTCACCGCATAGGGCGTGTGCCGCTCAAGGGGTTCGTTGTTCATATGATTTAGTGAATGGTGGAGAATGCGTTTTACGAGAATAGACTTGCTTGCGCGTCATCTTGCTCCGCGTCCCGTCCGCGTGCTTCCGCTGGCGTCCAACGATAGCGGCCGAGATCGCAACGCCCGCTCGCGTCGAACTCGATGCCTTCGGCTTCGAGCAGACTCTGCTGTACGTTGTGCGGCAGCAGCACGCGCCCCGTCGAGCACTTGCCCTGCGAGTTAATGACGCGATGCCAAGGCACGCCATCAGGCGAGGCGTGCATGACGAAGCCGACGGTGCGCGGCGTGTAGCCCTCGCCGAGTAGCTCTGCGATCTGCCCGTAAGTCATCACGCGCCCCGCAGGGATGCGGCGCACGATCTGATAGACGCGCTCGTTGTAACCCGGCTGCGCGATCAACGCGCGCTCATCCGCGCGCACGCCACTGTCTCTTGGTTTGTCTGTGCCCATTTAATCAATCGTCCTTAGCACCGCCCGCGCGGGCGCGCCGTCGCCGAGGGGGCCCGCGAGCTTGAGCGGCAGGCAGATCAGTTCGTAACGACCGGGCGCGACGGCGCGCAGGTCAAGACCTTCAATGATGACGATGCCCTGCGCAAGCAACGTCGTGTGCGTCGCGAAAGTTTCGGACTTGAACTGTTCGACCGACAGGTAATCGAACCCGACCAACCGCACGCCGCGCTCGACGAGGGCCCGCGCGCCGCCGTGTGTGATGTAAGTGAAATCTGTGTGAAACTCGCGCGGCGGAGCATCGGCCCAAAAGGCTGAGTTGCGCGTCTTGAAGAGCACGCGCGGCGCTTCGTCAGGCACGAGCGCAGCAACGTGCTCAGCCTCAATCGCGCGCACGTCGGCCGCGACAGCGATGACATGCGCCGGCCCGATCAGAATATCGAGCGGCATTGCGGCGACCGTCGGCGCGTGTGCGATGAAGTGCGCGGGCGCGTCCACGTGCGTCGCCGTGTGCGCGCCGAAGCGCAGCAGCGAGACGTTCGCCGCGTCGCCCCGCGCGAGCGCCGCCCACTCGACGATCTCTATGCCCGGATCGCCCGGATAGACCGGCGTCTCGCCCGGCGCAATAGCGACGCTGATGTCGAAGATGGGCATAGGTTAAAGCCGCGACAGGTGGCAAGTGACAGGTGACAAGATAAAGCTTTTGCTTATCACTTGTCACTCTTCACTCGTCGCTGCTTTTGTAGCGGAGCTTTGCATGACTGTCAACGCGCGCGCGCCGCTTCGGTGAGTAGCTTGCGAGGGTGATGATGGTCGCGTTAGCATCAGGTGCAAGCCGCTTGGTTGGGCTTGAACGCGGCGTGGTGGGAGGGATGAGAGCCATCGGCAGATATGAAGAACAAGCGAACGTGCCGCGCATCGGCGCGTCGAGTTATTTGAACACCGCGCCGCTCATCTGGAGTTTCGTGCACGGCGCACGCGCGGGCGCAGTGCAGTTGACGACGGATGCTGCACCGGCGCGTTGCGCCGACCTGTTGGCGCGCGGTGCGGTCGAAGCGGCGCTCATGCCGGTCATCGAGTATCAGCGTCTGCCTGAAGTTGTGCTCGTCTCAGACGCTTGCGTCGGCGCGCGCACGGAGGTGCGTAGCGTCGTGCTGGTCACGCGCTGCGCTACGCTGCGCGAGGTGCGCACGATTGCACTCGACGAGTCGTCGCGCACGTCTGCGGCGCTGGTGCAGATCATCTTCCGCGAATTTCTTGGCCGCGAGCCGCGCACCGAAGCCACGCAACCGGATGTACACGCGATGCTCAGCGAGCACGACGGCGCGCTCATCATCGGCGATCCGGCGATGACGTTTGCGCGTGCGGGGCTGTACGTCCACGACCTCGCGCGTTTGTGGCGCGAGCACACGGGTCTCGGCTTCGTCTTCGCACTGTGGATGGCGCACGAGCACGCCGCATCGTCTGTGCGCGCCGTTGATTTCGCGGCGGCGCGCGACGAAGGACTCGCGCACACGGAAGAGATCATCGCGCAGTACGAAGCCGAACTTGGCTTGCCGCGCGCGGAGTTGCGCACATACCTGCACGACAATCTCTGCTTCGAGTTGAACGCGGAGATGCGCGCCGGGCTTGAGCTTTACTTCCAACTCGCGCACAAGCACGGTCTCGCGCCGGCCGCACGCACGTTGCAGTGGCTCACGTGAAGATCAAAGTTCGGCGTATAATTTGCAATGAGAATGAACGGCTGCGCTCTTGCAGGTTTAAATTCAATGATTGCGTAGCGCGGCGTTAGCAGAATGCGAATGTAAGTTGATTGTTATGGAAAATATCCAACCCATCCTTGACCGCGCGCTGGCAGGAGAGCGTTTGACGGCGGACGATTGCACGCGGCTGCTCGAATCCTATGACATCGCGCGCATCGGCACGGCGGCCGACGATGTGCGCCAGCATTGGCACAAGGACAACATCGTCACGTACATCATTGATCGCAACATCAACTACACGAACGTCTGCAACGTCGTCTGCACCTTCTGCGCGTTCTACCGGCGACCGGGCAAGCCCGACACATACGTCCGCACCATCGAAGAGATTTGCCAGAAGATTGACGAGACCATCGCGCTCGGCGGCACGGGCGTCTTGATGCAAGGGGGCTTGCATCCAGATTTCGGCATCGAGTGGTACGAGGATTTGCTGCGCACGCTGCATGCGAAATACCCGACCGTGCAACTACACTGCTTCTCGCCGCCGGAGATTCACAACATACACCTCATCTCGAAGCTCTCTTATGAAGATGTGCTCGCGCGTTTGAAAGCGGCGGGATTGTACTCACTGCCCGGCGGCGGCGCGGAGATTCTGGACGACGAAGTGCGCAAGCGCGTCTCGACCAAATGCACAACCGACGAATGGCTCGCGGTCATGCGCGCCACACACAAGGTCGGCTTGCGCTCGACCGCGACGATGATGTTCGGCATCGGCGATTCAGTTGTGCATCGCGTCCGCCACTTGCAGCGCATACGCGACCTGCAAGACGAGACGGGCGGCTTCACAGCCTTCATCCCTTGGACGTTCCAACGCGAGCACACGGCGTTGGGTCGGCGCATCAAAGACGAGCCGACGGGCATGGATTATCTGAAGATGCTCGCGGTCTCGCGCCTGTTTCTCGACAACATCGAGAACTTTCAATCGTCTTGGTTGACGCAAGGGTTGCGCCTCGGTCAGGTCGCTTTGCGCTTCGGCGCAAACGACATGGGATCGATCATGATCGAAGAGAACGTCGTCTCAGCCGCAGGCGCGCACAACGAAGCGGATGAGAAAATGCTCCGCTACCTCATCCGTGAAGCCGGCTTCACACCGCAACAACGCGACATACTCTACCGGCACGTCAAGCGTGAAGCCGCGCCGAACGATGACGCGCGCGATTCGGCCACGTTGCGCGAGTTGAACGTCGCGTTTGCAGATTAATCAACTTAAGAAAACTGAGCGCGGGCGCGATACTGTTGAATGTCGCGCCCGCGCTTATTGCTTTACATGCAAATCACGACGCATGCGCTCCGACGTCTTACGACGTGGCCGCGTTTGCATCGCGCAGACCAATGAGTCGTGCGTCGTCGAAGTCACGCGCGGGCGGGTAAGGGGCTTTGGTCGCAAAGTTCAGTCCGATGTCGAAGGCGGCCGAGGCCCAGCGTTTGACGTTGACGGGCGAGCGCAAGCTGTCAGGCACGCCGTCGTCATTGATAATGAGCGGGGCCTGCGGGTTGTAGCTGGCGGCGCGGGCCTTTGCGTCCGCGATGCCGGATGTATAGTCGCCGGTGGCATTCCACTGCCCGGAGTGAAAATCAAAGACGGTCAGCGGCAAGCCCGTCAACAATTGGCCTTCGTTCAGGATAGCGGTGCTGGTGGTGATGTTGATGTTCTGACCGGCGTTGCTGCGCAGCGCATCACGCATCTGTCCCAACCACGCGACGAGGTTCTGATTATCGGCTCGATGGCCGGAGTCGTCTAGCACGCGCAACTCGTTCGCTAATTCCCAGATGACGTTATCGCAGCCCTTCAACTTCTGTCCGAGCTGGGCCACAAGTTCTTTCTGCTTGTGCGTGCGCGCGTCAATGCCGGGCGCGAAGAACCAACGCGCGTTGTCAACGGGGTTGGGTTGCGTCTGCTTTTGGCCGGGCGGCGGCGGTGGCGGCGGCGGCACTACCAACTCGCGCGGGACGTTCTCCGGTTGTTCCGGCGGAATGGGGTAGTATCCCGAGGGGGCATTGGGGTCTTTTAGCAAACCTGCCACCGAGTGATAGCTGAAGATGCAGACCTGCACGTAGAACTTGGGATTGAAACCGGCCGCCGTGTCCACGAGACTGCGCAGATTGTTCAAGAAATACTCGCTAATCTCGCGCTCTTCGGTGTAGAGCGGTTCGCGCCGGTCAGGAAAATGGTTGAGTCCCTCGATACCAGCGTTGCGGTAGACGATCACCTTGACCAAGTTGACGAAAGGCGCGCGCTGTCTGAGGGCGTGGAAGAAGTCGGGCCCGTTCGGCTGGTTGGCCGGGCGGCCGAGCATGTTGTCGAAACAGAGGTTGTAAGCGCCATAGCCAATTAGGCGGCGCGGGAGTGCTGGGAGCATGGATGGTTCTCCTTTCGCAGCGCAGACTGAGGCTGCGTGGTAGGGGCTGGCCGCTGACAGGCAAGTCGTCTGAGAAGCAACCGGGTGTTAGTTTGGGGTAGATGCCCTAACCCGACTCAGTCCAACGACGGTCGTACGCGGTGGCATGGATAGCTTAACTTGTTACCGCGCGACGGCCGCAGCCAGCAACGGTTCAGCCTGATGTTGAAGTGAGGCCGACGAGAAAAGGCAACTCGACGGCAGGATCACAAAGACGCTTTAGAACGCGAGCACGATATGCC
>Ga0209153_1000495_pt1 | contig 17753 bp, 17 predicted proteins | sample GraSoiAngelo_120_FD_185877 | JGI IMG/M metagenome (GOLD analysis project Ga0209153, IMG submission 185877) | Grasslands soil microbial communities from the Angelo Coastal Reserve, California, USA - 14_0919_09_20cm (SPAdes) (version 2) | ecosystem: Environmental > Terrestrial > Soil > Grasslands ...
GGGGGCCTCGGCGAGCTGGCGGGCGGCGGCGTCGTCGAAGCGTTCCGCCCAGTCATAGGCGAGGTCGGGCTGGTTCCATTGCAGGCGGCCGAGATTGTGGACGATGTTGCCGCTCGCCAGCACCAGGATGCCGCGCTTCCGCAGCGGGGCGAGCCGGGCGCCGAGCTCGACATGGTAATCGAGCGGCTTCAGCGCGTTGATCGAGAGCTGGACGACGGGCACGTCGGCGTCCGGATAGAGGTGGGCGAGCACGCTCCAGGTGCCGTGGTCGAGGCCCCATTGGTCCTGGTCGAGCCCGCACCAGACCGGCTTCACCGCCTCGACCACCTCGGCGGCGACGTCGGGGGCGCCCGGCGCGGGATAGTCGAAGTCGAACAGCGGCTGGGGGAAGCCGTAGAAATCGTGGATGGTGCGGGGGTTCGGCATCGCCGTCACCGCGGTCGCCCCGAAATACCAATGGGCGGAGACGCACAGCACCGCCCGGGGGCGCGGCATCCGCCGGCCGAGCGTCCGCCACGCGTCGGTGAAGCCGTTGCGCTCGAGCGTGTTCATCGGACTGCCATGGCCGATGAAGAGGGCTGGCATGTCGGTCATCGCTTTGCTCCCGAGCGGCGGCGGTTGAAGGCCTGGAGGCTGTGGAGCAGGCTCGGCTCGCCCGGGGCGGCGAGGTCGGCGATGCGCCAGCCGGAGCGGGTGCGGGCGAGGCGGAGGGTGATCGGGGTGGCGTCCTTGCCGAAGCGGAGGGTGACGCGGGCGGTGGCGGCGGCTGGGCCGGCCGCGGTCACTGCGCCGATCTCGGCCTTGAGCCCCGCCGGGTCCTGGCACTGGCAGAGCGGGTCGGCGTCCATGAAGCCGACTTCGTCGTGCGACAGGCGGACGTCCTCGGCGATGGCGGCAACCAGGGCCGGGGCGAAGATCCGGGCGGGGCGGGCGAGGGGGCTGTAATCCGGGTCTCGATAGCCGGCGTAGAGGCGCTCGATGAAATGGCGCGCGCTCTCGGCCTGCGGGGTGGCGGCGAGGAGCGCCGCGGCGAGCACGATCATGGCCCTTCCTCCCCAAGCGCGAGGATCGCCGCCCATTCCTCGTCGCGCACCGGGCTCACCGACAGGCGCGACTGGCGGAGCATCTCGAGGGCGGCGAGGTCGGGCTCGGCCTTGATCGTCTTGAGCGCGACCGGGCGGGGGAGGGGGCGGACGGGCTCGACCCGCACCGAGACCCAGTCCGCATCCTTCGGGTCCGGCGCGGCTTCGCGGGCGATGCGCATGACGCCGACCACCGCCTTGTCGGCGCCGCTATGGTAGAAGAACGCCTCGTCGCCCGCCTTCATCGCTCGCAGGTGGAGCCGGGCGGCGGGGTTTCTCACCCCATCCCATTCGGTGCCGCCGTCGCGGACGAGGTCGTCCCAGGAATAGTTTCCGGGTTCGGATTTCATCAGCCAATGGGCCATGGCGGCGACTCCTTGACCGAGATCGTAGATTTTTCCGCGCGCCCGCGCCACAAGGGCGACATGCGGCGCGCGTCATTGCCCTTCGGGTTTCTCCTTAGCCTGGCCCTCGCCTCCTGCGGGGATCCCGTTCCCTATAGCGAATCGGCCAACAATGCGGCCGCCGGAGACGACGCGCCGACCGCGCTCACGCCCGGAACGCGGCCTGTCAGGATCGGCGAGTTCGGCCCCGCCTTCGCCGCCTGCGCCGCCGCCGGCACCACCCGCAAGCTCGAGCAAGCGCAGGACCTCCCCGTCCGGGCGGCGCCGTTCGACAATGGCGCCGCCGTGGGGAAGATCGCATCGGGGGGGCGCTTCTTCATCTGCAGCCGCTCGCTGGACCAAAAATGGTTCGGCGTCGTCTATGACCAAGGCGGTTCGCTGGCCCAAAGCTGCGGGGTGTCGGATCCGGTCAATGCGGCCGCGGCCTATGCCGGGCCGTGCAAGTCGGGCTGGGTCGAAGGCGCCTATGTGAAGTTCATCGCCGGCAACGACCTTCCGACCCCGCCCGCCGACGGAAACCAGGCGGCGGCGCCAAGCGGCTGATCCTGCTGGGTTTTTCGATTTTTCGTAGCGCCGGAGCCACAAAATCGGGAAAAGTTCCAAGCGGAATCGAATTTATTTTCGCTGTGTCTCCTGCATCACACGGTTCATCGCTTCGCCGCCCTCAGCCCATTGCTGCGGAGCGGGCGATAAGTCATTGGCCCCTCAGCACTTAGCGAGAGCGAATCGCCGCAGCCACTGAGGCTGCCGCGACGCGAGACGGGGGGGCGATCAGGATGCGGTTCTCGCATCCGGGGGATCGGCTGCCGCACAGACAAGAGAGTCGATGATCAGGATCGTTCGCGCCGCGGGCTTGACCGCGGCTGCGCTGGCGCTTGTCGCCGGTGCAAGCCTTTCCGCGCCTTCCGAGGCTCACGAGCGCGGCACCTCCGGCTCCGCGGTTCAGTCGCAGGAGTCGGGCCTCCTCTCCGGCTTCGTCGACCGTGTCGTCTCCGCCTTCACGCCGGAGGGTGCGCCCGCTGCTGCCGCCGAGGCCGCCGCGCCGGCCGATCCCAAGCTCGAGGCGCTGGTCGCCGCCAACGCCGCCGACGCGACGTCGGACGCCGAGCAGGAATGCCTCGCCCGCGCCGTCTATTTCGAGAGCCGCGGCGAGCCGATCGACGGCCAGCTCGCGGTCGCCGACGTCGTGCTGAACCGGGTCGTCTCGCGCCGCTATCCGGACACGATCTGCGCCGTCGTCACCCAGCACGCCCAATTCTCGATCATCCAGAACGGCCGCTTCCCGACCCCGGACAAGGCGACCGAGGCCTGGCGCAAGGCCGTCGCCATCGCGAAGATCGCCACCGCCGATATCGTCGACGCGGTCCCCGCCGACGTGATGTGGTACCACGCCGACTATGTCGCGCCGGCATGGGGCAAGCAGCTCAACCGCGAGTCGAAGATCGGGTTGCACATTTTCTACAGCTGAGGAGGCAAGCGCCTTCTCAGTCGCCCATATCGCCCGGGCAGGTCCCCGTGTGCCCCCAGGCAACGCCCGGGCTGTCCTTGATCTCGGCCTGGCGGCGCTGGTCCATCGAGCGGAAGAAGTTGAGGCCGGTCTCCGTCTCGATGTCGGTGATCCGGACGACATAGTCCTGCAGGTTGATCCGCGATCCGATCCTGGTGTTGGGGAGGACGAAGCCCACCGCGAGGTCGCGGACGGGATCGTAGACGATCTTGTAATAGGCCCTCGGCACCGCAATCGGCGGGTCGCCGATGGTCGCCGGGTTGCCGGCCAGCGTGCCGTAGATCGGGCCGGTGATGACGTAGAGGTCCGGGTGGCCGCCGCAGAGCACCCAGGAGCGGGTGGTCTCCTCCAGAAATTTCCACGCGCCGCGGTTCATGCCGATGCCGCGCTGGGGCGACATGTTGGTGAAGTAGAAGGATTCGTCCATGATCGTCTGGTCGAACTTCGAATCCCCGGCCGGCGCCTGGTGACCCTTGTCGAAGCCGGTCTTCAGGAAGTCGGGATTGTCGGCGTCGATCCCGGCCGGGAGCGCGGGATCGTGGAGGAAGCGGTTGCCGCGGCTTGCGGTGCCCCGGAGCTCGGAGGGCTCGAGCCGCTCGACCACCCAGTCCGGGCTGCGCGTATCGACGTTGTAGGAGAGGATGTAGCCGCGCCTGCAGATGATCGTCTGCCGCCGCCCGACATCGTCGCCGCGATGCTTGGGCAGGTCGATTGCGAATTGGGTGAGGCATTGCGGGATGACGGAATTGGGCGGCGGCGGCGCGAGGTCGCCATCGGCGGCGAGAATGGGCGGCGGGCCGGCCGGGGCAGCGGGCGGGGCGGGCTGCGACGCTAGAGCGGCGGTCGCTGGACGCTGGTCGCCGATCATTCCGACCGCGGCGACTGCGAGCGGCGCTGCTGCGGCGAGGACTGCGATAATCCCCGGCGCCCGGCCGGGCTTCGACCGTGGATGAAGCACCGGCCGGAGCGGCGGTGCGAGCGGCGCATCCACCGTGGTGCGGCGCCGGCGCGGCGGCGGGGGGGTGCCGGGCGGGGGGCTAGCCATTGGCTCGCGCCGCCGCGTCGGCATGGCGCTGGCTGGTGTCGGCGGCGGCCTTGATGCCCTTGGACGCCGCGTAGCTGGTGCCGCTCACCCCGAGCAGCAGGATGACATTCTGCGGAATCTCGACGAACCGCCCCGATTCCAGGCAGAGGATCAGATAGACTCCGGCGATGACGAAGGTGAAGATCAGGAACTGGAAGCGCGACACGCTTGCCTTGGGTTCGCCCGGCGGCTCGTTCGGGTCGGTGCCGGGCGGCGGCGCGCCGGCGGGTTCGGCGAGCAGGTAGCGAAGGTCGATCTTGTTGGTCGCGAGCTTCCACGCGACGACGAGGGCGAAGGTGACGATCACCGTCGCAAGCGCGATCGCCACGATGGCGGAAATCCAGCCCCAGATATTGGTCGGCATTATCTTTCCCTCCCCATGCGCGCCCGAAGCGCGGTATATTTGACCCCGAGATAGGCGCCGTGGCTCCCCAGAAGGATGAGCAGAAGCGGCGCCGGAATGTCGGGCAGATTGTCGCCCGGCCCGCGTGCGAGGGCGGCGACGAGGTAGCCGCCGGCGAAGAAGAGAGTAACGAAGACGAGCTGGATTCGGTCGAAGCCGAACGGCGCGCGCGCCTCGAGCTTGAGCAGGCCGGTCAGGCTGATCGAGCCGCCGATCATCCGAAGCACGACCAGGCCCATGACCAGGAGCAGCCAGCCGCCGATCAGCCAGGCAATGATGCTTCCCAGCAAGGCCAATGATTGTCCCCCCTGCGGCCCGGATCCCCGCCCGGCCGCACCGGCGCTCACACGCCGAAGACGATGCATAACTCTGATCCAGATCGGAGTCAGCAGCGATTATGTCGTTTCTTCAGCGTTTCATTCGGACAGCAGGTCGAGGAGGTCGAGCGCGTTTGCGGTGGCGGCGGAGGAGGCGGTGTTGTCGAAGATGCACCAGGCTTCATCCTTGTTCCGCATCGCCTCCGCATAGGCCTGGAGCGCGGCCGGGGCATAGGAGGAGCGGTACATCACCGGCGAGCCGTGCAGGCGCCAGTAAGCGAGGCCCCGCCACCCGCCGGGCTCCGCGGCCGCGGGCACCCGTGCCGGGTCGGCGGCGACGCGGGCCACCCTCAGGCGATCGAGCAGGGCGTCGGCAGCGGGCTCGAACCAGCTCGGGTGGCGCGGCTCGCAGGCCAGGCGGGCAGGGGTCCGGGCGGCGAGGCCGGCGAGGAAATCCTCGGCCAGGCCCCCATCGAAGGCGAAGCTCGGCGGAAGCTGGAGGAGGAGGATGGCGAGCTTGTCGCCCAGCTCTCCCGCTTCGGCTAGGAAGCGATCCACTTCCTCACCGCAATCGACCAGCCGCTTGGTGTGGCTGATCGCCTTGGGGAGCTTTACCGAGAAGCGGAAATCTTGCCGAACGCTGTCGGCCCATCGCCGCCAGGTCGAGGCGCGGTGGGGGCGGTGGAAGGAGGAGTTGATCTCCGCGCCTTTGAACCGCGCCGAATAGCGCTCCAGCGACGACCCCTCCGCCGGAAAGCGCTCCGCCGCCTCCCGCGAAATGGTCCATCCTGCCGTGCCGATGACGATGCCCATTTGGGTCCCAACGCACGGCTGACACAATTGAAACACTTCTCCTCCCTGCGCGGCATGAGGCTGTGACAGTGGCGCCCTATTCGCTGTGCTCCCCAAACCGGAGCAAGTCCGATGAAGTCCGCATTGTTCAGCTTCGCAGCCACCGCGCTGCTCCTCGTCACCCACCTCGCGCCGTCGACCGAGGCGCTGCGCAGCCCGGCTGCAGCCGCCGACATCGATTTCGCCGTGCGCCACGCGCAGGAGCAGGCGGATACGGTCGAAGCCGAGCTCGGCCTCGAGCATCACGCGCGCTAGGCGCGCGGCCCTCGCGCCGTCCTCAGCAGCCCGAGCCCGATCAGGATCGCCGCCGAGGCCGAGGACACCCAGAACAGGCCCAGCCGCACCCCCTCGTCCCAGCCGGGCCACAGCAAGGCCGCGGTCGCCGCAGCCCATAGGATTGCCAGCGCAGGGAGCCAATTCCCGTAATCCCGCACCCTGAACGGGTGGACGAAGTGCACCGGCGCGAAGGTCATGACCGCGAGCAGGGCGACGATCGCAGCTCCGTAAGCAGGGGCGATGCCCGCGACGAAGAGATAGAGCGCAACCACGTTCCACAGCGCCGGGAAGCCGCGGAAATAATTGTCGGCGGTCTTCATGTCGCGCCGCGCGAAGCAATAGAGGGCGGAGACGAGGATCGCCGCCACCAGCCACAGGCCGAACTCCGGCGGCACCAGCCCGGCGCGCCAGATGAACAGGGCCGGCACGAAGACGTAGCTCAGATAGTCGATGATGAGATCGAGCGCGTCGCCGTCGATCCGCCCGGCCCGCTCCTTCACCTTGGCCGCACGTGCGAAGCTTCCGTCCACCCCGTCGACGATCAAGGCCACGCCGAGCCACGCCAGGGCCGCGGTCCACGCCCCCCGCTCGACCGCGAGCAGCGCCAGCATCGCCAGCACCACGCCGCTGCCGGTGAAGGCGTGCACCGCCCACGCCGCCGCCCGCACCATCAGGCTCGCCGGCAGCGGCGCCTCGCTCATCGGCTCTTGCTCCATTAGCGCCTCCGGGAGGACGAACCCCCCGGCCAGCCTAGCCGTTCCCGCCAGCGGTCTCCATGGGCGCGGTCCCGACCCCGCTCCAGCCGCCGCCCATCGCCTGATAGAGTGCGACCAGCGCGTTCAACTGGTCCGCCTCGGCCTGGACGAGGGTCAGCTCGGCGTTGAACAGGTTTCGCTGGGCGTCGAGCTGCTCGAGATAGGGCGAGTAACCGGCCTAGTAGCGGTTGCGGGCGTGGCGAAGTGCGCCGGCGAGGGCGACACGCTGGCGCTCCAGGCTCGCGCGCTGCTCGCGCAGGCGCTGGACCGCGGCGAGATTGTCCTCGACCTCGCGGAAGGCGGTGAGCGCGGTCCGGCGATAGGCGAAGGCGGCCTGGTCGCGGCGGGCGGCGGCGGTGTCGACCTGCGCCCTGATCCGCCCGCCGTTGAAGATCGGCGCGAGGATGCTCCCGCCGATCGACCACAGAGCGATCGGATCGCCGAGCGCGCTCGACACTAGGGTCCCCGCACTCCCGGTCAGTCGCACCTGGGGCAGGAATTGCGCGCGGGCCGCGGCGAGCGTGCGGTCGGAGGCGGCGAGGGTGAATTCGGCCTGGGCGATGTCGGGGCGGCGGCGAAGCAGGTCGGAGGGGAGGGCGTCCGGGATCGGCGGCGCCCGCAGCGCCCCCAGCGGCACGCCCCGCTCGATCGCCCGCGGCGCCTCGCCGGCGAGCAGGCTCAGCGCATCCTCCTGCCGGGAGATGGCGAGCTGGACCTGGGGGACGATCTGCGCCGTCGCCTCATATTCCGCCTCCGCCTGGCGAAGCTCCAACTCAGAGGTATAGCCGACCCGGGCGCGGTCGCGGGCGATGCGCAGCGCCTCGGCGCGGGATTCGAGAGTCGCCCGGACGATGTCGAGCCGGGCGTCGAGCGCGCGAAGCGTGATGTAGCCGCTCGCCGTCGCCGCCGCGACCGCAAGCGCCGCCGCGTCCCGCCCGGCCTCGCTGGCGAGCGTTCCCTGCCGCGCCGCCTCGACCTGGGTTCCGACCCGGCCGAACAGGTCGAGCTCATAAGCGGCCTGGAAGACCGGCTGGATCGATTCCGAGGTGGTCGGAGTGCCGAGCGGGCTGATCGTGCGGGCGATCACCGGGCCGGCGCCGATGTCGAGCGAGGGGAAGAGCTGTGAGCGTGCAAGCGCCTCCTGCGCCCGCGCCTCGCGCACCCGGGCGGCGGCGATGGCGATGTCGGTGTTGCGGGCGAGGGCGGCGTCGACCAGCCGGGAGAGGGCAGGGTCGCCGAAGCGCTGCCACCACATCCGCTCGCTCGGCGCGGTCGGCCCGGGCGAGGTGCGCCAGCCCGCGGGCGGCACCACCGCGGCCTCGGGAGGGACACGCGGTGTCGGCCCGGCGCAGGCGGCGAGGGCGAGCGCCGCGGCCGCCGCGGCCGCCTTCCTCACCGCCCGGCGCTTTCGGTGTCGACCCGTGCCTCGACCGACATGCCCGGCCTCAGCCGCGCCGCCATCGCTTGGTTGGGATCGATCGCGATCCTGACCGCGATGCGCTGCGGCACCTTGACGAAATTGCCGGTCGCATTGTCTGGACGGATCACCGCGAATTCGCTCCCCGCAGCCGGAGCGAGCTGCTGGACCCGTCCGGTCAGCTCGGCCCCGCCCAATGCGTCGACGCGGACCGTCGCGCGCTGCCCGGCGGCCATCTTCGCGGTCTGCGCTTCCTTGAAATTGGCCACTACCCACACCGTCTTCGGCACCAGGAAGAGGAGCTGCGAGCCGGCGGTGACATATTGGCCGAGGCGGACCCCCAATTCGCCCACCTGGCCCGCCTGCGGCGCCCGGATGATCGTGTTGGAAAGATCGATCTCGGCCAGCCGGAGCGCGGCCCGGGCATTTTCCACCCCGGCTTCGAGGCCGCCCCGACCGACCGTCACCGTCCGCACCTGCTCCTGCGCGATCGCGCGCTGCGCCTCCGCCTGGCGAACGCCGGCCTGGGCCTGGCGAAGCGCCGCCAGCGTCTGATCGCGCTCGCGGAGCGACACCGAGCCCAGGGAGACCAATTCCGCCACCCGGCGCATGTCCGCCTGCGCCCGGGCGAGCTGCGCCCGCGCATTCTCCACCGCCGCATTCTGCCCCGCGACCGAGGCCTGGCTGGAGCGCTGGCTCTGCTGGGAATTGTTGAGGCTTGCCACCTGGGCGGCAAGGTTCGCCTGCGCCTGCTGGACCCGCTGGCGGTAGATGCGGTCGTCGATCCGGACCAGCGGCTGGCCGGCCTGGACCTGCTGGAAATCCTGCACCGGCACGGCGACGACATAGCCATTGACCTGCGGCGCGATCACCGTCGTCTGGCCGCGGACATAGGCGTTGTCGGTGGTCTGCACGGTGGTGCGGAACGGCGGCAGGCCCCAGGCGTAAAGCGCGATCAGGGCGCCTGCGAGGAGGATGGCGACGAACAGGATCGTCATCCTGATCCCGCTCCTCGGCGGCGCCCAGCCGCGGGCGGCCGGGGCCTCGGCTTCGGCGGCGACCTCGACCGGATCGTGGAGCCGCTCGTGCGGCTGCGGAGACGGTGGAGCCGCTGCCGGCGTGGCATCGGCCGCGGGTGGGGGCGCCATCCTCGTGTCGCTCATTGCCTGTTCGCCAACATCTGCTGAAGCGCGGCCAATTCCTGGCCGAGCGGATTGATCTTGCGGGCGCGCAGATAGACCCAACGTCCGCCCAGCCACATTAACGCAAGTAAGGCCAGGCTGCCGATCAGCAGGAAGATATCGTTGAAGGCGAGGATGTTCGCCTCCCGGCTCACCTGCTGACCGAGCAGGACCGTCCCTTCCGCCTGGCGAAGCGCGGGATCGCCGAGCACCCGGCCGTAAGCGCCGCCGAGCGCCTGGAGCCGGGCGGCGACCTGCGGGTCGGTGGCGACGATCGACTGGACCAGCTCGTGCGAATGATATTTCTCGCGAACCACCTGCAGGCTTCCAAGCAGGGCCGCTCCGCCGAGGCCGCCCATCGTCTGGGCGATCCCGAACACGGCGGAGAAGCTCACCATATGGCTCGGCCCCTTGGCCAGCGCCCGAAGTACGCCCGCCATCATCGTCGGCCCGAGGAAATAGACCGCCGCGAAGGCGATCATCGCCTGCGTGAGATAGAGGTTGGCGAGTCGGGTGAGGTTGCTGGCATGGGCGTCGATGAACGCCGCCACCGCGATCAGCGCCACCGAGATAACGATCGGGCGCAAGAGATCCTGCGGGTCGAGGGTGGCGATGCTCGCGACCAGCCCGGCCAGCGTCGCGGCGGTGACGACCATGTAGAAGGTGACGAGCTGGTCCTGCCCCATGCCGACGGTGGCGAGCAGCCCGGCCGATCCGAAATTCTGCTCGGAAAGCAGGATGCGCACCGTCGCCGCGACGAGCGCGAAGCGGATCACGCCGCGGGTGCGCATCCAGCGCGTGTTGAGCATCGGGTTGGCCCGGTTGTGCTCGATCAGCATCGCCGCGCCGATCAGCAGGATCGAGGCGGCGAGCGCATAGCCGAGCCAGGGCGTCGACCACCAGACGATCCGCCCCTGGACGAGCAAGGCGGTGAGCAGGGCAAGCCCCGGCGCGAACAAAGCGAAGGTCAGGAAGTCGAGCCTCTCGAACACGTCGGCGGTCTCGCTCGGCGGCAGCCGGAGCAGGGCCATCGAGCCGAGGCAGAACAGGCTCAGCCCGAATTCGAACAGATAGAGGTTCTGGATGTCGCCATGGGCCAGCAGCAAAGGGGAGATCACCCGCGCCAGCGGAAGCGCCACCTGCGACAGGCCGACGCCGATGATCATCCCGCCCATCCGCGCCTTCGCCGGCATCGCCTGCATGATGTAGAAGAAACCGAGCGGGGTGAATCCGCTGGCGATCACCCCCGCCGCCGCGCGCATGGCGAGCTCCGAGCCGTAGCTGTGGACGAACACCTGCAGCGCGCTCAGCAGGACGAAGCCGAGCAGGAAGACGCGGGTGATCCGCTGAAGCCCGAATTGCTGGCGGAACTTGATCAAGAGGAAACTGGTGCAGACGTTGGTCATCGAATAGGCGGCGGTCAGCCAGCCGCCCTGAACGCTGGTCAGGCCGAGCGCGCCCTGGATCTGCGGGAGGTTGCCGACCAGCAGCCCGTTGCTGAGGCCGGCGGTGAGCGCGACCAGGGCACCGATCGCGGCATAGCCGATCCGCCGGGGCATCGGATGCTCCGGGGTCGCCGGAGAGCCCGGCATGAGCGGCCGCTCATGGGGCCTGAAGACATGGAGCTGATCGCCCGCCGGCACCGGACGCCCTTCGTTGAGACGGAGCGGACAAAGCCGCGGCACGGGCTTTGGTTGCACAGCCTGTGCGCCGATCCTTCAAATTCGCGGTGGACAGCCGCCGCAGCTTCGACGCAACATCGCGGCTTCCCTTCCGGAGACCCCGATGAACCCGATCCGCCTTGCAGCAGCCCTTCTCCTCGCCGGAACCGCCGCACCCGCACTCGCCCATACGCCAGACGAAGCCGCCTTCCGCGACACGTACAAGGAGCTGGTCGAGACCAACACGACGCTTTCGGCCGGGAGCTGCACGCTTGCCGCCGAGCGGATGGCCGCGCGGCTCAAGGCGGCCGGCTATCGCGACGAGGATCTGCACCTGATCGTCGAGCCCTCCCACCCGAAGGAAGGGAACCTCGTCGCAGTCCTCCAGGGGACCGACCCGAAGCTCAAGCCGCTGCTCCTCCTGGCCCATATCGACGTCGTCGAGGCGAACCGTGCGGATTGGGAGCGCGATCCCTTCACCCTGGTCGAGGAGAATGGCTATTTCTACGCCCGCGGCTCGTCGGACGACAAAGCCCAGGCGTCGGTCTGGGTCGACACCCTCGCCCGCTTCAAGCGCGAGGGGTATAAGCCCAAGCGCACCGTCAAGATGGCGCTGACCTGTGGCGAGGAGACCGCGGGCGCATTCAACGGCGCCGACTATCTCGCCAAGCATGAGCGGCAGCTGATCGACGCCGAATTCGCCCTCAACGAAGGCGCCGGCGGCCTCCTCGACGAGGCCGGCAAGCCGGTCATCCTCAACATCCAGGCCGGCGAGAAATTCCCGCAGAACTATAGGCTGGAGGTCACCAACCCCGGCGGCCACAGCTCGCGTCCGGTGAAGGAGAATGCGATCTACCGCCTCTCCGACGCGCTGGTGAAGCTCCGCGGCTACGACTTCCCGTTCGAATCGAACGAGGCGACCCGCGGCTATTTCGCGGCGATGGCCAAGCTCACCCCCGGCGCCGCCGGCCAGGCGATGGCGGCGTTCGCGGCCAATCCCAGGGACGAGGCCGCCGCAAATGCGGTCGCGGCCGCCAATCCGAGCTGGAACGGAATCCTCCACACCACCTGCGTCGCGACCATGCTGGAGGGCGGCCACGCCACCAACGCGCTTCCGCAGCGGGCCCGTGCCAACGTCAATTGCCGGATCTTCCCCGGCACGTCCGTGGAGCAAATCCGCCAGGCGCTGGAGACGATCGTCGCCGACCCGCAGGTCAAGATCACCACGCTGGAAACAAGGAGCGAAATCTCGCCGCCGCCGCCGCTGACCGAGAAGGTCGTCGCCCCGGCGCGCAAGATCGCCGCCGAGATGTGGCCCGGCACGCCCTTCGTTCCTTTGATGGCTGCAGGCGGCACCGACGGCGCCTTCCTCACCCCGGCGGGAATTCCGACCTACGGACTCTCCGGTTTCTTCGCCGACGCGGAAGGGAGCCACGCCCATGGGCTCAACGAGCGCATGCGGGTCAAGTCGCTGATGGAAGGGCGGACTTTCCTCTACCGGCTGGTGAAAGCCTACACTTCGAAATAGGCGCTGGTCCGGGCCGGGGGCGGTATTAACCATTCTCGGCCCGTCGCTCCCGCGGCACGGCCCACCGTTGATTCCGGGTCCGTAAGAAGCCGACCTGCTCCGGCGGTCGTTCTAGCCGCGACATGAAACAGAAACCCGCCCCCCATCGCCTGGCGCTCGGCCTGCTTCTCGCGGCCTCCGCCATCCCCTTCACCGCACTTTCCGCGCAGGACACGACGGCCCCCGCCGCCGAGCCGCCCGCGGCGGTCGAGACCGCTCCGCCGCCCGTGGCAGAGCCGGCGCCGACGACGCCGCGGATCGAGGTCCCGCCGGTCCAGGCCGAGCCCGTCGCGGAAACGCCCGCAGCACCCGAAGCCGCTCCGCCGGTCCGCCGCACCACCACGGTCCGCCAGACCCGCACGGTCCGGACTCCGGTCCGCGCACCGGTCGCAGTCGTGACGCCCGCCCCGGTTGCAGCGGCTCCGGTCGCCGTAGCTCCGCCCGCGGCAGCCCCTGTCGACACCATCGCCGCCGACCCCGGCGCGCTTCCGCCCGAGACGATCGACGCAGCCCCCGCAGCGCCGGTCGATACCGTCGCCCCGGCACCGGCCCCGCAGCAGACCCAGAGCCGCACCTCCATCCTTCCCTTCGTCCTGATCGGGGCGCTCCTCCTCGGCGCACTCGCCTTCCTCGCCCTTCGCCGCCGGCGCCGCGCGGACGTGGTCTATGACGAGGTCTACGACACGCCCGCCCCGGTCGAGCCGATCGCCGCGGCCCCGCTCGCCGCAGCGCCCATCGTGGCGGAGACCGGCCGCCCGGAGATCGCCCTCCAGATGAACCCGGTTCGCGCCGGAGTCGCCGGCAACGAGGCGATCGTCGAGTTCGAGCTGGTCGTCGACAATCAGGGCTCGGGCCCGGCCCGCGACGTCCGCGTTACCACCTGGATGTTCGCGTCCGGCGAGAGCGAGATGGAGCGCGAGCTGATCCAGGGCGACGGCGCCAGCTTCCCCGAAGTGACGATCGGTGCCGGCGACGGTAAGCGCATCCAGGCCAAGGTCGCCCTCCCGACCTCCGACGTCGAGGGCGACGCGGTCCTCCCCGTGGTCGTCGCCGACGCCCATTACCGCCTGCCCGACGGCAGCGAAGGCCACAGCACCGCCGACCTGGCTTACTTCTCGGTCGACAACCCCTCGGGCCTCCACGACACGGTGGAAGCGAGGAAGCGGTAATAAGAGAAGCCGCAACTCTGCCTCCCCATCGTGAGATGGGGAGGGGGACCAGCGAAGCTGGTGGAGGGGTGACAAGGCGCGGAGACTGGTAGGTTCCAGCGAGAACCTCGTACACCCAGCCAAGTCACCCCTCCACCACATTGCATGTGGTCCCCCTCCCCGCCGCTTCGCGTCAGGGAGGCAGCCAGGCCGCCACTCCCCCCGGCAAACCCGATATTAACCATAGCGGCGGCATCATGGCGCCGTGTCGGCATCTTCCCTCCCGCGCCCCTCGCGGCGGCATGCGGCCCTGTTCGGGTTCGCATGCCTCGCTTTGTCCGCGCCGGCCCAGGCCGCGCCGTCCGACCTCTTCGCCCCCGAGACCGCCTCCGCCCTCGTCGACCTGCGCCTGACCGCAGCCGACGGCGAGGGATCCTGGACCGACGGCGGCTTCGGCAAGGCCCGCTTCGGCGGCGACGCGGACGAGAACTTACGCGTCCGCCCAATCCCCGCCGAAGCCGACATCATCTGGCAGCCGCGCTTCGCCTGGGACCTCGCCGGCACCGTCTCCGTTGCAGCCCAACAGGGCCAGGCGGACCCGGTCGACCTGATCGAGGCCTTCGTCACCTGGAAGCCCGTCCCGCGCGGCGCCACCCGCTTCAGCGCCCGCGCGGGCCTGTTCTGGCCGCCCGTCTCGCTCGAGCATGAAGGCGCCGCCTGGTCGGTCGCCGACATGGTCACCCCTTCCGCGATCAACAGCTGGATCGGCGAGGAAGTGAAGGTCGCCGGCGTCGAAGCCACAGCGGCCCATGAAGGGCAGGGGGGCCGCATCGCCGCAACGCTCGCGATCTTCGGCTTGAACGACACGGCCGGAACCCTGCTCGCCTTCCGCGGCTGGGCGATGCACGATGTGAAGGCCGGCGCCTTCGGCCACCAGCGCCTGCCGCCGCTCAACGCCTTCCTCACCGGCGGAGTCCAGGCCCCGACGACCCGCCCGGCGATCGAGATAGACAACCGCCCCGGCTTCTACGCCAAGCTCTCCTGGCGCCCCGCCGAGGCGCCGTTGCTGCTCGAAGCCTTCTACTATCGCAATGGCGGCGACCCCGAAGCGGTGACCCCGCGCCTGCAATGGGGCTGGGACACGCAATTCTGGAATGTGGCCGCCCGCCTGGACCTCAGCGAGAACACCCGGATCATCGCCCAGGCGCTGACCGGCTCCACCGAAATGGGCTATGAGGAAGCCGGCCATTACTGGGTCGAAACCCGCTTCCGCTCCGCTTTCTTGCGCTTCTCCACCGACCGCGGCCCGGTTACCCTGAGCGGCCGCGTCGACCTGTTCGGAACGCGCGAGCATGGTTCTGAAATGGGGAGCGTCGAAAGCGAGGATGGCTGGGCCTTGACCGGCGCCGCGGCTTGGACGCTCTCCCACAAGGCAAAGCTGATCGTAGAAGCGCTACACACCGCCAGCGACCGCGGGTCACGGGTGCGCGTGGGGGAGGACCCCCGACAAACCCAGACGGTATTCCAGACCTCTCTGCGGCTGACCCTCTGAAAGTCGTCATGCCGGACTTGATCCGGCATCCATGAACACGGATCGCGTCCAGTCGTCACAAACCTGTGTTCATGGATCCCGGGTCAAGCCCGGGATGACGAAGAGAGGGCACGCCGGCCGTGCGTAGACCTCGTCATGCCGGACTTGATCCGGCATCCATGAACACAGGTCGGCGAGAACTGGACCCGAACCGTGTTCATGGATCCCGGGTCGAGCCCGGGATGACGAGGGAGAGGCGATGCCGCCCGTACGTAGACCTCGTCATGCCGGACTTGATCCGGCATCCATGAACACAGGTCGGCGAGAACTGGACCCGAACCGTATTCATGGATCCCGGGTCGAGCCCGGGATGACGGTTCCCCCACTCTTACCGCTTTTTTCACCGTTCCGGGCGCATGGAAGGGGCGATGCGCTTCGCCCTTCTTCTCCTGCTTGCCGTAGCGGCAGCGCCGGCCGCTGCGGCGGAGCTTGTCGTCACCGTCCGCACCGCCGCCGGCGTGCCGGTGCCGAACGCAGTCGTCAGCCTCTACCCCGGCGGCCGCGCAGCCCCGCTCGGCCCGACCCAAGGCGCCTATCGCGTCGCGCAGCAGAACACCCAGTTCAACCCCTTCGTCCTCGTCGTTCCCGTCGGCGCGTCGGTGGCATTCCCGAACCTCGACGCCTTCCGCCACCATGTCTACTCCTTCTCCCCCGCCAAGCGCTTCGAGCTCAAGCTCTACGCCAAGGAGCAGAACCGCACCGTTCGCTTCGAGAGAGCCGGCGTCGTGCCGCTGGGCTGCAACATCCACGACCAGATGACCGCCTTCCTCAAGGTCAGCGACACCGGCCTGGCAATCCGCACAGATGCGCAGGGGAGGGCCACCTTCGCCGACGTCCCAACGGGCGCCCTGGTCGCGCAGATCTGGCACCCCTGGCTCCGCGCCCCCGCTAACCAGGTCGAGGCGCGCTGGGCGGTGAAGCCCGGGCGCCAGGGTCAGGCCGTCACCGTCAACCTGCGGCCCCCGCCGCGGGTCGCCCCCTCCTACTGAGGCGGCGGGGGTGTTCCGGCGGATCCAGACTCGGCTCGCGATCCTCTATGGCGGCCTGTTCGCGCTTGCGCTCGCCTTCGTCGCGGTCGCCCTCTACGCGGTCCTCGGCGCCACCGCCGAGCGGCAGGTGCGAAGCGAGCTGGTCGCGAGCAGCACCGTCTTCGACCGCCTGTGGACTTTGCGCTCCCGCGAGCTCGGCAACGCCGCCGGGGTCCTGTCGCGCGATTTCGGCTTCCGCGAGGCGGTAGCCACCGGCGATCCCCGAACCGTCGAATCCGCCCTCGATAATCTGAAATCCCGGCTCGGCCTCAAGGTCGGCTTCATCGTCAATTTCGACGGCAGCGTCTCGGGCGTTCGCGACCCCCGCCTCAAGCGCGACGCCGCCCGCCTCTGGACCCCGCTCGACGCCGGCGAGACTTCGGGCGTCGCAAGCCTCGGCGGAGTCCCCCACCAGCTCGTCGCCGCCCCGATCCTGAGCCCGACGCTGACCGGCTGGGTGGTCTTCGCCACCGCTTTGGGCCCGGCCGAGATGGGCTCCTTCGAGCGCCTCTCGGCAGTCCCGATCAGCGCTCGCGTCCTGCAGCAGGGCAAAGACGGCCGTTGGGCGGGGAGCCGCGAGGACGCCTTAATCGCCGCCCGCTCCGGCGCGGCCGAGCCGGCCAAGCTCAAGGGTTCGGACGGAGTCTCGGCCGCCCTCGTCAAGCCGCTCCGGAGCATCGGCGGCGAGGCGCCCGCGGTGCTGCTGCTGCGCTACCCGATGGCGCTCGCCATGGCGCCCTACCACCCGCTCCAGATCGCGATGGCGCTGACCGGCCTCGCCGGGCTCCTCCTCCTCCTGTTCGGCTCCTGGCGCCTGTCGCTGTCGATCACCCGGCCGATCTCCGCGCTCGACCAGGCGGCGCAGGCGATGGAGCAGGGCATGCAGGTCGAGGTCGCGGTCGAGACCGGCGACGAGATCGGCCGCCTCGCCACAAGCTTCAACCGGATGGCCGCCGGAATCGCCGAGCGCGAGCGGCGGATCACCGAGCTCGCCTTCAACGACGGCCTGACCGGTCTCCCCAACCGCGCCTTCTTCCGCCAGCACCTCGCCCTCGAGCTCGCCCAGGCCGCCCACCGCGACGGGCAGGTGGCGCTGCTCTGCCTCGACATCGACAATTTCAAATCGGTCAACGACACGCTCGGCCACCCGCAGGGGGACGAGCTCCTCCGACTGATCGCCGGGCGCCTCCGGGCAAGCGCCGGCGACGCGCTCGTCGCACGCCTCGGCGCCGACGAATTCGCGATGATCCTGTGCCGCGGCGCCGGCTCGACCGACCCCGGCGCCACGGCCCGCCGGCTGATCTCGCTCGTCTCCGAACCGCTGGAGCTGCGCGGCCAGCGCGTCGCGGTCAGCGCCAGCGTCGGGATCGCGATCGCCGCCGCCACGTCGGACGCGGACACTCTGCTCAAGCACGCCGAGCTCGCCCTCGCGCAGGCCAAGGGGGAGGGCCGGGGCGCCTGCAGCTTCTTCGAGGCGGAG
>Ga0209153_1000496_pt1 | contig 17646 bp, 14 predicted proteins | sample GraSoiAngelo_120_FD_185877 | JGI IMG/M metagenome (GOLD analysis project Ga0209153, IMG submission 185877) | Grasslands soil microbial communities from the Angelo Coastal Reserve, California, USA - 14_0919_09_20cm (SPAdes) (version 2) | ecosystem: Environmental > Terrestrial > Soil > Grasslands ...
CGCCAGCAGCGCGCACATGGTCGTGAACATGGCTTCGCTGCCATCCACGGTAACGGTGTTTTCCGCAGGGGCTTGCGCGTGTGAAGAGGGAGGAGGGGTCTGCGTCTCGGACCGGGCTTGCAGCCCCGCTTGCACGGGGACTTGCTTGGTGCCCTGCGCCGCGGCCTGCCACGCGGCAGTCGCACAAAGTGCGAAAAGCAATGCTAGTTGTCTCGTTTTTCTCATTCCGGCTGCCGCAGCCCTCAATCGGGCAAGTGGCTTTGTTTGTTTCTACCTTTAGGCTCCCTCAGCAAGGAAGGGAACATCGGGGAGCGGTCTATGTCCTCTCGCAATGCTGCGGCATGCTTTCAATCTACCGTCGCCCTCCCTTTCCGTCAAGGAATCGCGTATATGAGCGAAAGTTTTTCGCACCCGTCTAACTGCAACGAAGGAGACGTTTAGGTCGCGCTTCTTTTACTAACTTCTCCAGTGCTATCAGGCGGCAAGACTTGCCGGGGTGAATCGCATCTGCTTAGACTAGAAATTCGCGCAGGTTCGCTACAGGTGACACTTCCAGAATGGCTCGGCTTCTCCAGCACACAATTCTTCTCACTCTAGGACTTTCACTCCCCATCGCCACTTTGCCGGGTTCTCGGCACGCCCAACTTGTTCGCGAGAACGGCAAAAACCAAGCTCGGCAAGCACCGGCAGCGCAGAATGGCTCGAAGTCGCAGCCCGCCTATGGAAAAAAACGCGTCTCCCAGGAAGTGCAAATCACTGGCGATGCTTCCTGGATGGATACCGGTGTGGACGTGCAGCCCGGCGAACACGTGGTCATGAGCGCGACCGGGAAACTGCGCTATTCCGACGCCAAGGAAGACAACGGACCCGACGGCCTGGCTCGCGGCTTTCGAGACCTCCTGCGCGTTCTGCCCCTTAACGATGCGGGGCGTGGCGCCTTGATCGGGCGCATCGGCGACAAAGACGCGGCGCAGCCTTTTCTGGTTGGCGCACATTGCGATGTGGTTGCGCCCATTACCGGGCGTCTCGCGCTTGGAATCAACCAAGAAAGCAAAGATCCCGCCACGGGCACGTATGTCGTGCTGATTGAAGTGTACGCTCCGGCGGACGGCGAAGCACATGTCGTCGTGGCGAAAAGCATCGCTTCCATCCCGGGCATTGATAATGGGCTGTTCTCCAAAATTCCGCGGCGCGTCAGCGACAAACAGGGGCATCCCGGGGATATGGTCAATCTTCTAATTCTTGGCTCGGCATCAGCCATGCGAAATGCTTTCCTTGCTGCAGGATGGGTGCAGGTGGATGCCGATGTCAAAGACGCGGTCTTGCACGGCATCATCGAAAGCATGTCGCATGAGTCTTATCTCAACATGCCCATGAGCCAGCTTTACCTGTTTGGACGCCCGCAGGACTACGGCTGGGCTCACGCGGAGCCTCTGTACGTCGCTAAGTCGCGCAACCACCTGCGCATTTGGAAGGCTCCCATTCAAGTGCATGGAGAAACGCTTTGGGTTGGCGCGGCCACGCATGACATCGGAATCGAACGCGACCAACGTAACAACGGCATTACGCACAAAATTGATCCCGATATCGACCTGGAGCGCGATTACGTCGAGAAAACTCTTTGCTCAACCGGGCTGGTCAGTGAAATCGCTTACTTCCTTCCTGAAAATCCCCTGAAGGAAGCCAAAACGGCCACGGGCGGCAGCTTTCATTCGGACGGCAAGGTGCTTGTGTTGAAACTCGTCGAATCCTCGGCCAAACGATAAGCTCACAAGTCCAGGGCCTCGCCAAGCCCGGTTCTCGGAGCGAGTGCTCCCGGCGTGAACCGCAAAGCGGTTACTTGGCCGGTTCCAGTTCGAGCGCAATCACGCGGTCCACTTCTTCCGACTGGGCTTCCGGCACCCGCAGCACCAATCCCTCCTTAACTGCGCTGAATTCCACGCTGCTTCCGTCACGCAACAACTTTGCCGAACGCACTCCGCGCGGAATGCCCGCCAGCGCCAGCACCGCTTGGTTCCAACACATGCACGTAAACGGTCGAGCCCCGCTCTGTCGTCACTCCCCACGGCCCCGCCTCCACCGGCCCGCCGCGCGTCCCATAGATTGACTCTCCGAATTGCTTGGTCCACTTTCCCACTTCCGTCAGGCGCTGCACAAACTCCGGCTGAATTTCGCCATTCGGCATCGGGCCAACATTCAAAAGAAAATTCGCATTCCGTCCCGCAGCGCGCACCAGGTAGCGGATCAAGTCCGCGGTGCTTTTGTAGCGATCGTCGGTAATGTTAAATCCCCAGGAGTTGTTCATCGTCTCACAAGTCTCCCGGGGCAACGCGCTCACCCCTTGTTCCGTGTTGAAGCTCTGCGTGTGCCCGCCGGGCAAATCTTTCTCGAACATCTGAAAGTCCTCGCCGGGAAAGGGAGTCCTATGATGATTGCTGCCGATCAGCGCTTGCGGCTGTAGTTGGTGAATCAATCCGTAGGTCCGCGCAAGATGCCAGTCCGCGTCCGGCTTGTCCCACATCCCGTCGAACCACACGCCGCCGAGTTCACCGTAAGTTGTCAGCAATTCGCGCAATTGTCCGTCCATAAAGTTCAGATACGCATCCCAGTTCCCCGAATCCGGCCGCCCGGTGCGATGCCCTGTCCGCCCGCGCGGAAAATAATCCTCCGAATGCCAATCGAGTTGCGAATAGTAGACAAAGAGCTTGATCCCCTGCTTGTGACACTGCGCGGCGAGCATGCCGATTACATCTTTTCCGTAGGGCGTGCGCGCCACGACGTTCCAGTCGGTCAGCTTCGAATCGAACATCGCAAACCCGTCATGATGTTTCGACGTAATGGTGATGTACTTCATCCCGGCCGCTTTGGCCAGCGCGACCCACGCCGCGGGATCAAATTTGATGGGATTGAAGAAATTGGGGAGCTTTGCGTAATCGGTGCGATTGATGGGCCGTGTTTCCATGATCCACTCCCCGTCGCCGAGGACGCTGTAGACGCCCCAATGAATGAACATGCCGAACTTCGCGTCCTCGAACCATGTGCGCGCCTTCAGGCTCTCCGGCGTGGGAGTGTAAGCCTCTTGAGCGCTTGCTAAACAGGACGTGGCCAGCATGACGCAAGTGGCCGCGGCCAGGAAACCAACGGATCGAAAACGGAAATACGCGTTCATCATCGCCTCCATCGATTCTGAAAAAACGAAGGTCTCTTGGACCCAGGGATTCTAACCGACCCGCCGAAGAAGAGAAGAGGTTTCACGGCGCTGCAACGTCCTTCTACGGCCCGAGCAATCAGCCCCTAGCCTTTCCTCCCAGCTAGGTCGCATGCTTCATCGATTCTCCTGCGACCATCGAGCGGTGGTATCCTCTCCTCCTCGTTTCCAGGATAGTGGACCGGTGAAAAAAACCACCATTTGCGCGCCCCTATTTGTTTCCGCTCTTGCTGTCATCACCATCGCCTTTAGCGCGGGACAAACGTCACAAACGCCAAGAGATCACAATTCACGCTCAGCGGAGGAGCGCCAGCAAGACTGGCCGGTCTACGGCGGCGCGCCTGAAAACACTCACTATTCCGCACTTGCGCAAATTAACCGTGACAACGTCAAACAACTGGCAGTCGTCTGGAGCTACGACACCCGCGAAGAAGGCGGCCTCGAGACCAGCCCGATTATTGTCGACGGCGTTCTTTACGGGATCACGCCGACACAAAAAGTTTTTGCTCTGGATGCCGCCACCGGAAACGAGTTGTGGAAGTTTGACTCCGGCATCGTCGGCTCTCAGCCAGACCGCGGGTTGGCTTACTGGAGCGACGGCAAGGAAAAACGCATTCTCGTCGGCGTGATGAATTTCCTGTATGCCCTAGACGCGGCCACCGGCAAACCCGTCCCAAGTTTCGGAACGCAAGGGCGCATCGATCTTCGCGAAAATTTAGGTCGCGAGCCTGCCAGCGCGCAATCCATTGCTCTGACGAGCCCAGGGATCGTTTACCGGAATCTCATCATCGTTGGCGGCAGGAATCCCGAAACTTTGCCCGCGCCTCCTGGCGACATTCGCGCCTACGACGTCCGCACCGCCAAATTGCGCTGGTCGTTTCATACGATTCCGCATCCGGGGAAATTCGGGTACAGGACTTGGCCGCCACGGGCGTGGAAAACTTCCGGCGCGGCGAACAACTGGGCCGGCATGGCGCTCGATCCCCGGCGCGGAATCGTTTATGTTCCGACGGGCTCGGCCGCGTTTGATTTCTACGGCGCGGACCGCGTTGGCAACGACCTCTTCGCGGATTGCCTGATTGCTTTAAACGCGGAAACGGGCAAGCGAATCTGGCATTTTCAGGGAGTCCATCATGATCTTTGGGATCGCGACTTCCCTTCCCCGCCCGCGCTCGTTACCGTCCAAGGCAATGGCAAAAACGTGGATGCCGTCGCGCAAACCACGAAGCAAGGTCTGGTTTATCTCTTCGATCGCACCAACGGCAAGCCCCTTTTCCCTATCGATGTTCGCAAATATCCTCGCAGCGCCGTGCCCGGCGAACGTACGTCCGCCACGCAGCCGCTCCCTGCTCGCCCCGCGCCTTTTGCGCGGCAGCTCCTTACCGAAAACTTGCTGACCAACCGCACTCCCGAAGCGCATCAATGGGCGCTCGAACAATTCCGCAAATTCCGCAGCCAAGGACAATTTGTTCCCCTCTCCGTTGGAATCGACACGGTGATTTTTCCCGGCTTTGATGGGGCGGACCCGCGGTGGACCCCGAGACCGGCATCATCTACGTCAATTCGAACGACGTTGCCTGGACCGGCGCTCTCGCTCCAAACACAGGGAAAAAGAGTCCGCGGGGCATCTATCTGAGCCAGTGCGGCGTTTGCCACGGCGAGAAAATGACCGGCTCACCTCCGGCGATGCCCTCGTTGGTCGGTGTGGCCAGCCGCTTGACCCCGACACAAATCGTCGCAGTCATTAAGAACGGAAAAGGCCGCATGCCAGGCTTCCCGAATCTCAATCAAGATCAAGTGTCCGGCCTGAGCGATTACTTAACGAGCGGCGAGAACCAGGAACTAAAAAGCGCAGCGCAGTTCCTCGCGATGAAATATCGCTTCACCGGCTACAACAAATTTCTCGACCCCCAAGGCTACCCCGCCGTCGCTCCGCCTTGGGGCACGCTGAACGCCATCAATCTGAACACCGGGGAATATGTTTGGAAGATTCCCTTCGGCGAGTATCCGGAACTCGCCGCTAAGGGCCAAACCGATACCGGAACGGAAAACTACGGCGGCCCCATCGTCACCGCTGGCGGACTGCTCTTCATCGGCGCGACGAATTTCGACAAGCAGTTTCGCGCCTACGACAAATCCACCGGCCAACTCCTCTGGCAAACTACGCTACCTTTTTCTGGAAACGCCACGCCCGCTACCTACGAAGTCAACGGCCGCCAGTTTGTCGTCATTGCCGCTGGAGGCGGTAAGGCCCCCAAATCTCGTTCCGGCGGCGTGTACGTCACCTTCGCCCTCCCCGCCGAAACGTCAAATCCAAGTTCAAACTTGCGAAAGCAGCGCTGAGCTGTAAGGAGCAAACTGCTGCGGCGAGGGGCTGAACTGCGGCAGCATTGCTGCCGCCTTTTTACCTCTTTGCCTGTCTAAACCTACGACCTCACTAGAGAACCTGCAACGCCCGCCTCAGCACTTCCCGCGAAACATTCGCGCCGCTCACCACCAGCACCGGACAATCACCCCAGCCTTCCCTCGATTTCAGCAGCGCTGCCGTGCTTGCCGCTCCGGCTGGTTCCGCTACGACATGCTCCTCCAATAGCAGCGTCCCAATCGCGCGCAGCATCTCTTCCTCACTGACCAACACCAGATCATCGACAAGCTGCCTCACATCGCGCACGTTCGCCTCTTCGGGTGTGCGCGTCGCCAGTCCATCGGCAATCGTGTCGCAGGTCTCTGTTCCCACGACCTTCCCCGCCTTCCACGACAAGTAGTATGCCGGCGCCCGCTCCGCCTGCACGCCAATCATCCGCGCTTGCGGCGCAAACTGTTTTGCCGCTGCGGCCATTCCGCGAATCAGCGCCGTGTCTCCCATTGGCACAACCATCGCGCTGGCCGTCGGAAGCTGCCGCAAGATTTCGCACGCAATGGTCGCCGGGCCCGCGGGCAGATCTAAATCGGTTGCATCATTCATAAAATAAACGCCCGGTTGTTTCGCATACTCCGCTGCCAATTCGAACGCGGACGCGAGATCGCTCCCGCCGCTCTCCTCAATTGTTGCCCCTAGCGCCTGAATTCGCCCACGCTTCACTGGATTGCCATTCGCGGGCATGAAAATCCTCGCTGCAACCCCAAACTCCTTCGCCGCATACGCTACCGCCGCCCCGTGATTCCCGGTACTCGAAGCGATCACTTCCCGCACCGTTTCCCTCTTCATTCTTTGCGCCAGCGCGTAGAACGCCCCCCGCACCTTGAACGATCCCGTGGGCAACTCCGTCTCCAGCTTCAAATAGACATTCCTGCCCGCCACCTGGCTCAAAAATGGTGCGGCAACCAACCGCGTCGGCGCGAAATATTTAGGCAAGAATTTCTGCGCCTTTCGAATCGTCGCAAAGCTGGGTTGAATTTGCACACCCGCTAGAGCACTCATTTCCAACCTTCGTAATCGGCAACCCCGATCTGGTCAGTTTCAGGTCGCAAGAAAAGCTTGCTTCCCCGCTGCGCCTCACAAGGAAAGCCTGAGCATCATAGCAGTATCCAGTAAGCACTTTTCCGTCAGAAAGGCCAATGCCTCTAAAGGCTTCCAAGTTATTCTTTTTACGGGCCTTACTGCAACCGCCCGCGACTTTTGGCGGGGTGCCGGGTTTGATGAATTGGGTGGCCTCGAGTGGCAAAGCCTGCTGAACGCAAACTTTGGAAAAGCCAGCAAACGTCAGAAAGGCGTGAAATCATGCGTATCCTGCGCTTCCTTTTGTTGTTCGTTGTTGCCGCCGAAATCCTGGCGATTCCCGCTCCCTCCCAGGCGCAAATTGCCGTAGGCGTCTCTATCCGCATGGACCCGCCGGCCTTGCCCGTCTACGCGCAGCCGATTTGTCCCGGACCGGGCTACATGTGGGTTCCTGGCTACTGGGCTTACGGCCCCGATGGTTACTTTTGGGTCCCCGGGACGTGGGTGCTCGCTCCCGAACCAGGCTTGCTCTGGACCCCCGGCTACTGGGGATTTGCCGAGGGTGGCTATGTCTGGCACGCCGGCTACTGGGGACCCCATGTGGGCTTCTACGGCGGCATTTACTACGGTTTCGGGTACACGGGGGTCGGTTTCGTGGGGGGCTACTGGCGCGGCGGAAATTACTACTACAACCGCTCCGTGACCAACGTGAACGTCACTGTGATCCACAACACCTACAACACCACGGTCGTAAACAACACCACGATTAATCGCGTCAGCTTCAACGGCGGTGCGGGAGGTATCAACGCGCGGCCCACGCACGAGGAGCTAGCCTTTGAACACGAACGCCATGTTGCCATGACCGCAGAGCAGAACCATCATTTTGAAGCTGCTCGCGGTGATCGCCGCTTCTTGGCCTCTGCAAATCATGGCCGCCCGGAAGTTGCGGCATCTGCGCGTTCCGGCGAATTCCGCGGTCGCGGTGTGGAGCATGCAAGAGAAGCAAAAATGGACCGCCCGGACAACCGTGGCGGTTTCAATCGTCCGGACCGAGGGCGCGACAACGGGCGCTTCCGCGACGAGCGGCCGCCTTCGGCGCAAAATTCTCGCCTCGACGAAAAGCACCAGCGCGGAACGGACCGCATCGAACGCCAGCAGGACTCCGAGCGCCAAAAGCTCCAGCGGCGGCACGATCAAGAGCGGGATAGATTCAGCCACCAGAACGCAAGTCAGCAGCGCCAGGACCAACTCCAGCGCCGTCAGCAGCAGCAAATGGATCAAATGAACCGCCGCCACGAACAGCAATCACAAAAATTCCAGGAGCGCCAGCAACGCGAAAATCAAAGGCGGGAGGGCAAACCGCACAAATAGCAGTCGGCATTTGCAAAATCAGCCCTGGGAAAGACCCTCCCATATAGATGCGCACGGTCTTGTTCTCTGTGGCGATGCCTCTAGCCGGACAAGGCAACATGATCCCGCCGAACTGGCTCCGCCCTGCAAATCCGTTCACTTCTTGAGCTGGTATATTCAACCGTGGAAGCGATTCCCAAATTGAGTAATCGCCGCAAACACTGAATTTTCCCGAGGCCCGTTCCCGAAGACGGCAGCAGAAATACGTGGTGCCTTCCGCCACGGAATTGAAGTAGAATCCGGCGGACGGCCCTGTGCAAGCACCCGCTCCTGGAAGCTCGTGCCCATGTGCGACGCGGCGGAGAAAAAACATTTGTCGCAGTCGCCTGTGGCGATTTTCCTCGTCGCCTTGGGATTACGCCTCATCGCTGTGCGCCTGTTTTACACGAGCACTTGGAACGATTATGAAGACCACTTGCTGTTTGGCTTCGAGACCGGCAGAATCGCCCGCTCCATCGCCGAAGGGCACGGCTTCAGCAACCCTCTTTCTGCCCAGACCGGACCGACAGCCTGGGTGATGCCCGTTTATCCCTACCTTCTTGCAGGTATCTTCAAACTTTTCGGTGTCTACAGCAAAACTTCCGCTCTGGTCATCCTCAGCCTAAACTCTCTGTTCTCGGCTTTGATTTGCTTCCCACTGCTCCGCGCTGCACAAAGCAGCTTCGGTCGTGGCGTTGCCGTCACCGCCTGCTGGATTTGGGCTCTCTATCCCTATTTCATCTACTTCCCTGCCGGCTTTGTCTGGGACACTTGTCTTGGTGCGCTGCTCGCCGTAATTCTTTTTCTCTCTGCCCTCCAGCTCAGAAATCAGCCAGCCTCCTGGCGTGGTTGGTTTGGTTTTGGTGTGCTCGGCGGTTCCTGCGCTTTAACAAACGCCTTGACACTTACACTGTGTCCCGTTCTCGCCGCGTGGGCAGTTTATCCCTTGTACCAAAAGTCATTGCGAGTACTAGCCACTCCGCGCACCCACCGTCTTTGGCTCTCTCCTGCCGTGCTTGTAATTGCAGGGCTTGCGCTCACGGTTCTTCCCTGGCAAATCCGCAATTACCGCGCCTTTCACACTCACGTCCCTCTGCGCAGCGTTTTCTGGCTCCAATTCTGGGTCGGTAACGACGGCAACACTTCCAGTTGGCTCGACACCGACGTGCATCCTTCAACCAATCCCGAGCAAAGAGCGGCCTTCGTCCGCCTCGGTGAAATTGGCTACATGCGCGAAACGCGCCGCGAAGCTCTCGCCTTCCTCGCTAAGCATCCCGGCCTGTACGTCGTGCAGTTTTGGCGAAGATTTGTGTATACCTGGACCGGCTTCTGGAACCTGGACCCCTCCAATTTGCAAGATGAGTTTCACGGGTTCGCCAACGTCTATCTCACTTTGTCACTCACCCTGGCAATGCTCCTCGGTCTCTGGCGCGCCTGGCGCAATACTTCCCTTCCTGGTGAGGGAGCTTCTCCCGTCTTTCGCTCTTCTCGCCAAGCCGTTCTTCCTTACGTCTTGGTCCTGTCATTCTATCCGCTTGTGTTCTATCTTACGGCTCCCACCATCCGCTATCGCCACGTCATCGACCCCGAAGTCGTCGTCCTCGCTGCCCTCGGCCTGCGCTCCCTCCTCCGCTCGCCGGAGCCTGGTGAAATCGCCGACCGCCGCGTGCTCCTCCCTTGATTCATCGGCCAGGATGCCATCGCGTTTCCTCTCACCAAAGCATTGCAGATGATGATCAAGAACATCACTTCTCGAGGCCATTCTTGCCCCTAACCCGACGGAGTTCTACACTGTCGACCGCCTCCGCTGAATCCATTTTGCAGCCGAAGACGTTATCGCGCGGAATTTCGAATTCAGTGGCTCACGGCGGCGAGCGCTTGCGTCTTTCGCGACTCACTCCACAGCTGCAGGTACGGCTGCAGGTCACGCATCATTTTTGCGAACTGCGCCAGGTCCAGCGCGGGATGCACTTCCACGATCAAGCCGTCCGCGCCAATCGCCACGCCCGCGCGCGAAACCGGCGGCACCAGGCTGCGCTTTCCCGTCGCGTGGCTCGGATCCAAAATCACCGGCAAGTGCGTCAGCTCATTCAACACGGGAATCGCCGCGATGTCGCAGGTGTTCCGCGTCGCCGTTTCAAACGTGCGTATCCCCCGCTCGCACAAAATCACCTCCGTATTCCCGTGCGCCGTGATGTATTCCGCAGACATCAGCAACTCTTTCACCGTGCTGCTCAACCCGCGCTTCAACAGCACCGGCCGCCCGCACTTTCCCAGCGCCTTCAGTAGCATGAAGTTTTGCATGTTGCGCGCGCCCACTTGCATCACGTCCGCATACTGCGCCACCAGATCCACGCCGCGCTCGCTCATCACTTCGGTGATGATCGCCAGCCCTGTCGCGCGCTTCGCCTTCTGCAGCAACTTCAATCCTTCTTCTTCCATGCCCTGGAAATCGTACGGCGAAGTGCGCGGCTTGAACGCGCCGCCGCGCAGCAGCTTCGCTCCGGCTTTCGCCACGGCTTCCGCGGCCTGCATAATCTGCTTCTCCGACTCCACCGAGCACGGCCCGGCCATCACCACAAACTCGTCGCCGCCAATTTCCGTGCCGTTCACTTTGATCCGCGTCTTCTCCTTGCGAAACTCACGGCTCACGAATTTGTACGGCGCCGAAATGCGCACCACCTTTTCCACTTGCGGCATGGCTTCGATCGATTCCATGCACGCCGTCACGTCGCCCACGCCCACCACGCCGATGACCACACGCTCCTCCCCTTCGATCGAATGCACTTTGTAGCCGAAGTGTTTTACTTGCTCGCAGACTTCGTCAATTTCTTCTCGCGTTGCATGTAGTCTCATGGAAATAATCATTTCTCTGGCCTTTCAGTTGAATCGGAGCCGAGATCAGAGCACCTGCCCCTTGAGTCATTGGGCTTTCCGACCTCCGCTCTCGGTTCTCGGTTCTCGCATTTCAAAGGGTGTTGTCCCTAAAAATAAAAAACCCACTCGGCTCGCGAGTGGGCTGAAAATCTTTTCCGCTGAATTCGCTTTACAGAATCGCCCCCCGCCATCCGGATGGATGCCCAGTAAATCGATACCAGCAAGACCAGTTGGCGAGTTGCGTATTCATAGACACCCCAGTTTATTCCGTCATTTCCTTCGTTTCAACTATTTCTTTTTGCCCGACTGCCCTCTCGCAGAGTGCCTGCAACCAGCTCCAGCGCTGCAGCACTTCTTTTGCAACTGGTGACAAATTGTTTTTTCTTGGTCTTACCGTTTAACCTCGGGCTAGCAACTTCAACGCTTCCTATTTTCGATTTTCCGCTGTCAGAAAAACAGCAGCGCGATTTTGTAGCGCCCAAAACCGGCTCCTTCGCGCGTGTGGCACGCTCCTACCGCGACGTTGCGGTGAGGTTCCGCGGCTATTTTCTTTTCCACTTCTGGATCGAGCGTACTGAGGTCTCCTGTCTCGAAACGAATCACCGTTCCCGAAGTAACACCAAGATTTCCTATGTTCGCCTCACAGGATCTTCGCGCATCCGCGGTGGCCTGCGTCACGTGCAGGCCTTTCGTCGCGAGCAGCGCCGCCACTTCCTTCTCTTGCCGCTCCAGGCTCTCGTCCATAAACGCCCGCGAGAAATCCTGGACCGCAAATAATCCCGCCAGGCCGTTCACCACCGCGATGCCCACCGCCGTGATGCGCGGGTTGAGAATGTTGGCGCGATGGCCAGGCGAGTGCATCCATGCGGAGTGTATGGTTTCTGCGTGCTTTCCGATGGCAATGTTCTCAGCCAAATAGGAAAAGCGCGCCCCGGCCGCGGTGATGCGTTCTTCCAAGCCGGGCTCGCCGGGAAGCTGATGTTCGAGAGTATTGAGGTCCAGCATCAGCAGCGCATGCTTGCGCGCCGCTTTGAAGAGCGCGTCATCCCACTTCAATTCCGGCAGGTGATTGGCAATCCGCTCGTGGTTGAGCAGCTCAAACAGCTCGCGCTCGGAGTCGTTGCGCTGCAGCGTTTGCGTCTGCGCCTCGCCAACGGCAGCAGAGACCAAACATAGAATTGCTGCCGCTAAAACGCCCGCGGAGTTCTTGGCGGCTGTGCGCGCGTCGCCGCAGGCGGCCAAGCGGGACGCAAAAGTTTTCATGTCGTTGAAAATTTATCCGCGAACGCGAACCGCGCTGAAGCTCATCACCACGTGGCCACCCGCGGTCGGCCGGCCGAAGCTCAGCATCGGGCTGAAGCGCGAGAAGAGCAGCATCTGATCCAACTGGTGGCGCAACTCCAAGCTCGTCGGGCCAGAAAGAATCTGATAATCGGTCATGTGTCCTTGCGCGTCGACGGTCACATCCACCAAAAGTCCGTGCGGCAAGGAAAGTTCCGTGTCATGCTTTTCCGGCGCCCACGATTCCGGATAATCGGAAAGCGAAATCAGTTCCGCAGGACGCATTAGGTTAATCGGCACATCGTTTTCTACCGCGCTCACGGTGATGCCTGGAACAATCATCTGAAATACGAGCGCAAAAATCAGGAGCGCGGAAAACAGGCCGCCGGTAGCCGGAAGCGTCAGCGGACGAAACGCGTTTTCGAGAACGATTCCCGCATGCTCCCTGAAATGGCGCCAACGCGTCGCCCAATCCTGCGATTGCTGCGCCTGTGCCGCCGCCACCTTGATGCGCACCGCCAGATCCGCGGGCGGAACACTTCTCGGAACGCGCGATAACAGCACGGCCAACTTCCGGAACCTTTGCAACTCTTCGCGGCAACTCCTGCAAGCCTCCAGGTGTCCGCTGATCTCGGCTCGTTCTTTCACGCGCTCTTCGCCCACTAATGCATCATCCAGATAACCTGCCAGATTCCTTCGTACCGTGGTGCACTTCATGAGAGCCCCTCTCCCGCGGAAACCGCGCGCGGGGACTTGCCTTGTGAAGCAACCGAGACGTGCCGCATGGCCGAAGAGGCATCGCCATAAGGCGACGGCCGCGGCACCACCACTGTTTTCTGCGCAAAAGCTTGTACCTGAGCGGGAACATGAGCAATCGCCGGCGCGCTCGTTCCTGCGGCGGCCCTTCGCTCCGACTTGGGTTCCTGCAACATGGGTTCGAGAATTTCCTTCAGCGCGCGGCGCCCTCGCAGAATTCGCGATTTCACCGTACCGACGCTGCACTCTAAAACTTCCGCCACTTCTTCGTAACTCAGGTCTTCCAGATCGCGCAAAATCACCGCGCTCCGGAACGCCTCCGGAACTTGCCGCAGCGCGCCTTGCACCGCATCTTGAATTTCGTGCGCGGCCAGTTGCTCGAAGGGCGTGCCGCCCAGGTCGGCAATCTCGAAGCGCGCCTGCCCTTGCTCCGGCTCCGCATCAATCGAAACATTTTTCTGCAGGTGGCGCTTGAACCAGCGCTTCTGGTTCAGCGCCTCGCGTATGGCGATGCGATAGAGCCAGGTCTTCAAGGAACTGCCTTGGCGGAACTTGCGGATACCGCGAAAGGCCTTCAAAAAAACTTCTTGGGTGCCGTCGGCGGCGTCCGAGCTGTCGCCGAGCATGCCGAGGATCAGGTTATAGACCGGCGCGTGATAGTGCGTGACGAGCCAGTCGAACGCCGTCTCCGAACCCGCTTGGAGTTCGTGGACGAGTTCGGCTTCACCGCCGCCCCAACTTAGGGCACTAGCGCAATCGGACACTGCCGGCCTTTCCGACCTGAGTCCCTTTCTCGACTTTGTAGAGGCCGGGCTTTAGCCCGGCCTCTGTCAAATTTCCCCCCGATCTTATCGGGGCGAAAACTCAAGTCTCCCTACATCCCCATTCAGGATCGACCGCCTGCCGGGTGCGGCGTCGAGCGCTTGCCGAACCCGCTGTCCGCTCTCCTTTTGTTAGACACCGAAGGAAGCGGCTTTGTTTCCTGGCACTTGCGCCTACGATGCTCATTGTGGCACCGCCGGTTGGCCAGTGCAATGGGACGAACGGTGTAAAGTCGAAGAGTCCAAAGGCCAAGAGTCGAAACGGCGAGAACCATCAAGCCCTCTTCGCAGGCCCCACCCCGGATGTTTCGCAAAAGAAGCCGCAATTTCTTGAAAGCACGGCAGTTAAGTTTTGGGACATGCAGAATAGGCTGCAAGCTAATGAAAACACGGCACATAGATTCCAGATCAAGTTGCCAGGAGAACATCTGCCGGCAACTCGAATCCGTTGCTAAAACCGGCCGCCTCGCCGAACAAACTGGCATCCGCGCTGCGAAATCTCTTACTGCCCAAAAAGTGGGGTAAGGCTCAGATATAGCACCTTCAAACCCGCAGGGATGCGGCACGCGGCTGGCGCTGCATTCTGATCCGCTGATTCATCTTGCGCCCGCACCGCGTGCCCGATCCTTTTCCCTTTCCAGAAAAAGCTCCAGAATCTTTCCCTCTTTTCTTATTCTCATCAGCAATGTTTAGCCGCCTATAGCGACAGGTGCGTGGTGCCGCGCGCCAGATTTCCGCGAGTGGCGCTTAATTTTACGCAAGCGACTGCCAGCTATTGGGCTAAGGCGCTACAAAGACACGGAGCCGCTTGGGCGGTACGAAAGCGGCAGCAGTGCTGCCGCCCTCCAAAAAGGTGGAGACGCCGGACGTAAAGTCCGGCGCTAGGAAAAGACGGGCACGGCAGGCCGTGCCCCCACCAAAAAGAGCAAGCCCTCGCGGGGCTACGAAGGCATCGCTTCAAAATAGAAATGATGGTGGTGGCGGCAAGCGGGGTTGAAAGCACGGTGGCAGGCCGGACAGCGGGCGTCGCACTGGAGGTATTGAGAGATGCTGAGTTCGTTGCGGCAGGCTCCGCAGAGGATGACAGGCTGGTGCCATTCAGATTGCCGCCAGACCTGGATGGGATGGCCGGCGAGGGCGATGTGGCAATCCTTGCAGGCGTAGTAGAGGCCGCAGCACTTCATTTTGATGGCGATAATGTCGGTGGGGCCGTGGTAATGGAGGCAGCGCGTCTCGGGATCGAGCCGAAGGCCGCGGACTTGTGGCGATTTTTCTTGCATGGCAAATTATAAGATGCCGGAGATCAGAGAACAGAGATCGCAGCGCGAGCCGCCCGGTTGGGGCGGTTATATGACCCAGAAATTCGGCTTCCGCCTTGAAAGCGGCCTGTTGATTACACAAGACTTACGCCGACTTTCTCGGGAGAGAAATCGGTTTCTCAGTTCATGGAGGCAGAAGTCTTTGTCGGCTTGGGAAGGCCGCCTCTACAAAATGCAGCGACGTCGGGAGTATCATTCCGCGCGAGGCCCGGCAAGCGCTGCCGCCCAAGGAGTAGGCCCATGACCACACGACGTTTCCTTTCACTCGCTACGATTTGCCTGGCGCTGTTCAGAATATCGCTCGGAGAAACACGAGCGCAGCAGCAGAAGGCGCCGAGTCGGATTTTCAATACCGCGAAGCAGAAGCTGCGCGAGGGCAAGACCCTGGTCGGCGCCACGGTTTTCTCTCCGGACCCGAATATCTACTGTGCGATGGCCAACGCCGGATACGACTATCTGTGGATCGAGATGCAGCACAGCCCTTTGACCTATGAGGACGTGGCCAAAATGATTTGGGCGTGCCGAGGAGCTTCGGGGATGCCGTTTATTCGCGTGCCGGACGCGACCGAAAGCGACATCCAGAAAGCGACCGACATCGGCGCGGTGGGGATCATCGTTCCCACGGTGGACACCGTCGAGAAGGCGCAGGCCGCGGTGAAATGGTCGAAGTATCCGCCCGAGGGCCGGCGCAGCCAGGGCAACGGGCAGTACGGCGCGCTCTGGGGAAGCGATTACCACCAAATCGCCAATGACAACATGGTGGTGGTCATCATGATTGAGACGCCCATCGGGGCGGAAAACGCGGAGAAGATTGCGTCGGTTCCGGGGATCGATGTGATTTTCGCGGCGAGCACGGACTTGGGGAATTTTTCCAGGCATCGGCAGGGCGAGAAAGAGTACGAAGCGCTGGTCACGCGAATCCATGACGTGACGCTGGACCATGGGATCCGCTTGGGCGGGCCGCTGGCCTGGAGAGGGCGCCCGGGCTTCACGTTTTTCCAGGGGCCCGGCGAGACCGAATTGATCCGGGCCGGAGCGCGCGTGAACCTGACGGGAAGTCCGGCTGGCGAGGCAAAGCCCGGCGTCGCCCCGGTGGAAGGCGAAAAGCCGCGGTGAAAAAGGTAGATCGGAGATCAGTGAACGGAGAGCGGGAGTGGAGGGAACACATGAACATCAGATGGCTGAGTTTCCTTTTGATCGCGGTGGTCTTGGCGGTTATTGGCTTGCCGAGAGGCGCGACGCAGCAGCCGGTTACGGTGGAGACGCTCAGGCAATTGGTAGCCGCGTTCAACGCTCATGATCTCGATGCGGTGATGAGTTTCTTCGCGGAGGATTGCGAACTCTTCATGCCTCGCGGACCAGAACCGTGGGGCCGGCGGTATGTGGGCAAGGCAGAGGTGCGCAACGGGCTGGCGACACGCTTCGAGGGCCTTCCTGATGTGCATTATGGAGACGATGAACACTGGGTTTCGGGAAATCACGCAGTCTCCCGATCGACGCTGACGGGTACAACCAAGGATGGAAAGAAAATCACGGTTCGCGGTTGTGACCTTCTGGAATTTAGAGCGGGCAAAATCGTTCGCAAGGATTCCTATTGGAAAATCCTTGAGCCGAAGAGCTAGGTGTTGGCCTTGGCTCGGGAGATGCCGAAAAGCATGCTGCGCCCGAGCAAGCAGCACTATAGACAAGATTCGACAGCTACCGGGAAGCGGGGCTGCCCGAGTTCGCCGAATTGGCGGAGGCTGGAGCGCTGCAGGACCCGAGATCCTTTACCAGCTTCTTGGCGGTAAAGGTCTGCGTGCCGCCGTCGCTGTTGGACTTCTTCCCCTTGAGCAGCACGCGCTGACCGGGCTTGACCAGGACGTCGCCGGGAACCAGGGTGTAGGTTTTGTTGTTCTTTTCGTCGAGAAGGCGCAGGCCATCCTCGGCGGGCTGGACGCAGCCGGTTACGCGGCCGTGATAATGCTGCTGCGCCTGCTCCGATGCCAGCGCCTTTTGCAGAGCTGTAACCGCCTGGGGGCGCGGTGTAGGTTCCGGTGCCCGAGCCGCCCCCGCCGCCGGTCCCGCCCCCACCGCCGTACTGAGCATTAGCGTAGCCAGCTCCGAGCAGCGCCAGCGAGCAAGCAAGAACAGGCCGCAGAAAATGTTTAGCCACAAGACCTCTTAGTTGCCAAGAGAAATCAGTAGAAATGGTGTTCACAGTGGATTCCTTTCCAAATTGAAATGCACCCTTTGCTTTGAAAGCACTCAGTTACTAACCTAAACCACAGGCTCGGGCAGGAAATTCCGGGCACTTGCGTAAAGACTTTGTAAATTTTGTAAGGCGCTCCAGAGCTCTGTTGAAAATGGAACGGCCCGCGGCGGCCCTGGGCACGATTTACTGACCTTTTTATGGCTATTTCTTTACCTCGGGTGCGGCACCGGGGCTCGCCATTGGTCCGGAGGGGCTAATCCCCGGCCGGGCTGAGTTTCGAGGGGAACGGTTTGCTGTGGCGCCGGCGATGCGAGGGCCGAGGTTAGTCCTATGCTAACTAGCTTTAGGGAAGATACCTAATT
>Ga0209153_1000498_pt1 | contig 17544 bp, 10 predicted proteins | sample GraSoiAngelo_120_FD_185877 | JGI IMG/M metagenome (GOLD analysis project Ga0209153, IMG submission 185877) | Grasslands soil microbial communities from the Angelo Coastal Reserve, California, USA - 14_0919_09_20cm (SPAdes) (version 2) | ecosystem: Environmental > Terrestrial > Soil > Grasslands ...
TCGGATTGGGAATCGCGTACCACTCAGCGTCCGTAAAGACAGGAGGAGGGTTATCTCCGGCTGGCCCTAGAACCGAGCTGACTAGAGCAACCAGATTATTAAGGCGAGTCTCAGCATCTTCCAGTTGGGTTACTGGATTCGAGAACCAGTCCGTGTTGACTGTTATATTGCAGTTGTTGTCTTCGTTCAGAAGCCCTATCAACAGTCCCAACGAGACGACCTCGCTCGGCAAATCGCTGCTCTTCATAATGGCGCTTCCTTCAGTAGAACAGGCCGTTCGTGTAGCAATACTCAAGCGAAGTGGATATGTTGTTGGCCACGTATTCTCCTTTCGGAGGACAAGGTGTCTTGGTCGTTGCCATGTCTCCGCCCGTCGTCACTCCTATCAGATAAAGCCCCCAGCCTTTTGCGCTTTTATTGTAGTAAGCTAGAAATAATGGACCGCCCGAATCGCCTTTGGCCGTAGAGCTATTGGCATCAGCGGATAATTGAATTACTCTGTCATACTGGTCATATGTCGTTGAATCACCCTCCTGGTTATAAACGGTTGTAGTTGCTTCGGCCAGAGGTGCAGTTGTGCGATATTGCAGGCCGCCCTTTTTATTGCTGCCGCTCTTATCAATTGGAAGGGTTTTATCCTGCACTTTGTCCGACACGTTGCCGAATCCGGTCTGAATAAAGTAGTAGGGATTGTCTTTACTGCCTTGCGCGAGATACAATTTCGGGTTCTTAACGACATTAAGATAAGGTTGCTCTTTTCCCTTGACCCCGATGGGGTAGATTGGATGTTTCGAGCATAAGCCAAAAAGCGTCGCGTTGCTGGACCTTAAAATCGCCACGTCATAGTCCCAGTTGCCTGTGCTGTCAGCCTTGACAACATCCACGCTGGTGATGTCGGCCACTTGAGTCGGGTCCGTGTTGAATGCCATCGCGGCTTCATAATAGATCTTGACATTCTTTTGAAAGCTCGCGGCAGCCGCATCTATGTCGGGTCTCGGTCCGGCCTCCATATAAACTTCAAGATTATGTTTAGCGGTCACCAGAACCGCCGACGAATCGCTCGCGCTGCCAAAGAGCATCGCAGCCGACCCGTCGAAATCGCTGTTCTTAGGAGTCTTACCTTTTAATCTTACGGATGAATTGAGAATCAGGGGGCTGATGGCGGCAATACTCTTAAATACCTTGTCGAACTCATCCTGATTCTTTTTAGACATGAGCATAGATTTTCCTCAAAAACGGTTGCAGCCCTTAAGCCCTCGCCTGGTCAAAAGGGCAGATATTCAAGAGACATCCTTTGCGTCTCGGTCGGACCACTGTAGAAAAGCTATTCAGATTTCAACCTGGGATTCTGAGGTTACAGGGATTTAGCAATCCCTCCGCTCTACGTTCGATCCTGCTTGAGATGAAGTTGTGGACGGCTTATGTTTCATCACGCCATCACTACCGCATTACATCGCTATCGGGTGTCGCAACTTATCGCAGTAACTGATGAAAAGGTCAACTGAAAAGTTGAGAGCAAGTGTACGTTTCCAGGAAAGATGCTGAATGTCTTCACAAAAGTGCCGCACTCACCACATGCCGGCCATCATTCTCGTGCCAGCAACCATGATGTTCTGCTTCATCATCACTTCACCGCCTTCCAGTTTTTTCCGCTTGCGATTTTTCAGTTCAAGAATGCGTGGCAGGATTATATCCACGCTCCAGTCGATGCCTCTCGTGATCGTCATACCTGTGGTATCACTTCATCATGAACAACTGTCCCAAGGCCGCGCTCATTAGTAGTCTTCGCTTCCGGCAAAGCGAGATCGATCTGTTTATGACGATGCTAGTCAACGTGTGTCCGAACTTACAGCCATGCCTCAAGCTTCAGTATGGGGCTATCGTCTTCTCATGCTGTGGCCACCGATAGCGTCCGCCCTCTCGTAACCAACTCGCATCAGATAGAAGAGTGCCGTCGGCCTCTCTCTCTGCGAGCGCGCACGAGCGCACCCGTCCCCGTGTCGTCCAGAAAGTAGCGCCCTGTTTCCGGCTCGATGGCAACGAACTTACCCAGATGTTCTGTCTCTAACAGATCGTGCAGGCGCTCGTCGTAGAAGCGTTGACCTCTTTCGGAAGCTGTGTTGCGAAAAATATTTTGAGATGTGAAAGCGCCTGATTGAAGTTCGGCTATGCGGCCATTCCAAATAGGCTTTCGACGAACTTCGCTTGGCCCACCGCGTCCCTCCAGTCCAGCCTTTTCACCTGACCCTTCCTCATCATGTGCATCGACTCTATCCCTTCAATCGTCCGCTCTGCGGTAGGAAATGAGCGGAAACATTGCATCGCTCGCCACCTCCTGCGGATGAATCTGTGGTCCTGCTCGATAATGTTATTGAGGTATTTGACTCGCCTCAACTTGCAATCTTTAGGCAGTATCTTTTCTTCTTGCGAAGAGGTGAAAGCGTCGGGGTAAGAAGCGTGTTTGTCTACGCTGATGGAGAACGGCAGCCTCCTGTGATCCGCCCTCATCATCTTCTTGAAGAAGCGTTTTACCGCAGGCATATCTCGTTTCGCACTGAGCATGAACTCAATTGTGCTCCCGTCTTTGTCCAGAGCGCGGTACAAGTATTTCCACTGCTGACCGACTTTGATATAAGCCTCGTCAAGCCGGTAGGAGGTGCCAGCGAGCTTTAAGTGCGGGCGCATCCGCTTGTTGATCTCTGGGGCGTAGCGTTGGACCCACCGGAAGTTCGTCGTATGGTCCACCGTTAGGCCGCGCTCTTCATCATCTCTTCTAAGTCGCGATAAGAAAGCTGAAATCTGCAATACCAGCGGACGCACAGGAGAATAATTGTTGGCTCAAAGTGATGCCACTTAAACGAGGAATTATCTTGTCTCAAGATGATGATTCTCTACAGTAGGGTGGATGAACTTGAGTAGGATAATAGCTCAAGAGTGATTCTTGCAACAGAGCCGGCTTCGGCTAAGCGTTGATAGCATCCTGCTGTGCGCTGAGGGTTGCAATTGCCTCGGTCAGGCATTTGGGACAGAGACAACCGTACTCTTCGCTGGCCACTAAAGGCACATGCGGTAGCCCATCACACCAACAGGGGGTCTGCCCTTTTTCCGGCCCACAGATAAAAGTCGCCGCACATTTCGCGCAGCTCTTTTGTTTCGGCGTATCCGGGAATGCGTGCGAGAGCATCATGATGCGCGCGAATAATTCATCTGCTTAGCGGTTGAATACTCTAATCGCCGGTATGCCTGTCTAGGGCCGGCCCATGGAAACAGGTCTGGGTGAATGAGATGGGCCAGTAGTTCCGTTCCTTCAACCACACGCGGCCCCGGACGGGCGAAATAAGAGTTCGCATCTACGGCATAGACTCGCCCCTGCCGCACCGCCGGCAGTGCGGCCCAGCCGGGATAGTTGAAAAGCTGCGGCGCTTGCTCAATTACTTTATCCAGGTTGAAGCCACAGGGCGTGATGACGAGCACTTCAGGTGCCCATCTCAGCACGTCATCCCACGGGATACGCACCGAGTCTGCCCCCTCACGTGCAAGCTCGTCCACGCCGCCAGCGATTCTGACCATCTCCGCCATCCAGTGCCCGCCGCAATAGACCGGGTCGAGCCACTCCATGCAGAACACACGCGGGCGAGATGCCAAGTTGCGTGTCGCCGCCGCCAGCGCGCCGAGTCGTGCATTCCCGCGCGCGATCAATTCTTCGGCCTCTTGCGTCCGTCCCGTCGCCGCTCCCAACTCGCGCACGTTGTCGAAGATCTCGCTGAGCGATGTCGGCGTCAGCCATAGAATCCGCGGCTCGTTGGGGAGCAGCTTCAGGGCTTGCGCGACTTCATTACCGGAGGGGGCGCAGACCTGACACAAATCTTGCGTGAGGATCAGGTCGGGCGCGAGTGCGCGCAATAGCTCCTCGTCAACTTCATAGAGGCTGAGGCCCGCGCGCATCCGCTCCGCGACCGCCCGGTCGATCTCCGCTTGGCTCATGCGCTCGACGGGCAGGGCGGCGCGGACGACCACGGGCTTACCCTGAACCTCCGGCGGGTAGTCGCACTCGTGCGTGATGCCGACCAGTTGGTCGCCTAAGCCCAAGGCACACGCCATCTCGGTCGCCGAAGGCAGGAACGAAACGATCCGCTGCGTCGTGCTCATCTCTGACTGCTTCAGGCTGAATATGTTTGTACGCGCGCCGGCTCGCGCAAGACGGGGAAGAGTCTCTCTGCCAACGCAAACCCGCCGAACAACACCGCTGTATAGAGTGCATCGCCTGCGAGCGTGTTCTGAAAGAACGGGATGGCGGCCACGTAACACGTCAGTAATCCTGCTGCCGTCTTCGGATATAAGGAACCGAACGCCCAGACGCCGAAGTTGGTGTTGATGAAAAATAGCATCGAGCTTGCGAGCGCGGCCCCGGCGATGCGCAGCGGCGACCTCCGTTTGCGCAGCAGCAGCCCGACGCACACCACTAAGGCGAAACTCCCATAGACGATCTCCATGTGCCCGTACAAGCCCAGCACCAAATCGCTCAGGAAGAGCGCCGCCAGCGGCACCAGAAAAGCCAGACGCTTATCGGATAGATACGCGCCGCCGAACAGGGCCACGGCCGCGATGGAAGCCATGTTGGGCGGGTGCGGAATCAGGCGCGAGGCGGCGGCCGCTATAATCATACAGACAAGGACGGTGATGCGTGGCTTAGACATACGGTTCTCTCTACCTCAATCTGTTTTCAGGCTTGCTGCGGCAGGCGCACTTTATCATTCAGGCAGTAGATCGCAAAACCAGAATGAGTCTCTTAACACCCGCTCCCCAATAGCAAACTTCACCGATTCTTTGAAGTTAGGGCCGTCAAAGACGAACGAGTGGAACTCCCCGTTCTCGCCGCACGGATCGACGTGTGCAGGCAGCGCGGCGAGGAAGTTTTCGTCAATCAGTCTTCCGACGAACGACTGATCGAGCACTGCGCTATTAACACAGGTGATAACCGCCTTGAACCCGAGGGCGATAAACTCCTGGATGAACTCCCTCGTAACTCGCTGCCACACCGGATAGAGACCGCCCATGTTGTGCCGGGCGAGGAACTGATCGCGGTACGCCCTGATGTCTGCTAAAAAGAGATCGCCGAAGACTATGGCGTCTATCCCGCGCGCACGGTACAACGAGAAAGCTTCTACCATCTGCTGCTCATACTCTTCATTGGTCGCGCCCTTGGAGATGAACACCTCGTGGAGCGGCACGCCGAGGCTTGCGGCCTGCCGCTCGAGCAGCACGCGCCGGACGCCGTGCATACTGATCCGGTCGTAGTCCCGCGTCACGGTCGTCAGCAGCGCCGCGACACGGTAGGCTTCCGCCCGTTGCAGTTCATAGAGGGCGAAGCAACTGTCTTTGCCTCCGCTCCACGACATGAGGACATCTTCCACCGCGGCTCACCTCCAGAGACTGCACACGACTACTCTTTGCCGAATAGATGGAATGTGAATCCAACCGTCACACCTCTTCATCTTCGGGCGGATCGGGATGAAGTCTTCCCGCGCCACTCCGGTCTGCGCCAGCGCGGCGACGTTCGATAGGAGAACGGCGAAGAGAAGAGTGGCGGTTTGGATGAATAGTCTGCGCTTCATGTGTGCGGCCGTCGGCTGAACTTAATGTAGTTGCTTGTCCCGCGCACAGAGATTAGCGCGGCTGTTCATAAGCGAGCGCGCTGGCAGCGCCGCCACCCGTCTCCGTCAACTCAATAATCACGCGGACAAGTCAATCGGCTCTTTTATGATCAAGGATAGCGCAGCTTGGCCGCTGACAAGTAACGAGCGTGGTTTCCAGAGGTACTCCATGATACTTGGTGATAGATGCCTAATAAGGGTAATTATATACTTGACGCAAAGAAGATGATTATTGAAGCCCATCGCTCAGAATAGTTGGAGAATTGACGAGTGCGCGATTGACGACCTGCATCATGTATATAATCACCCTTGTTTTCTAGTTCGCTTACGTCGAACTCACGTTAACATAAAAGCCGCCGTGAGATATTTCCTCAGGGCGGCTAGCTACTTCTCATCAAAGCTCGACGTTCACATGTATGATCGAAGGAGTCGGTGCTTTTCTTGTTGCTCACTTTTCACTCTAGGGGACTTCGCCATTGCCAGCGGTTGAGTTGCCAGTCGTGTCCTTCGACCACTAGCGCGGCAGCGTAGCGGGGGCCGGGCGCAAGCTCGCGCATTGACCAGCGCGCGACCTCTTGCGCATTCTCGCGGCTACTTAACAGAGAAGCCGGTTCGCCTGGGGCAAGTGAGACATCGAACTGGTTGAGTTCGACAGACAGCCCCGTGCCGCGCGCTTTGAGGTAAGCCTCCTTCCGCGTCCAGCAGTTAAAAAATCCGGCTCGGTAGTTGGCCGGCGGCAGCGCGCGCAGCATCTCCACTTCCTTGCGCGAGAAGAAACGCTCTGCGAGTTGGGTGCTGGCGCAATCTTCCGTGGCATATTCCAAATCTAGCCCCACCTCACGCCGCCGCGTGACGGCGTACAGGGCCAGCCCATTCGCATGGGCGACGTTAAAGCGCAGTTCGTCCCCGCGCAAGGCTGGTTTGCCGTACTGACCGTAGCGAAAACGCAGCGTGCCCGGTTCAACTTTGAGATAGCGGCTGAGGATGTTTCTGAGCACCCCACGGGCGACGACAAAGTGCTCCCGATGCGTCGGAAAATGAAATCGTTCGGCCCGCCCGCGCTCATCCGGCGTCAGGGTTTGGAGGAGCGCCTGCACGGTAGCGGCCGGCTGATCTAGCGCGGCCCGCCAGACGTGTACCTCGTGCTCTGCCAGTGAGAGGGCCGCTGGTGGCGCGAGCCAGAGAATCTGCGGGGCCGCGATTTGCGCGCCAGTAAACGTGACGGCCTCGAAGAATCCGCGCCCGTATAGCGTCATAAGCTTTGTGTAATCCTCACGTCGCCGTTGACCTGGCGAATCGAAATTTGACAGCCGCCCGCCCCGAAGCGCGCGCGCGTCTGCACGGCATTCTCCGGCGCGAGCATGGTCAGGTTCGGCACGTCTGAGCGGAGCCGACCGCTGAGGCCGCGCACCTCCAAGTCTGCGTTCAACTCGCCCCGGACATGCAACTCGACTGGCCCGCCGACGTTGCTGAGGTGAAGCCCGCGCGGGCCGAGGCTGAGGATGCCGGCCCGTAAGCGGCCGCCGATGTTAGCGGCCGTCAAGCTCTCTGCGATCCCGCCCACTTCAAGTGTACCCGCGACCCTTTCAACTTGGAGGGGGCCGTCTAACTCCCCAATGCTGACGGGGCCGCCGACGCCTTTGATCGAGACCGTAACGGCGCGCGGCAGCTTCAGCCGCACGTGTTGCTGCACCTGTCGGCCACGCCTGTAGGCCGCGCGATCTTCTAAGCCTCGAATCAACAAACCGTCCGGCGTCTGCTCGATCATGACCTGATGATATTTCAAATCAACTGCCCGGCGCGCCCGGCGGACGACTTCTATTTCGGCCACCTCTGATTCTGTAGTTTCTATGACTACCGAGCCGCTTATGTTCAGCACCTCGACGCGGCCGCCGCGCGCGAGCGGAAACGTTTGCTGGCGCTCATCGCACGGTTCAGCTTGCGCAGAGTCGCGCGCGCCCGTGAGCGGAGATAGCAGAGCCTTCAGGGCGGCCCGGCTCATCGCGGCAAAGCCGCGCGGCCCGACTCGTGTCTGCGTACCGGGCCGCGTATGCGTGCCGTTTGTAGGCGAAGCGATCATGGTCTGTTCCTTTGTCGGCCCCGTCAGTCAGGGGGCTGTGAAAGTTTGTCGAAGCCACGCGCGCCAGAGTCACTGGCCGGAAGCAACTCGACCTCTGTGCTCTTACTAAATGCGGACGGCCTTCGGGCTAATGCTTTTGAACCGCTCAAAGTTAGCCGCTTCAAGTCTTCTCTGCTCGCCGAGTCGTTCCTCTCGTTCGGCGGTGTCGAGCGCGGCTTGCAGTTCGCTTAGTCGCGCCTCCGGTTGAAGCGCGATCTGATCCAACAGGAGCGCGAAGTGCCGGGCCAGCCGGCCAGTCGTGGCCGCCTCGAACAGGTCTGCATTGTATTGCCACGTGCAAGACAAGCCCTGCTCCGTCTCTTCTAAGAAGAGCGTCAGGTCAAATTTCGCTGTCCCGCCGCCTAGCTCTTCCGCTGTGAGACTCAAGCCCGGCAGCGCAAGCATTGGCATGGGCGCATTCTGCATGACGATCTTTAACTGGAAGAGCGGCGTCCGGCTCGGATCACGCTCAGGCCGCAACGACTCCACCAGTTTGTCGAACGGTAAATCTTGATGGGCGTAAGCTCCGAGCGTTACTTCGCGCACTTGGCCCAAGAGCACGCGGAAGAGGGGATCGCCAGACAAGTCGGTGGACAGTACCAGTTGGTTAGCGAAGAACCCGATCAAGCCTTCGATCTCATCACGCTGCCGGTTGGCAACGTCTGTCCCGACCACGACCTGCGTCTGCCCCGTGGCGCGGCCCGCCAGCACTTGAAAGGCCGCGAGCAAGGTCATAAAGAGGGACGCGCCCTCGCGGCGACTCAACGCCTTCAGGGTCTCTGTGGTGCGCTGCGAGATCAGCGCGTGTTGATTCGCGCCGCGGTAAGTCTGCATCGGCGCACGCGGTTTGTCAGTCGGCAGTTCCGACAGGGCTGGCGCGGACGCCAGTTGCTGCCGCCAGTAAGCGAGTTGTGCCTCAAGCACCTCGCCGCTTAACCAATCACGCTGCCAGGCGGCGAAATCCGCATACTGCACCGGGAGAGCGGGTAACTGAAGCGACGCGCCGCGCGCGAACGCCTCATACAGCGCCGACAATTCCCGCACCAGCACGCCCAACGACCACCCGTCCGAGACGATGTGATGCATCGTCAACAACAACACGTGCGCGTCGTGGCCCAAGCGCAGCAGCAAAACTCTAAGGACAGGCCCGCGCGCGAGGTCGAAAGGTCGTTGCGTTTCCTCACTCATGAGTTGACGTGCACGCGCTTCCCGCTCTGCTTCGGCCAAGTCCTGTAAGTCAACGACCGGCAATGCGACCGGCTCAGCCGGCCCGATCACTTGCACCGGCCGCCCGCCGACGGTAGCAAAAGTGGTGCGTAGCACCTCATGCCGAGCCACGATCACGTCCAAGCTCTGTTGGAGCGCGGGCACATTTAGTTCGCCTTTGAGACGGATGGCAGAGGCCACGTTATAAGCCGCGCTGCCTGGTTCAAGTTGATCCAGAAACCAGAGCCGCTGCTGTGCAAAAGAGAGTGGCAGTTCCGCCGCGCGCAAAACTGGTTGGAGCGCTTGGGCCGGCAAGCCGAGTTCCGCGCGGCGAGCCGTCTCGATTTTTCGACTCAGGTCGTAAACCGTCGGTTCGTCGAATAAAGCGCGGAGTGGTAGTTCGATGCTAAAGACTTGCCTGACCCGCGAGATGACCTGTGTCGCCAGCAAGGAATGGCCACCCAGCATAAAGAAGTTGTCGTACACCCCGACCTGTTCCACGCCCAGCGCGTTGGCCCAGATGCCGGCCACGACCTCTTCGACCGGCGTGCGCGGCCCGACGTAAGTATCTTTCTGCTCTTGCCAAGTCATATCAGGCTCAGGCAGCGCGCGCGCGTCCAGTTTACCGTTGGTCAGCAACGGCAGTTGCTCAAGCATGATGAATGCTTGTGGCATCATGTAGTCGGGCAGCCGCGCGCGCAGCCCGTGCTGCAACTCTTCCATCGTCGGGCCGGGCCTGTCATCCTCTTCTGTTGCACGCACCACATAAGCCACCAGGCGTTTCCCGCCCTGTGCATCCTCGCGTGCTAACACGACCGCTTCACGCACGCCGCGCTGCTCGCACAACGCCGCCTCGATCTCGCCCAACTCGATGCGAAAACCTCTGAGCTTGACCTGCTGGTCAGCCCGCCCCAGATACTCTACCACCCCATCCGCTAGATAGCGCGCCACGTCCCCCGTGTGATAGAGCCGCGCGCCTGGCTCACGGCTGAACGGATCGGGCACGAACCGTGCGGCGGTCAAAGCGGCACGATGCAAGTAGCCGCGCGCCAGGCCGACGCCGCCGATGTACAACTCCCCGCTCACGCCCACCGGCACAGGTTCTAATTCGTCGTCTAGCAGGTAAAGCTGTACGTTACTGATGGGTCGCCCGATGAGCACCTTACCTGTGCGGCTGCCTCGTGCGCATAGCCAATAGCTGGCATCAATGCTGGTTTCGGTCGGACCATACAAGTTGGTCAACTCGGCCCATCCCAACCGCTCATAGAACTTCGCCTGCAACCTTTCCGTCAACGCCTCCCCGCCGCAATAGACCCGCCGCAGACTCCGACACCTCTCTAGGCCCTCCTCCTCCAACAACACCTCTAACATCGAGGGCACCAGCTGCAACACCGTGATCTCTGACTTGACTATCTCCGCTACCAGATAAGCACTATCCCGCTGCCCACCGGGGCGGGCCATGACCACTTGTGCGCCCACCAGCAAGGGCAGGAACAGTTCCCAAACCGAAGCATCAAAGCTGTAGACGGTCTTCTGCAACAGCCGATCATGGCTGGTGAGCGGGAAGCGTTGTTGCATCCACAGCAGCCGGTTGCCGATGGCGCGGTGGCTGATGGCGACGCCTTTGGGTGTGCCGGTCGAACCCGAAGTGTAGATCACATAGGCCAGATTATCCGGTGTGACTGGGCTGTACACATTTTCCGTCGGCTCTGTCTCTAACATCTGCCAGTCGCTATCAAGGCAGAGTATCTCTGCTGCGGGATGTGTGAGCCGGTCGCACAACCAAGGCTGCGTGAGCAGCAAGGGCAGGGCTGCATCTGCCACCATCAGTGAAAGGCGCTCCGGTGGATTATCGGGATCGAGCGGCAGATATGCGCCGCCGGCCTTCAAGATGGCCAGGAGTGCGATCACCATTTCGAGCGACCGTTCCATCAAGACACCGACTATTATTTCAGGCCCGACCCCAAGCGCCCGCAGCCGGTGGGCCAATTGATTAGCCCGCATGTTGAGTTGCCCATAAGAGAGCGTGTCGCCCTCGAAAGTAACGGCCGGGGCATCTGGGGTCAGGGCGGCTTGGGCTTCGATGAGCCGGTGCAGACAATTGTTCAATTCATAATCGCCTTCCGTCTCGTTCCACTCACAGAGTATTTGCTGTCGTTCGGCGGCAGAGAGGAGCGGCACGGTCTCGTAGCGTTGTTCGGGTGCGCGCGCCATTGCCGTTAACGTCTGCACATAATAGCCGGCGAGGGCTGCGGCCTGTGCGGCGCTCAGTTGCGCGGCGTTGCAGAGCAAGCCGAGGTTGACGCGCAGGGACGGGACTTCAAGGCTGAAGCTCGCCGTCAAGGTGTGGTTCGTCTGTTCAAAAGTGTCCGCGCCTAGCGGCTGCATCTCGGCGAACCCGGAGACGCTTTCATAGACATGGAAGTGGATAAAGTTGAAGGCCGTTTCAAACAAGTGCTGCCCGCCCAGACGCCGCTGTATCTCGGCCAGCGGCAACCAGCGGTGCGGCAGCAACTCTCGCTCGGCGGCAAAGGTCTCGCGCACTAAGTCGAGCCAACGGCCACCGGCCACACGCTGGCGCAAGGGCACGGTGTTGAGGAAGAGGCCGAGCGCGCGCTCGCCGTCGGCCGCTTCCAGTCGGCAGTTGGTGACGACACCGGTCAACACGTCGGGCTGGCCGGCGAGCAGCCGCATCACGCGCAAGTGCGCCGCCAGCAGCACACTCTTCATCGGCACGCCCGCCATGCGCGCCAGCCGCCGCAGCCCTTCCGAGACTTCGTCCGTCAAGCGGACTTCGTGCAGGAAGGGATGAGTCGGGCCTTCGTCCGCCTCCGGCGCAGGCGCGTGCCAGCGCGGCAGCTTGAGCACAGTACTGTCGCTCAGTTTCTGCATCCAGTAATCGCCGCACTCTGCCGATTCGAGGGCCTGGCGCTCCAACGCCACGAAGTCGCGGAAGGCGACGGCAGGCGGCGGCGCAAGGGGCAGGAGTTCTTGGCCGAGCGCGGCGAAATAAAGCTGGAAGAGTTCGGCGACCATCGCCGCCACGCTCCACCCATCCAGAATGGCATGATGACAGTTCATCGTGAACTGTAGCGTCTCTGCGCTGCGCCGATGCACCGTGAAGCGCAGGAGCGGTGGCCGCGCAGCGTCGAAGGCGCGCAACTTCTGGCGCTCAAGCCATGCGGCCAGCACCTCGCTTTGCTCAGTCTCGGAGAGGTGGCGCAGATCGATCTCATCCAACGGAATCGCGGTCGTCCGATGCACGAGTTGGAGCGGCTCGCTGAAGCTGGTGAGATCGAAGGAGGTACGCAAGACCGGATGGCGCGCGGCAAGTTGGGTGACGGCCTGCTGCAAGGCACACATATCCAAATGGCCGCGCAGGTGATAGCTAGTGATGTCGTGATAGATCGCCGTGCCGGGACTATACTCACGGTGAAACAACATGCCGGCCTGCAACATCGCCAAGGGGTAAGCGTCTTCCACTTCAGGCGGCAGCTTCAGCCGGTCTGCCTCGCGCAGCAGGCCGAACGGCACGGTCTGCCGGCTCGGCAAACCACTTGGTTCTGCCGCCTGTAGCTCTTGGCCCAGCCCGTAGATTGTCTGATGCTCAAACAGTTGTTCCAGCGAAAACTCAAGCCCCACCTTCTGCGCCAGGGCTTTCACCTGAATGCTGCGAATCGAGTCGCCGCCCAACTCGAAGAAGTTGTCGTGAATGCCCACCCGCTCAAGCTTCAGAACTTCGGCCCAGATGTTCGCCAGCGTCTCTTCGATCAATGTGCCGGGTGCGGTAAAAGTTCTTGCCGATTGGGTCGGCGACTGTTCGGGCGGCGGCAGCGCCTTCCTGTCCAGCTTCCCATTGGCGGCCAGCGGCAGCGCATCGAGCAGCACGAAGGCGGACGGGATCATATACTCCGGCAGCATCTCTTTCAGATAGCTGCGCCATTCGCCGGCAGCAGGCGACTCAGTTCCGGCCCCGACGATGTAAGCCACCAGACGCTTCTCGCCCGGCGCATCCTCGCGTGCGATGACCACGCAGCGCCACACCGCCGGATGCGTCTTCAGGGCCGCCTCGATCTCGCCCAACTCGATGCGAAAACCTCTGAGCTTGACCTGCTGGTCAGCCCGCCCCAGATACTCCACCACCCCATCCGCCAGATAGCGCGCCACGTCCCCCGTGCGATAGAGCCGCGCGCCTGGCTCACGGCTGAACGGATCGGGCACGAACCGTGCGGCGGTCAAAGCGGCACGATGCAAGTAGCCGCGCGCCAGACCGACGCCGCCGATGTACAACTCCCCGCTCACGCCCACCGGCACAGGTTCTAACTCATCGTCTAGCAGATAGATTTCTATGTTCGCAATCGGCGTCCCAATAGGCACGGTCTGACCTGTGCGCCGCTCGCCGGGCGTGCAACTGTAATAGCTGGCATCAATGCTGGTTTCGGTCGGACCATACAAGTTGGTCAACTCGGCCCATCCCAACCGCTCATAGAACTTCGCCTGCAACCTTTCCGTCAACGCCTCCCCGCCGCAATAGACCCGCCGCAGACTCCGACACCTCTCTAGGCCCTCCTCCTCCAACAACACCTCTAACATCGAGGGCACCAGCTGCAACACCGTGATCTCTGACTTGACTATCTCCGCTACCAGATAAGCACTATCCCGCTGCCCACCGGGGCGGGCCATGACCACTTGTGCGCCCACCAGCAAGGGCAGGAACAGTTCCCAAACCGAAGCATCAAAGCTGTAGACGGTCTTCTGCAACAGCCGATCATGGCTGGTGAGCGGGAAGCGTTGTTGCATCCACAGCAGCCGGTTGCCGATGGCGCGGTGGCTGATGGCGACGCCTTTGGGTGTGCCGGTCGAACCCGAAGTGTAGATCACATAGGCCAGATTATCCGGTGTGACTCCGCTCTCGACGCGCTCTGTCTTCTCCGTGGCAATCGTCGCCCAATCACTATCAAGACAGATAACGGCCGGCGCTTCGTCTCCGTGTGTGTGTAACTGCGTGCGCAAGTGCGCCTGTGTCAAGAGCAGACTGGGTTGACAGTCGCGCACCACTTGCTGCAAGCGCGCCTGCGGATAGTCCGGGTCGAGCGGGACATAAGCCGCGCCGGCCTTGAGCACGCCCAACAGCCCGACGACCATCTCAAGGCTGCGCTCAAACAACACGCCGACCAACGATTCCGGGCCGACGCCGCGTTGGCGCAAGTGTTGCGCCAACTGATTGGCCTTGCCGTCCAACTCTGCGAACGTTACCTGTTTCCCCTCGGCCACGACCGCCGTCTGCTCCGGCGTGCGCGCCGCCTGTGCCGCGATGAGTTCGTGAAGACAGATAGGCGGGCCGTAGTCAACGGCCGTCTGGTTGAAGTCAAACAGCAGTTGTTGTCTCTGCTCATCGTCCAGAATGTTCAATGCGCCGAGGCGGGTCGTTTCCTGCGCAAGGACGCTCGTGAGCAACGCGTGATACTGCCGACTCAGCTGCTCAATGCTCGTGCCCGTCATGCGCGCGCTGTCGTAATGGAACTCTGTGCTGAGACCTGCGGCCGCACTGCTCACGACGCGGAGCTTGCACGTAAAGCGATCCGTGCAGCCTTCCTGTCGGCAGAGCGTCCAACGGAGGTTGGCAAGCTGCGCAGGCGCGGGCTGGGCCGCGCATTCAAAAGCGCAGGAGAAGAAAGTGGTTGATGGCTGCGGCGAATGAAGATGAGTGAACTCCTCCCAGTTGAAATGGTCTTGCCATTCGCGGGCCTGGCTGACCGCTTGTTTGAGTTGCGCCAGCACATCTCCGAATCGCTCGTCTTTATCGAGCCGAGACGAGACGGGTAAGTATCTGGCAAATAGACCCGGCGCTTCGTCCAGCCCTTCATAGCTCCGGCCCGAAAACATTGTGCCGGTCGTCACCTCTGCCCGGCCCGTCAATTTCCAAAGCAAGATGTGCCAACAAGCCTGCAAGATGTCGCTGACCTGCACTTGATGTGCGCGCGCTAAGACTTCAAGCTGCTCGACCAATGCGGGCGCAAGTGCGCGGCTGAAGACTTGCGGTGTAAATCCCTGTGCGCCGTCGGCCGCTGCTTCAAAAGGCAGGTGCAAGTCGGCCGACGCGGCGAAGCTCTGCTTGAGCCAGAACGCCCTGCCGCCGCTCTCTTCAGACTCGATCAACTCATTCAACACTTCGGCAATATCTGCATACTGCAACGCCTCACCGGCCGCTTCTTCTGTGCTGCCCGTGAGCGCCGCATAAGTTGTCCAGAGTTCGCGCAGGAGGGCCGCCAGGCCGGCCTCATCCGCGTAGAGCGCAGGCAGGCAGATTAGTAACAGATATTTGGCGGCGGACAAAGCGACGAGGGAAAGTTGGAGCAGCGGCCCATGCGCAAAATCAAAAGGTACGCTGCGCATCTCCGCCTGCAACCGCGCAACGAGATGCTCTTGCTCCTGCACCGACAAATGGGCAACGTCGTGCTGCGTGAGTGCGTAGGCCGGCTCGGCTTGAATCACTTGCACGGGCAGGGTCATGCCGGGCAATTGTTGAAACACGGTGCGGAGGATTTCATGCCGCAGGACGACTCGGCGCAAAGCTTTCGCCAGCGCCGCCACTTCGAGTTGGCCTTCGAGCAGGACGGTTGCCTGCACGCGGTACGGCGACCGCCGGCCGGCGAGTTGCTGCAAAGACCAGCAGCGACTCTGTTGTGGCGAAAGCCTGAAGCCTTGCAGGTCTGCGGTCTGCACACTTATTTCGACAGTGTCGTTCGTAACAGTAAACATGTTCATGATGTGTTGCGGTCGGAGGCAGCCCACCGGTGCTCTAGCAGTGTGCCGCCGAGTTGTGTCACTCCACGGGCGCGACGTTGATCGCCTTGCGGCGGCCGGTTTTGAACTTTTGCGCGAGCATCGCTTGCCCTTCTCTGGTTGTGGCGGTGCGGCGCGTACCACCTGGCCGGCCGAGTAATTGTTCAAGGGCGGCGAGTCGTACGGTAGGCTGCGCCGCGATCTGTTGTAGGAGCAGGATGAAATCGCGCCCCATTTGGGCGACCGTCGCGGCGTCGAACAAGTGGGCGTTGTATTCCAGCCACCCACGCAAGTGCGCGCCCTCATCCCACAGTGTCAGTTGTAAGTCGGTGCTGGTCGTGCCGCTGTTGATCCCCATGATGCTGACGGCCAGATTCGGTAGCTCAAGGGCCGACAGCGGCGCATTCTGAAAGACGAATTTGACTTGGAAGAGCGGCGCGTATTGGAGGCTGCGTTCCACCTTCAAAGCTTCGACGAGCCGGTCGAAGGGCATATCCTGATGCGCGTAAGTGCCGAGTGTGACCTCGCGCACGCGGCCCAGCAGTTCCTCAAAAGTGAGGTCGTCGGAGAGCTTGGTGCGCAGTACCAGTTGATTGATAAAGAACCCGATCAGGCTTTCGACTTCAAACCGAGTGCGGTTGGCCGCATCCGTGCCGACCACTATGTCGTCCATGCCTGAACGGTGGCGGAGCAACACCTGATACGCGGCCAGCAACGTCATAAACAGCGTGCAGCCGGCCTGTCGGCTGAGCGCCTTCAACGACTCGGTCAGTGCGCCGGGGAGCGCGAGCGGCAGCTTCGCACTGTCGTATGTTTGGTGTGGCGGCCGCTGGCGGTCTAAGGGCAAGTTGAGCAGAGGCGGTGCGCCAGCAAGTTGCTGCTGCCAATAATCGAGTTGGGCTGCCAGCGTCGGGCCTTGCAACCAGAGACGTTGCCAGTGGGCATAATCCGCATACTGGATGGGCAAGTCCGGCAGGGGCGACGGTTGCCCTGCGCGGAAAGCTCCGTACAACGCCGCGACTTCATTAATCAGCACGCCTAACGACCAGCCGTCGCTGATAATATGGTGCATCGTGAAGAGTACGATGTGCTCCTCTTCAGCCAAGCGCAGCAAGGTCGTGCGCACGAGCGGCCCCTCTGCCAAGTCGAAAGGCCGGCGGGCTTCCTGCTGCGCCAAGCGCAGGGCTTCGGCTTCACGCGCGGCCGCGGGCAACGCGCGCAGGTCTATGACCGGCAACGGCAAACTGCGGCTCGGCGCGATCCGCTGACGCGCGCGCCCGTCCACAGCCGGGAAGGTAGTGCGCAAAGTCTCGTGCCGACGGACGATCTCAGTGAACGTCTGTGTCAATGCCGACACCTCAAGTGGGCCTGACAGCCGCACGGCTTCCGAAATGTTGTAAGCCGCGCTGCCGGGGTTCCACTGATCCAAGAACCACAAACGCTGCTGTGCGAACGAGAGCGGCAACTCAACGTCGCGCGCCACAGGCTCAATCGGTGGCAACTGCCAACCCGCTCTCTCCTTGCACATGGCCTCAATGCTTTCAGCCAGACTGGCCAAGGTCGGCGCGGTAAACAAACTGCGCAGCGGCAACTCAATCTGAAAGACTGCGCGCGCGCGTGATATAACCTGCGTCGCCAAGATTGATTGCCCGCCCAACTCGAAGAAGTTGTCTGCGCCGCCGACCCGGTCAACCCCCAACACTTGCGCCCAGATATGCGCCAGCACTTCTTCCACCGGCGTGCGTGGCGCGACAAAGTTTCCCTCCATGCCCTGCTGCG
>Ga0209153_1000499_pt1 | contig 17542 bp, 9 predicted proteins | sample GraSoiAngelo_120_FD_185877 | JGI IMG/M metagenome (GOLD analysis project Ga0209153, IMG submission 185877) | Grasslands soil microbial communities from the Angelo Coastal Reserve, California, USA - 14_0919_09_20cm (SPAdes) (version 2) | ecosystem: Environmental > Terrestrial > Soil > Grasslands ...
AAGAGCCATTGAACTAGTGGGGAATGATTTGACCTCTGCCTAGTGGGAAGCACGACGAAGGGACGAAGGCCGCCAGTCTTGACAAAATATCACATTAGAAATATTCTAAGCGGTCTAATGAACGCTGCGGCGATTAAGCGGTCTTTCGAGGACAGCGGGTTGCGGTGCACACCACAGCGCTACGCCGTGATGGCCTTCTTGAGGGAATGCAACAGGCATCCCACGGCTGCGGAAATCTTCGAAGCCGTGAATCGCTTGGATCCGCGCTGTTCTCGGGCCACGACTTATAACAATCTTCGGGACCTGGTGCAGGCGGGATTGGTGCGGGAAGTGGCCGTCGAAGGCCGCGCCGCGCGATTCGATGCGAAAGGCATGCGCCATCACCACTTTATCTGCGACCGCTGCGGCAATGTAGAAGACATGGTGTGGTACGACGTGCCCAGGCCTACCTCGCGCACCCTCGGCAGGCGGGTTCTACACGAGTGCGAATTGATTTTCCGGGGGCTTTGCTCGAAGTGCGCTCTGCCGCGCTCTTCTCGTAAGGTTTCCAACGCGCGTGAATCCCGGATAAACGGCGCGCGTCCGCCAGCATAGCCGCTAACGGTTGCTCGATTGGAAAGCCAAGATGGGCTCGCCATTCGCCACAGTTTTTTGACTCAATTTTTTGACCAACGGAAGGAAGGAGTAAATCATGGCAACTGAAGCGAAGTGCCCGGTCGTACACGGGACCACCAATGTGGGAATGAGGTCGAACAGAGACTGGTGGCCGAACCAGTTGAACCTCAGGATTCTCCGCCAGAACTCGCCCAAGTCCGATCCCATGGGCGAGGCATTCAATTACGCCGAAGAGTTCAAGAAACTCGATTTCAAAGCGCTGAAGAAGGACCTCCGCGCGCTGATGACCGACAGCCAAGACTGGTGGCCGGCGGATTTCGGCCACTACGGCGGGCTCTTCATTCGCATGGCGTGGCACGCCGCGGGCACCTACCGCATCGGCGACGGCCGCGGCGGCGCCGGCACCGGCCAGCAGCGCTTCGCGCCGCTCAGCTCTTGGCCGGACAACGCTAACCTCGACAAGGCGCGCCGGCTGCTATGGCCGATCAAGCAGAAATACGGCCGGAAAATCTCCTGGGCCGACCTGATGGTCCTCGCCGGCAATGTCGCGCTCGAGGCCATGGGCTTCAAGACGTTCGGCTTTGGCGGCGGGCGCCCCGATGTGTGGGAGCCGGACGAATCCGTGTACTGGGGCAAGGAAGACACCTGGCTTGGCGACGAGCGCTACACGGGCGACCGGGAGCTTGAGAATCCGCTCGCTGCCGTGCAGATGGGTCTCATCTATGTGAATCCGGAAGGGCCGAACCGCAAGCCGGATCCTCTCGCGGCGGCCAAGGATATTCGCGAAACGTTCCGCCGCATGGCCATGAACGACGAGGAAACGGTGGCGCTGATTGCCGGCGGTCACACCTTTGGCAAAACGCACGGCGCTGGCGATCCGAAACTGGTTGGGCCCGAGCCCGAGGCAGCGCCCATTGAGGAGATGGGCCTCGGCTGGAAGAGCCGTTATGGCAGAGGCAAAGGCAAAGACGCGATCACCGGCGGCCCGGAAGTGACCTGGTCTCAGACGCCAACGAAGTGGAGCAACTACTACTTCGAGAACCTGTTCGGCTACGAATGGGAGCTGACCAAGAGCCCGGCCGGCGCCTATCAGTTTCAAGCAAAAGGCGGCGCCACGCCTATTCCGGATGCCTTCGACCCGTCGAAGCGTCATGCGCCGACTATGCTGGTCACGGACCTCGCTTTGCGGATGGATCCGGTCTACGAGAAGATCTCCCGCCACTTCCTCGAGCATCCGGATGAGTTCGCAGACGCGTTTGCCCGCGCATGGTTCAAGCTCACGCACCGCGACATGGGCCCGCGTTCCCGCTATCTCGGCCCGGAGGTCCCCGCGGAGGACCTGATTTGGCAAGACCCCGTTCCGGCGGTCGATCACAAGCTGATCGACGCGAAGGACACTGCCGATCTCAAGCGCCAGATTCTCGCATCGGGGCTTTCCATCTCGGAACTGGTCGGGACCGCTTGGGCCTCGGCGGCGACGTTCCGTGGCTCCGACAAGCGCGGCGGAGCGAACGGCGCGCGCATCCGTCTTGAACCCCAGAAGGACTGGGAGGTCAATCAGCCGGCGGAGTTGGCGAAGGTGCTGCGCACGCTAGAAGCGATCCAAAAGAAGTTCAACAGTTCCCACTCCAACGGCAAGAAAACGAAGAAGGTTTCTCTTGCCGACCTGATCGTTCTCGCCGGCTGTGCGGCGGTCGAAAAGGCCGCGAAGGCCGGTGGACACGACGTAAAAGTTCCCTTCACGCCGGGGCGCACGGACGCGTCCCAGGAGCAGACCGATGTGGAGTCCTTCACCTATCTCGAACCGGTTGCGGACGGATTCCGCAACTACCAGAAGGCCAAGCTTGGCGTAGCACCGGAGGAGTTGCTGATCGATAAGGCGCAACTGTTGACGCTCACAGCGCCTGAAATGGCCCTTCTGGTCGGTGGCCTGCGCGTTCTCGGTGCAAATTACGCGAAGGCCCCTCACGGCGTCTTCACCAAGCGGCCGGAGAGTCTCACGAACGACTTCTTCGTTAACCTGCTCGACATGGGCACCTACTGGCAGCCGAAGTCCAATGGCTCGGGAGGCGTCTACGAGGGGCGCGACCGCGAGACAAACGAACTGAAGTGGACCGCCACCCGTGTGGACCTGATCTTCGGTTCGAACTCCGAGCTGCGCGCCCTCGCGGAAGTCTATGCGTGCGCAGACTCAGAGGAGAAGTTTGTGGAAGATTTTGTGGCGGCGTGGAACAAAGTGATGAACCTCGATCGCTTCGACCTGGCCTTAGATCGCCCGACGAAAAGAGCCTCCGACCCGGCGGTAACCGCCGTTCCGGCTGCCTGAATCGGCAAAACCGAAGACCACGCTTTTCTTGGCTCGCGCGGGCCGGCTTGCGCGGCCCCTTGCTTTTGCGAGAATCCGCCCCGCCAAACGCAATTGCTGATTCTAGTGACTGAAAGCAGCCTCGCCTGTTAAAGAACAGGCCAGACAGGTGTTGTCTCGCGTATCTTTCCAGCTTTTCCCGGATTGACTACTCCGGGCACAAATCGCCATTGTTGCCGCGTCCGATTCCTTCACAAGTGACTTGCGCTCTGAACCAAAAGTGCCTTGAGGTACATCCGCCGCGCCGGACAACAGGGGCGTATACGAGGAAAGACGGAACGGCGCCGATTCAAACCCAGTACCGAAGAAGTGATGAAGACCAGCCTCGATAAGACCCATGGAGGGCGCGCCTTGAGCTTGCGAAAACGAATGATTACACAGAGCCTCGGTCATCGCTTGACGAAGATCCTTGCGGCGCTGTGCTTCTTCCTCGGCTCTCTGGCCAATGCGCAGGTCAACGGAGCCGGCGACAAACCATATCTGGGGTGGAGTAGCTTTCCCGAGCAAACGGTACGGAGTAATTTTCTTACCCAGGCAAACATGATCGTCCAATCGGATGCGCTGCGGGCTTCCGGCCTTCAGGTCCATGGTTTCCGTTACATTAATCTGGACTCCGGATGGCAAGGTAGTTTCGATAGTTACGGGCGCCCGATCCCCAACCCCGCAACCTTTCCCGACATCTCTGCTCTCGTCGCACACATTCACCAGAACGGCCAAAAAGCTGGAATTTATTGGATTCCAGGTGTGGAATATCCGGCTGTTGTCGCCAACCCCACCATCCTTGGAACGCCCTACCATATTCAGGACATACTCGCAGTTCCGAATCGAGCAGGCAATGCCTTTGGCATACCGGGAACCACGTCTCCTTATCACTATAAGATTGATTTTGCAAAGCCGGGCGCACAGGAATACATGAATTCTGTGGTGGATTTGTTTGCTTCGTGGGGCTTTGATCTCATTAAGCTTGACGGCGTTACGCCGGGTTCCTACAGCTATAACTTATCTATCGACAACCGGGCGGATGTACGGGCTTGGTCCACCGCGATTGCCCAAAGCGAGCGCCCAATTTGGTTGACCATCTCCTGGGCGCTGGACAAGGACTATCTTAGTATTTGGCAGCAGTATTCCAATGCGCGTCGGATTGAGGGTGACGTTGACTGCGAGCGCAACTGCGCCACGAGCACAAACTGGGCCTTGACTTCATACCGCTTTTACGACCTTGTGGGATGGCAAAACGCTTCTGGTGTCACACTCGGGTGGAATGATCTCGACTCGCTCGAGGTGGGCAGCGCCAGCTCAGGCTTGAGCGACGAAGAGCGCCGAACCGCCACGACACTATGGGCGATAGCCAACGCTCCGATGTATCTCGGCGGCGACTTGACTGCGCTGGACGATATAGGCAAACAGCTGTTGAGCAATGACGAGGTGATCGCGGTAAATCAGTCCGGACATCCCGGACAGCAGATTTTAGGCGGCGACACACCTGTTTGGGCATCAGCGCTTGGCGACGGAACGTATTACGTGGCTTTGTTCAACCTGAACGCGTTTCCCTCTCCCGTCGATTTCCCATGGAGCCGTATGGGCTTCGCGAACGCAACGCAGGTGCGTGATTTGTGGAGCCACCTTGATCTTGGAAACTTCAACCACGGCTTCAGTGCGGTTATCCCTGGCCACAGCGCACGACTGCTGAAGCTGACGGCCAGAGGAAGTGCCGCGGAAGCGCCTTCAGCCATTTCGCAAAGCTATGAGGCAGAAGCAGCCACGCTAAACGGTACTGCCGTAATTGCCAAGTGTGCGGCATGCTCTGGTGGAAAAAAGGTTGGCGGCCTTTGTTGTGGCGCTAACAACTACGTCATTTTCCCAAACGTCGTCGTCCCCCGCAAAGGAACCTATCTGATGCAAATCGATTCAATGACTCAGGGACCTCGCTCGTTACTTTTCCGCGTCAGCGGCGGTCATTTCACAACGCTCAACGTAGGTGGGGGAAGTTTTTTCCTGCCATCGAGCACAACCGTACCCGTCGAGTTGGAGGAGGGAATTAACAGCATCCAATTCGGCAACCCCACGAGTTATGCCCCCGACTTGGATCGTATCGTGATTAGCGGAAATGGATCTGCTTCTCCTCCAGAGTCCATCACCTACGAAGCGGAGAATGCCACACTGGAAGGCGGGACAGGACACTTTTACTGCGAATATTGCTCGGGCGCTGCGGAGGCAGGCTTCATCGGCGGCAGCCCGGAAAACGACGTACTCTTCTCTGACGTTACCGTCCCAGTCTCCGGAACGTATGAGATGGAGATCGACTATTTGACCAGCGGGCCGCGGTCATTTTTCATAAGCGTCAACGGGGGCCCCGGTGCGGAACTGGATTTAAATGGCAGCAGCTTCAGCTTGCCCACCAGCACGGTAATCCCGGTTCAGTTAAAGGCTGGTTCGAATACCGTCCGATTCGGAAACCCCACGGGGTACGCGCCAGCGCTCGACCGCATTGCGATACCCTTAACGCCGGCCTCGACAACGACACAGGAATAGCTTCCCTACTCTCTCTGGGCGACGAGGGCATGACGGCATGGTGCGGTCAGCGCAGTCGTCGCGACCCACCAGGGCCAGTGGTCCGCGACACTTCTTCCAGCACAAACGTGTATACCGATCTTGGATACAGATCGCTGGTGTACGTCTTCTTTGCTGGATCAAACGATAACCTATCGCTGTGCTGTTTCCAGTCGGGGACCTCGCCTCCGGGAGCCGTCGTAGTGGCAATCCGCTGAACAACACGACCGGCAGCGTTGAACTTTGACAAATCATATCTGATCGACACTCGGTCAGCGCCGGTCACGGTGACAATCACCAACTTTCGCTCGCTCTCGTCGTAGGCTGCAATCGAGTTTGGATCGTTTATTTCGATGATGTGAAAACCGGGCCGCACATAGCGGGTGAATTGTCCAAATACGAAGAATTTCCGATTAACGCGAACCAGGTCCGTTCGGGTCTCGGGCTTGATCTGGTCCCCAGTGTCGACGTATGTGGCATTAATAAAGCCCCACCCGGACTCGGGTTCCACCGGCTGCCAGTAGACCCAGGCTCTGGGCTTGAACTCGCGGACATCAAGAATAATGGACTGAGCCATCTCGAAGCCTGAGCCGTCCGGACCGCCGTACTCCGATTGCCAAATGTCTTTGTCCCCGGCCGCTTGCCGAAGGGTATTTCGGTTAGATCCTCGGTAAGGGTGCGTGCCTCGGTAATAGCCGTGCACATTCACTTTTCCGACCATTGCTCTTGTGGCGGTATCGAAGGCACTCCAGGTGTGCAAGGCAACATCAACATCGTTTTCGTCGGAAGCTGCAATGGGCACTTCGCTGAGCTGCCCTCGGTCGAGCGCCTGCCGCAATTTCTCGAGAATGACTTTTTGGGTGGCGATATCGAAGTGGCAGCCCTCCTGACGTTGGGGATACTTCCACCAGTCAGCCGACGGCTCGTTGAACGGCTCTACCGAATGAAACTTAACTCCCCAATGGTCGGCAGCATAGCGCGCTACGGTGGCCAAATAGACAGCAAAGCGCTCGTAGTTGGCTGGCGCGAGGCAGTCGCCCCCGCTGTCGCTGCCCGCGGTGCTGCTGTTGGAATTCATCCACCACATGGGCGAGTCGGAGAACAGCTCGAACACATCTGCGCCGCGCTCGCGAGCCTTGAGCATCATGGTGCGCTGGTTCAAGTCAGCGGCCCAATTCCAGCTGGGTGAATTGGGATCCTCGGTGTTTGGATCCACCCAATATCCGTGAATATCCATTTGCCATTTCAGTTTGGGACCTTTGTTTTCGCGTGGCTGATTGATTCCTCCACCGCCCACGTTGTAGCGCACGACATTGAGGCCGAGCCCAGGATAGCCATCGACTGACTTGAGCGTGTAAATAAGGTCCGCATAGTAGTCGGCGTTGCCGGTTCCGCCAATGGCACGTCCCCACCATGCCAGCGAACTGCCCCAGCCCTCCCACTTACCTTGGTCGTGATCGGGGTAGACCATAGCAACCTTCGCCTGTCGACCCGAGGTGTCGCGCCGGTGCGCACGATTTGCACCAAACAAGCAACTCGCTGCCAACGTAGTAATCAGGAGTATCGAGCGGAGAGGGACGCGCATGATCAATCCTCCAATTACAGAGCGACGTAAGCTCAGCAGAACCGCTGTTGGTCGATCTGCTGTACTCGCAGCCGCAAGCTCCAGTTCTTGGTGCTGCCGGGTCGGAGCAGATCGTTTTCTCCACGCGCAATCGCTTCGCACAAGGAATCAGGCCGCCCGCTACATGGCTCCAGGGCCGCCGTGTAGTGCCCATGCGAGGGGTCGGGCCATCCGCCCTGGCAGATCCAAAGGCCGATGTAGGGCACGGTCATCGAGTCAAAGAGAAAGGAAATCGATTCGCTGGAAGCCGGCTTTAGAAACGAGCAATTCCCTTCGGTAAGCCCACCAGTGAACACCTTGTCCGCAAAGCCGGCGGTCGGAGGAGCCAGGATGTCAAGACGTCGGCTGACACCCCGGGCTTCCGCCACCGGCCAATAACATCTGTCGCCGAATTTCCCCAGGCGATCGTTGAGCGAGTAGTTGACCAACACTTCCTTGACCTCGGCTGGCAGGACGATTTTGCTTCCAGGCTCCACCGCCAGCAGCGGATGCGCCGACCAAAGGAATTTGATTTCTGAATCGCTCTCATTCACAAGCTCATAATCGATGACTACATCTTGCGATTCGAGACGAACGGTTTTGGTTAAGCGATATGGTAGGACTCTTCCGGAGGCGGAAAGACAGAGCTGCTCACTCGAAATCCTGACCTGCCAATATACGGACCATAGTTCTCCGTGATCAGGCAGCAACTGCCCGCTGGTTGGGTCACGGCAGGCTGACACAGTCGGCAAACATTCATCGAAGCCGCTGGTGTCAAATGCTTCAAACGGATCGCCGTATGTCGGACGGCGGAGAGGCCTTTGTGGCTGAAGGAGAAACTCGTGGCCGCTGGAGATCCTGACCAGAGAGGTCATTTTGCCGCCTATTTCTGGCAGGAACCGCGCCCGCACCATGCCATTGTCCAACGTGACGCGATGCAGTCCACCAACAATTACGTCTTCTGTGATTACGGTCATTAGAGCGTGTTTTGGTAAAGATGTGGGCGAATCAGTTTAGACTTCCATTTTCCGTATCCGCTGACCATGGGGAAGCACTCGTCTAAACTTCTTTTTCTTACCAGGCGCCTGCGGGTCTTCCCGTCAGATCGCGTTCGATCTGTTCCAAGGTCTTGCCTTGTGTCTCCGGCACACGCCAGTAAACAAAAAGGAAGCCGAGCAAGCAGATCCCCGCATAGCTCCAGAAGGTCCCGGCCGAACCTAAATCCTTGTTCAACATTGGGAAACTAAAGGCCAACAGGAAAGATGCAATCCAGAGCGCCGAAACCGAGACGGAGACCGCCGCACCGCGCACGCGGTTGGGGAAGATTTCCGAGATGAGCACCCAAGTCACTGGCGCCAGCGTGAGCGCATAAAAACCAATGGCGCAGAGTGTGAGGAGCAAAATCGGCAAACCTTTCAGTCCCATGCGGTAAGTGAATCCTAATACGGTATGTGAAAGCGCAATTCCGGCGCAGCCAAATAACATCAAGGCCCGGCGTCCGAAGCGGTCGATCAGTCCGAACGCAATCAGCGTGAAAAGAAGGTTGACCGCGCCGGTGATCACGATGTTGAACAAAACGCCGCTGACCCCGTATCCTGCCTCGCGGTAAACCTCTTCCGCGTAATTGAAAATGATGTTGATCCCGCTCCACTGTTGGAGGACAGCAAGCGCGACTCCGATGACCAGAATCTTCAGAATTCGCGGCGAAAGCAGCTGCTGCCAGGCGGATCCAGTTTGCGCTTCTGTTTCCAAGGTGCCCCCGATTTCCGACAAGGTATGCTGCGCGTATGGTTCTCCGCCGATGCGCGCCAGAACCAACCGGGCGCCCACGCTGTCGCCAGTTGCTACCAGCCAACGTGGGCTCTCGGGGATGAATAGAGCGGTGACGAAGAAAACCATCGCTGGAACCGCGATTACCGTGAACATCCAGCGCCAGGCGTATTGTCCGTTCCAGGACACCCGAATCATTTCAGCCGTTGCATTTTGCGGAACCCGCTCGGCGATCAGCCAGTTGACAATCTGCGCCAGCAAAACCCCGATCACGATCATCAACTGGTTCGCTGCTACGAGCCGCCCACGCCAGCTCGCCGGACTGATCTCCGCAATGTAGGTGGGAGAAACATTTGAAGCCATGCCGATAGCGACGCCACCGATGATGCGCCAAACAATAAAAAACGAAAAGGTGAACGCCCAGCCCGTCAACACCGAGGAGATGCCAAAAAGTATCGCCGAGAGGATCAGCAGCTTCTTGCGGCCCAGGCGGTCGCTTAATCCGCCCGAAAGGCAAGATCCGAAGAGGCAGCCGATCAGGGCGCAGCTATTGGCCCAGCCGATGAGTTCTTCGGATGTGAGCCGAAAATAGCTCTCGTAGAATGGCTTCGCCCCGCCGATGACAACCCAATCGTAGCCGAACAATAATCCGCCAAGCGCTCCCGCCGAGGCGATCGTTAATACATACGCGGCGTTAAAGCGTTCCCCTTCTTTGGTTCGAGAGGCGGCGCGGCTAGCCATGATCACCGAGAGTGCGAAACGTCCACGAGTTGCAGCTCTAGTTCTTCCAAGAAATCCGCAGCGAAGGGATAGCTCTGATCGAGCGAAAGGACTTCGTTAATGAGCTGCTGCGCCTTTTTCCCGTCGCCTAGCCCGAGGTAGGCTTGAGCTTTAAGGAATGTCCCCTTGATGCGGTTCCGCATTTGCAGATCGTCTTCGAACAGCAGCATGGTTGGGAGCGACGTCGCGAAGTAATCGATAACAGCTGGGCGTCGAATGAGTTCCTCGGCGTGCTTGAGCACCGAACGCAAGAGATCCTCTGCTTCGGCGTGGCACTCAAGGCGCTTCAGCGCCAGCGCACTGTAATAGGTCATTTCCGAGTATGGCTTGACGCTCATCTGCTGGAAATCACCCTTCTGCCCCGCAGCCCGTTGCCACCATTGCCGCGCTGCGGCCGAATCTCCGCTGGCCGCGAAACCAACCCCAAGCCAATAAAAGACATGACTTTGATTGGCCAAGACGTGCTTAGCTTCGCCAAGATTTTCGGGGCAATGAAATGCGGCCTCAAAGAATGCGCGGGCTTCTGTAGGATTTCCTTTAGCCAGGGCTTGACGGCCGAGCCCGAGGTGCGTCCGCACATGCTCGTCGAGGGCCAACCCCTCACCGCCTTCCCACGGTTGAAACTGGCGCGAGCCGATCACCTCGAGAGCCTTTTCGTGCTGACGGGTAAGGTTATAAAGAGTGGCCAGTTCAATCGACAAATCGTCCCGAGAACTGACCAGGGTCGGATATCTTTCCAACTCGGCAAGCCGTCGCTTTGGTGATTCTCCCGCTCGCTTCCACAATTGGTCGCGCTCATAAAGCACTCGAGCGTCTTCAGGGTTGGCGCGCAATGCCTTATCAAACGCGGACCGCGCCGCCCGCGAGTCTCCCATCACATTGAAATAGGCAATTCCAAGGTTCCGCCATACAACAGAAAAGGAAGGGTCGCGTTGTGCCGATTGCTCCCAGAGACGAATGGCTTCATGATGCCTTCGCCGGTCATACCGAAAATTCCCGAGGTAGTATGCGGCTCGAGCGTCCGCCGGATTCCGAGCGAGAGCTGCCTCGAGAAAGATCATCTCCTCCAGTCGGCTGGGAAAGCAATAATCCGGACTCGCCGCTGCCGCCCCCGCATAAGCCGTAGCTGCGCCTGCTGTATCGCCCAGCTGCTCAAGAAAATAGCCGCAAGCATAACGCATCATGGGGACGGAGCCGTCTTTCGCTTTTTCGTCGGCGCGGTTCACTATCTCAATCGCTTCTTGAAACAGACCGGCGCGTGCGCACTCAATCGCCTTGTCCAGAAGCACCTGGTTCTCCACCTTGGACAAGCCGCCAGCAAGATAGCGAGCCTCGCAATCCAAAGGATCGAGCGACAGTGTCTCGCGCAGCAGATCTTGCGCTTCCTCCAGCTCCCCCAGCTTGCGCAACACGATCACCGCGAGGTTCCGCGCCATCAAATGGTCCGCATTTCTCCGCAGGCAATCCTCGAGGTGTTGCCTAGCCTTCTGCCAGTCGCCCCGTTTGGCGTCGAGCTCTCCGAGCGCCAGGCAGGCGGGAGACTCCCATGCCTGATTCCACATCGCCTTACTAAAGGCATCGTAAGCCTCCCGATCACGACCGAGGTAACGCAAGGTTAGTCCGAGGTTGTAATACGCCTCTCCGTCTGCGGGATTGGCATTCCATTTCGTCAATCTCAAGATAGCTTTGCGGAAATACTCCTCAGCTTGCGGAAGCTCGCCTCTCCGGAGGTGCCACAGACCCATTCTGTTGTTCGATCGTGCGTCGCCCGGGTCGCGGCGGAGTGCTTCACGCCAATAGGTGTCGGGATACCGTGTGGCATGCCGGTATTGGTCAAGATGCAATCCGGTTAGGTACAACTCGTCGTTGCTTTCAATGAGCTCGGGCAGCGGCGGAGCTGTAGCCGGCGCCGGGGATGTGCGCTTCTCCCTGGGCGGTGGCGAGTACCGGAGCAGTTCCCTGTTCTGCTTTGTTTCAACAAGGACTTGGATGTCCGTCTCCTTAGCGGCTGAGGGCAATTCACATGGTTCGAGCATTGGCCGCCCAGGCACCAGGTCACACGTCCACACACGGACTTCATCGCGGCCCGCCATCAAACGCACGCTTGCTCCTGGGAATGGTTGGGTGACACAAATCCCCACTTGCCCCTTTCCCTCCGAGAAACGCAAACTGAGCGCGGCATCCCGGTTGGCCTTTTGGGCCGGCCCGATTTCCTGGATGGGGTACCAATACTGGCTGAAGACTTTGCTTTCCCCCGGAGCCAGGAAGGAGAAATCGGGCTGGTTATCCGTGAAGACCCCGGCCATCAATTCGATGTAGGGTCCATCTTCATCGGTCAGATTGCGGTCCCAAGCATAGCCGAAGTCATGATTTCCCCAGGTCCACTGCTTCTTGCCAGGCGAGATGTGATGATCACAAACATGAATCAAGCCGGCCTTTCGCTTGTGGTCATAGCCTCCCAGAAAATCTTCTGCAGAGCCGACGGCCATGTAGCTGGTGGGCACAGGGATATTGGCGTACCAACTTAGGTCATTCGCTGCGTAAGTGCCGGGCGGGACGTAGCTTCGAGGCCGTTCGTCGTCAGGAACGCCATTTCTTGCTCGCTCGCCGTAGTTCACACCATAGTAGAAGCCTTCGCAAAGAGGAAAGCGGCTCACTGCGCGCCTGGCGTGGTCGGCAACATACTGGACGTCCGGGGGGAAAAAGGATTGGTAGAGTTCATGAACGGGTACCCCGACATTGGCCCACCACAAGAAGGACTGCATAAACGGCGTACGGTTATAGAGTCGGACCTTCAGCTCGATGTAGCTTCTTGCTGGGTGGAGGCAGATGCCATGCATCCCCTTCATGCGGTTCAGGGGATCGTGATCGGAACACCAAATCGTCTGCGAGCCGTCAGCATGCTTTTCAATTTTCGCCTCGACCGGCATGAACGTGGCGGGCCGGTGATGCTGAGGCCAGTTGAACTCGACGCCGCCGGAAATCCATGGACCGGCGAGGCCCACCAGCGCAGGTTTGATTACGTTTTGGCGGTAAAAGAAGTCATAGCCGTTTGTTTTGTCCAGCCCCACATGGATTCGGCCGCCAATCTCCGGCAACACCATCACGCGAATGAATTCATTTTCTAGATGCGCGGCCTGCCATTGGTGTTCAACCGCTTTTGTAGCAATGCGATCGGTGAAGGGAAGTGGGTAGACACGCCCGCTGCTTCCTTGGTAGACGCGCTTCTCCAAGAACATCGGGTTCTTGTCGGGCAGCATGGGCAGGTAGCTGGGAATCGTGACCGGCGCAAACCAAGCTTTCACCGTGCCAGTCTGGTCTGGCGGTGCCTTCGGTAATTCAAAGCGCTTCACGATTTACTTCAACTTCTTATCTCCAGGGCCGGAGCCTAAAACATCCTCCCCGCTTGAAGGTCCGGCCACCGAATGATTGGAATGCTCGGCACGGTTGCCGCGACGATCTACGATGATCGAGAACAGGCGGCCATGGTTTCCTCGCAGAAATCCGTACCGTGTCCGTTAACGGCACGGATGAAGATACCCATAGCGCGGATTGCTGTCAATGGCCGTTCGACTTAGACTGCTCTGGTGCACAGGACGCCGGGCAACCTGCTCGGACTGGTTGCCCACATGCGATCCGGCTTGTCCGAGTCCTTATGGATAAAGGTGGAAAAGGAGGAAAGGGCCTGGGCGGAGGCTCCACCAGCGGGATTAAACTAGGCGCTATGAGGTTTGCTTCGGGTCCCTTGAGCATTCTGATCTTTTTGCTCCCGCCTCCAGCTCGAGGCGCACAGCGCGCACCTGCGGCATCCCCCTCTCAGGGCGTCACGAACCCAGAAAGTCGAGGAAGCCGTTTGTTTTCTGCCGCAGAATATTTGCTGCAAAGGGGTTCCGTCCAGCAAGCCCACGAAAAGGTCGACGAAGGGCTGAAACTCGATCCTTTCAATGCGCAAGGTTACAATTTGCTGGGGCTCATCTACCAGGCGGAACACCGATACGCCTTGGCTGCAACGGCTTTCCAGAGGGCTCAGAAAATCGCGCCAGATTCGGTCGAGATTCTCAGCAATCTCGGAAATGTTTATTTTCTCGAAAAAAAGTTCGAGCCGGCGGAAAACGAATTTCGCCATGCTTTGCGTCTGCAACCGGCAAATCGAGACGCAAATTACAGTCTTGGTCTTGTGTTGCTCAGAGAACATCGCGCGGAGGAGGCCATCCCGTATTTCCAGGCGGTCGAGCCCGCTGACACGCGCTCCCTGTTTAATCTGGTCCAAGCGTATTTCCAGGCCAAGCAAACGGAGCGGGGTTTGAAGACAGCGGAACAACTATCCGGGATGGCAAAAAACGATGTAAGGGTGCACTTTACGTTGGGCGTGGCGCTTGCCGCCAACAAGCAGTACGCAGCCGGCGTGCGCGAACTGGAAGCGGCGGACGCGATCCAACCCGGCACTTTCGAAATCCTGCACAATCTGGGCCAGGCGTACTTGCAAAACGGGCAGATCGAAAGAGCTCAAGCGGCCCTTAGCCGAGCGCTCCGGTTGCGGCCCAAATCCGTTCCGACGCTTTTCTTGCTGGCTGAGACATATCAAAACCAACACGAAGATCTGAACGCGCTGGAGCTTCTGACCCAGGCGCACAAGCTTTCGCCAAAAAACACCGACGTCATTTTTCTTCTAGCCCGGCTCATGATGACGCAGGCCTACTACGAGGATGCCATACCGCTTCTAGAGAGCGGGGTGAAGACCGCTCCGACGCGCCCCGATCTTCACGCGGCGCTGGGGGAATGCTATTTCAGCGACGGGAAGGTTCAGAAAGCGATTCTAGAGTTTGAGAAGCTTCTGAAATTCGAGCCTTCAGCGGGATCCTATGCGTTTTTGGCGCTCTGTTACCGTCACCTTGGCCAATTTGACCAGGCAAAAAAATATCTTTCCGAAGGGCTTAAGTCCGACCCGCGCAACCCAGGGTGCCTATATAACATGGGATATATCGCCAGCCGGGAAGGCCACCTTGAGGAGGCGGAAGCGTGGCTGGGGCAAGCGGTCGCGGCCGATCCGAATTACGTCGACGCTCTTTTAGAACTTTCGAATATAAAGATGCAAGAGGGAAAGTATCGAGATGCCGTTCCGCTTCTCGAGAGATGCGCGCAATTAGAACCGCGTCGAGCCCCAGTTTATTACAAGTTGGCAACGGCGGAGCGGAATCTCAAGGAGATGGAGGCTGCTGAAAGAGATTTGAAGGTATTCGAAACTCTGTCCCGTGATCCCAGTCCAGGCCCTTATCCTTATCAGCACCTTTTCGACTACTTGGATAAACGCGCCGGTCTTCCTCCGCAGGAGCAATCGAGATTCGACTTGGCGCAATTGCAAGAAGAAGCGAAGCGGCATCCGGGCCGACCTCGAGATCTCTATTTGCTAGCTGAAGCTTATCTCAAGCTTGGCCGGGCCGACGCGGCGGAGCAAACTATCGGGCAGCTGGATCAAATAAGCCAAGGCGATTTTCGAACCGCGGTGGGAGTTGGCGTTCTTTTGGCTCGCTATGGTTTGTACGCCCAAGCGATCGCGCACTTCCAGGCGGCTCTCCAGGCAGACCCGCATTCAAGTGACGCAGCTTATGACCTTGCCGACGCCTACTTTCGAGCCCATGACTATCAGCACGCGCTCGCCGCAATCCAACACATCTCGACGAATGAGCAACAGGACCCGGCCTATCTCTCTCTGCTGGGCGACATTGAAGCTCACCTTGGGCGGACGGAGGAAGCGGTTCGTTCTTTCCGACAGGCGATTGCCAAGAGCCCTTACAACGACGTGAACTACTTGTCCTTGGCGATGACTTATCTTCGGTCAGGGAATACGGCTCTTGCCCGTGAAGTTCTCGGTGAGGGGCTGTCCCGGACTCCGGATTCCGGCCGGCTTTTCTGGGGAAAGGGGGTGCTTGTGGCGACGGAGGGAAATCCTGAGGAGGCGGAAAAGTATCTCGAGAAGGCTGTGGAGCTGCTGCCTCAGTGGGCCGGAAGTTACTCAGCGCTGGGGGTTCTTTATTTCAAGACGGGCCAAATAGAGAAAGCCAAGGAGGTCTTAAAAAAATTTACCCGGAACGGCCCGCAAGGCGCGCTCGATGTGCAGAATATTGACCGCCTGTTATCCGCCGCTTCGCAGAAAGAGTCTGCAGCTGGAAATCCCATCGCCCTTTCACCTCAAGCTCGGCAGGAGTTTCTGGCAATGGCTCTGTCGCTAACCGATGATGTTCCCTGAAACGGACCTAAACGCGAGGCCATCGGTTCGCTCGGGAGTCCTAGCCGCCTAAGCTCCTAGCCAAGACCAGCTTAGCCTCCCTATTGTGACCGGCCGTCCTTCTGGCTTCCCCGAATGGAATAAACAAACTGACGAATCCGCTCGCGCTCTTGATTATCCTCGGCTAGGTGGCGCGCGTAGAGCTTTTGATGAAGGGCGAACTCTTTCTCAGCGAGCTCCTTTTTCCCTAGGTGGACGTAGGCTTGGCCCAAAAGATAGTGTGCTTCAATGAGCTTCGGGTCGAGCTGGACTGCCCGGTTGTATTCCGGGACAGCTTCGGAGTATTCGCGCTGCTCGGAGTAGAGCTTTCCTAGTTGCAAGTGCACGTCAGCGTAGGAAGGATCGAGTCTCGCTGCCTTCTCGAGCAGCGATACGACCTGGGGCAGAACGACATCGGAATTTTCCGCTCCCTTGAACTTCCACAAACTCATCGCGTAATAATAAGCAGCCCGCGTGTCATTAGGACAGAGATCCTCAAAACGTCGAAATCTCGCAATGATTTCGCTGGCTTCGCCCGGCGCCCGTTCATAAGCGTTGCTCAGGAAATAGTAAGTATGAGGATCGGAGGGGGCGAGATCGGTGGCCCGGAGCAAGGCCTTTACCGCTTCATCGTAATCGCCACGCCAGTAAAGGGCCAGACCCAGCCCGACGGCGAAGGGCACAGAATTGGGATACCGCTCGACTCCCTGGGAGAAAATCTCGACCGCCGGATTCCAGGTGTGGTGCAGCAAGTATTCGCTGCCCCAGTCGAAAATATTCTGTTCGCTTGGATCCAGGTGGGCGGCTTGCTGGTATTCCTTTGCCGAAGCCAGATAATCCCCCGACCGTTCGTCAACTTCGGCGAGAAGGTCGTGCAATTCGGCTGTTTCTCCGGTGCGGAGGAGTTCTTGAATCTGCCGGCGAGCCTCTTCGAGCTGCCCATTCTGCTCATAGGCTAAGGCCAGATCGTAGCCATTTTCGTAAGAGGAAGGACGAAGATGTTGGGCTCTGGCCAAGTAAGGGATGGCGCGCCCCATCCTGCCCGCTCTGGCGTAGAACTCGCCAAAGTCGTGATTCGCCTCAAAATTATCCGGCTCGGCCTTGACAGCCTGTTTGAATTCCGCTTCTGCCTGGCTGCTCTTGCCGAGCCGTGCCAGATTGACGGCCAGGTTTGCGCGCGCCGCCGCAGAAGCCGGGTTCAAGCGAACGGCTTCTTGCAAGACGCGACTGGCTTGCTCATCTTTACCTTCCGCAGAATAAACAAGACCCAGGAGTTCGTCGACCTGAAAGCTTGGCGGAATTTTTAGCGCCAAGGCTTCCAGCTCCCCAGCCGCCAGAGCATACTGGCCGGATTGATAGTGCGAGAGGGCTTCTTGGAACTGCTGCTGCGGCGGGCCGCCTCGCCGGGGTGCATTCTGCGCCCCCAAACACGTGACCAAAACCAGGGCGACTGACAGAAAACCCGCTGTCCTGCGAACTGCGCGCATGGCGAGCAGATTTTAACACCCTTCGGACAAACCAAGCCAATCAAGCGATATCGGCGAATATCGTCCGCAGCCTGCAGGTGGAGGAAAGGCCACCCGGAAACGCATTC
>Ga0209153_1000501_pt1 | contig 17539 bp, 12 predicted proteins | sample GraSoiAngelo_120_FD_185877 | JGI IMG/M metagenome (GOLD analysis project Ga0209153, IMG submission 185877) | Grasslands soil microbial communities from the Angelo Coastal Reserve, California, USA - 14_0919_09_20cm (SPAdes) (version 2) | ecosystem: Environmental > Terrestrial > Soil > Grasslands ...
CGGCGTCGTTGCCGCGGCAAGCTACGAGGCGCGCAAGTTCGGGGTCCGGTCCGCGATGCCCTCGGTGACCGCGAAGCGTCAATGCCCGGATTTGATCTTCGTGAAGCCGCGCTTCGAGATCTACAAAGAGATCTCCCGACACATCCGGACGATCTTCGCCGAGCACACGGAAATCATCGAGCCGTTATCGCTCGACGAGGCGTACCTCGACGTCACGGAAAACTTCCAAGGCATCGCGAGCGCGACGGAGATCGCGACCATGATCAGAGCGAAAATCCTGAGCGAGACGGGTTTGACCGCCTCCGCCGGCATCTCCTACAACAAATTTCTGGCGAAGCTGGCCTCCGACTATCGCAAGCCGAACGGACAGTTCGTCATCACGCCGAAGATGGGACCAGCCTTCGTTCAGGATCTCCCCGTCGGCAAATTCCACGGGATCGGCCCGGCGACCAGCGCGAAGATGAATGGCCTCGGCATCTTCACGGGCATGGATATGCGTAACCAGACGCTCGAGTTCATGACCGCCAATTTCGGCAAGGCCGGCGGCTACTATTACTGGATTTCGCGGGGCATCGACGAGCGCCCGGTCCGCGCTAACCGTATCCGCAAATCGGTCGGTGCCGAGAACACGTTCTCGCAGGACTTGGCGGATTACGAAGCTCTGGCAGCCGAATTGCAGCCGCTGATCGAGAAGGTTTGGCGCCACTGCGAGACCACGCGCGCGCGGGGCCGGACAGCGACGCTCAAGGTGAAGTTTTCCGACTTCGAGTTGATCACCCGCAGTAAGTCAGTCGCCGTCATTGACTCTGCGAGCGATCTCTCCAGCCTGGCTCTCGAACTCCTGAAGCAGCTGATGCCGCCAAAGAAGGCGATACGGCTGCTCGGAATCTCCGTTTCCGGATTTACTGATCTCGAACCTGAAGACGAAGATCAATTGCCGCTCATGTTGGATGGATTCAGCGTCCGGGGATGACTGCATTTTCCGATTGTAATCTGGAATGTCGTCAGCCGTACCCTCGCGCTCGCCTCAACACGGCTTCCAGTCGAGCTTTCTCCTTCTCCCATCGGGCTCCTTCGGCCTGCGATCTTTCCTCGAGCGCCTCGAGCTGAACTTGAATATCCGAAGCGATCTTTTCGTGCTTTCGACGGGCCACATCTAAAGCGCTTTGCGCCTTGTCGACGGCGTCCTGCCGCCGCTCGCGCTCCTTACGCTGAGCGGCCTCCTCCATCGCGCGTTCGCGCTCGCGGCGTTTCTGCTCCTTCTCGAAAGCGAGCGCGGCCTTCCGGTCGGCCGCCTGGTCCGTGACCGGCTCAGGGTGCGTCTGCGGCTTACGCCTCACCGACCTGCGGCCTGCCTTCTTCGAAATATCGTCGCCGGCGAGATTGGTAGGCAGCTCGGCCTGCTCTTTGAAAGATCCGCTGGAGCCGACGGGACGCTTCAGAACGACGCCCGGCGTAGCCATGGTCGCCGCGATGACGTCGGGATCCTCGCTTTGCTTCGCCGCACCCTGGTGAAAGAGATTACTGTCGGCACCCCACGCTTCCAGAGCCGCTTTCATCGACGGCGCCGCTACCGCCAGATCAAAGAAGCCCACCGAAGTTTGGTACGTCTTCAGCTTCCTCGCCATTCCCGCGCTCTCCTGCGCCGCCGGCTAGACCACGATGTGATCGAAATCCATTGCAAGCCGGCTGTTCGGAAACGTCTTCTTCGCCTCGGCCAGTATTTCGTTATCGGCATAGCGGCCGGAAATGTGCGTTAGGACGAGCTGCTTGACGTTGCTCATGGCCGCCAAGGCGGCCGCTTCAGCTGCGGTGAGGTGTCCATAGTCACGGGCGATGGCTGCATCGCGGTCGAGAAACGTGGCCTCGATCACCAAGACGTCGGCGTCGCGAGCGTGTTCGGCGAACCCGTTGGTGGCTTCGGCATCGCCCACGATGACTAGCTTCTTGCGCCTCTCCGGCGGCCCGACGACGTCTTCAGGATCTATCATTCTGCCGCCGGCGAGTGTCACCGCCCTTCCTTCAGCCAACTCCTTGCGCACCGGGCCGTCCGGCACTCCGAGGGCCGCGAGGCGGTCAGGCCGAAGGTGACGGCGAGCCTGGCTTTCGAAGGTGAATCCGAAGCTGTCCGTGTCGCGGTGACGGACCGGAAAGCAGCCGATCGTGAACTCGCCGGCGTCGAGGACCTGACCTTCCACCAGCGGAACGAGCTGCAACGGAATCGGCGCCCTTCCCGCGCCCCACAGGCCCGCGAGCATCCGAACGACGACGTCGAGCGTACCCGGACTGCCATGAATCGTCATTACGTCGCCGCTCTGTCGCAGTCGCAGGGTCGAAAATAAGCCGGGGATGCCGAGCACGTGGTCAAAATGACCATGGGTCAACAAGAGACGATCGAGCCGTCGGAAGCCAGCACCGCTGCGCAGCAACTGGCGCTGTGTCCCCTCTCCGCAGTCTACCAGAATGCGATGGCTGCCGGCCTCGATAAGGATGCCCGGATGGTTGCGATCTGCTGATGGAACGCTCGCCGATGTTCCAAGGAAGGTGAGAGCGAACATTCGTGGCTTGGGGTCAGGCCGACTTCCGCTGCGACCTGGTCGCCGCCGGCTTCTTTGCCGCGGTTTCCTTTGCCTGCTTCTTGCCGCCAATCGGCATCAGCATCTCCTTCTGGCCGGTCGACGCCTTCCTCGGCTTCTTGGGCGATTTCTGCAGCGCTTTGGTTTCGGCCGCTGTGCCGCCCACACTCCGCCGCAGCGCCTCCATCAGGTCAACGACGTTTTCGCCCCGCGGCCGCTCCTTCGGCGTAATCGGCTTGCCTGCACGCTTCTGGTTGATGAGGTCGATGAGGGCAGTTTCGTACTGGTCCTCGAACTTGTCCGGCTCGAACCGCCCGGACTTCTGGTTCACGATGTGCTTGGCGAGATCGAGCATGTCCTTGGTGACTTTGACGTCCTGGATCTCATCGAAATATTCGCCCTCGGACCGCACTTCGTAGGGATAGCGCAGGAGTGTACCAACGAGCCCTTTCTCCAGCGGCTCGAGCGCGATGATGTGCTCGCGACTGGTCAGCACCACCCGGCCAATCGCGATCTTGTTCATTTCGCGAATGGTCTCGCGGATCACCGCAAAGGCGTCGTGACCGACCTTGCCGTCGGGACGCAAATAATATGGCCGGATCAGGTAGCGCGGATCGATCTCGGATTTCTCGACAAACTCGTCGATCTCGATAGTCCTCGTCGATTCCAGCGCGAGCTCATCGAGCTCCTCCTTGCTGACCTCAATGAAGGTTTCCTTATCGAGCGCGTACCCCTTGACGATGTCTTCGTTCGCCACTTCCTCGCCAGTATCGGCATCGACCTTCACATATCTGATGCGGTGGCCGGTCTGCTTGTTGAGCTGGTTAAACGAGATCTTCTCGCTATCTGAGGTAGCAGGATAGAGCGCGACGGGACACGTGACGAGCGACAGGCGCAAAAAGCCTTTCCAATTGGCACGCGGGGCCATGAACGCAGTGCTCCGAAAACGAGGGCGGCTTAATTCAAGACGACTGGATGGGCATGGTTCCGACAGTGCCGACCTCTCCACGGTAAGTTATTATTGGCTGAGGGCGGACTCGACATTTGTTCTTGTTATGTTCTAATTAGCTATGACCGACCGCCCCGCCAGTTGGCATATGCCGAACGCAAAACAGATGGAAAAGATGGCCTTTGCCCTAAGCAGGAAGGCCCCGGTCAGACCTGCTCTCGTTCCAAACGAAGACCTGCCGCCCGAATACTGGCATGCGCTTTTGGAGGAAGCGCGTGCCAAATCATCCGGATCCAGCATCGCCGCGCTGCCGCTTAGCGAAATTGCCCAGCACCTTTTGAGGGTGAGCTGCCGGCGCTGCAGCCGGTGCGTCGAAATCCAGAAAGTCGACGCCATCCGACTCTACGGCCAGCGCGCCATCTGGAAGGATGTCGGGCGGCGCTTGTTGGACGATACCTGCACCCAGCGGACGGGACGTCATGAGGAAGACGGCTGCTGGGCGTTCTACGATGTGCCCTGAACCGTCGGCAGAACGCAATGGCATGGCACCGGCGCAGCACCGTACGCTCCAATCTGGAGATGTCCGAAAGGCGTGGGCGAAGGAGCGCGATGTACAAGCGGCTCTTCCAATGCGGCCTCGTTATATTTCAGATTGTGTCTAGGCTTGGTCTATCTTGGCAGGCCCCACCGTGATAGCGGCTCGTCGGATTGCCGAGGTCTCGCCAGAGTTTGCGGCATCTGATGACGTGGGCCCCGGTAACAACATTGCTGATGTTATGCTCAATATCCGGACTTCGGTGATTGGGGGCCACCTCGCCTTTCAAATGCGACGCGCAGCAGCGGCGCGCGCAAATGAATGCGGCCTTCAGATCGTGACACTGCCGCAACTTGCCGCCAGGCTCGCGGGCGGGTTTACCGCCCCACTTGCGATGGAGGCGCTCGACCTTGCCGTTCAGGGCGCACTCGCCGAGGGCGGCTTCCTCGAACTCGACGCGGTGAGACACCTTCCAGGGATGAATCGAGCAGTTTCGCGGACGCTACGTAAGGTCTGGGATGCCGATATCGATCTCCGATCGAAACCGCGATCGGGCGACGCCCGGCTCGTAGACTTGGCGCTGATCGAAGAACGTATCCGGCGATCCCTGCCAAACGCGACATTGACGCCGTACGATCTGCGAAGTGCAGCCCTCGGGCGGATTCATCACGCGAAGCGTGTGATCGGTCCGGTGACCCTCGAGGGGCTTTCCTGGATCGCGCCGATTTGGCGGTCTTTGGTGGAGGCGCTCTCAAAGGAGGTTCCTGTCGAGTGGCATGCACCCGCGCATGCCGAGACCGAATGGTTCGCGGGACCGGTGGTGGTCGGGCCGGAAGACTCCCGCACCGAACGCGACGCGTCGACCGTCTCCTGCGCCGACCCGCATCACGAGGTAGTCGAGAGCCTGCGCTGGGCACGACACCTGATCGTGTCCGGCGCGGCAAAACCGCACGAAATCGCGATCGCTTCGGCCGGTACGATGCCTTGGGACGATCACTTCTGTGCATTGGCCCCTGATGCTGGATTGAGACTACATTTCACGCACGGAATTCCCGCACTATCGACGCGCGATGGCCAACGGTGCGCAGCGTTGGCCGACGTGCTTCTGCATGGCTTGAACCAACAACGCATGCGTCGCCTGGTTTCGCTGTGTCGAGGCCAGGGCGATCCTCTCGACGAGCTTCCTCAGCAGTGGTTGGCTTCGCTCCCGCGGGGCGCGACCCTGGCCCGCGTGGAGGATTGGCGGCGCACGATTTCCTCCATGGTGCTAAAGGACCCGTCCTTGGACGGTGCACAAGCGGTCCTGCCACTCGTCGAGCTGCTCACGAAGGGAATTTCGGCCGCGAGGGAGGCCGGCCATCATTTTCTGCGCGGGCGTGCACTGCAGCTTTGGGAAGCGGCTTTGCGGACCGCGCCGCCCGAGGCAATCGAGCTCTCCTTGCAGAATGCACGATTGGAGTCCGAAAACGACGCCGCCGATTCGATGGTCTGGTGTTCGGCACGGGATTTGGCGGCTGCACCGCGCCCCCATGTCCGTCTGCTGGGACTCACGAACCGGAACTGGCCTCGACGGGCCGGTGGCGATGCCATTCTACCCGATCATATCCTGCCGGCGGCCGAGTTCGACGTCGATCCTGTCGCCAAGGCCGACCGCAGACACTTTCGGGTCATCCTCGAAGCGGCGTCGGGCGAGCTCGTGCTGTCGCGCAGCCGCCGAAGCGCGCAAGGCAGCCGAGTGGGACGAAGCCCGCTTCTGCAGGACTGTCCCGAAAGCTCGCTGTCGAGAGCGCGCATCCCCGAGCACGCCTGGAATGAGGCGGACCGGCTCATGGCCCGCCCAGAGGATGCCGCCAAGATCGAACGAATCGCATCGGCCGATCTGTGTTGGCGCAATTGGCATCTCGCTTCACTCACCCGAAACGACGGCCAGTTGGACTCAAATCATCCGGTCATCGTGAGGGCGATCGAACGCGTGCAGTCCCCGACATCCTTGCAAAGACTGCTGCGGGATCCGCTTGGCTTCGTCTGGCGCTATGGGCTTGGTTGGTCGGCACCACAAGATCGGGAGCAGCCACTCACGATGGCGCCTGCCGAGTTCGGCAAGCTGGTGCATGAGCTGCTGCGGCGCGCGGTCAACTTGCTTGAACCACAGCCCGGTTATGCGCGCGCGTCAGACGGAGAGATCGAAGATGCTTTGAAGGAAGCCGCCCAAACCGTCCGCGAGACCTGGCCCCTCGAGGGGCACGTGCCTCCAACCCTGTTGTGGAACAACACACTCGATTTCGCGGCTTCCCTGGCGTTGGTGGGGCTGTTGCGCAAGGAGATCACGGAAACGGGAACGCGCAGTTGGACCGAGGTCCCGTTTGGCCAACCCGAGGACTTCGCGATTGAGCGGGAATTGCCTTGGGACCCGAGGATCCCTGTTGCCGTGCCGGGCACCCCCATAAAGCTCCGCGGCACCATCGATCGCCTGGACCTGCGAATGGACCATTCCGCGGCCCGGGTAACGGACTACAAAACAAGCGAAGCACCAAAAAATGCCAGCCGCATCGTGATCAACGGCGGGGCCGAGCTTCAGCGCGCGCTGTATGGCCTAGCCTGCCGACAGTTGCTCCAGGAAGACCCGCAGATCGTCGCCAGGCTACTTTACCTCCGGGGCGTGCCTCAGGTTTTAAGGCTTCACGAGCTCGATGCCGCAATCGAACAGATCGCAGCCTTCATCAACGTCGCCGTCGCAATGCTCCGACGGGGCGCGGCGGTGCCCGGTCGGCTATCGTTCGACAAATCGAACGAACTGCGATTGGCGCTTCCGGCATCGCCCGGCTACGAGCGGCGCAAGCTCATAGCCTACAACAAGGCAAGTGAAAACATCGCCCGCTTTTGGAGCGCACCATGACGGCCATGGTCGATGACGTCGAACGTCTGCGGGCTTTGACCGAAATTGACTCCTGCCTGCTGGTCGAGGCAGCCGCGGGCACGGGCAAGACGTCCCTTCTCGCAGGCCGCGTGGTGATGCTGCTAGCGGCCGCCGTAGAGCCGCGATCGATCGCAGCCATCACCTTCACGGAGCTTGCAGCGGGCGAACTACGTCAGCGCATCGCGTGGTACCTGGACTGTATCCTCATGGGCAACGTTCCCCACGAACTCAGGCTCAGTTTGGCGAACGGACCTACGGCAAATCAAAGAAAAACGTTGCGCGCCGCATTCGACCGGCTCGATGAACTGAATTGCGGAACGATTCACGGATTTTGCCACGATCTGCTGCGCACCTACTCTGTCGAAGCCGCGATCGACCCAGGTGCGGAGGTGCTTGACGCTGATCAGGCGGATTTTGCCTCCGACGCGATCTTTGACCGATGGTGGCGGAATCGGCTCGACAAACCGGTTTCCGCGCCGGACGATTGCGTTGCCTCAATCGCGCGCAGAGATCCGACCGGTGCCGAAGATCTCCTGCGCAGCTTCGCCAGATTCCGGCGCCGCTATCGATCGGCGCAGCCCCTGCCCTCCGATCTCGATTCCAAGGCTGACCTGGAATTCGCCGAAAGCGTTCGCGAGTTCCGCCGCTGGTGCGACCACGTCGACGTCCCGCCCGAGGCGGATCCGGATATCGTAGCACTCGAGACACTGGCTTTGCATTTCCAAGGGCGGTTCGCGCCTCTACCCGACTTCGAGGGTCTCTGGGAGTTGGCTCACCCGGCTTGGCTGCCGATCATGCGCAAGGATGCATTCGACTTGCGCGAATACAGACGGCGTTCCCTGTGGCGAAAGGCGGCGGGACGGGAAGCAGGTGACCGTCTGGCCGACCAGGCGGAGGAGCACTACGCACGATGTCGCAACGCATACGGCGCACTGATGGGCAGGATCGCGACATCGCTGATCGGTACCCTCTCCGCAGAACTCGGAGACGTGTTGGCCGAATACGAGGTTTTCAAGAAGCGAGCGGCCGTTCTCGACTTCGACGACCTATTATTCACGTGCCGCGACGTGCTCCGCAACCATCCGGTCGTACGAACTACTGCCGGCGGGCGGTTCTCGCGAATACTGGTCGACGAATTTCAGGACACCGACCCGATTCAAGCGGAGATCATGTTCCTCCTCTGCGGCACCGAGGACAATGCGCAGGCGTGGCACTTGAGATCGTTAAGACCCGGACACCTATTTCTCGTTGGAGATCCGAAGCAGGCGATCTATCGCTTTAGGGGGGCCGACCTCGCAACCTATCTGACGGTGCGGAGAGCCATCGAGCAGCAATTTCCAAACAATATCCTCCGGGTCACGGCCAACTTCCGGTCGCGCGGTCCGATTCTCGACCACGTAAACCGCTGCTTCGAAGAACGGCTGTCTTCGCAGGAAGCCGGCTATGTCGCCCTGCGGGGCACGCGAACGGCCGTTGAGTACGGCTTTCCGTGCGTCGCCAAGGTCTCTGTGCAACTCCCTCCAGAGACGCGAGTCGACAGCTCCCGGGACGAAGAGGCCAGTGTCGTCGCCGAGGTCTGCGCACGCTTGATCGGAAACGTCGAAGTAAAGCTCAACGACGGCGAAGCCAGACGCCTGTGTCCAGGCGACATAGCGCTGCTCGCTCCGGTTTCGACTGATCTCTGGCGATACGAGAGAGCGCTCGAGGAGGCCGGCCTGCCGTTCGCCTCGCAGGCAGGCAAGAACTTGTTTAGGAGGCAGGAGGCACAGGACCTGGTGGCGTTGATCCGCGCGCTGGCCGATACGCGGGATACGTTGGCGCTCGGAGCCCTGTTGCGTGGTCCGCTGGTCGGCCTTACCGAACAAGAGCTGTTGGACACAACCGCGGACCTCGCGACGCCGGACGACAAAGGTCATTTCATAGGGCTCTCCCTACGAACCGATCCGGCTACCGTTCGGCACCCCATCGCGCGCGAGGTGCTGACGATCTTGCGCGATCTCCGCCGTCGCGTTCACGGCACCACGCCCGCTCTCATCCTTGCCGAGGCGGTCGAACGACTGCGCGTTCGCGCCATCGTGGCGGCCCGCGGCGCCGATCAGGCCGTTAGATCGCTCGCGAATATCGACGGTTTGGTCGAGCGCGCCCGCAGCTATCGCGTCCGTGGCTTCGTTCAATTCGCGAGAGACATCGACGATGAATGGTCGAGCAGCTTGGGATCGCCGGAGGGTATGGTCGAGGCTGACGGTCAATCCATCGAGATCGTCACGGTTCACAGCTCGAAAGGCCTCGAGTGGCCGGTCGTCATTCCGATCAATCGCGCGTCGATGCCGCGTCGAGCCGAGACGTTCGTCTATCGACGAAGGGACGAGACCTTGCACTGGGCTCTGGGCCAGGTCGTCCCTCCAGGCCTCGGCGACGCCCTGCTGGCCGAAGAAGCGGAGAAGCGAAATGAGAATCTGCGCCTTCTCTACGTCGCGTGCACGCGAGCGATGGAATTGTTGATCATACCAGACTTCACTTGGAGCAATGATGCCTCTTGGGCCAAGCTCCTTGATTTCAAGCTGGACACCGTGCTGGAACTGGATATGTCGCGCTTACCGCGTGCCAGCATCGTCTCGCCCACCGCAACCGAAAATCTCCAGGACGCCGAATTATTCGCGGAGGAGCAATCGCTGCTCGAGGCTTCACCGCGAATCCGGTGGATTACTCCAAGCGATGGCGATCCAGATGTAATCACCGGATTGATTCCGTCAGAAATAAGCGACGAGGAACCTCTTCGCCCCCTAGCTCTTGTGGAGGGCGGGCGCGTTCGCGGCATCCTCTTGCACAAGCTGATGGAAGAGCTGGTGACCGGCGAACTGGATGAGACCGTGGAGATGGTAATCGCGAGGGCCGCGCTCCTGCGCGATCAACTGCGCTCGCAATCATCATTCGGCGCCGGCCCCGATCCAATGGAGCTTGCGACCACTGCGCTACGCACTCTCCAGCTTCCAGATATCAAGCCGTATCGTGCTCGGCTCGTGGCGGAATTGCCGATCTATGGCATTGCTCCAGCGAGTTCGGATCAATTGATCGTCGGGCGGGCGGATGCGGTGGCGGACAGCGAAGACGGCGGCAAGATCGCGTTCGATTGGAAAAGCGACATCGCACCTAAAGAGACAGACCGGGCGGCCTACAGGCAGCAGCTTGGTCAATATCTGCATGTGATCGGAGCTCGACGCGGCGCCATCGTCTACATGACATCCGGTCGCGTGGATTGGATCGCTCGGTGATCTACTGCGCCATCCGCTGAGAGCGGCCGGACCCAATCCCTAGTGCGGAGCTCGAAGTCGTTCTATTCGTTGAACCAGCCGATCGAATTCCCTTTCAGGATCGCGATACCAATCCGTGGACCAGATCCTGTAGATCCGCCCACGAGAACACGATAGGAACGTAAGGGGTGGCGGGTCAACCTGGAACGTCGTCATGTCCTCTACTTCACAATCGAACGCACAGGACGACGAGGAGCTCGAGGCCACCATAGATCAGGCGATCGACGCGTGCGGTGGCAACATGCGTGCGACCATTTGTGGATTATCCGCAGGATGGCGTTCGAAGCGGCTCACGACTACATCGCGGAGTTGGTCGGCGCGAAGCGGGTCGGCAAGGTCGTGCGTGACGGCTAAGCCTGTTCGATATAGTCGAATGCCGTCTCGGTAGACTATATCTGTTGTGTCGATCCACATCGCGCGTCAAGCGGGAAGCATCTTGTATCTCGGCATCGATCTCGGCACCTCGGCGGTCAAGACCATTCTGGTTGATCGGGAGCAGCGCGTGGTCGCCCGCCGAAGCCAATCGCTTAGCGTCAGCTCTCCCCATCCCGGCTATTGCGAGCAAGACCCGGCGCAGTGGATCGATGCGACGTTTGCAACCCTGGACGCCTTGAAGGCCGATCACCCTCGCCAACTGGCCGCGGTTGACGGCATCGGTCTATCGGGCCAGATGCACGGCGCCACGCTGCTCGATGCGAAGTTCAAGCCGTTGCGGCCCTGCATTCTGTGGAATGACGGGCGGTCCGCCGCGGAATGCCGTGCGCTGGAACAGCGCTGGCCCGCGTTGCGTGCGATGACCGGCAACAAAGCCATGCCCGGCTTCACCGCCCCGAAACTGCTTTGGATCGCGACGCACGAGCCGGAGAACTTTGCAGCAACTAGGCTCGTTCTGCTCCCGAAGGCCTATCTGCGCCTGATTCTGACCGGCGAAGCGATCGAGGATGTCTCGGACGCATCGGGATCGCTGTGGCTCGACGTCGCGCGCCGGGACTGGTCGGACGAAGGGCTGTCCGCAACGGGCTTGTCGCGCCGCCAGATGCCGCGTCTCGTCGAGGGCTGCGCCCCTGCGGCACAGCTGCGGAGCGAGCTGGCGGTGCGCTGGGGAATGACTAAACGGCCGATGATTGCCGGTGGCGCCGGCGACAATCCGGCAGGCGCCATCGGTATCGGCGCGATACGGCCTGGAATCGGGTTTATTTCGCTCGGAACCTCCGGGGCATTGCTGACGCCGACCGATGTCATTGCCGCCAACCCGGAGCGCGCCGTGCACACGTTCTGTCACGCCATCCCCGCCATGTGGATTCAGGCTGGTGCGATCCTCTCCGCGGCATCGTGCCTCGCCTGGATCGCGCGGCTGTTTGCAGCCTCCGAGGCTGATCTGCTGGAGGCGCTCGGTCTGCATCCGAAGGCGCCCTCACCTGTGAGCTTCCTGCCGTACCTGTCCGGCGAACGGACGCCGCACGATGATCCCGAGGCGCACGGCATGCTCGACGGGCTGAGTCACAGCACCGATCGCGGCGCAATCGTGCAGGCCGTGCTCGAGGGCGTGGCCTTCGGGATCGCGGACTGTCGGGACGCGCTCGCGGAAACCGGCATTGTGATCTCGGAAGCCGATGCGATCGGCGGCGGCTCACGTTCGCGGTTCTGGTTGTCAGTGCTGGCAAATGTTCTGAATATTCCGGTCCATCGATTTGCCGAAGGCGAAACCGGAGCGGCGTTTGGTGCGGCGAGGCTGGGGCGCCTGGCCGTCACCGGGGAGGCGATCGAGGCCGTCTGCACAGTCCCTCGACGCATTGAGACATTCGAACCCGATCACACGCTCGCGGATGCTTACGCCGGGCGGCTTCCGAAATGGCGTGGGCTATACCGGCCGCACCGCTGACGCCCCCCACAATGGGCGATTTGGATTTCTTCGGTATTGCCGTACGCCGTCGCGTTTTGTTTAATGAGCGGACCGCGCTGTCAGCACAACGAGCCGCGGGGGTAAGAAACCCATTGTGCGCCGGGAGGCACGATGAGCGGTCCGATCCTGGAGATGCGCGGCGTCTCCAAATTCTTCTTCGGCATCGCGGCGTTACGCAATGTCGACTTGACCGTCTACGCGGGCGAAATCCACGCTCTGATGGGCGAAAACGGCGCCGGCAAATCGACGCTGATGAAGATCCTATCGGGTGCTTATACGCCCGATCCCGGCGGCGAGATCCGGATCGAAGGCAGGCCGGCGCGGATCGACGGTCCCCTCGGCGGCCGCGCAGCCGGCATCTCGATCATTTACCAGGAACTTTCCCTGGCGCCCAATCTGAGCGTGGCGGAGAACATCTATTTAGGCCGGGAAATCTCGCGGACCGGCTTGCTGGCCCGCGACCTCATGCGGGCAGGCGTCGGTCCGATGCTCGATCGGCTCGGCGCCGACTTCACGCCGCAGACCCTGGTGGGCCATCTGTCCATGGGACAACGCCAGTTGGTCGAGATTGCCAGGGCGTTGCACGCCAGATCGAAGATTCTAATCATGGACGAACCGACGACCGCGCTTTCGGCCGGCGAGAGCGAGAGGTTGTTCGCGCTGATCCTTCAACTGCGCGCCGAGGGTCTCGCCATCATCTATATTTCGCATCGCATGGACGAAGTCTATGCGCTCGGCGACCGGGTCACAGTGTTGCGCGACGGCAGGCTGGTGGGATCGCTCGACAAGCCGGAGATCCGCGCCGACACCATCGTTCGGATGATGGTCGGGCGCGATGTGTCTTCTTTCTACAAGAAAGACCACGACCCGCAGGCGAGACGGGGCCCGCCGGTGCTCGCGGCCGTCGACATCGCCGATGGGCGCCGCGTCAAGGGGTGCTCCCTTACGGTGCATGCGGGCGAGGTTGTCGGACTCGCTGGCCTCATCGGAGCAGGCCGTACCGAGCTGGCGCACCTCATCATCGGAGCATCGCCCATGACATCCGGCCACATCGAGGTGGAAGGCCGAGCAGTGACCATCCGCACACCCGGCGAGGCGCTCGACGCCGGCATTGCCTATCTCACCGAGGACCGGAAGGCGCTCGGCTTGTTCCTGGACATGTCCTGTCTGGACAACATCAACCTCGCCGTGCTCGGGAGGGATGCCAAGCTCGGCTACATCCTCGACCGGGACAAGGCGCGCGACTGTGCCAACAGGGCGTTCGCCACGTTGGGCATCCGCGCCGCAAATGTCGGGGTCACGGCCGGCGGACTCTCTGGCGGCAACCAGCAGAAAGTGTTGCTGTCACGGCTGCTTGCAACGACGCCGAAGGTCCTGATTCTCGACGAACCGACGCGCGGGGTGGATGTCGGGGCCAAGTCCGAGATCTATTCGATCATCGACAATTCCGCAAAATCCGGCACCGCCATCCTCGTTATCTCGTCCGATCTGCCCGAGATCATCGGCATCTGCGACCGCGTCATCGTCATGCGCGCAGGGCGAATCGCCGGCGAGATCGCGCAGGGCGCGACATCGCCGCTCAACCAGGAAGACATCATGGCATTCGCGACAGGACCGGAGCGGCTCGATGCCTCATGACGGTCCTTCGCAGGCAAAGGCCGCATCCGCCGCGGCTTCCCGCATCGCGGCGGCGCAAGAGACAAAGCGTCAGCGCCTGAGGCTGGTCATACGCGCGGCCGGCATGCTGCCGGTGCTGCTGCTCCTGTGCGTCGGCTTTCATTTCCTGTCCGACAGCCGCTTCTTCACGGGCCAAAACCTCGGCATCGTGCTGCAGCAGGCCGCGGTCAATACCGTGCTGGCTGCAGGCATGACCTTCGTCATCCTCACCGGCGGCATTGACCTCTCGGTCGGTTCCATTCTGGCGGCCGCCGCGATGGCCGGACTGACGGTCTCCAAGCTTCCCGACGTTGGGTCGCTCTGGCTGCCGGTCGCCGTGCTCACGGGACTGGTTTTCGGCGTCATCAACGGTGCCCTGATTGCGCTATTGCGCCTGCCTCCTTTCATCGTCACGCTCGGTTCACTAACGGCCGTGCGTGGGCTGGCGCGCCTGTTGGGCGCCGACACCACCGTCTTCAACCCCGCCATTCCCTATGCCTTCATCGGCAACGCCTCTTTGACGCTCATTCCCGGCGTCGCTTCGATTCCATGGCTCTCGGTGATCGCATTGCTCGTCATCCTGATCTCGTGGCTCGTTCTGCGTCGTACCGTGCTCGGGGTGCATATCTATGCGGTCGGCGGCAATGAGAGCGCGGCACGTTTGGCCGGCATCAAGGTCTGGGGTGTGCTGATCTTTGTCTACGGAGTGTCGGGGCTGCTGGCCGGGCTTGGCGGCGCCATGCAGGCGGCGCGCCTCTATGCCGCCAACGGGCTGCAACTCGGCCAGTCCTACGAACTCGACGCGATCACCGCCGTCATCCTGGGTGGCACCTCCTTCGTCGGCGGTATCGGCTCGGTGTGGGGAACGCTGATCGGAGCGCTGATTATCGCCGTTTTGTCGAATGGCCTCATTCTCACCGGCGTGTCCGACATATGGCAATACGTAATCAAGGGTCTGGTGATCATCGGCGCCGTGGCGCTCGACCGCTATCGGCTGCAGGGCTCGGCTCGGACCTGAATAACGGAAATGGGTCAGGCTGTGCGCCGCCCGATCCGATCCCCTTACGGCAACTGGTCGGCCGTGCCGGGAACTAGAACGGACCAGGGAGGAAGACAATGTTGAAGACGATCTCGTTTACCGGCGCCGCCGTGGCGCTCGTCCTGAGCTCCGCACCGTCCCCTGCCAAGGAGCTTAAATCAATCGGCATCTCGCTCGGCTCGCTGGGCAACCCTTTTTTCGTGGCCTTGTCGAAGGGAGCCGAGTTCGAGGCCAGAAAGACCAATCCCAATGTGAAGGTCACGACCGTCGGCTTTGAATACGACCTCGGCAAGCAGGTAACCCAGATCGATAACTTCATCGCCGCCGGCGTCGACCTGATTCTTTTGAACCCCGGCGATCCGAAGGCGATCGGGCCGGCGATCAAGAAAGCACAGGCGGCAGGCATCATTGTCGTTGCCGTCGACACCGCCGCCGAAGGCGCCGACGCCACGGTGACCACCAACAATGTCCAGGCCGGCGAGATCGCCTGCCAATACGTCGCCGACAAGCTCGGCGGCAAAGGCGACGTGATCATCGAAAACGGGCCGCAGGTCTCCGCCGTCATCGATCGGGTGGTCGGCTGCAAGAACGTGTTCGCCAAGTATCCCGGCCTCAAGGTCCTGTCCAACGACCAGGATGGCAAGGGATCGCGTGAAGGTGGCTTGACGGTGGCGCAAGGCTATCTGACCCGCTTTTCAAAAATCGATGCCGTCTTCGCGATCAACGATCCGCAGGCCATCGGCACCGACCTGGCCGCGCGTCAGCAGCAGCGCAGCGGCATCATCATCAGCTCGGTCGATGGCGCTCCCGATATCGAGGCCGCGCTCAAGGACCCGGCGTCGCCGCAGATCCAGGCCTCCGCCTCGCAGGATCCGTTCTTCATGGCGCGCCGCGCCGTGCAGGTCGGCGTCGGCATTCTCGATGGACAGAAGCCTGCTTCAACCGTCGAGCTTTTGCCGTCGAAGCTCGTGACCCGGGAGAATATCGCTGAGTACAAGGGATGGACATCGGACCGCTCGCAATAGCCGCGCCAGCGGGACGCCGCCTCTCGCAAGCGGCGTCCCAACGGACGACGTCGATCGCAGAGACCATCTGTATGCCGATGGCCGCTGCACCAGTTTCGCACCAAATACGAACGCATCAAAGCGTAACGAGCGCGATCGATGCTGGACGAAACCTCACCAAAATCAACGAACGCAACCTTTGTCCTCCCGCTCCTAACGGCCTGGCTACAGGTATGAGCCAATCGTGGTGGAAAGCAGACGGACATCCGCCTTAGGACCGGGCCAGGCCGGCGGCATCAATTTCGACGAGGCGCGGACCAACGTTTACAAGCTGTATCGGGCATGCCGCATAGGCCCCGACACCCGAACCGTCCGAACAGGTCGCGTTCTACGATCCTGGTCTCGGCTCGGCTTCTGACGGGGCTTGGCTTCAGGTCATTTCGACATGATATTTACGATGGCACTCTTACAGTGCCTCCACCCGAGCAGCGAATGGGTTTTCAAAGAGATCACGGATCGAACAACGTTTCTCATTACGATCGAAGATGAATTGGAGCATAGCTTTGCGTGGCGGCATTTCCCCCGGAACTACAAGAAAGTGTTTGAAAGACTCGGCATGAAGCAAATTGCTTCTATCGATTGCTCGTCAATGACTGAGCTGGGCTCACAGGGAGAGGGCATAATCGCACGTGTATTCGTGAAGTCTGCCATACCATAGTGCAGACCAATGTTGCGCTTGGACTCCGTTTTCTATTACGACCTGAGCCGTATGACTGAGCGCGTCGCATATGAGAAAACTTTCGGCGACGGCCAACATAGCGTCGGACAATTCAAGACCGAGGTTTTGGGCTGGCTGAAGAAGAATTATGGAGATGGCGTCAAGCCTGGCAAGAAGGCGCTCTTTATTCCTAGCAGCGGCAATCGACGAGAGACTGACGTGCTCGTATGTGCGCAGTTTCGCCGCTATCACAAATTCAATGGGGCTTACGACCAGAAACACGACCAGGGGATTTGCTTTTTTCTGCCCAATAACACGCGCGCACGCCGAGAGAATCTCGCCGATAGCATCGCAGCGCTCGAACGGCGCCTAGCGACTATCGATGAGCTAGCCGCACAGGTCGCGTGAATTCTCGGATTGCGGCTACAATAACCGGCTTGATGGCTTCGTCGTTTCAGGTTTGGATTGGCGGCCGTCAACATTAGCGTGCGAGAAATATGATCCCCTCAAAAGTCGATTTCAGACTCGTTTGTACCAATTGCGAAGGTCTGGGCATTGTGCTTGATTTTCCTGCAGATGCCCCATTGTCGACTCCGATCAGTTGTAGCCAGTGTAGTGCCCCACGTGGAACACTTGGAGCACTGCGCCGGCTTGCTCAGTCCGACCGACGGGATCTATTCGAGGAATGAACAGAGCATGCAGTTGGTCTAAGGCGCTCAGTGGGTTGCCACCAACCAGCAGAGCCGCTGAAGGGGAGTGAGCCTAAACAAACGGCGATTGGCGACACCGGACGCAAACGAGCGATCTATCGCAGTTTTGAGCGGCTTGACCTGCACGTGTTCCTTCAACGAAGATCTCTGCCAGCCTCGAAAAGCGGATCAGCAATCGCTGCGCGATAGTACTCCACATCCGGTGGTGCCGATGTACACTC
>Ga0209153_1000502_pt1 | contig 17468 bp, 13 predicted proteins | sample GraSoiAngelo_120_FD_185877 | JGI IMG/M metagenome (GOLD analysis project Ga0209153, IMG submission 185877) | Grasslands soil microbial communities from the Angelo Coastal Reserve, California, USA - 14_0919_09_20cm (SPAdes) (version 2) | ecosystem: Environmental > Terrestrial > Soil > Grasslands ...
ACAGGGCGGTGCGCATCGCCCGCTTCATAACAGACCCGCGGAAAACGTCACGCCGTGAGGCGGGTCTGGGTTCCGTGGATGAGGTCGCTTGCCCGCTCGAAGCTCATCGGCCGGCCGAACAGATAGCCCTGGATCTGGTGGCAGCCCAAATCGCGCATGCGGGTGAAATCGTCGGCGGTCTCGACGCCTTCCGCGGTCACCGTCATCCGGAAGCTCTTGGCGAGCTGAACGATCGACTGGATGATCGCGACCGTCTCGCGGTTGTTGCCCGCCTCGCGGACGAAGCTGCCGTCGATCTTGAGCTTATGGAAAACGGCCTTGTTCAAATAGCCGAGCGACGAATAGCCGGTGCCGAAATCGTCGAGCGCGATGCCGACGCCGAGCGTCCGAAGCCGCTTCAGCACGTCGAGCGAGCCTTCGCTGTCGCCGAGGAACACCGATTCCGTGACTTCCAGCTCCAGCCGGTTGGCCTTCAGCCGATACTTGGCGAGCGCCTCGCTGACCGTGTTCGGAAGCGCCGGCAGGATGAGCTGGCGGGCCGAGAGGTTCAAAGCGACATGGATATAGTCCGGCCAGGCCGCCGCGGCGCGGCATGCCTCGTCGATCACCCAGTCGCCCAGGTCCATGATGAGACCCGTGTCTTCCGCAAGCGGGATGAACTCGGCGGGCGAGACCATGCCGCGGGTCGGGTGGTGCCAGCGGATCAGCGCCTCGAAGCCCATCAGGCTCTGGTCGGCGGCGTTGATCAAAGGCTGGTAGTCGAGCCGGAACTGGCGGAGCGAGATCGCCTGGCGGAGGTCCTGCTCGAGCCGCAGCCGGTCTTCGGCCTCGTTCTGCATGTCGGCCGAGAAATAGCAGCAGGTGCCGCGGCCCTGGGCCTTCGCCTGATAGAGCGCGAGGTCGGCCTTCTGGATCAGATCGTCGACGCTTTGCCCGTCGATCGGTCCGAAAGCGCAGCCGATCGAGACGCCGATGCGGATCTCCGCTTTGTCGATATGATAGGGTTCGGCGACACTCTCGATGATCCTGCAGGCGAGGTCTTCCACCTTCTTGCGGCTCTGGGCGTCGCGCATGACGATGGCGAACTCGTCGCCGCCCATGCGGCCGACATGGCCCCAGTCGGCGACCTCGCGCACCAGCCGCTGCGACACGCTCTTCAGAACCGCGTCGCCCTTGGGGTGGCCGAACGTGTCGTTGACCGGCTTGAAACCGTCCAGATCGAGGAACATGATCGCGCAGGGCACATTCGACGAGGTCGAGTTGGACAGAGCCTCGCCGAGGAGCTGGCGCACCCGGCCGCGATTGGGGAGCCCTGAGAGCACGTCCATATTGGCGAGGTTGGTCAGCCGCTCCTGGGTCTTGCGGACCTCGGTGACGTCGGAGCCGACGCCGCGGAAGCCCTGGAACTGACCGGCCATGTCGATGATCGGATCGCCGGCGAGGCTGATCCAGCGGGTGCCGCGCCGGGTCTTGAGTTCCATCTCCAGGCTGGCAAAGGGCTGGCGGGCGAGGAGGGTGCGGCCCAATGCGCTGTTGCCGCCGAGCGCCGCCGGGAGCGAATGGCCGATCAGCTGGCTCGACGAGCGGCCGAGCAGCGACGTCATCCGCGAGGAGATGTAGACGACCCGGTTCTCGCTATCGACCTGCCACAGCCAGCCGACCCCGCGATGCTCATATTCCTTGAGCAGCAGGCGGACCGATTCCGCCTGGGTGCGGACGCTCGCGATCATCTGGAGCTGGCCGAAGATGAGGCGAGTCAGGCGCGCGACGCCGAAGATCGCGACCGCGGCCACGCCGATGATGGTCGCGCCGACGGTCGGATCGAGCCGCGGGCTCCCGAAATAATAAGCGATGCACAGCGCCGCCGTCATCGTCGCGATCCACGCCATGGAGGCGGACGGGACCGAGGCGAGGCCGATCGCGGCGATGATCATCGCGCCCATCGCGCCGCCGATCACCACCTGCACTTCGTGCGTCTGGGTCGCGAAGGCCCAGGTCGGGAGCGCCGTCCAGATCGCGGCGAGGCCGATCGCCTCGACGATCGCGCGGTAATGCGAGCGGCCCTCGTTGGAGCGGCTGGAGGCGACCGCGCCTTCGCGCAGCGCGTGGCGGAAATAGACCCAGTTCGCAAAAGCGACGACGGCGAGCCAGGAGACGATCAGCTCCGGTCGGGTCGCGCCGACCATGCCCCAGGCGACGAGCAAAGCCGCGCCGACATTGGTTGCTGCGAAATAGGGGGCGAACAGGGCCCTTGTCTGGGCTTGCCCGTTATGAAGATGCGCTTCGCGGAGGCGCTGGCTGCCGGCCTCGGGACCAACGGAATCGTCGACGGTGTCGATCGGTTCCTCTTCCTGGCTGTCCGAGTCCAATGGCACTGGAGCGTGGTACATCGATTTCCAACACCTCTCGACGGGAGCCCTGTTCCTATTCCGAGAGGCTTGATGGATGGTTAAAGACGCGTCGAAATGCGGTGGATGGAGCGCAGCGGCAAAGCAGTGCCCAATCCCGGAAGGGCACTCCGATTTGTCCGTTTTTTCAGCTATGCTCGCTGCGCATCCGGGGTATCAAGACCCAGTGCAATCCTGCTGGGCTTAGGAGGAAATCGTGCTTCCTCAAATGCGCCTCGTGACCCTGACCAGCTTCCTCGAAGTTGCGCATTTCGTCGGCCTCGATCCGTTTCAGTTGCTGAAAGAGGCGGGGATCAGCCCCGGCCTGCTCGGCGACCCGGAGACCCGCTGGGCCGCCGGCCCGATCGTGGATCTTCTGGAGAACTCGGCTTCGAGGTCCGGCTGTGAGAGCTTCGGCATCCTCATGGCGGAATGCCGTTCGTTCGCGAGCCTCGGACCGCTGAGCCTTCTTCTCGAGCGCTTGCCGACCAGCCGGGACGTTCTTCAGGCCGTGATCGGTCATCGAAGGATGCTCAACGACCTCTTGAGTTTTTCCTATGAAGACGACGGCCAGGTTGCGATCGTCGGCCTGGACCTCGCGTCGGGATATGCGAAGCCTCAGATCGTCGACCTGAGCGTGGCGATGACCTTCACCGTGCTCTCGGCCGCCTCCGGAGGCATGTGGCGGCCGGCCTCGGTTCACTTCCGGCACCGGGCCCCTGCGGACCCAAGGGCCTTCCAGCGCTTCTACTCGGTTCCGGTCGAATTCGAGAGCGAGTTCGACGGCCTCGCCTGTTCGTCCGCCGCCATGAACACGCCCAATCCGCTCGCGGACGATGTGATGGCACGGCACGCCGAGCGCCTGCTGCAAATGGTGCCCCAGGCGGCCGAGAAGGAGCAGACCAGCGACAAGGCAAGGCGCGCGATCACCCTATTGCTGCCGAGCGGAAGGGCGACGTTGAACGACGTCTCCGCGAATCTCGGTGTTACGCCCCGGGTCCTTCAGCGGCGGCTGGAGAGGGAAGGCTTTTCCTTCGCTTCGCTCCTCAACAAGACGCGCCGCGACATGGCGAAACGCTATCTGAGCCAGTCGGACCGCCCGATCACGTCGATCGCCGACCTCATGGGCTATTCGTCGCTGAGCGCCTTCGGCCGCTGGTTCGTGGCCGATTTCGGGATTCCGCCGCAAAGTTGGCGTTCGGCCCAGTCGCACCTCGCGAAGTCCCAGCCTGTCAGCTATCGGTTGAACTGAAGCCCCGGGAGCGAAGGATGGCGAAGAGCAGCGGGAACGCATTCTTCCCGTCGGTCATGATCTTCCTCGTGGTCACGCTCAACCTGGCGGACCGCCAGATCATCAACATCCTTGCCCAGGATATCAAAGTCGATCTGGGGCTCAGCGACGCGCAGCTCGGGCTTCTGACCGGCTCCGCCTTCGGCGTGATCTACGTGATCGCGGGCATCCCCATCGCCCGGCTGGCGGACCGTGCGGACCGCCCCCGCCTCATCGCGGCGATGCTCGCAATCTGGAGCCTGTGCACGATCGCCTGCGGCGCCGCCGGCGGATTCATCGCCCTGTTCCTCGCCCGAATGGGCGTCGGGGCCGGAGAGGGCGGCGCCCAGCCGACCTGCACCTCGTACATCAGGGACCTGCATCCGACGCGGGCGACGTCGGCACTCGCCGTCATGATGGCAGGCCATCCCTTCGGCAGCTTCCTGGGCTTCATGGTCGGCGGTGCAATTGCCCAGCATTGGGGCTGGCGGTCGGCCTTCGTGCTGGCGGGATTGCCCGGACTGCTGGTCGCCCTGCTGATCGCCTTCGGAATTCGAGAGCCGCGACCGAGCAGCCCGCAGGCGGGGCAAAGAGGTCTCTGGCGGCGGGACATGAAGCGTCTGCTGCGGAACCCGTCCTTGCCCCTCCTGATGGTCCTTTGCTCCGCCTCGCTCCTGATCATCTACTCCGGCAGCGCGTGGTTTCCGGCCTACTTCATCCGCGTCCATCGCTTCACCACGGGTGAGATCGGAGCCTATGCGGCGGTCGCGGTCGGAGTGGGCGGCGGGGCCGGTACGCTCGCCGGAATATTGTGCGATCGCTTCCGGGAGCGCCTGGTCTCGGCCGAGATCAAGTTCCTGATCCTGGCCTTCGCGGGCTTGCTGCCCTGCACATTGTGGACGTTGCTGGCGCCGAGCGCCGCGAGCGCATTGGCCGGCCTGCTTGCGTTCAATCTGTTCGCTTATGCCTGCCTGGCGCCGACGACCCGCCTCATCCAGGACGCGGTCGAACCCCACGAACGCGCCCTTGCATTCGCGATATGCGGCGGTGTCGGCATTCTCTTCAGCCTGGGCATCGGAGTTCCCGTGACGGGGTGGATCGCCGACCGCCTTGCCCCGAGCTACGGCCTCGCTTCGATCCGATATGCCGCGGCGATCGTGATGACCGCGGCGGCTCTCGCGGGCCTCCTCGGAAGCATTGCCCTCAAGCGCCAGGTCGAGAGTGCGGGACGTTCCACCGGCGGTACCGACTGAACATTCAGTGTCGCGATATGTAGAACCGGCTGCTCGGCCAGCGCCGATACCCGATGCGTGAACCCGTGACCCTCGCCTGGTGCCTCGCCAGCGAAGTCGGGGTTGCTGCGCAAAGGGGGGGATATGCGCTGGTCATCACCGGATTCGAAATGGATTGCCGCTGAATTTGCCGACGCGAGTGCGGCATGAGCGGGCCAGTCAAGCGCGTGATGCTCGCCGACCATCACGACATGGTGCGATTGGGGATAAGGACGCTTCTGGACGGCAAGCCGCAATTCACCGTCGTGGCAGAAGCGGCGGAGAGCGCCGAAGCCATAGAACTGGCGCAGCAGTGCCGGCCGGACATCGCGATCATGGACTATGCACTGCCCGGATCCAACGGGATCGAGGCAGGCAAGGCCATGAAGGCAGTGCTCCCGGCGTTGGAAGTCGTCCTCTTCACGCTCCACTCCCGCGAGTCCGTCCTGATCGAAGCCATGCAGGCAGGCATATGCGGATATGTGCTGAAGTCGGACCCCGAACGCAGCCTCCTCGATGCGCTTGCCGCAGCGGCGATCCAGCGCCGCTACATATCCCGCGAGATTTCCGAGACGGTCATCGCCCGCGTGGCCGCAAATGCGATGGCGCCGGAAGGCGGCCTGACCCGCCGGGAGCGGAGCATCGTCGAGCTGATCGCAGGCGGAAAGCTGAACAAGCAGATCGCCGACCTGCTGAGCATCAGCATCAAGACGGTCGAAACCCACCGCGCCCGGGCGATGGAGAAGCTGGAGCTCGGCACCTCGGCCGATCTGGTCCGGTATGTCGTGCGGAATGGATGGATCGAGCCTTGATGGGAGCGGATGGCTTCCCGGCCGCCCGTGCGCCGAGGGTCGTCCGCGGCTACTTCACCGCAACGCTAAATTTGCAGCTGGCTCCCCAGCTCAACGACGCGGTTGGTCGGCAGCTTGAAAAACTCCATCGCGCTTTCGGAGCTTTTCAGCATCCAGGCGAAGAGCTTCTCCCGCCACAGCGTCATTCCCGGCACCTTCTTCGACGCGATCAGCTTCTGGCGGCCGAGGAAGAAGCTCGTGCTCATCATGTTGAAGGGCTCCCCGCAGGTCTCGATGCCGGCAAGGTCGCGCGGGATATCGACCTCTTCCATGAAGCCGTAATGAAGGATGAGACGATAGAAGCCCTGGCCGGCATCTTCGATTTCGACCCGCTTAGCGGGCGCGACGTGAGGCACCTCCTCCACCTTCACGGTGAGGATCAGCACGCGTTCGTGAAGCACCTGATTGTGCTTGAGATTGTGGAGCATGGCTGCGGGTACGGTCTCCGGCGAGGCCGATAGAAAGACCGAAGTCCCCCGCACGCGGTGTACCGACGTACCCGTCGACTTGATGAAGACAGGCAGCGGAAGGGCGGATTCCTCAAGCCGCTCGCGCATGATCTGCCGGCCCTTGGCCCAAGTGGTCAGGACGGTGAAGATGACGGCTGCAACGAGCAGCGGGAACCATCCGCCGTCGGCAATCTTGGTAATATTGGACGCAAAGAAGATGCTGTCGACCAGCAGGAATAGCCCGATCGTCGCCGTCGCCAGAAGACGGTTCCAGCACCAAACCTGGAACACCAGAAATGCCAGCATCGCGGTGGTGATCAGCATAGTTCCGGTAACGGCGATCCCATAGGCCGACGCCAACCGAGTCGACTCGCGGAAACCGAGAACGAGCAGCACCACCATGATCAGCAGCGTCCAATTGACGAACGGAATGTAAATCTGTCCGGCCGCCTTTTCGCTCGTGTGGAGGGTGCGGAGGCGCGGAAGAAAACCGAGCTGCACGGCCTGGTGGGTCACCGAGAAGGCACCGGAGATGACCGCCTGGCTCGCGACGATACAGGCGAGCGTCACGATCCCGACGAGGGGAAGCCGTCCCCATTCGGGCGCCATCAGGTAGAACGGATTGGCAACTGCAGCCGGGTTTTGGAGAAGCAGCGCCCCTTGCCCGAGGTAATTGAGCATCAGGCACGGATAAACAACGATGACCCAGGACCAGCCGATGGCCTTTCGCCCGAAATGGCCCATGTCGGCATACAGTGCTTCTGCCCCGGTCACCGCGAGGAACACCGATCCTAGCGCCAGGAAGCCTAGCGTTGGGTTGACGAGGAAAAACTTGATGGCCCAAAGCGGGCTTAGTGCGGCAATGACCTCGGGGCGCGCGAGGATTTGCGAAATGCCGAGCGCGGCGAGCACCAGCAGATAGGCGAGGATCACCGGTCCAAAGACTTTGCCGACGCTTCCGGTCCCGCGCCGCTGAATCGCGAAGAGACCAAGGAGGATTGCGATCGTCGCCGGAATGATCAGCGGTTTGAACCCCGGTTCGACGACCGCGAGCCCCTCGATGGCGGGAAGCAGCGTCACGGCTGGCGTGATCATGGCATCGCCATAGAAGAGGCACGTCGCCAGCACGCCCATCACCACCAGGCCCTTGGTCCAGCGCCTGCCTTCCAGATTGCGCGAGATCAGCGACAGGAGCGCGAAGGAGCCACCTTCGCCGCGATTGTCGGCCCGCATGGCAACGAGCACATATTTCATCGTGACGATCAGCATCAGCGACCAGAATATGAGGCTCAGCACGCCGAACACGTGCAAGCGGTCGACCGCCATGGGGTGCGGTCCGAGGAAGCTCTCCTTCATCGCGTAAAGGGGCGACGTGCCGATGTCGCCATAGACCACTCCGATTGCGCCAAGCATCAGCTTGGACATACCTTCGTTCGGCTGATGCGGAACAGGCGCGGAATCACCAACGGAGGGCGTACTGTCGAGCGTGGTCATGCGGGCGATGTGGCCCGCAGACGCATAAAGATTCCATGTGGATTCGATTTGCGACGAACCCTGACGATGAACCGTCAATCGCTGCCAGGCTCTCGACGTGACGCTTCCGCCGGCGCAGTCTGGGCCCATGTCTTGGAAACGGTCTACGCCTTCCGACAATAACCGACGAGCCTCGGAGGCGGTGCTGATGGTCGCGGCCTCAACGCTCCTCGGCCTCGCGATCGCGCCGCAGTGGGGCAATGCGCCCGTCGTTCTCCTGTACATCCCGGTGGTGCTCGCAGCGGCGGTCCTACGGGGCCTGCGACCGGCCCTGCTCGCTGCGGTCGCCTCGGCTTCAGCCTATAATTTCTACTTCACCGCGCCTTATCACACTCTGCTGATCGACAGCCCCGCGGACGTGGTGACGGTCGTGGTCCTGTTCCTCGTCGCGCTTGTCACCAGCCACCTCGCTGCCTCAATGCGGCAGCAGGAGCGGCTCGCCAAGACGCATGCGGCCCGGAATGCAACCATTGCAGGATTCGCCCGGCGTTTGCTGTCCTGCGGGAGCGAAAAGGATATCGCCGAGGTCTCCACCGAAGAACTTTCCCGCCTCTTCAAGTGCAATGCCGTCCTGGTGGTCGGTCGAGACGACCCCGAACTCGTCGCCAGCGTTCCGACGGACATGCGGCTCAACCCAGGCGATCGTGCCGCCATGCTGCTCACGTTCGGCACAGGCGCGGCAGCCGGCCGCGGAATTGGCCAGGCCAATCTCGCCGACTGGCAGTTCCACCCCGTCGTCTCGGATGAAGGCGTAATCGCCGCTTTGGGGCTGGCACGTGACGACGGAGTGCCGCCCCATCTGGACTTGCAGCTTCCGCTGCTCGGCAGCCTTCTCGACCAGCTCGCCCTTGCCCTCGAGAGGGCGGGGCTCGAGCGTCAGGCGCGGGAGTTCGCCACGCTTCGGGAGCGAGATCGGATCCGTTTGGCCCTGCTTGCGTCAATCGGTCAGGACGTCAAACCTCGGCTCGCAGCGATCATGGCTGCCGCTCGCGCCCTGAGGCGCGGCGGCTCCAGCGACAAGGCGCTCGTCTCTTCCGTTGCTGGCGAGGCCGCCAAGCTCAATCTCTATATCGACAACTTGCTCACCCTCAGCCCGGCTTCCGAGCAGAAACCGGTCATGGCCGGCGCAGTGACGATCGACCTGTTCCGCCGGCTGGTGTTGAAGGATGGAGCGGAGATCCACTTGACGCCCAAGGAGTACGTGGTGCTCGCAGAACTGGCGAAGCATCCGGACCGGGTGCTGAGTCACGCCTACCTGCTCCGCACCGCGTGGGGACCTGCACACGAAGCCCAAATCGACTATCTGCGGGTGGCGGTGCGCGCGCTGCGGCAAAAGCTGGAACGGGACCCCTCACGGCCCGAAATCATCATCAATGAGCCTGCGGTCGGCTACCGACTCAAGGCTCAGCAATTGATGGCTTCCTAGCCGAACGCCTGCCTATCCAAACCGCTCACACCGCGTTGGCAGCGGATTTGGGCCTGCGCCTTTTATCCCCCCATCGCCTCGTCGACCGAGGACGAGGTCACCGGGTGATAGGTCGGCCGCGCCTTAGCGTAGATGCGCTGCGCCAGCGGGCGGCCCCAGTCGCCTTCCGCCAACAGCGCCTTGAACAAAGGGAGGACGAACTTGCGGCGGCCCTGGGTGGTGAGGAAATGCTCCACCGCCGGGACAGCCGGGTCGTAATGGTTGGGGATTGCGAGCTTCAGCCAGGCGAACAGGACTTCGCTATTGCCGCTTTGCGAGAGGCGGAAGGCGCGATCGAGGGTGTCGAGCCGCTCCCTGGAGAGCTGGCGCGGCAGGCGGTTGAGGAAGCGCAGCCGCTCCGAGGTCGACCATTTGGCGAAAGGCACCGTCTCCGGCGCTGCCCCGCCCGCATAGGAAGCGGAGGCGCGGTCGACGGCGGCGAAGGCTTCGGCCGGCGGCGGCGCGACGTTAGTGGGGATGCCGGGCTGGTAGACCCATTCGTCGAGGCGAAGCGACTGCTCCAGCGCCTTGTCGCCCTTGACCAGATTGGCGCGAATGTCGGCGAGGAAGACCGACGCGGTCATCGGCTGGAAGGCGTGGCGGTCGAAATAGGAGCGCAGGTAAGCGTCGAACCGCTCGCGGCCGACGGTCCGCTCGACGGTGCGCAGGAAGGCGGCGCCTTTCTCATAAGCGATGTCGGCCATCGCCGAGTCCGGGTCTCCCCCCTTCAAATCGAGGTGGAGCTTGGTGCCCGGAGCGCCGGGGCCGCCGGCTTCCTTGATGGCCGCCTGGAGGTCGTCCCAGCCCAATGCGATCTCGCGGTTGGTCGCTTCCGTCCCATAGAGCTTCTCCATGATCCGGCTCTGGAAGTAGGTGGTGAAGCCTTCGTTCAGCCAGAAATCGGCCCAGGTCGCGTTGGTGACGAGATTGCCCGACCAGCTATGGGCGAGCTCGTGCGCGATCAGCGAGACGAGGCTTCGGTCGCCGGCGATCGCGGTCGGCGTGGCGAAGGTCAGCGTCGGATTCTCCATCCCGCCGAACGGGAAGGCGGGGGGAAGGACGAGGATGTCGTAGCGGCCCCAGCGATAGGGGCCGTAGAGCGCCTCGGCGGCGTCGACCATCTTCTCGGTGTCGGCGAACTCCCAGGCGGCGGCCTTGAGCGTCGCCGGCTCGGCATAGATGCCGGTGCGCTTGCCGAGCGGCTGGAAGCCGATGTCGCCGACCGCGATCGCGATCAGATAAGGCGCGACCGGCTTGTCCATTCGGAAGCGGAAGGCGCGGCCGCCGCCTTCGGTCGGGGAGACGGCCTCGCCATCGGGCGTCAGCTTGTCGCCGCTCATCACCGCCTTCAGCCCCTCGGGGACGACGATCCGCGCCTCCCAGGTCTGGCGGATTCCCGGGCTGTCCTGGGTCGGGATCCAGCTTCGGTTGAGGATCGATTCGCCCTGGCTGAACAGGAAGGGCTTCTTCTTGCCGGCGGTCTGCTCGGGGGTAAGCCATTGCAGCGCGCCCGCGTCCGGGCCGCTCCGGTAGCGGATGTGGATCTGGCGGCTGTTCCCCAGCGCGATGATCAGCGGCGCGCCGAGGATGGGATCGGAGGCGCCCAGGCGGAAGGCGAGCGTGCGGCCTTCGGCGTCGGTCACTTCCTCTATCTCGAGGCCCTTGGTGTCGAGCACGATCTCCTTCGCCCCCGGCGCCGCCTGGACGTCCAGAGTCGCCGTTCCGCCGATCCGCTTCGCCTCGAAGTCGGTCCGAAGGTCGAGCGCGACATGGGTGACCCGCGCTTCGGCAGGGCGGGCGTAGCTGTGGATGTCCTTCGCGTCGGGCGCGTTGAGGATCGGGGCCACCTTGGGCGCCGCGGACGCCTGGCGCTGCTCCTCCGCTTTCTGCTCCTTCACGCTGGGCGAGCAGGCGCAGGCGAGGAGGGCGAGAGCGGCGGCGAGGAAGCTGCGCAAGGGGGACTACTCCGGGTGGATGAGGGGGTTGGGGGGGTCGGCACCGCCCTTAGTCGCTCCCGAGCCCGGGGACCAGCCGGCTCACCGCTGCTTCCGCCGCCACCCCGATGGCGAGGCCGGCGCCGATGTCGGTGGGGTAATGGGCGCAGCGCGGCACCTGCACCGCCGCAAGCACCGCCGCCGCCGCATAGGCCGGACCCTGGTGCTCGGGATAGTCGCGGGCATAGGCGCGAGCCACCGCCGCCGCCCCGGCGCTGTGGCCGGAGGGGAAGCTGGTCAGCTCCTTGGCGTGGCTGTTCCCCGGCTCGGGCGTCGCGTCCTCCCCCTTCTCGGCGAGCGCGCGGGGGCGGACGCGGTCGACGCGGTGCTTGACGAAATCCTTGGTCCAGGTGGCGAACGTGTGGGCGGCGAGCATCCGCCACCCCGTCCGCGCCAGCCGCCGGTCGCCGCCGAACAGGCCGACCGCGATCACCGCGCCGCACAGGATCCGGAGCTGCGGCTGGTCGCCGAGCGCCGCGATCGGGCTCAGCGCCTTGATCAGCGGAGTCTCACATAAGGCGCGAGCGCCTTCGCCGACGCCTCGTCCGCCTTGAGCGCGGGGCCCTTCTTCTTCTTTGGCGAAGACCGAGTTTTCATAGTCTGCGAGGAGGTGGCGCGGTCCGTCATAGAGGACGAACGCCCCGGCTTCGATCAACGTTGCATCCTCGAAACCACCCGAGCGAAATCCGATCGTCCTGAGGCCCGCTTTCGCCGCCGCCTTCACGTCCCAGGGGGAGTCGCCGATCACCACCGCATCCTCGCGCCCGAGCGGCCCGATCTTGCGAAGGGCCGCCTCGAAAATGTCCGGGCAGGGCTTGGACGCGCCGACCTCGTCCTTCGACGTCGTCGCCGACACCAGATCCTCGCAGCCGATCAGCGCCAGATGATAAGCCACCTCCGCCTCCCCCGCCGAGGACGCGAGAACGATCGTCACCCCGCTTTCGCGCATCCTCAGGAACAGCTCCCGCACCCCGGGAAACGGCACCGCCCGCGCCAGATAGTCGCGCTTGAACAGGTCCGACCGATAGTCCTCGATCGCCTTCGCCCGCCCCTCGTCCAGCTCCGGCAGAAGCGTCGGAATGAGGTTGTCGCCCCCCTTCCCCACCTGGCCGCGGATCACGTCCTGCGCCAGGTCATGCCCGAAGTGCAGGAACGCCTGCCGCCAGGCCGAGGCGTGAAGATCGTTGGTATCGACCAGAGTCCCGTCCACGTCGAACAGCGCCGCACGCGCCATCTTGAAGCTCCATCGCAAGGGGTGGATCGGACCCACGCGCTGCTCCCAAACGAATGGCGCCCCGGCAGGGGGAACCGGGGCGCCTCGGGGACCAGGGACGTCAGTCTTTCCGTCAGACGGGGGGAGAACGCCGCGCCACTGCCCCGGTTTCCGCCCCTGCGGCCAACCGTTTCCCGCCAGCGGCGGGCGGCCACGCCCCCTCCCCGCCGGAAACCGCTTGCAATGTAGGATTTCGTCTGTTCCTCTTTCGTTCATGATCCAGCGCCCGATTCCCGTCATCTGCGATTGCTGCCGAGCCCGCGGCGTCTCCGGCGAAGACCCGTTCGAGGCCTTCGGCGCCCTGCTCGATTTCGAGCCCGTCCCGCGCAAGGCCAACCGCGCCGACGGCTGGACCCCGGACGTCCAGCGCGCCTTCATCGCCGCCCTGTCCCTCACCGGCTCCGACCGCGCCGCCGCCCGAGCGGTCGGCAAGGCCCAGTTCGGGGTGACCCAGCTGCTCGCCTGCCCGGGCAGCGAGGGCTTCGCCGCCGCCCGTGCCGAGGCGATGGAGATCGCCGCCGACGAGCGCAGCCGCCGCCTCGCCGAGGGCCTGCGCGCCGTCGCCGAGGAGCAGGCCGGCTGGCGTCCGCCCGATCCGCCATACGCGAGGGCCACCACCCGCGCCCGCCCGGCCGCGCCCGCCCCCGCCGAGCCGTCGGCCTCGCTCGACTTCGAGGCCGACGAGGACGCGCATTGGGACGCTTTCTGCAGCGTCGCTACCAAATACCATATCAAGCTCGAGGCCGAGCGCCGCTGCCGTCTCGAAGGACGCATCGCCGAAGCCGATTTCTACCTGCGCCAGCTGACCTTCGTCGAAATCCTCGTGGATCTGACGACTGATCGGCGCGCCTTCGCCTGGCTGCGCGATTTCCGCCACGGCACCCGCCACATCGTCCAGATCGCCCAGACCTCGATGTCGATGCTGCTCGACAAGCTGCGCCGCCTGCATTGGGAGCAGTCCGGCGCCCCGCCCCGCCCCGCTGCCACGCCGCCCCACCTCCTTGTCGACCATGGCGATTTCGCGACCGGCGCGATGCAGAGCCTCCGCGGCACCACGGCGGCCGAGATGCGTGCGGAGCGCGCCGCCTGGGAAGAGCAATATCGCCGCGACGCCGAAGCCCAGATCGCCTGGGAGGCGAGCGCCGCCGCCGAGTTCGAAGCGCGCCGCGCCGCCGGCCTCGTCCCCCCGCCGCTGCCGCCGGAACCGGACGCCTGGGACGAGGTCATGGCGAGGCTGGGCGCTGCCGCCGAACCCGCAACGGATCCAAATCCCGAACCCCCAATCCCCAACCCGGGCGACGGAGAGGAGCAATGAACTTCCACCTTCCCCTCACTGAAGACCCGGAGCGCGACGAAGCCGCCGAGCACAGCGACGCCGGCGTGCAACGCCGCCGGAGCAGCGCGAAGAGCCGGCGCAGTCCGGCCGGCGAGGCGTGCGGTCTCGAACCGCACGAACTCGTCCGACGACGTCACGGAATTCAGTTCCGTGACGCCCTGCCCCTCCTACCCCTCTCCCATCTGGGGAGAGGGAGGGACCCACGGCAAAGCCGTGGGAGGGTGAGGGCCCGAACCAAGCCTACCCAGCCAACCCCCGCAAATCCCGAAGCAAAGCGGCGAAGCACTCCTCCCCGCCCTCCAGCGTCCCCACCTCGTGCGAGATCGCCAGCTCCAGCTTCACCGCCACCGCCCCCGCGTCCGCCACCGGCACCAGCAGCAGCGCCCGCAGCGTATCGTAGAGCCGATCCACCGCCGCATCATGCTCCCCCTCCAGCGCCTCTTCCGCCTCAAACGATCCCCCCGCCGACCGCCCCTCCACCACCCGCACCGCCTCCTCGGCAGCACGATAAGCGGCAAGAGCAGAGCGCCAACACTCCTCCCCGGCACGGGGAGGGGGACCATGCGAAGCATGGTGGAGGGGGCCCAGCGCTCCCGCCGAAGCAGGATCGAGAGGAACAGCCCCAAACAGCGGACCGACCACCGCCGCCCCTAGCACGGCCCGCCGCGACGGATTATGAGTAAGCGCAGCCATCCTTCGCCGTCTCCTGCAGAGGCGTGAGGGGGGTAGGCCGGGCAATGTAGTCCGCTCCGGTCCGATGATTATCCGGTACCAATATTTCAGGGGCAGATCAATAGCCGGTTCCGAAAAAAGAGGCCGCGGCCGCCCAAAGACCGGCATCGGCCCGAACATCGGCCTGCGCCTGTACCCGGAGCTGGAGGCGGCACTGGACGCGTGGATCGCGGAGCAACCGGAGCCGAGGCCGAGCAGGCCGGAGGCGATCCGAATGCTGCTGCGACAGTCCCTTTTGAGCGAACGACACTAAGAAGGATCTTCCAGAGGAGATCACATTGCAACGTCAGGGTTTCGGTACAGGAGGATTCGAAAGCTTAATGAACGAAACTTCTACTGCCTTGAATCCCAGGGCCTCGACTTCGCGTTTCACGTCATCGAGGGTAACTCGTGAGAAGAAGGGTATTGTATAGTCCTTGGTGCTAGCAATTGGAGCATCGCCGAACTTGAACTCCACCGTCCAACCGGCCGGAAAATCGGCAAATAGCTTGACAGCGGACTCATGGCCGACGGCGGCTACGACGTGCTGCAAGAACCCGTCTCGTACTGCATCATAGAGCCTCGTCAGCTTAGCCGAATTCATACCCTGCATGAGGAAATGACTAATTACACTTGACCTGCGCCCGCTCTTCTTAACGTGGATTAACCGCTTTTCCTTCACATCCAGCAGGTCACACACTTCGATACCAGGCCCTGGCATATTCGGAACGGCTACAAACATCTGGTCCATTAGCACGAAACGTTCTTTGTCGTTATCGACTACTCGCTTGTTATAGAGCTCTTCAACCTCATATACGATCGTCTGGTTCTTTTTACCGCCGGTGACAAGCGGCCAAGGCAGGAAAGCCTTGTCCAAACCTTTCGAAGCTGCAGCGAAGGCCTGATTTGCAGATTCGACTAGTGCCTTGTCTATTCTATACCACCGACCTTCGTTAATCGCGTATCGAGCTTTTTCATATTCGAGGGAGCCAACGAGGCCTCGGTACACAGACCACTCGCCTAATTTGTACTTTCCATCGACATTGTAGTTGGCAACTCGGCATTTAGATAGATCGTCAATCGTTCCGAAATGGCCAAATGCCTCTTTGTAGATTGTCAGAGTGACATCTGGCAGTTGCACTCGCTTGCCACTGCCGGGCATCGTCATGAACCCGACAGGCTCAGTCGTAATCTCAGGAGCCCCGAGTTCGAAAGAGGGCTTTTCTGAATTTATGTCCTCTAGTAGTTCTTCGTCCAGCTTGCCGGCCGAAACAGCGTCGACTGGCCGGATCTTATCCAAAATAATGAACGCCGTGTCGCGATAAGAGTCATCGTCATATAGCTCTACTAGTGTTGAGGCGAGCGTGTGTAGCTCATCAATGTCAAACTTGGATGTTACGGTAACGGAGCTTGCCCCGCTAATCGCGCCACTTCCATCTTTCTCCCTGCCGCTTAGCCTCCTTACCAAGCTCAACGCTCTGTCAACATTGAACTCTTGCAGACGTGTAATACCAGCTGCCTGAGTTGCATCTCTAATCACACTACCTAGATTGGCTTTTTCAACCAGCTTAACGTTACTATCTGAAAGTGAATTAGCCGCGACTAGGAGACCGAAGTCGCTCTCTCGCTTGTCTCCATCAAGAAGGGTGTGCCCGAAACCGAATGTACATGCCAGAACCCGGCCTTTAGCTTTCAGGAGGATGGCGCCCGCGGCGCCAGCCGTCTTGATTTTCCCATCTACTTCGAAGAACTCATCAAGTTTGGTCGACCAGCCGGGCGGGGTTGGAGGCAGTGAGATGTACCTGAGCTGGCACTCATACGGCAGGGCTACACGCAACGGCATCGGCTGAGATTTCTCACGTGCCGTGTCAGTCAGGAAGTCTTCTAATTTTTCGGTCGGTGCCGTGGCGAGGTGAAATGAATACTTAAACCGCCTCTCTACTTCCTCAACCATTCGGCAGCCCCCCAACATCGCCCAATCGATAAGGTGTCAGATTTCGAATCGGAAACCAAGGCTTTGCTCCCCGATCGCCAAGTCTCCTCCGAGCCGCGCTAATTGCCGATGATCCGCGTTCTCTCGCAAAGAAATCCGGGCAGTGGACGCCGCCAGCCTTTCCGCAAGTTTAGGAGAAGGTGCTGTTTGGAGGTGATCCTAATTCATCATCTCCAAGCGCCCCCCCATTAACACCCGCTCAACCCCTCCCCCTCTAGCCTCGGAGCCAAGGGAGAGGACTAAATGATTCGCCGCAACACACTGCTCAAGAACGAAAAAGGCGCGACCGCGATTGAATATGGGCTGATCGCCGCGCTCATCTCCATGGCCTGCGTAATCGCGTTTCAGATGCTTGGATTGAGCCTGGTCGGGGTGTTCCAGTCGCTCACCACCGCGATGCGCGGCCACTGATCCCTCCTCGCTTGTCCCGTCTCCCGCCGCGGACTATCTTCAGCGTGGAAGAAGGAGACGCAGCATGTCCGCGCCTGCCCGCAAGATGGTGAACGTCGATCTCGGGCCGCTTGCCGAAAAGGCCGAGGCGCGGGTGCGGGCCGGCGACTATCCTTCCGTAGACGAAGTCGTGCGCGAGGGGCTGCGGGCGTTGGAGCGGGAGGAGGCGATGCTCGACAGCATGATGCCTCCGATCCCCGAGGGCGATCCCGAGTGGGACGCCTATGTCCGGCGCAAGGTGCAGGAATCGCTCGACGACCCGCGCCCGTCCATCCCCGCCGCTGAAGTCAGGCGGCATTTGCGCGAACTTCACGAAGCGCGGGTGAGGCGTGACGGCTGAGCTCCTTCAGCCAGGCGATCAGGCGGCTCCGGGATAAAGCTGCCTTGCGTGGACGACGCTGACGATCTCCACCGCCTCCGCCGTCACTCGATAGATCGTGATGTAGTTGGCATGGACAACGGCTTCGCGCGTGCCCGGCACACGG
>Ga0209153_1000503_pt1 | contig 17456 bp, 37 predicted proteins | sample GraSoiAngelo_120_FD_185877 | JGI IMG/M metagenome (GOLD analysis project Ga0209153, IMG submission 185877) | Grasslands soil microbial communities from the Angelo Coastal Reserve, California, USA - 14_0919_09_20cm (SPAdes) (version 2) | ecosystem: Environmental > Terrestrial > Soil > Grasslands ...
GCCGTGGTGCAGCCGCAGCCGCCGGGTCAGGTCGTGCACCGTGACGCCGGCGTCGCCGACCTCGCGGACGACCAGCATCGCGCGGGCGACGTTGGTCAGCCGCGGCCTGGTCGACGTCGACGTCGACGAGCCCGGCCGCACCCGGCCGTCGAGTGAGGTGACGGAGGCCAGCTGCACGCCGGCGTCGTCGGCCCACGTCTTCGCGGTCGCCGCCGAGACTCCGGCCGGCGCCGCGGCCGCGCGCAGGCTCATCCCCCGCTGCCGGAGCTCGAGCACGACGGCCCGCTTCTCGGCGACCGTGAGCAGCTGCGCGAGCTCGGGCAGCTCCTGGTCGACGAGGGCCTGCCAGGACGGCAGCTCGAGCGCAACCCACGCGCGCCCGTCGTACAGCTCGCCGAGCAGCTCGACCGCGGCGGCCAAGGCCTCGCGGACGTCGCGGAGCTTCCGGCGGACGGTGACCAGGTCCAGCGGCGCGGCCGCGCGGACGGCCCTCATGCCGCCACGTCCAGCAGGTCATCGCGGATGCCGACGAGGCGCCGGCTGCCGTCGGGCAGCTCGACGATGGCGTCGCGGTAGAAGGTGCCGTGCTCGATGGTCCAGTGCTGCGTGACCTGGACGACCCGGAGGTCAGGGACCGCGGTCAGCCGCGGCAACTCAGTCGCGTTCATAGTGGCAGGATCGGCTGACAGTGTGCGAGACTTGAGTCGGAAACCCTGACACTTGGCAGGGATCCCTGACAAGGGTGAGGTGAGGTCGTGGGCTGGATCGGGCCGGTGGTCGGGAACGTGCAGCACGAAGGGTGGGTCGTCCCCCTCTTCGCAGACGGCGCCGAGGGCAACGGCAGCTCGAGCGGTCGGGGCGTGCACGTCAGCACTCCTGGCGGCGAGGACGACGTGCGCCCCGACGCCGCGGTCGTCGGCTACCGGGCCGGCTGCGAGTGCGGCTGGCGCGGTCCCGTCTGGACCCGCGTGCAGTCCGCGGAGCAGGCCGACCCCAGGCGTCGGCTGCTGTACAACCCGGGCGAGTACTACGACCTCGAGGCCGACGACGAGCGCCTGGTCGTCGACCAGTGGCGCGAGCACATCGCGCCATTCAAGGCGGTGGAATCGGTGGCTGAGGCCGCCGAGCGCTACGACGGCGCCGGCCGTGAGCTCGACGACGCGGTGCGCGCCGCCAGGGCCGCAGGAGCGTCGTGGGCGGACATCGGGCGGGCCGTCGGAATCTCCCGCCAATCCGCACACGAGCGGTGGGCCAGCCGGATCTGAGGGCCATTTCCCCTACGGACCCGCCCACCGTTGTGAATCGACCCGAAACGCGTTTGCCGCCCTCATGGTGAGAACGGCTCGGAGGTGAAAGGGTGAGCGGCATGCGCTACGTGATCTACCTGCGGGTCTCCACCGACCAGCAGGCGGATTCCGGCGCCGGCCTGGAGATCCAGGAGCAGGCCTGCCGAGCGTGGCTGCGAGCGCAACGCCACCGCCTTGCGGGCGTGCACTCCGACGCCGGCCGCTCCGGCGCCTCCGACGTCGGCGACCGGCCCGGCCTGGCCGCGGCCGTGGCGCTGCTCGTCGACGACCGCGCCGACGGGCTGCTCGTCTACCGCCTCGACCGCCTGGCCCGGGACCTGGTCCTGCAGGAGCAGCTGCTCGCGGAGTTCCACCGGAAGGGCAAGGAGCTGCGCAGCTGCTCCCCCTCCGAGGACGCCAGCCTGATCCACGACCCGGACGACCCGACCCGTGCGCTGACCCGGCAGATCCTCGGGTCGGTCGCGCAGTACGAGCGCGCGATGATCCGGCTGCGCCTCAAGGCCGGCCGGGCGCGCAAGGCTCTCGACGGCGGCTACATCGGCGGCACGCCTCCCTACGGCTGGGCCGCGGTCCGCGGTGAGCTGGTGAAGGTCACCAGTGAGCAGGCTGTCATCCGCTCCATGCAGCGGATGCGCGCCAAGGGGCTGAGCTACCGGCAGATCGCCGCGCGCCTCCAGGAGGACGGCATCGCGTCCCGCGCCGGCCACAAGCTATGGCGACCCGCAACCATTATGGCCATTCTTGACCGGAATCAGCCGCGCAAGATTGTCGCCGGGAATGTCGTCACCCCCTCCCCCGAGCTTGCGGAGGTGAGCGCCTAGCGAATAGGCTCAAACAGCCTGGGATTCACCCATTCGGATTACGCGCGTAATGTGCATTATCGGCGTAGCGCGCACCGGGTGACCTGGGCAGACGTGGAGGGCTGAGGCCCCGCGTCCCCCGCCAGACATGGCGAAGGGCCGCGGTTCCAGCCGCGGCCCTTCGTTATTCCGTCACCAGGCCCACGAGCCCGGTGCGTGAATGGTATCTGTTCCAGCAGTCCATTCCAAGACAAACGCATTGGTGCGCGCGGGCCCCCGCCCTAAGGGGTCGCACGCCATGCAGTATCCACCGAACGACGACAGTTCGACCCGAGCTGAGGCCGCAGCCGCGCTGCTCGCCGCCCTCCGCGACGTCCGCAACGCCAACGAACGGCTGCAGCTCGCCGCCGCATGGGTGTTCGAGGCCTTTGGCGACACCGCCGACGCAGAGACCATCCGCATGCTGCCGATCGGCACCCCGGCCCGCCCGGGCCGTCCGCCGGTGCCAGACGTCTACCGGGACGACGCCGGCCGGCTGCGCCACGTCGGCGAGGACGACGGCGGCGCGGCGGCGGCGCGCTATCTGCGGGAACTACGAGAAGGCCCCACTTCCGTCACGGGTGACGAATTGGGCCGGGGCGAGCCCCGATGACCGGCCTGATCCTGCCGTCGCCGTCGGATCCGCCGGCGCACGACGTCGACGAGCAGCTCGAGCTGCTCCGCGTCGCCCGGGTCGAGCACTCGCACGCGATCGCCCGGGTGAAGCGGGTCAAGGCCTGGGCCGCGGACCCGATGCTCAACGCCGCGGACCGGATGCGGCTGCGGATCATGCTCGACACCCGCGAGCACGACGAGGCGTCGTGGTCGGAAGAGATCGCGCGGGTCGAGTCCCGGCTGCGCGCGATGGGTCTGCACCCATGAGGCACGTCTACGCCCTGGACGTCGCTTGCCCGACGTGCGGCGCTCCCCCGGGCCTGCGCTGTCACTCGCTGGTGGCCACCAAGCCGCTGGAGCCGCACGAGCCGCGGCGCCGCCGGGCCCGGGAAGAGGACGCCCGCCTCAACCCCGACCACGTGCACGGGCAAATACCGCTCTGGGGGAAGGTCCCGAGCTAGCCCGCCCGCGGCATGTCCGCCCCCCAGCGAGTGGGCGCCCTCATCGGGCCCCGCATCTCCCGCCGTATCTCGGCGGGCATCACCCCCGCCCCAGGGGCTACCAGCCGGCTGCCGGTCTGGTGGGGCCGCACCGACTGGCTCGAGGTCGAGGTGCGCGGCACGGTGCGCGGGGCCGTCGACGTCTGCCGGGATCACCACGTAGCCCCGGACACCGTCATCAAGGTCGCCGCGGCGCACGCTGAGTTCGCCGACGCGGTGACCGGCCGGAGCTGCCGGCCGACGAACGAGCGCCTGGTCGAGGTGGCGCAGTGCTCCCTGTCGACGGTGCAGCGCGCCAGGCGGGTGCTCATCGAGCTGGGCCTCATGGTGGAGGTCGTGGCCGGCCGCTCGAACATGACCCTGGCGCAGCGACTGGTGGCCCACGAGAACGGCTCGTCGCACCGCGCGATCGCCGCGGAGTTCGCGCTCTGCTCGCACCGCGGCCGACGCCCCCAGGTTGTGGAAAACCCGGCCGCCGACCTGCAGGTTGTGGACCGTGACACCCCACCCGTAGGGAAGGTAGTTAGGACGTCAGCTAGAGAGATCAGTGGTTCTCTTCGGAGCAGAAACGCAACGAGGAAGGCCGCTTCGCGGCCCGCTCATACCGAGAAGATCGACCGGCGGCCGTCTGGCGGTCTTGACCCCACCGCCAGACGGCTCGCCGAGACGCTCCGATTCCGCCTGGCGTGGCTCCGGGGCGTACCCGTAGGCCGGATGGCCCCGATGCTCGGTCCGTTCGCCCGGGCGGACTGGACGGCGCGCGACGTCGAGCTGGCGATCCGCGACCGGCTCGCCATCCTCGGCAAGCCAGTGCCGGCGAAGCTCGACCGGCCGTGGGCCTACCTGGCGTGGGTGCTCCGCGACGTCGACCCGGCCGACCGGCCCACGGTGCTCGAGGACGCCCACGCGGCCGCCGAGCGGGAGCACCACCGGCTGCGGACGCATGGCGCGCCCTGCGAGCACGGCGTGCCCGGCGGCGACGTTGTCTCGCCCCTGACCGGCCGCCGGGGTTGTCCGCTCTGCCGCGCTAGCGGGCAGGATGCATCCCGTGGATGAAGTGTCAGGCCTGCTCACGGACATCCTGAACTCAGGCCCGATCGATGGGTTGGACGAATCCCAGATCCCGGCCCTTGTCGAGGCACTGGCGCCCATCCTGCGCGACATCGTCGCCACCGAGCTCTCGATGGCGGCCGACGAAGTCGGGGTGGCGGTCGAGAACCCCGAGGCCTCCAAGTGGGGTCAGGGCGTCATGGACGTCGCCGCCTACCTCCGCGCCTGTGGCGACGCTGTCGCACGGGGCGAGGAGCGGCCCGAGTTCAGATCCTGAGCCCGGCGGATCCGCCGAGCGAAGCGGCGGCCGGCGCGGCGGATCGTCCAGAGGATCAGCCGGTCGGCGATCCGGTCGCGGATCCGGGCCATCAGTGCCGGCCGCTGGATCGTGTCGGGGCCGGCTCGTCCAGCTCGACGTAGCGGAAGCCGGGGCAGTCGCACCGCTCCCCCGTCACCGGGTCCCACCACATGCAGTTCCCGCCCCCGGGGGCGTGCACCCCGGAGTAGCGGTGCCCGCAGCCCGGCCGCCGGCAGATCAGCGGGTGCGTGTCGGTCACGTCGGCCGGCTGTCGAACAGCCAGTCGTCGAGGGCCTGGACCAGGTCCCGGACGTCGTCCCGGCTGAGCGCCGCGGCGATGGCGACCGGGGTCGCCTGCATGCTGACGAGCAGGTCGTCCCGCGCGACGCCCGGCAGCTCGGAGCCGGCCGCCATCACCAGCTCGCCCCCGCCGGGCAGGGCCCGCCGGAACACATGGCTGGCCGCGGTCACTCGTCCCCCACGTCCGGCTGAGAGCCGGCCAGGATCGCCGAGATCCGCCCCTTCTTCACCCCGAGGGCGTCGGCGATCGCCAGCTGACTCATCCCGTGGACGTCGACGGCCTCGACCACGATCTTGTCGCGCTGCTCGAGCGCGGCCCGGTACGCCTCCGCGTGGTCCCGGACGACCTCAGCCGCCCTCTGCAGCCGGATGCGGACTTCACCGGCTACCGGCTTCGGCTTTCTCGGCACGCGCGTGTCTCCTGTGGTGGGCGTGGCTGACGTGGCGTTTCACCAAACGCCCATAGCAGTGAACCTCTAGTTGACGGTTAGCGTCCACCCCCGTGGCCACGAAAGCAAAGGGACGCGTCCGAGTCCGCGGAACCTGTCGGGACGGGCACGTCACCGAGACGGTCTCGGCGCCCGGCAGGGTCCGCTGGGAGGGGTCGTGCGCGACCGACGGGTGTTCGCACCCGGTCCGGGCCGCGCGCATCCCGACCGAGACGCCCGCGGCCAAGGCGACCGACGCCGTCCAGGCGACCGCCCCCGACGACAGCAACGACCCCCACCGGGTCCGAGAGGTGACTTCCTATGGACAGCAGCAGCGCCGTGGATCTCGACGCCCTGAGCCCCGACAGCCCGATCCCCGGCCCGCGGAGCCAGAACAGCAGCCCGAGCCTGTTCTTCAGCGGCCAGAGCCAGCCGGAACCGGCGGACAGCCTGCACCTGGTGACGGAGGCGGCCGACGCCGGCGCATCGGATTCCGCGGAGTGGGACGAGTTCGCCGACCCGTCGAGCGACGACGGGCCCCGCACCTCGACGGCATCGCCGGCTGGTGACAGCCCGGCGCAGCTGCTTTCCAAGAAGCAGATGCGCCAGACCGCCGAGACCGCGGTGAAGATCGGCACCGGCATGGCGCACACCGTCGCCGCCAAGAGCGACGCGCAGCGCCAGGTCGGCCTGTACCTGGCCGACCAGGACGACGCGGAGGCGATCGGCCACCCGCTGGCCGACATCATGTACCGCCGCGGGGACATCGTCGGCGGCAAGCTCTCCCCCGACGCCAACGACTTCCTGCGCTCCCTGATGGGCGTCTTCGGCTACTTCACCAAGCAGGTCCAGAAGATCGGCGTCGTCCGCCAGCTCGAGGCCGGCGCCGCGGCCGGCGAGCCCCAGACCTTCGGTGACCCGTCGTGAGGGCCGGCGCCTGGTGCTGGCACTGCTACCGCTACACGTCGGGGTGCCTGCACCCATGACAGATGTAGCGGATCACCCCGACTTCCCGCTGTTCCTCGACCACACCCGGCCGATGATCATTTCGGCGTTCGGGAAGAAGGGGAAGGGCAAGTCCGCCTTCAATCGGGAGATCTACCGCTCCTACCCGGGCGACAAGCTGACGATCGACGTCAACGGGCACGCCGAGCCCGGCGAGGACGCCGAGCGGATCAGCGAGCCGATGAAGGCGTGGCCGCGGCCGGAGGGCCTGGGCACCGACCGGCAGAAGAAGCGCAACCTGCACTACGTCGCCGACCCGGGGGATGCGAACTACCGCGAGGATCTCGACCGCACGGTCGGCATGTGCCTGTTTCCCAAGGACCACCCGGTCCTGCTGTGGGCGGGGGAGGCCGGCGAGCTGATGCAGCGCGGCCACGCCGGCCCCAACCTGTCCCGGCTGCTGCAGCAGAACCGGCACTATCGCGTGACCGCCCTCTTCGACGCGCCGCGGCCGGTCTGGCTCGATCCTCAGGTGCTGCTGCAGTCCAACCTGGTCGCGGTCTTCGAGCTGCCCAACCCGGCCGACCGCAAGCGGATCGCCGAGACCGTCGGCCTGGACCCCACGGAGTTCTCGAGGATCTGCTTCGAGACCTGGGACCGCGGCGACTTCTGGTTCGTCCTGATCGACACCGACGCGCCCCGCGGCAAGCAGATCTGGCGGTGCGCTCCGCTGCCGATCTCCGACGTCGCCGCGCAGCCGGCCGCCTGATGCACGCGCACGAAGCCGACTGCCAGCGCGGGGCATGGCTGGTCCGCCAGCCCTTCGACCGTGGCCTGTTCTGGGTCGTCCTCTTCCAGGAGGGCCCGGCCTGTACGTGCCGACTGTTCAGCCCTGAACAGTCGACGGCACGGGACGCAAGTGGCGGGTGATTCGCCCACCGAGGTGAATTCGCAGGCCAGAGCGTGGCGGACCGCAGGCCCGCAGCCGCTCACCGGCTGTCATGCCCACATCACACCCGGTTGATCCCGTGGACGGCTAACCGCAACTGACGCCCGTAGCCGGGCGCCGCCACGGGACACCGGGTCCACACCCTCAGGAGTCCTGATGTCCCCGAAGACTGTCCTGTACGTCGCCGCGATCGCCCTCGCGGTCAACCTGGCCACCGCGCACGTCAGCGCGAACGGCGTCCCGAAGCCGCGGATCGGCAACTGACGCGATGGGCAAGCAGCCGGCTTTCTGGCTGGCCGTCGCCGGCGTCTCGGTGATCGCTCAGCCGCTGTTCAACCTCGTCGCCGATTCCAAGCTCGGCGCGCTCGTCCCCGGTCTTCGTGACCTCAACTCGTACACCACTCGGAGGAACGGCTGATGGCCGGCTCTGCTCTCGCAACTCCCCAGGTGCAGCCCGTCGCGATGCAGGGCATCGCGATCCCGGCGGCCATCGTCGACAAGCAGGCGTTCTTCGCCCGCACCCGCCGGCACACTCAGCAGGAGAAGAGCCTCAGCTTCACGCTGGGCACCTCGACCCGCGACATCATCCCGCTGCGGAAGTCCGACATCTTGTCGGAGGTCACGCTGCACATCACCGGCAGCCTGGTGATCACCCCCGGCACCGGCTCGGTCGCCTCGACGGCCGCCTGGCCGTACAACCTGATCCGCAACGTCAAGTTCTCCGCGAACGGCGCCAGCTCGCTCATCAGCGCCCGCGGCTGGACGTTGAAGGCCCGCGAGATCGCCAAGGACGAGGGCCTCACCGACCGCGGCGTCGCGCAGACCGTCGGCGGCGCCAGCAAGAACCAGGGCACCCTGTCGCTGGGCTGCGAGGCGTGGGGCGTCGGCCAGAACACCTCGGCCCTGGGCTCGCAGACCGTGCCGATCGACCTGGTGCTCACCATCCCGGTCGCTGAGGACCAGTTCGACCTCTCCGGCGCGATCTTCCTGCAGACCGCGAGCGCCGAGCTGGCCGTCGAGATCGAGTGGGCCAACACCTCCGACCTGTTCACCCTGGTCGGCAACGGCACGGCGGCCCTCACCGGCACCGTGTCGGTGCAGTCCACCAAGTTCGAGATCCCGACCGCGAACGGCGCGATCATCGTCCCGGACCTGTCGATGTTCCACTCGCTGGTGGAGACCAACACGGTCGCGCTGTCCAACGGCGAGAACGAGGCCGTCGTGGTGGGCCAGGGCGCCGGCAAGTACGTGCTGCGCGTCATCTACCAGCACATGAACGGCACCGTCCCGGCGCCGATCCCGATGACCGCGGCCAACTTCGGTCTGCAGGCGTGGCGCTACGGCACCTCGGAGACCCCCGACCAGTGGGTCGACGGCTCCAAGCTCCGCATTGCGATGGAGCGGGCCTACAGCGCCGACCTCGGCGGCCTGCAGGGCTTCGGCGTTCACGAGTTCGCCAAGGCCGGCTTCCGGGACCTGGTGGACATGGGCACGACGACCGACCTGCGGCTCGTGACCACAATCCTCAACTCGGTCACGCTGACCACCCCCAAGCTCTGGTACGCGGTCGAGAGCGTCTACCGCAGCGGTTCGGCGGGCTGATCCGTGGACTTCGCTCCCATCATGGGCCCGGCGAAGTACGGCATCGACCCGTCCGCGCCGGCGTCCAACGCGCCCACCTCCCTGGCCTCGACGGTGACCCCCGGCGAGGCTGAGGCGGCCGCCGGGAAGCTGCTCAGCGCCCACAACCCGCTGACAGCCTTCGGCGTCCTCGCGGCCATCACCTTCGGGCTGATGGCGTTCTCGACGTCCGTGCGGGTCGGCAAGACGTCGGCCAGCCTCAAGCTCGGGAACACCTGATGACGCCCAGCCCGCCCAACCGCGGGCAGTCCGAGGACCAGGTCGACGAGCAGCCGGCGGCAGCGCCGGCCAACGTCGACGTGTTCACGGTCGGGAAGTTCACCCGCCGCGACCCGGTCACCGGCGGCATCGACGCCGGCGTCGGTGTGGTGGCCGACGTCGGTGACGGCGTGCTCCGGGTGTGGCCGCTGGGCAACTACCACGTCCAGGTCGACCTGGCGGACTTCTCGCCGCTGACCGCCGACGACCTCTGATGACCGTTCCGCTGCAGGCCGCACGGAAGGCCCGGGGCGCTCGCAAGAGCGCCCCGGCCCGACGGCGGCCGCCGGCTCCCCTCCCCCCGGAGGGCACCGAGGCCCGGCGCCAGCGGGACGCCATCGACGCCATCAAGGCCGACCGCGAACCGGAGCCCGAGCCGGAGCAGCAACTCGAGCAGCAGCCGACGAGTCCGCCCCCCGCTTCCCCGAGGGGCGGGCCGTCACTGCCCGCCGTGCCGGCGCCGGTCTCGACCGGGTCGGGCTTCGCGCTCGGCGTGGTCGTGTGGGCGTTCGGCCTGGCCTACCTCAACGGCGGCATGGACGGCGTCCGCAAGTTCGCCCGCAACAAGTTCTTCAACAAGGGGTGAGGGCGTGAATCCGGGAGGGATCTTCCTGGTGCTGCTGGGCGTGTGGGTGGGCTGCCAGATCTTCGGTGGCGAAGCCCTCGAGCGGCTGAACATCACCGGCTGATGGCCGGCCATGCGGTTCGCGGTGCCCTCACCGCGTGGGGTGCGCTGATCGTGCTGCACACGATCGGCACCTCCGGCGGCTCCGGGAAGCTGACGTCGCTGTTCACCGACCTCGACGACGCGGTCAAGCGGGCACTGTCCCCCGACGTGCCGGCCATCCCGGACCGCCGCAAAAAGGGCTTCTACGACGACGACGGGAACTACCACCCGTACCTCCCCGGATATCTCGGCGGCGGCACGACGAGCGGGCCCGGCGCCGGCGACCAGGCCAACCCGGACTTCCAGATCACCGACCTGGGCCCCGACGGGCGCGCCTACGGGCCCACCACCGACGGCACCACCGCGATGTAGGGCCCGCGCCCCATCCCCCCGTTCCATCCGAGAAAGGACACCCACCGTGAAGCAGTACGGCAAGTACGCGTTCACCCTGATCGGCCTGTACATCGTGGTCGCCAACGGAACCAACTTCGGCACGGCGTTCAAGGCCGGCGCCCAGGGCGTCTCGGACGTGACCAAGACTCTGCAGGGCCGCGGCTGATGTCCGGCCGTCGCAACACGGCCGGCAGCAACGAGTCGTTCCAGACGATCCCGGTCTTCACCCCGGACCCGCACGGCGCCGCCATGTTCGCCGGCGTCATCAACGGCACCCTGGGGCACCTCAACGGCGCGCGCCCGGTGATGGACACCAACCGGGCGCCCTGGCACGGCTGGACCGCTCCCCCGCAGGCCATGCGCGGCGCCGGCAACATCGGCCGCGGCCGCCCGGTCCTGCCCGCCGGCTCCACGCTGGACCAGGAGCGCGGTGACCTGGTGGCGCCCGACGCCATCCAGAGCCTGTTCCAGGAGCGCATGACCGCCCGGCGGTTCTCGTGAACCCGGCGCAGCTGTCCGCGCTGTTCGCGCAGCACAAGACGGCGGTCCTCGGCGCGGCCGCGGCCGCCGTCGCCGGCCTGGCACTGCTGCACCGCAAGAAGGCCGGCGGTGACACCGCGGCCGCCGTGCAGTCGGCGACCATCCCGGCCGCGGCCGTCGTCCCCGGCGGCGGCAGCTACGACTCCTCGGCCTACGACGTCTACTCGGCGATCCAGTCCGAGCTGGGGCCGCTGCTCGACCAGGCCCGCAAGGCCAACAGCATCACCACGGCGCCCGCGCCGGCGACGTCGCCGCTGCTCGGCTACAAGCCCGGCCTGTACCGGCGCAGCGGCACGACGCAGATTTTCCAGCTCACCAATGACGGGAAGCTGGACTATCTGACGCTCGACGAGCACAAGAAGCTGATCCAGGCCGGCCAGAAGGTCACCGACGTCAGCAAGGACAACAACTTCTGGAAGCGCACCTACCTCGACCCGGCCGGCACCTTCAAGAACTGGACGACCGCGCTCAAGCCGCCCGGCCGCACCACCTGACCGATGGCCGCCCTCGAGCAGATCCTGACCTTCCTGCGCACCAACCTGGGACTGACGCCGGCGCAGGCCGCCGGCGTCGCCGGGAACCTGCAGGTCGAGTCAGGGTTCAACCCAGCCGCGTACAACGCCGGCGAGGGCGCTATCGGCATCGCACAGTGGGAGGGCGGCCGGCGCACCGCGCTGCAGAACTACGCCCGGTCGATCGGCAGCACCGAAACCGACCTCGGGACGCAGCTGGCGTTCCTCGCCCAGGAGCTGCGCGGCAGCGAGAGCCGGGCCTTCCAGCAGCTGCAGTCCACCAGCGACCCGGCGGCCGCGGCCGCCGCGTTCGACCAGTATTACGAGCGGTCGGCCGGCACCTCCCGGGACACCCGGGTCACCTACGCGCAGAACATCTTCAACGGCGCGGGCAGCAGCTGGAACGCCGCTCTGGACACGATCGGCAGTCTCCCGCTGTTCAACTTCGGCCGCGGCGGCTCGTCGAGCAGCTCGTCGAGCAGCTCCGGGCGGACACAGTCGATCGCCGCGGACATCGGCGGCCTGTGGGCCGGGGACGCCTTCACCATCGGTCTCAAGATCATGGGCGCCGGCATGGCCGCCGCGCTCGTGGTCGTCGGGGCCCTTCACACCGTCAAGTAGGAGAGCAGAGCAGTGGGCCTCGTAGACAAGAAGCTGGCCGAGATCGGCACCGCGGTCGAGTTCCAGGCGGAGCGCACCCGCCTGGCGTTCGCCGCCGGCATGGCCCAGACGCAGCGCTCCCTCCGCATCACCGGGGCACTGTCCCGGCCGGTCGTGCGTAACGCCGTGAACTACGGCAGCGGCGGCCGGCTGGTCGGCTGGTCGGTGCGCGCCGAGGGCGGGCCGGTGACCTGCTACCTGCGGGACGGCCACGACGCCTCCGGCGACATCATCGCGATCATCGACCTGGTCGACACCGAGAGCGAGACACTGTCTCTCGGCCGCGGCATCTCCTTCGTCGAGTCGCTCTACGTCCACCAGGCTGCCGGGGCCGGCGCGCTCGTCGGCGCCGTGTGGCTCGGCGCGGTCGACTGATGCAGCCCGACGACCTGCTCCGCGGGCTGCCCGGCTACCCGGTGACGGCCTGGCTGCTGGTGTGCCTGGTCCTGGTGGCCGGCGCCGTCCGCACCTGGCAGAGCCGCCCGCAGAAGCAGCGCGACACCAACGCCCGGTTCGGCAGCCGCCTGGAGACCGTCGAACGGGAGCTCGAGCTCGAGCAGATGCGCCGCATCCAGGTCGAGCACGAGCTGATCCGCTGCGGTTTCATCCTGCCGGTCTGGCCGACCGACCCCGCGCAGCCGGCCGCCCGCAACTTCGTCGACGAGCGGGACGTCGACGAGTCCAACCCGGAGACCGCCGTGCGCGCCGGCCTCCCGTCCCTCCCCGAGCGGTCGTTTGCCGCCCGACACCGCAGGAGCGCCCCGTGACCATGGTTGACATCGACGAGCCGTACGACCAGGACTTCCCGGCGGCGGCCCGGCCCGCCCCGCAGGTCGACGAGCTGGACTGGATCGAGGAGGCTCCCCCGCGTCCGGTCGTGCCGCCGGCGGCCAGCTGGCCCACGCCGGCGCCGCGGCTTCCCGACCCGGCCGAGACCGTCGCCAGCTACATCGAGCGCACGGCGGCCAACGAGGCCCCCGAGGACGCCCCACCGGTGCAGGTGCAGGTCGTCGGGGTGGGCTTCCTGTCCCGCTGGCTGGCGTCCAACCCGGTCCGGGTCTGGCTCTACGGCGTGGTGCTGGCCGCCGTCGCGATCCTGGTCAGCAAGGGCCTGCTGAGCCAGTCCGACGCCTACCTGTGGAGCGCCCTGGGCGCCGCCGTGTTCGGCGTCCCCTTCACCGAGGCCGTCCGCGGCTCGGTCTACAGCCCGCGCGGCGCGGCCGCGGTCGCCACCCAGGCCGTGCTCGAGGATCGGAGCTCCCGATGAGCAAGCCCTTCGTCTCCGACCAGCGCACCGCGCAGCTGGCCGGCGTCACGTTCTTCTGCCTGGGCGCCTGGCTGCTCTACGACGCCTACGAGGCCCGCGGCCGCACCCGACCCTTCTGGACGAGAGTGCTGCCGGGCTGATGACCATTGCGCTCCCCACCGCGCTCGCGACCCCCTCGAGCCAGTGGCAGCTGTTCGACTTCCTGGACCGGGACTGGCAGAGCGCGGCCGCGGCCGCCGGCACGGCCACCATCACCATCGACCCGCTCCCCGAAGACACCATGTGGCTGGTCGACCACATGGTCTGCGTGAGCGACTCAGCCGCCAAGACGACCATGCGGCTGTACCTCGACTCGATCACCCCGCGTCGGATCCGCGACGGCTCGGCATCGGGCAACTTCGACGTCGGCGACTGGCCCGGCGGGCTGCTCGTGCCCGCGCGGTCCTCACTCATCGCCCAATGGACCGGCGCGACCAACGGCGCGGTCGGGGTGCTCGCCCTGCAGGCCCGCGTCTACCGGCGGGCCTGATGGGCTTCCGCGACCCCGTCACCACGTCCGAAGGCGTCGACACCGGGTCCAGCCCCACCGGGCCCGGCGTCCGCCTGTACCAGGACGACAGCGGCGCCTGGCCGAAGGGCGTCCTCGAGTACCGCAACGGCATCGGCGGCGACGTCGCGGCCCAGCTCGTGCTCGACAGCTTCGTCGACCTCTCCCAGGGGTTCGCCCGCAGCTTCGGGAACGCCTTCACGATGCGCGGCGCCGACACCAACGGCGTCGACGCGGCCGAGCTGGTTCTGTCGGTCGTCGAGGCCGCAGCCGGCGGCTACGAAGCCGTCGCCGAGCTGCTCAACGCGCGCCGGTTCACCCTTCCCCGGATCCGGCTGACCTCGACGACCGACGCAGGCCCGTCCTCGACCGACCACGCGTTCCAGATCGGGCCCGACAACGGCAACAACGTCGTGATCGACAACAACGAGATCATGATGCGCAACAACGGCGTCCCGGGTGGACTCGTCCTGACGTCGCCGCGCACCTCGACCGAGTCCGAGGACCCCGCGGCCGCACCCTCGAACGCGCTCGTCCCCAAGAGCTACATCAGCGGGCTGACCGCCGGCGGCCTGGCGTCGGTGGCCGCCGTCGCCAACACCGTGGTCACGCTCGCGGTCAGCTTCGGGCAGACCTTCGATTCGCCGCCCAACGTCACCGCAACCCCGGCGTCGACGACCCCGCAGCAGGTGCAGGTGGGCGTCGGCTCGATCACGACGACCGGCTTCACCCTCTACGTGTTCCGCACGACGACGGCCACGACCGGCGTGCAGTGGACCGCCACCCTGACCGACTAGGAGCCCGATGGAGCCCCGCCTGGCGCCCGCGCTGGCCACCCTGCGCGACCAGATCGACGCCGCGTTCCCCACCCGCTCGAAGGCCTCCGACGGCTGGAAAGCCTCCGACGAGCACCTCGACCGCACCGGGGCCGGCGCGGCCGCCAGCCAGCACAACCCGAACAGCCGCAACGTCGTCTGCGCCATCGACGTCACCGAGGACCTGGCCGTCGGGCTGAACTGCAACCAGCTCATGGACGAGCTCGACGACAGCAACGACCCGCGGATCTTCTACCTGATCCACGACAGGCAGATCGACAACTCCGACGACAGTCGCACCCCGTACACCGGGGACAACCCGCACAACAAGCACCTACACATCTCCACCCACTACAACGAGGCCCGGCTCTACGAGGACAGCCGGCCGTGGGTGGTTCCGATGCTCACCCCCCAGGAGGACGACATGCCCACCCCCGAAGAGTTCGCCGACGCCGTGCTCGACCGCAAGCTCGACGCCGTCGAGTACGCCCACGGCAAGACGATCGGCCCCGCCCGGACGCACACCTACATCCGGCACGCCGCCGCGCACGCGACCAAGTCCTCGGCCGGCACGGCCGCGATCCTGGCCCTGCTCAAGAGCTGGTCCGGGGAGCAGCTCGACGTCCGCGGCCTGGCCCGCGAGCTCGTGCCGCTGCTGGCGCCGGCCCTGCTGGCCAAGGGCCTCACCCGCGACGACGTCGAGGACGTGTTCCGCGACGTGCTCGGCGGGCTCGACGAGGACTGATGACCAGGGAAGTCCTCACCCCCGCCATGAGGGGGGCTCTGGCTCCGCTGAGCTTGACGGACATCGGCCGCGCACTGTTCGCCAAGAGCACCGGCGGTGCGGAGCACGCCGCCACGATCTACCAGGCCGCCACCAGCGGCGTAGACGTGGCCGCAGCGCTCAACGTCACCAGCGACAACCCGCAGTCCTCCGCCATGTACCTGTCGGGGGCCGAGACCAACCGGGGCACCCTCAAGATCAGTCACCGCGGGTACGCCGACGCCTCCGACGCCGGCGCCGCAGGCCTGTCCATCGACCTGCAGACCGCTGGGTCAGCGGCGCGCGGCGTGTACCTGTGGTCCACCGACGGCGGGCAGACCGGCGACGCCATCACCGTGCGGGTATCGGCCGCGGTCTCCGCGCTCACCCGCGAGGACTTCGTGGTCAAGGCGTCCGGCCGGTGCGGTATCGGCACCGGCCTGGGATCTGCCCCAGCGGGGCAACTGGAGGTCGCCGCCGCTGACGACACGACCCCGGGCATCGTCACCCGCGGCCGGACCACGGGCACCAACCAGCAGGAATGGCGGCGGCCCTCCGATGGCGCCGCGCGCACCCGCATCTCCAGCTCGGCGCAGTTCGTCACGCAGGAAGTGGCCTTCTTGGCCGGTCCAGCCGTGCAGGTCGGCTCCACCAGCACGCAGGTCGGCGGCGGCTCCGGGGTCGTCGGCATCGCCAACGCCGGCACCGTGCCCGCCAGCAACCCGACCGGCGGCGGAGTCCTCTACGCCGAGGGCGGGGCGCTCAAATGGCGCGGCTCGTCCGGCACCGTCACCGTGCTCGCCCCCGCCTGACGGCCGTGCCCGACTGGCTGGCCCTCATCTGGGCCGGGGCGATCCTCGGTCTCCTCGCCTACTTCGACGAGGACTGACAGAACCGGGCATTTTCGTCCCGTGACCTAAAGATTCCAGTACACCGCAGGTCAGGCGCCTGTGGTGTCCTCGAGGAACCACCCGGCACGCCACGACTCCAGCTGGTTGACCAGGTCCTGAGCCGCGCTCTCGTCGAGATCGAACTGGAGAGCGTCGAACCCGACCGGCTCCGTGATCGTCACCTTGAGGCCCCGCCCGCTGGTCTCCACCGCCAGCTCGAACTCGTCCGCGTCCATCCCTCGCCAGACGTCAGCCACGGTCGGCTGCTACGGGTCCGAGCACCCGCAGATCCTCGGTGATGTCGTCCTCGGTCTCCCCGCCGAGCAGCAACACGGTGAGGTCAGGCAGGTCGGGGCGGAGCTCCCGCAGCCTGACCGGGATCGGCTGATTGGCGAGTAGCCGGGTGCAGTTCTCCCGGGGGAGTCCGAGGACCACGGTTGTCCCGGTGGCACCTGAGGCGACGGCCTTGATCATGGGGTGCCGGCCGGGATCTCGCGGACGAGCAGCTTCGTCCCGGGCATGACGGACGGGGCGGTCAGCGCCACGGCGAGGTTGGCGAACATCTGGCCCTTCTGCAGCTCGCGGAAGACCAGCGTCTTCTCCGGGCCATCGGGCACGAGCGGCCAGAGCTGCTCCGCGAAGGCGAGGAACGCCGAGCGGATCGCGTCATGCCGGGGTGCGGTGTCCTCGGTGGCGGGGTGGTAGGCGAACTGGTCCAGGACGTCCTCGAGCGAGCGCATGGCGCGCACGCTAGCGGCGACCTCGGACAGCGCGCCGAGGTCGATCGGTCCTGACCGATTCCCGGGGGTCGAATCCCTCCGGCCAGCCCCAGAGGCGCCAGTCCCTCGAGGGGAGCACGTCGTCGAGCTCGACGAGCAGTCGATCGAGCGCGCGGGCCAGCAGCGGCATGCAGTACTCGACGTCGAGCCGGGCAGCCTTGTGCCAGGTACCGAAGTCCGGGCCGGGGTCCTGCCAGGCCCGCGCGACGGCTTCGGCCGCGGGCAGCTGGTCCCACATCGCCATGCGTTCCTCGTGGCCGGCCATCAGCCCTCGACGACGTAGCGGCCGGTCTGGCCGCGCTTAGCCGGCGCCCGGTAGGTCAGCCGGCCATCGGCGGCGAGCCGCGACAGCAGCGCGCTCGTGGCGCCGTGGTGCAGCCGCAGCCGCCGGGTCAGGTCGTGCACCGTGACGCCGGCGTCGCCGACCTCGCGGACGACCAGCATCGCGCGGGCGACGTTGGTCAGCCGCGGCCTGGTCGACGTCGACGTCGAC
>Ga0209153_1000504_pt1 | contig 17444 bp, 12 predicted proteins | sample GraSoiAngelo_120_FD_185877 | JGI IMG/M metagenome (GOLD analysis project Ga0209153, IMG submission 185877) | Grasslands soil microbial communities from the Angelo Coastal Reserve, California, USA - 14_0919_09_20cm (SPAdes) (version 2) | ecosystem: Environmental > Terrestrial > Soil > Grasslands ...
CCAGCCGACGTATTCCGCGTCGCCGACGATCAAGGGGCTGACCGCCTTCACGATCGGCGGCACCGCCGAAGCCGTTAATGCGGAGCTGATCGAGAACGAACTGCTGGGGGTCTCCGAAGGCGTGCCGGGGCAGCGGTTCGGCCTTAAGCACCGGCCGGTAGTCCCCGGCAGTGCCGGCGCGATCCTCGAGGTGAGCAGCCCCGATGGGTGGCAGGAATGGACCCAGGTCCAGGACTTCTTCGACAGCAAGCCCGAAGACCGGCACTTCGTGCTTGACGCCGTCCAGGGCGAGGTGCAGCTTGGTCCGGGGGTGCGCGAGCCGGATGGGGCACTGCGCGACTACGGGGCGCTGCCCCCGAAAGGCGCTCGCCTGCGCTTGCGCTCCTACCTGGTGGGTGGCGGAAGCCGAGGGAATGTTGCGCGCAATGCCATCACCGTGCTCAAGTCCTCCATCCCCTACGTCTCGAAGGTCCAGAATCGGCGCGCTGCCGAAGGTGGCGTCGATGGCGAGACGATCGACAACGCGAAGGTTCGTGGACCGATCGTGCTTCGCACCCGCGACCGGGCTGTCACCATGGAGGACTTCGAACAACTGGCTCGAGAGGCGGCGCCTGAAGTGGCGCGCGTCCGCTGTGTCACGGCCGGCGATGGCGCCGACGCCGGCGGCGTTCGCATTCTCGTCGTGCCGGCGGCCGGCAGCCAGGACGGTCGCCTGCGCTTCGAGCAACTTATCCCGGCCGAAGACACGCTGGCGCGCATCGGCCGGCGCCTCGATGGCGCGCGAGTCATCGGCACCCGCATCGCCGTCGAACCACCCGTTTACCGCGGCGTGACGGTGGTCGCCAAGCTGCGGCCCCGCCAGACGGCCAACCCCACGCGGCTCCAGGCCGATGCCCTGGAGGCGCTTTATCGCTATTTCCATCCGGTGACTGGCGGGCCGGACCGGGCCGGCTGGCCATTCGGACGACCGGTGCATGTCGGCGAGGTGTATTCGGTCCTCCAGGGCCTGCGCGGCACGGAGTTGGTCGAGGATGCGCGCCTTTTCGGCGCCGATCCGGTTACCGGGCAGCGCGGCCAAGCGGTGCAGCGGCTGGTGATCGAGCCGCATGCGCTGGTCTTTTCCTATGAGCATCAGGTGATGGTGGAGGGCGCATGATCGCGGCTCTCCCCGGGCTGCAGCGCAAGCGTGGGGTCCTGCGGGATCTTTCGAGCCCACATCCCTTGATCGACGCGCTCCCCGCGCTGTTCCAGGAAGATGGCTTCAGCCAACGCTTCATGTCAGCCTTCGATGCGAGCCTCGCGCCGATCTTTCTGACGCTCGACAACCTTTCGTCCTACTTCGACCCCTGGCTGGCTCCAGAGGATTTTCTCGAGTGGCTCGCGGGCTGGTTCGGCATGGTGCTGGACGAATCGTGGTCAGTTGAACGTCGCCGCGGCCTGGTCGCCAAAGCCTTCGACTTCTACCGGATGCGTGGGACGGCTGCCGGGCTGAAGGATCAACTGGCGGCGTTGACGGGCGGGACGGTCGAACTCCATGAGACCGGCGGCGTGACGACCTCGACAACGGCCGGCTCGGCGCTTCCCGGATCGCCGAACTTCGCGCTGCTGGTCAGGGTCACTGTTGACGACCCGTCAACCGTCAACCTCAGCCGCCTCGATCACCTGGTGGCTGAGGCAAAGCCGGGGCATGTGACGCACAAAGTGGAGCTTGTCAAACGAAGCGAAGTAAAGAATGCTGTGGAGGTGACAGCGGGGTGATCGTCTGCAAAAACTGCGGGCACCAGAACGAGGACAACGACACGTTCTGCGGGTCATGTGGAAAGTTCCTGGAATGGACTGGCGAACGGGTCGCCGTCGCTCAACCGGAACCCGAACCGGCACCGCCACCCCCGCCACCGACCCCTGAGCCGACTCATGTTGGCCTGATGGACCGGGTCAAGCACGCGGTCGGCATCGAGGAGGTCGCTGCTCAACCCCAGCCGGCGCCGCCAGTGCAGCCGGCACCGACTCCCGTCGCCCAGGCCCCCGCTTCGGCGCCGGTGCCGCCGGCAACGCCGCTGCGGACGGTTCCCTTCACATCCGCCGCACCACCTGCGCCCTCTGCTGCCACGCCCTGGACTCCTCCGCCTGCCACGTCCACGCCACTGGCACCGGCCGTGCCCAGCCGCGAGCCGGTGCTTGCCGGCGTCGGCGCTCCGGCGGTGGTGCCTACGCCGAGTGGAGCAGCCCGCGACGACGAGCCGATATCTCGGAGGCCAACCTCAGTCGCGCCGGCGGTCGCGCGCCCCCGGCCCGCCGCCCGCAGCCTCGAGGCGCCGACCCGGCGACATCCTGGCGACCTGATCTGCGGCCAGTGCGGCGAAGGCAATGATCCGGTCCGGCACTTCTGCCGCCGCTGCGGCAACACTCTCGACGAAGCGTTGGTCGTTTCGCTGCCCTGGTACCGTCGATTCTTCAATCGCGTCTTCCGGGTACGGGAGCGGGAAGCCGGTTGGCGACCGAAGCGGGTTGGCGCACCGAACGTCATGGGTGGCGTCTGGCGCATCATCCGGCTGGCGCTTTTCGCCGTCCTCATCGTGGCGGTGCTGGCCTTCGCCCTGATTCAGCCGTTTCGTGCCGGAGTTATCAACCGGGTGACCAACACCGTTGCTCCATTGCGCATCCAGTTACTTCCTCACTACGATGCGATTCATCCGACCGGAGCCAGTGCCAGCACGGCGACTGCCGGGCACCTTCCGACGCTGGCCGTGGACCACTACCTCAACACCTATTGGGCCGCCTCGGCTAACGATCCAAAGCCCTATTTGAAGGTCCTTTTTGCGACCCCAGTTGACCTTGCCACCATCGGCTTCGATTCCGGCGCCTCAGGGACGGCGCCAGCTGACGCGTTCGCGGTGCAGCCACGACCCAAGGCGGTGCACATCGTTTGCTCCGACGGCACAACCAAAGAACTGACGCTCAAGGACGAGGATCCGACGATCGCTAAGAACGCCCAGTTTTACACGCTCGATGCCAAGCAGGTGACGTATGTCGAGATCTTCATCGAGAGCACGTATCTGCCGGCCGGAGCCGCACCGTCATCCGTGGCGATCAGCGAGGTGGAGTTCAAGACCAAGGACTGATCGAGTTCCGCCGGAATCGTCCGGCGGATCAGGAGATCGCGCCGGCCGTGAGACCCAGTTCTTCGAGAACCCTCGCGTAGTCGCGCTTGGCGCGGCTAGCCGCAATCGCGTCACCCGCCTGCTCACGGGCGTCGATCAACATCTTCCACAGTGGATCGTGAAAACGGTCGATCCACAGTCCGGTCGCGCACGCATTGGCGGCCGCCGTCGGATCGCCACGTTTGAGCAACAGTTCGGCAAGCCCTTGGGCCGCCTCGAGCGCTGAGGCGCGAAATCGCTCACGCGGCTCGATCGCCCACTCGGCGGGCCCGTCCTCCGGAAGGACTTCGCCCGCATAAAGGTCCAGCGCCTGGCGGAAACCGCCGATCGCGGCCTCGCCCTCGCCGCGAAGCCGAGCCACGCGCGCGCTGGCCAGCGCCTTCGAAAACTGAAGCAGGTCCACTTCGGCGTCGGCTTGCAAGGCCAGGCGGTATGCGTCCCCTTCGCGGAGCAGGAACGACGATCCACCCCGGCCCACGCCCGGTTCCAGCCAGGAGCGAAGCGAGGAAACCGCCACATGCAAGTTGCGCGCTCCCGTCTCGAGGTCGGCATCCGGCCAGAAGGCGGTCTGCAGTACCTCGCGATGGACCGGGTTGCCGGTGTGGACCGCGAGCAGGCGCAGGACGGCGCGCGCCCGTGGCTTGATGGCGGTCAGGTCAACGGGGCGGCCTTTGATGACAATGCTGAAGCCGCCGAAACAGCGAATCGAAACCGACGGCGCCGACCGCGGATACCCGAGGGGGATCACGTTTTCGCTCGCATCCGCGGTGATGGCCGCAGCCAGCGGCGCAATCCCAAATTCTTCTTGCACGCCCTGCGCCAGGCCGCGATACTCGGCGGCCCGCTCCGGCTCGAGCTCGGCGAGTGCCAGGTAGGGAAAGAAGCGCGCGCCCGGTGTGCCGCTGTAGCGGGCGAGACTCTCCGCCTGCAGCGCCGTCTCGCGGGCCTCCGGAGCGCCGGCCCGCGCCAGCGCCAGCGAAAGCAATGACCGAGCCCAGGCTTCGAGAACGCCTGCGCCGAGCTGCCGGCAGGCATCGGTCGCGCGCTCAAGGGTCGGAACCGCGCTGTCGCCCGTATAGACGGCCGACCAGCCGAGCATCAGTGCGATCAACGCCTCGCCCCAGCGGTCCCCGTCGCGCTGACACGCCTCCATCAAGATTTCGGCCTCTCCGATACTGCCCGGGCGGTGCATCAGGACCAGCGCGGCCCGCGCCAACCGTCCGATCCAGCCCAGGCCGAGGGCCTCAGCAGCCTCAGCCGCATCGTCGATGTCGAAGACGCCCTGCTGATCACCGGCGAGCACTCCCGCGATCCCCGCCGAAAGCCGCGCGGCCGTCGCCAGCGCGCTGGCGGCGTCTGGACTGTCGGCGGCGGCGCCGAGATAGCGGCGTGCCGGTTCGAGCTGGCCCGAAAGCAGGCACACGACTCCGAGCGCAAGCTTGCCGGTGGCTTCCGGCAGTTGTCCCGCGAACTGCTTGGCCGCGAGCGGGTCGTGGGCAACGGCTCGACGCAGGAGGCCCGCCCAATCATTGCCGGGCATCGGCGCGGGCTCCAACCAGCCGGCCAGCGCCTTGCGCTCGGTCGAACAGATCAAGCCGGCGTCGCTCGAGCCGAAGAGCCGTTCGGCTCGCTGATAGGCGTCGATCGCCTCGTGCCAGCGGCCTTCAGCGCGATGCCGGCGAGCGCTCCCCAGCATCAACCAGGGATCCTGACGCAGCAGCGCCGGAGGCAGGGCATCGATCCAGGTGTCGGGACCATGAAGGAGCTCCCCACCCTGGTGATGCAATAGCCGGTCGACCGCCTCCCAATCTTCACCGCGGGAAAACGCCTGCACCGCCTCGGCGACGGCGCCATGTTTTTCGAGCAGCAGCCCGGCCCGACGATACGCCGCGCGCGCCTGGAGCTCACCAAGCTCTTCCACCAGGACGTGCTCGAGGTGCGAGCGCAGCACCTCGTGGTAGCGATAACTGCCTGACTCGTCGGTGGCCGTGGTGAAGATCTGCCGCCGTTCAAGTTCCTCGAGCAGCTGCTGGCTGCCGCTCCGTTCCAGGAAGTCATCACAGATCGGGCCGGAAAGCCGCGCCAGGACGCAGGTGCGCACCAGGAAAACGCGCAGCTCAGGCGCAAGCTGGTCGAGCACGTTACGGGTCAGATATTCCCGGGTGAGCTTCGAGCGGCTGCCGAGCCCGCTGAGAATGCGACGCCGTTCGACGGCGGATTTTCCCTGAGTCGCGAGATGAAATAGTTGCAAGCCGGCCGCCCAGCCTTCCGTTCGGCGAGCCAGCTCAGCGAGCTCTTCAGGAGGAAGCGGTGAACGGTAGAAGTCGCGGAAGAGGCGTTCCACCTCCCAGGAGCGGAAGCGTAGGTCCTCGCTGCCGATTTCCAGCAACGCCCCCGAGACGCGGAGACGCGAGAGGTTGAACTGCGGAAGCGCGCGCGACCCGATCAGGAACGTGATGCTGGGGGGCGCATAGTCGATCAGGCGCTCGAGGGTCCGTTCAGCGGGGCTGTCCTCGAGCGCGTGGAGATCGTCGATCACGAGGAGGGCGCGCCGGCCTGGCCAGCTCTCCAGTCCTCGAGCCGCGGTTTCGACCGAGTCCCAGTTTCCTGGAAGCGGTCCGAGCGCGGCGGCGAAAGCCGATTCCAGGTGATTGAGCATCGTGGTGGTTTTTGCGTCCCAGCTCTCTGCCCGGTACCAGGCGACCGGTACTTTTTGGGCCGACGCGAAACCGGCTAGCAGCGTGCTCTTGCCGGAGCCTGCGGGCGCCACCACGAGGCCAACCCGATAGCCCCAAATCCGGTTGAGCAGCGTGTCAACGCGCTCGCGGGCAAGCGACTGCAGGTGCGGTATCAGCACCTTCGCGGATACCACGCCGGCGGGAGCTTCCCTCACCCTGGCCTCCCCTCAAGTCCAGTCGGTGCGCACACGCTTCGCCACGGCGATCTGTGCCTGCCCCTATTGTTGCTGCCTGTTACGTTGCCCTTCGCCTGGGTACGGCGCCAGACTACACGCGGTCACCAATTTGTCAAGAAGGTTTTCGCGATGGGTGCCAGCTGCGAGTTTCGAACCGCCGAATCCAGTGTGGCGTTTTCGGAAGGCACCGCTTGGCACACGAATGTTCGGCCCGCGCGAGGAATGCCCCCTGGCCGATTCGAACGGCCGACCTAGTGCTTAGAAGGCACCCGCTCTAGTCCACTGAGCTAAGGGGGCAGCGTCGCGGATTATAAGGAGCCAATTCGAATTTCCCTCCCCCCTCGGGACGGCAGGGTCGGGGCAGCTACTCCCGAGCAGCCTGCGCCAGGACTCGTGAGGCGCGCCACCCCGGTCCCTCGAGTACGACGACCGACACGAGAATCAGCGCCCCGCCCAGGTACTGAATGGGGTTCGCGCTCTCACCGAGCACGATGATCGCAAGCAGCACGGTGCTGACCGGTTCGAAGGTGCTGAGGATCGCCGCTCGCGACGGGCCGACCATGCGGAGACCGAGGATGAAGGTGAGCACCGGAATCGTCGTGCCGATGACGGCAAAGCTCGCGATCAACAGCGCCCTGGGCGCCGTCCATGTGACGGCCAGCTGCTGAGTTAGCGCCGCATAGCCACCCCAGACCAGGGCAGCGGCCGTCATGATCGTCGCCGTGGATGAGACCGGCGGCAGGCCGGGCAAGAGGCGGCTGCCGTACAGGATGTAGGCGGAGTAAAAGGCCGCCGAGCCGAGCCCGAGGATGATGCCGAGCGCAGGCGCGGCATGAACCTGAGCTTCCACGACGAACACCGTGCCAACCGAAGCAAGGGCGACCGCCGCGAGCTTCGCCCAACCCAGCGATTCACCGAATAGAAGCGCGGCCAGCAGCGTCACGACGACCGGGTACGTGTAAAGGAGGAGCGCGTTGGTCGACGCGGGGATGAAGTGCAGCGCGTTGAAATAGCTACCCGATTGCCCCACATAACCGGCCCCGCCCATGATTACCAGCCCGATAAGGCTTCGGCGTGGTGGCAGCGGTTCGTGGATGAGTCGGGCGACTAACCAAAGGAGTACCGCCGCGCCAGCAAACCGGTAGCTCAGAAGCTGGGGTGTCGTCAGCTGCAAACGATACGCGAGCTTTCCAAAAATCCCCAGCACGCCGAAGCAGAAAGCGGAGCCGATGACGAGCGCGACGCCCGTGGCATTCCGGTTAGCCGCGGGCGGACGCACCCGCCAATTCTATGAGGCACTACTGAACGATCACGGGTGTATAAGCCAGCGCCAGCGGGTTGTAGCTTTCCGCCACAGTGCCGTTACCCTGGGTCGCTAGCTTGTAAGACAGCACCTGGCCGTAGCCCGATCCCGATGTCCCACCGCCGAGGTTGACGTTATCGTCCGGCGCGACGATCGCTCCCTTGATGCTGATGCTGCCGCCACCACCCACGTTGACGACCATGCTGCCGAGACCGATATGCAGGGCGCAGGCGCTTGTCGCGCACCCTGCGGCGGACAGAGCCGCCGCCGTTGTGTAGTTTAGGCTCGTGCCGATTTCGTGGGTGTAGTCGACATAGACCACGATGTTGTGGTAGCGAGGCGAGGAGCTGAGGTAGACGGTCGAGTTTGCCCAGATCGAAAACTGGTTATCGTCGCCCCAGGTGCTGTTGTTTGTGCAGTAGTACTGCCCGGAGGCGGCCGGATTCTGGTTGGTGCAAGTTCCCGACTGATCCGTCCCGTGCGGGAAGAACACGAGCAGCACGCCGAAGTCAGGGCTGTTGCAGGCGAACTTTACCGAGCCGCCGTCGGCTCGCGATAGGGTAACGCCACCGCTACCTGTGAACCCCAGGGGGCAGGCGATCGGATTGCCGGCAGAGCTCGTCGTCCAGCAGGCCGGCGTGACGTAGCCATAGCAGTCGCCCGTGACTACTGCCGAGGCGGCGTTCTTCGTCAGCAGACCCGACCCGGACGCGGTGCCTTCGAAGAAGTAGACGCCCGGCATCAGCACCAGCGTCGATCCGTTCCCGATCTGAATGGAGCCGTAACGAGGTCCAGGGCCCAGGCTCGGGTCAGCGGGAATCGTCGGAGCCAGAGCCGTGGTGCCCGCCGGAGCGCTGACGCTGATGCAGGTTGCCGCCGTGGCACACGTGGTTGCGCCGTAGGGGTCAGGGGGCAGGTGGATGGGTGGCAGTTGCTGCAGCGCGATGGGCTTGTCGGAGGAGCCGCCAAAGCAGCCTCTTGTCACAGAGCCGGCGGCAATTCCAGCGCTACCGGTTGTCACGTACTCATAGAGGTCGCCGCCGTAACCCGATCCGCCACTCGCGAGCGCGCTGCAGTTGAAGCCGATGTTCGAGCTACCGACGTGCGAGTAGCTGCCGTTGGTGCCGATGTCCATGTTCGCGGTAAGGGAGGCGTTACCGTTCGTGTGGAAGTCATCAGGGTCGTAGTACTTGAGGGTATACAGGGCGTATGGGAGCGCGTAGTTGCGCGCCGTTGCCTGCACGTGCACGGCAAGGGTCGGAAAATACTCGGCCCCGATCAGCAGGGGCAAGTGGTAGACGAGGTCCACGTGAATGTGAGCCTCGTTCTCGACGTTGCTGCCGTTGTAGTTGTAGGGGGTAGTGATCGTAAGCGTGTAGGCTCCGGTCGTGTCATCCCAGGTGCAGCAGCCATCGTTATACGGGCTGCACGCATTGGGGGCGCAGTTTGATCCGGAGCCGGCGTTGAGATAGTGCTGCTGCGTGTTCGTGTAGTTGTTTGAAAAGCTGATGCCCAACGCCTTTTCGATTGCGTAGACGGTATTGTCCTTTGCAATGTGGCTCTGGGAACTGCTGGTGCCCGGGCCGATGTCGAGGGCACCGGTGAGGGCCGCACCGTCGGCGGCATTCTGCAGATTGCGCTGCTCCATCAAAACTCGTCCACCATCGAAAGCGAGCGCCAGGATGCCGAAGAGAGCAATGGCAGCCACCGCGAAGATGACCAACACCTGGCCGCGGCTCGCCCGGCGGCTCCGGCGGCGTAACAGAAGGCGGGACATCATCCGATGTACTCCTTATTCATCACGGAGTCAGCCCAGAGATAGATCGTTCCCGTGATCGCGCTGATCATTGGTGTGGTCGGCCTGAAGGCATAAACCACGGTGACCGTGGTCGTCTCTGGATTGCACGTCGGGATGATGCACCTGACGACCCAGTAGTTCGTCTGGCCAACGCCCGGCTTCTGGCAGGCAAGCGTGGGCGGGCCGTTGGGGCGTGCGCAGCTTCCGGTGCTGATCAGGGTGGGAGCATTCATCGTGGTAGCGTTCGCTTGACCCTTCATATAGGTATCGATCTGGCTGCTGGTAAAGCCAATCCCAGTGTTGTATGCGGCCGCATACCGGGCAGTCTGCCTGGCCAAATCGACCGACGAAACGTAGTAAAAGCCGACTCGCCCGAAGTCAAGGACTCCGAGCAGGAGCAGGAAAAAAGCAGGCGCCAGGAGGGCGAACTCGACCATGGCCTGGCCTCTGCGATGTGACACGAGACTGCGGATATTGATCATGGCTTCAGTACCAGCTCAGGTAGGTCGTTGACGCCTGGATCGTGAGCGACGACCCGGTGAAGAGCTGAATGAGCACGGTGATTGGCGTGAAGGTGGCTTTGGTGGTGACGGTGACCTCGTTGCGCCCGGGCAGTCGCGACGGCGGAGTAATCCCGGTATTGGCGGCCGGACTGATGACGATCGTCGCCGGCGAGGTGGTGCAGCTCAGGTTGACAAACGGCATGGCCTCGTTGTGGCCGGCGGTGCACGCCGCGGTATCGCTGTACTGCTGTGGATAGTCGATGATGACCCTGGCGGCTTCCCGGCTGGCATTGGCCAGGACGATGTAGGTGTAGAAGGCCCGGGTCAAGTCCGCGGCGCCAAGCAGCATCAGAGCCAGGATGGGCGCTATCAGCGCGAATTCCACCAATGCCTGGCCTTGATGACCATGAGGACGCCGGGAAGCAGATCCCCTCAGCACAGCCACAACCTTAGTGACGCGTTCCTACGTCGAGTCTTACGGGAGTGCCGGGCTCGTCAGAAGAGTCCCGTTGTTACCGAATCGGTTTACGCGTGACGACTTCGTGACGCGGCTACTGGACAAGGCCCTTCATGTAGGGCACCGCCGTGGGATCGTAGGTCTCGTTTACGTTGCCGTTGCCGTTGATGGTCAGCGTCCAGGCGACGATCTGGCCGACCCCGGTTCCGCAGCCGCCACCGGTAAGCACCATGTTGTCGGCGGGCCCGTAGATCGCACCCTTGATGCTGTAGCAGGACCCGCCGGAGAACCTGACGACGTTGGTCCCCAGCGGTTGGCTGGTGCATTGCGTCTGCCAGTTCGGCATGGTTTCGATGTAGAGGCTGATGTTGTAGTACTTGGGCGAGGGCTGCAGGGTGATCGTGGAGCTTGCAGCCGCCGAGAAAATGTGCTTGTTGCACTGGGTGCTTCCCGAGGCATTTGCCGGGGTCACCTCAATGATGACACCGGTGTCCGATGGCAAGGAAGCAAGCGTCGCACCACAAACGGCTTGCCCAACATCACTGCCATTCAGGGTTCGAAGTGTTCCCTGGATGCTGACCCCGTTCGCCTGGACCTGGTAAACGCCGGGAGCTAGAACGGCGGTGGCACCATTCTGCACGATGATCTGGTTGCTGTATTGGCCCGGGCACAGGTAGGTTGGCGGGCCGTTCGCCACGGTGGCGCCGTTGTACACGGTCGCCGGCGCCGGCGGCTCAGGATAGTTCGGAAAATCCAGGTGGGAAGCGGTATGGGGCGGCGGATTGGTGATGGCGCACTGAACCCGTGTCGACAAGGCGGCCGCGTCTGAACCACTTTCATTGACGGCCCACAGATCGCCGCTCCCGTTCGATGGGCTCAAGATGATCGATGGGGAGTCATTGCCTGGGGCGATGCTCGCGTTCGAGAACATCCCGCCGCGATCGAGCGGCGGTCCGCTGCCGCCCATCATCGTCAGTGACCCAGGGCTGCCGTTGATATTGAAATTCGAGTATGTCGCATACTGCGACTTGTCCTGCAGGAGGACGATCGCATATGGCAGGTCCGCGTTCTGCGCGGTTGCCCGTGCCGCCAGGTAGAAGCTCGGCTGAAAGCCGTGAATAGGCGCTATGACATCCTGGTGCAGATGCCAGACGGTGACCTGGTACGTATAGGAGGTCGCTGCCGACAGCTGGGCATAGTAACCCGCACCCAGGCTGAGCGTTCCGACACCGTTGCCACCCGGGGCGCCAACGGTCTTTTGACTGGGACAGGGAGCGCAGGTTGTTGGCAGACTGGTGCCCGGCAGGTTCTGCACCAGGTTACCCAGGGCCTGATCATGCATAGGACCGTAGGTTGGGTTGACCACCATGAGCTTTTCGGCCCCGGCGAGGGCCGCGGCGTCGGCGGCATTCTGAAGCTGGCGCCTGTCCAGGTAGGCGCCGCCGCCATCCAGGGCAAGCATCAGGATGGCGGTGAGGACGAGAACAGCGACGGCGACAACGACGACCGCCTGGCCTGACTGCTTTCGCAACCAGGATGCCTGCATCAATACTCCGTGCTCATGGTGCTGGTAACAGTCATGACGATGCCGTTGGGGAAAAACTGCGTGCCAAAGGGCGTCAACGGCTCGAAGTTGTATTTGATCGTGACCGTCAGCGCGTAGTGGCCGGCATAGCTTGGCACGACCGCCTGGCAGGCGCCGGCACCGGCCGGAGCTTGGCCGGCAGGCGCATTTGTCGTTGAGTTCCCGGCACCGGGCCCCACATAGACGAGGCCCCTGTCTGCGCTGGGCAGCGTTGCCGGAATAGGCGAGTTGTTGGGGCAGGTCCCACCGACCAGGGACAGCCCGATCGCATTGTTGATCACCGTTCCGAGCACGCGGCTGTTGTCGGGCCGATTGCTACCGGTGGTGATCGCCGACCTCGCGCCTTCGCGCGCTGCGGCCGCCAGGGTCGAGTAGGTGTACGCGGCCCGCCCGCAGTCGATGACCATCATCAGGATCATCAAGAGGAAGGGCGCGATCATCGCCATCTCAACGAGCGACTGCCCGTGCTTCCGCCACCTCATGGCCGCCTCCACTGGCTCAAAGCGTCTGCACCCTCATGGTGGTAGATGCCAGGATGTGGACACTGCTGGCGCCGACCAGCTCGAGGAAGGGCGTGACCGGCTGGAAGTTGTAGAGGATCGTGACCTGGATCCAGCTAGATGCAGCGGCCGGCGCCGGGTTATCGGTGTTGTCGAAGCAGATGTAGACGTATCCCGTATTCGGATCGCTTGGATAGTTGGCGGACCACGCCGACGGCTGACCGGTCAGGCAGTGGGTGGGGGCGATGGTTGGCAAGATCAGCGTGACGTCGCTCGGCACCTCCTGCCTTGCTGCCGCGAGCACGGCGCCGTAGTTATCGAACTCATTGCCGTTCGAGATTGGGTCGTAGTAGGTCCCCTGGCGTGCCGCTTCGCGGGCCGCGTTGGTCACCGCGATCGAGTAATAGAAGACCCGACCCAGGTCGGCGCTGCCCATCGTCAGGAACATCAAGATCGGCAGCAGGAGGGCGGTTTCGACGATCGCCTGTCCCCTTTTGGAATAGGGAAAACGGTGGCACCGCATTACGCCGTTTAGAATGCGGCCCTCGGCCCCTCGCGAAGCTCCGCCGTTGGGACCATTCACCATGGTCATACGACGGCAGAAACGTTACGGCGGGCGTTATCTTCGGCCCCCCACGCTGCCCTCCCCGCGGAGGGGGAGAGAAATTAAATCAACTCTTTCGCAGGCGCGAGGCGCTGCTCTGGCCCGAGGAGCGGCAGGTAGAGGCCGATCAGCAGGGCGGAAAGGCCAATCACGAACGCGGCCAGCACGATGGGGATTCCGGGATCTTTGTTGATCGTGAGATCGGTATAGGGCTTCAGCGCAGCGAAGGTCAGACGATAGCCGTCCGGCGTGACGACGCTGTCGCCCAGTCGGAGGGCGCCCCGCCAGCGCAGGTCCATGTTGCTCGTGTCGAGGGTGAAGACGTTCTGGGGCTGATTGAGGTGGAGGTCGCCGCGGAAGAGCCGGACGAGCAGGATCGGGTTTCGCAGCTGCGGTGTTCCAGGCTCGATCGCCTGGTTGGTGATCTGCGGATCGGGCATGAAGATCGCGCTGGCCCCGAGCTGCTGGTTGCCGGGCCCCGCGGAGGGGGCCTTGACCACGCCATTGGCAAGTTGCGGATCGCCGACGAAGATCGTCGGCCCATCTTCCACCACGCGCCCGTCAGGCGTCTGAATCTTCAGCGTGGGTGCCCAGCCGTAACTCGCCTGGTAGATCTTCACCCCCCGGTAATCGACGTAGTGATTGACCTGAATGCTCCGACTCTCGACCAGCCGCCCGCCGTCATAGATCTGCACTCGCGAGGTGAAGTCCCTCGGCGAGCCGCTCGGCCAGTAGGCGGCGTTGAAGCTGTCGACCTTGACCTGGAACCCCTCGTGGTTCGTCGAAAGAACGCCTTCACTGAGGTTGTCGTAATTGGCGCGGGCTTCGACGAAGCTATCTCCCTCGACCACGGCCGCATTGCCCACGAATCCGCCGGCCTTGCCGTAGAGCACGCCGATGAGCAGGATGAAGAAGCTTCCATGAAAGATGATGCTCGCGATCTCGGCCCCGAGCGCGCGGTTGCGCTGCGCCGGGGTTCGGATGCGTCGCCACGCGGCCGGCACGCGGATGAACATGCTGGCGCCGATTGACGTGTACATCAGGACCGCGGTGACGATGAAAAACCAGGAGCTGAAGATGTCGAATAACCCAAGCCGCGCGAACCAGGGCGCGGTAACCGGATGGCGCAGGACGTAACCCATGACGCCCTGAGGGTTCTGCGGCAGCTGCGGTAACAGCGTGCCGATGATGGCCAGCAGCGCCAGGATGGCGAGCAGGATGATCGCCGTCCGCATTTTCCGCAGCTCGCGCCATCCACGGGCGACGCCCCGCAAGACCAGCGTCCACCAAAGCCCGCCACCCTGTCCTCCCCCAGAGGGGGAGGGAATGTGATCCGTTCGGGGATCGACCCTCTGAACCGGGGAGGGCGCGATCAGTGCCATCGGTTCGCCATGATGCCGCTAAAAGTGTAGGGAGGCCGCGTGCGTCGCCCAGCCGAGCACCGTCGCGGGGAAGATGCCGAGCCCGATCGTGGCGACGGCAGCGACGGCCAGCACGGTGCTGGTTGAAAAACCGGGCCGCGCCGGCTTCACGAGCCCCTCCTCGGGAACCGTGATCATGGCGACCACGACGCGCAGGTAGTAGTAGAAGGACACGACCGTCATGATGATGGCGATTGCCAGCGGCAGCCAGATCTGGGCGCTGACCAACGACTGGAAGATGAAGAGTTTGGCGAAGAAGCCGACGGTCGGCGGGATCCCCGCCAGCGACAGCATGAAGATGGTCATCACCGTCGCCAGGAATGGCCGCCGGTAGAAGAGGCCGCGCCAGTAGCTAATGTCCGCCGTCTCCTCCCCTGCCGCGCCAAGCGTGGTGAGGACGGCGAAGGCGCCGAAGTTCATCACGGAATAGGAGGCGATGTAGAAGAGCGTGGCCGCAAATCCCTGGCTGGTTCCCGGGAGGATTCCGAGGAAGATGTAGCCGGCGTGGGCGATGCCCGAGTAGGCGAGCATCCGTTTCAGGTTGTCCTCCGTGATGGCGACCAGGTTGCCGATGAAGAGCGAAAAGATCGCGATGATCGCCAGCGGGAAGTACCACCGGGCCGCAATCGAAGGAAAGGTGGCGATGAAGACCCGGCCGATCGCGGCGAAGGCGGCCGACTTGGTGGCCACCGACATGAAGGTCGTGACGATCGTGGGTGCCCCCTCATAGACATCGGGCGTCCACATGTGGAAGGGCGCGGCCGAGGCCTTGAATGCAAGGCCGACGGCCAGGAAGCCGATCCCGAGCAACAGCAACACATTCCCAGCGGCGTTGTTGCCGGCCGCGCCGGTAAAGGCCGCGATGCCGCGCAGGGTGGTGGCGCCGGTTGCGCCGTAAATCAGCGCCATGCCGTAGAGGAGGAACCCGGTGGCGAAGCCGCCCAGCAGCAGGTACTTCATCGCCGACTCCTGGGAGCGGACGGCGGTCCGCGCGAACCCGGAGAGCACGTAGAGACAGATCGACAGCAGCTCGATCCCAAGGAAGATCGTCATCAAGCTGGTTGCCGCGGCCAGCAGCATCATGCCCGCGGTAGCGCCAAGAACGAGGACGTAGTACTCGCCGTAGTTGATGTCGAGGGCGCGCAGGAAGCGCGGCGAGAGCAGGATGGTCAGGATGCTCACCGAGAGCAGGAGGATATTGAAAAAGACGGCCAGATCGTCGCCGACGACGGTGTCGGCAAACGCAGGACGGTTCTGCCCCCAGAGGGGCAGGCTTGCCACGATGGCACCGACCAGGCCGATCAGCGCGAGGGCTGCCAGCCAGTTCCGTCGCCCGACCGGGATGACGAGGTCGAGTCCGAGCACGACGATGGCGGTAATGACGACGATGATCTCGGGCAAGATGACGCCGTAGTCGATGCCGAGACCGTTGAGGTTGATCGTCATCGCACGACCACGGGCAACGCGCGGACCGTCGCCTCAACCGCCGCCGGGAAGAAGTTCGGGCTGATCCCGATCACGACCATCAGGGCGAGCAGCGGGGCCAGGACGCCGGTGTCGATCCACCGCAGCTCCCCAAAGCCGGTCGGTTCCACCGGCACATCCTGAAAGCTGCCCTGGTAGAAGCGCAGCACGTACCAGGCGGCGAGGATGACGCCGATGCCGGCGCCGACGGCAAGTGGCACGAAAGAGCTCCAGGCGCCAAGCATGATGAGGAACTCGCCGACGAAGCCGTTGAGCCCGGGCAGGCCGAGCGCGGCCAGGGAAACGATCAAGAACAGGGCGGCGAACACGGGCGCCACGGCCGCCAGCCCGCGGAGCTGGGCTCGCTCGCGCGTGCCCGCGCGCCGCTCGATCATGCCGACGATCAGGAAGAGCGCGGCAATGATGACGCCGTGGTTGACCATCTGTACCAGCGCCCCTTCGATGCCAAGCACGTTGCCGGTGAAGATGCCGAGCCCGATGAACCCCAGGTGGCTCATCGAGGCGTATGCCACCAGGCGTTTGAGGTCGGTCTGGACGAGCGCCATGAAGGCGCCGTAGACAATGCCGATCGTCGCCAGCACCGCGAGGAAGCCGCCGTAGCTGTGGCTCGCCTGCGGGAAGAGTCCCAGATTGAAGCGGATGAAGCCATACGCGCCAAGCTTGGAGACGAGCCCGGCGAAGACGACCATCACCGGAATCGGTGCCGCCGTATAGGCGGCGGGCAACCATGTATGCAGCGGAAACAGCGGCATCTTGATCGCGAACGCCAGCGCAAAGCCGAGGAACAACAGCTGCTGGATGCCGATGGCGCCGAGGCTGAACGGCATCGTCCAGCTCCCCGTCGCCGGGTGCTGCACCAGCACCGCCCAGTCGAAGCTGAGCTGGCCGGTCTGGCTGAAGCTGATCCCCGCGACGGCAAGGATCGCAACCAGCATCGCGAAGCTGCCGATCACGGTGTAGATCAGGAACTTGAACGCGGCGTAGACCCGGCGGCCTTCGCCCCACACCCCGATCAGGAAATACAGCGGGACCAGCATCGCCTCCCAGAACACATAGAAAAGGATGAGGTCGAGGGCAAGGAGAATTCCGGCGGTCGCCGCCTCGAGAAGCAGAAGTAAGAGCACGAATTGCTTCAGTCGGGGCGTCTCCGGGTCGACGACGGCGATCGCGATCAAGAAGAGCAGCGCGTTCAGCCCGAGCAGGAAGAGGCTGACGCCGTCCACCCCGAGGTGGTAGCTGATGCCGGCTGAGGGAATCCACTTGAGCGTTTCCTCGAACTGGAACTGCAGGTTGCCGACCCCGTGCTGGAAGCCGCCGATGATCGCGGCGACCAACGCCAGCGTGATCACCGCGCTCAGGATGCCGAGCTGCTTGATGGTGCGGCGAGCGACCGCCGGCGCGATCGCGACCAGCAACGCTCCGGCGAGGGGTATGACGATGGACAGGGTGAGCCAGGGGACGCCGGTTGGCAGGGTGAACCAGCTCATCCGCCCAGCCTCACGGGCAGGTACCCGAGGAAGAGCACGACCAGAAAAACCGTGCCGAGCGCGCCAAGCAGCATGACGAAGCCGTAGCTGCGCACGCGCCCCGTTTGGAGAAGCCGGAACTCGCGCGCCTCCACCACGAAGAAGGAGGCGACACCGTTGACCAGCCCGTCGATCACCCGCGGCTCGACGATGGTATTGAGGAAGCGGGCAAGCGCGAAGCCAGGCC
>Ga0209153_1000505_pt1 | contig 17439 bp, 18 predicted proteins | sample GraSoiAngelo_120_FD_185877 | JGI IMG/M metagenome (GOLD analysis project Ga0209153, IMG submission 185877) | Grasslands soil microbial communities from the Angelo Coastal Reserve, California, USA - 14_0919_09_20cm (SPAdes) (version 2) | ecosystem: Environmental > Terrestrial > Soil > Grasslands ...
CACCGCCGACGTGGAACAGCAGCATCGCGACCGTATAGGTCAGCCAATGCTGCTCGCGCCTCTCATCGACGCCGCCGATCCAGTAGAGCGAGGCCTCGACCGGTCGCAGAATCGGCGACAGGAACGTGCGTTCGCCATTGAAGACGCGCGTCATGTACCAGCCGAGCGGCTTGGCCAGCGCGGCGATGATGGCGCAGTACAGAATGATTTGAATCCAGCCAATGGCGGTCATCGGGATGTGCCTTTGATTTGCGCGGAGCCGTTTCGAAATTGCGCTCAGAACCGCTCGGGCCGCAGCAGGGCGTAGGTCACGTAAAACAAGAGGCCCGCGGAGACGAGACCGGCGAGTGAATAATCAAAGATCATGGCTCGGCTCCTAAAGTCGTTCGCAGGCATAGGCGTAGCCTATTCCCGCCGCGAACAAGCCCAGGCCGAGGGTCAGCATGGCGATGTCAAGCATGAGATGTTCCTATGCGTCGTCTGCGCGGGACTGCCGATGCGGCGTTCCCTACTATCCGGTGGCAGATGTGCCACCCGAGACATAGGTTTTCGAGATAATCGCCGCGGTAACGTTATAGTAATCTCATATAGACACGTTGCCGTTGCCACCGGGCACTTATGAAAATCCTATATCTCGATCGCTTGCCTCCTCTCGTTTTCAAATGACGTTTTGTCCACTTTGGGCAAGCGGCCGCCATCTTGGCCGCCTGCAAGTGAGACAACGCCATGCTGCACCCAGACGATCATCGCGACCCCGGCGAACTCGTTGACAGGCTCCGCAACGCGCCAGAGGCAAACGCAACCCTGATGGCGGAGATTGTTGACACCGCGTGTCGGCGGTTCAGGTTGATGAGCCCCGGCGAGAAGAGCGCGCGGATCGAGCAATTGATCCGATCGGGTGCCTGGACCGATGCCGCGCTGACGCTGATCGACCTCGAATTGCCGCTGTGGCAGGTTCGCCGTATCGCCTATGACGAGGGCGAATGGTATTGTGCGCTGTCGCGCCAGCGCGAGCTGCCGGACTGGCTCGATCAATCGATCGAGACCCGGCACGCGGATTTGTCACTCGCGATCTTGAGCGCGTTTTTCGAGGCCCAGCGCATCAGCACGCCGTCGAGCCGAACCAGCGTTCCCGCCGTGAATCGAGTTGCAAGCCCGCTCTACGAGCCGGTTTGCAGCGACAATTTTGCGTGACGCCGCCGCGACTGTGGCGCAACTGCCGTATCCATCGCAGAAATTGAGATCGGTTCAGGTCCTGATCCGGTTTGGCTTGCGATTGCTCATCCTCGCCGGTTTCGCCGCGTTCGGCAGTATCGGCTTCGGCGGAAGCCTAATCGCACTACTCTGGATGTCCACCGTCCTCAGTGCCGTCATCGCCATCATGAGGCGCGAGCCGCCATTCGACGCTACGCTCAATCATTGGGATGAGACGGTGAGCTACGCGGCCATCTGCGCGCTCGTCCGCGATTTCAACTAATCCTTCTAAATGACTGCGCCCGCGACCTTATGCGGCCCTTATGAAATCGCGAGCTCGTCGCGCTCGAATTCATATCCAGCCGAGATGATATTGCACGCACCATCACCCTAAAAGGAAATCGAAGTGAAACTCGTCGAACCTCCATCGTGCAGATCTGCGTCCACCATCGTCTTCATCGGCAAGAACGGTCGCGGCAACTGGGTCGTCCAGGAACAGAGCGGGCTCTATGGCGGCCTGTTCGTCAACCGCGCGCAAGCTGTCAAATACGCGCTGTTCGAGAACCATCACCATCCCGAGACCATCATCGAATTGCCGCACGAAATCGAACTCGACATGACAAGATCGACTCGCGCCGATCGGGATCAAGCCCGCGAATAGGTCCGGATCATGCCCTAGAAATCCCATTTATCGTCGAGGATCAGCGGCGGCCGCGGGAATTTTTCAGCGTCGCGGTCCGGCTGCTCACACAGGTAACCGCCGTGACACAGCAACTCGCTTCGCAAGCGGCGCAGCTTCGCGGCCACGATCGCGCGATGAACGATCTTGAATGCGACGGCGAGCCGGGCGAGCATTCGCGCAAACGGCCATCGACCTGCATCGGTCGCGCCGTTCCGGTCGTCTTGGCGGACATGACGGACATGAAATAGGGACATCATCGATCTTCCAACGCCCGGCGCAGCAAGGCGCGCCGGCTCAACTGGAAGATGCGGATTGAGGTATAGGAATTCGAGACCAACCGCCGCCGCACCTCATAGGCGTGGCATAGGAGCCGGGCGGCCTACTCCGCCGCGGTGCGCAGCTCGGCTTTTTCGGCGCGCACCGCGCAGAACTTGAATTCGGGAATCTTGCCGAACGGATCGAGCGCCGGATTGGTCAGGAGGTTGGCCGCCGCCTCCGCGTAGCAGAACGGCATGAACACCATGTTCTCCGGCACGTCGCGGTCGGCGCGCACTTTCACCTCGACCGCGCCGCGTCGCGTCTCGAGCCGAATGAAATCGCCCGGGGAAAGCTTCATGCGCCGCATGTCTTTCGGGGTCATGAACGCCACGGCTTCCGGCTCGATCTGGTCGAGCAGGCTGGCCCGCCGGGTCATCGAGCCGGTGTGCCAGTGTTCGAGCACGCGTCCGGTCGAGAGCACCATCGGATATTCGTCGTCCGGCAGCTCGTCGGGCGGCGTCACATGCGCCGGCACGATCTTGCCGCGGCCGCTTTCGGTCGGGAAACCCGTGGTGAAGATGATCTCGTTGCCGGGCTTGTTGGGATCGTCGACCGGATAGGTCACCGCGCCCTCGCGCACCAGCCGCTCCCAGGTGATGTTGTTCAAGGACGGCATCACCTGCGCCATCTCGGTGAAGACGTCGGCAGGTCCGCTGTAATTCCAGGGCAGCCCCATCCGCTTGGCGATCTCCTGAATGATCCAGAGGTCTTGCCTGGCATCGCCGGGCGGCTTGATCACCTCGCGCGCCAGCTGCACGCGGCGGTCGGTGTTGGTGAAGGTGCCGGATTTCTCCGCAAACGCGGAGGCGGGCAGGATGACGTCGGCGTGGAACGCGGTTTCAGTGACGAACAGATCCTGCACCACCAGATGCTCGAGCTTTGCGAGCGCCTCGCGCGCGTGTTGCAAATCGGGATCGGACATCGCGGGGTTCTCGCCCTCGACATACATGCCGGTGATCTCTCCGGCATGGACCGCGTTCATGATCTCGACGACGGTGAGGCCACGCACCGGATCGAGCTGCTGATGCCAGAGCTTTTCGAACGGTTCGCGGAGGTCAGTACGACCGACCGGCTGGTAATCCGGCAGGAACATCGGGATCAGGCCGGCGTCGGAGGCCCCCTGCACGTTGTTCTGGCCGCGCAGCGGATGCAGCCCGGTGCCGGGACGGCCGACCTGGCCGGTGATCAGCGCCAGCGCGATCAGGCAGCGCGCGTTGTCGGTGCCGTGCACATGCTGGCTGATGCCCATGCCCCAGAAGATGATCGAGGCCTTGGCGCGCGCATATAGCCGCGCCACCTCGCGCAAGGTCTCGGCCGGAACGCCGCAGATCGGCTCCATCTTCTCCGGCGTGAATTCCTTGATGCGGGCCTTGAGATCGTCGTAACCCTCGGTGTAGCCCGCGATATATTGCTCGTCGGTCAGGCCCTCGGTGATGATGGTGTTGATCATCGCGTTCAATAGCGCGACGTCGCTGCCGGGCTTGAACGCGAGATGCTTATAGGCATGACGCGACAGTGTTTGCCTGCGCGGGTCGATCACGATCAGCTTGGCACCGCGCTTGGCCGCGTTCTTGATGTAGGTCGCGGCCACCGGATGATTGATGGTCGGATTGGCGCCGATCACGATGATGACTTCGGCGTCCATCGCGGCGGCAAACGGCGCCGACACCGCGCCGGAATTCAACCCCTCCATCAGCGCTGCAACCGAGGAGGCGTGGCACAGCCGCGTGCAGTGATCGACGTTGTTGGAGCCGAAGCCGGTGCGCACCAGCTTCTGGAACAGATAGGCCTCTTCGTTCGATCCCTTGGCCGAACCGAAACCGGCCAGCGCCTTGACGCCCTTTTCATCACGGATCTTGACGAGTCCCCTGGCGGCGATGTCGAGCGCTTCTTCCCAGGAGGCTTCGCGGAAATGCGTGAACGGGTTGGCCGGATCGACCTGGTCGTTGGCATCTTTCTTCACATTCGCCAGCCGCACCAGCGGCTTGGTCAGGCGATTGGGATGGTGAATATAGTCGAAGCCGAAGCGGCCCTTGACGCAGAGCCGGTTGTGATTGGCCGGACCGTCGCGGCCCTCGGCATAGATCACCTTGTCGTCCTTGACCTGATAGGTGACCTGACAGCCGACACCGCAGTAGGGGCACAGCGAATCGACTTCCTTGTCCGGATAAGTGACGCGTGTCTGGTTGTCATCGAGCATCACAGCCGGCATCAGCGCGCCGGTCGGGCAGGCCTGCACGCATTCGCCGCAGGCGACGCAGGTCGATTCCCCCATCGGATCGTCGAAATCGAACACGATCTTTGAACCGTGATTGCGATAGGCCATGCCGATGACGTCGTTGACCTGCACCTCGCGGCAGGCGCGCACGCACAGGCCGCACTGGATGCAGGCATCGAGATTGACGCGCATCGCCGGATGGCTGGCGTCGGCATGCCAGCGCTCGGCGGCCGGGAAACGGCTTGCGGTCACGCCGGTCTTCTCGGCCCAGTGCCAGAACTTTGAATCCGGATCGTGCGAGGTCTCGCGCGCCGGTTGGTCGGCGACCAGCAGTTCCATCACCATCTTTTGCGCTGCGACCGCCCGCTCACTCGCGGTCTTGACCTTCATGCCGACGCTCGGCGTACGCTTGCAGGAGGCCGCCAGCACGCGCTCGCCCTCGATCTCGACCATGCAGGCGCGGCAATTGCCGTCGGGGCGATAATCGGGCGCCGGCGAATAACACAGATGCGGGATTTCCTGGCCCTGGCGCTTGGCCACCTGCCAGATCGTTTCGCCCGCCTTGGCCTCAACCTGGTTACCGTCAAGTTCGAACTTGATCTTGGTCATTCCGCAGCTTCCTTGAACTCGTCGGGGAAGTATTTAATCACGGAGGAGAGCGGATTCGCGGCCGCCTGGCCAAGCCCGCAGATCGATGCATCGCGCATCGCCTGGCTCAATTCGTCGAGCAGTTCGCGGTTCCAGACCGGGCGTTCCATCAACAGCGCCGCCTTTTGCGTGCCGACCCGGCACGGCGTGCATTGGCCGCAGCTTTCATCCTCGAAGAAACGCATCAGGTTCAGCGCCGCGGCCTTCACGCTGTCCTGCTGCGACAGCACGATGATCGCGGCCGAACCGATGAAGCAGCCGTATTTTTCCAGCGTGCCGAAATCGAGCGGGATATCGCTCATCGAGGCCGGCAGGATGCCGCCGGAAGCGCCGCCGGGCAGATAGGCGTGGAAGGTGTGTCCATCCGCCATGCCGCCGCAGAACTCATCGATCAATTCGCGCACCGTGATGCCTGAGGGCGCGAGCTTCATGCCGGGATTTTTGACGCGGCCGGAGACCGAAAAGCTCCGCAAGCCCTGGCGCTCGTTGCGACCATGGCTTTTCCACCAGTCGGCGCCCTTCTCGACGATGTCGCGCACCCACCACAGCGTCTCGACATTGTTGATCAGTGTCGGCAGGCCGAACAGCCCGACCTGGAACGGATAGGGCGGCTTGTGCCGCGGTAAGCCGCGCTTGCCCTCGATGCTTTCCAGCAGCGAGGATTCTTCGCCGCAGATGTAAGCGCCGGCGCCGCGCCGCATATGCAGCCGCGGTCCGCTTGCCGGCAATTTCGCGATTTCGCGTTCGAGGATTTCGCGGCAGGCCGGATATTCGTCGCGGATGTAGATGTAGACGTCCGTCGCCTCCACCACATGTGCGCCGATCAGCATGCCCTCGATGAAACGATGCGGATCGGTTTCCAGATAATAGCGGTCCTTGAAGGTGCCAGGCTCGCCCTCGTCGCCATTGATCGCCATCAGCCGCGGGCCGGGCTCCCCTAACACCGCACGCCACTTGCGTGCCGTCGGAAAGCCAGCGCCGCCGAGCCCGCGCAAGCTCGCATCATCCAGCGCCTTCAACAGATCTTCCCGCGGCAATTCTCCGGAGCGGACGCGCTTGAGCAGGGCGTAACCGCCACCGGCAACATAGGCGTCGTAATCGACATATTTGGGCGGATGCGCGTGGGTATCGCCGGCTTTTGCCGTGGCAAGCACGCTCGCGACGCTGGCGTGATCGACGAAGTTGTGGCCGACCTCGGCCGCAGGCGCAGTGTCGCAACGGCCGACGCAGGGCGCGCGCACCACGCGAATGCCCGGGCCCGCGGCATTCTGCAGTTCGTGCAACAATTTTTCCCCGCCCAGCATGGCGCAGGTCAGCGAATCACAAACGCGAATGGTCAGCGGCGCGATCTCCGGTTCGCCTTCCTTGACCACGTCGAAATGCGCATAGAAGGTTGCGGTTTCGAACACTTCGGCGAAGGAAAGCTTCATCTCATCGGCAAGGGCGGCGAGATGGAGTGCGGAAATCTGGTGGTACTTGTCCTGGATGAGATGCAGATGCTCGATCAGGAGATCGCGCCGCCGTGGCCGGTCGCCGAGCAGGAGCTCAATCTCGTGTGCGGCGGTCGGATCGACCTGTCGGCCCTTGGGCGTCGCCTTGGCCCGCTTGCGCCCCTCGCCCGGATGCTCGAACGAACGAACCTGTTGCACATCATGACTCATCGGGGCGTCTCGTTCCTGCTTTAGCAATACTAACTCTAGTACCTGGCATGCCAGATGCCAAGCAAAAAAAGGCGTCTTCATAAGCATTTAAGGGGCATGCAGCTTTTCTGTCATGCCCCTTGGTCAATGCTGCTCGGCGCCTGGACCCCGCAGCGATGTAAGCCGGGATCAGAAGATCTTGGCCGCGCTTTCCAGCGTTTTCCAGACGCCCCAGGCCAGCGGGATACCGACAAAGGCCCAGAACAGCGCCGCCCTGACATCCAACCCGCCTTTGCCGATGCCGAACGAGCCATGCTGGATCGCCGCCTCGCCCTTGGCGCTTGCCGCCTGCAGCTTGGCGACCTCGATCTCGCTCATGTGCCACTTCGGATTAACCGGCTTGATCAGGAAGTTGCAGATCAGGCCGGCGGCCAGCATCGCGCACAGGATGTACATGGTGGTGTTGTAGAGTTGGTCGCGCGGGACACCGGCCGCAAGCTGGAATTCGCGGATGTAGTTCACAACCACCGGGCCGATAATGCCGGCAGTCGACCACGCCGTCAGCAGCCGTCCGTGAATGGCGCCGACGAACTGCGTACCGAACATGTCGGCAAGATAGGCGGGCACCGTGGCGAAGCCACCGCCATACATCGACAGGATGATGCCAAATCCGAGCACGAACAGCAGTTTTGAGCCTATCTCCGCGAAGGTCGGCGCCATCGCATACAGCGCGATACCGAGGAGGAAGAAGCAGTAATAGGTGTTCTTGCGGCCGATATAGTCCGACAGCGACGCCCAGAACACGCGGCCGCCGATGTTGAAAAGCGAGAGCAGACCAGCGAAGCCGGCAGCGATCGCGGCGATGGCGGCCTTTTGCGAGCCGTCGAGCGCGTTGAAGCCGACATTCGGCAAACCGATCAGCTTGCCCGCAAAAATTTCCTGCAGCATCGGCGAAGCCATACCGATCACGCCAATACCTGCCGACACATTCAGACACAGCACCCACCAGATCAGCCAGAACTGCGGCGTCTTGTGCGCGTCGTTGAGATGCACGTGGTGCTCCGAGATCATCGACTTCTTTTCGCTCGGTGGCGTCCAGCCGTCCGGCTGCCAGCCCGCCGGGGTTACCCGATAGGCGAAAGCCCCGATCATCATGAAGACGAAATAGATCACGCCCATGGTGGCGAAGGTTTCCCACACCCCGACCGAGGTGGGAGTCTTGAAGTAGTTGATCAGCAAATTCGCCAGCGGCGCGCCGATCATGGCGCCGCCGCCGAAGCCTGCGATCGCGAACCCGGTCGCCATGCCACGGTGGTCGGGGAACCATTTGATGAGCGTGGACACAGGAGAGATATAGCCGAGACCAAGACCGACGCCGCCGATGACACCGGCTCCCAGCCACATGATCCAGAGCTGATGGACATAAACGCCGAACGCGCCGATCAAAAGGCCGCCGCCCCAGCATAGTGCCGCGACGACGCCGGCCTTGCGCGGGCCGGCGCGCTCAAGCCAGCCGCCCCAGATCGCGGCGGAGACGCCGAGAAGCACGAAGAACAGGGTATACATCCACCCCAGGCTGGCGACTTTCCAATCGCAGGTGGTGGTGAACAGCTCCTGCCACAGCGAAATGTCGGGGCAGGCCTTTGGCGCGGTGACGCCGATCGCGCGCGACAGCGGCAGCCAGAACACGGAAAAGCCGTAGGCCATGCCGATGCACAGATGAATGCAAAGCGCCGCCGGCGGAACGAGCCAGCGATTAAAGCCGGCCTTCGCGATGGTGTGCTCGCGATCAAGAATTCCCAGCCCATCGCCGGAAATTGCTGCAGCGCCTTCATATGTAGCCATTCACATTCCTCCCCTGCCATCACCCTTGCCGGGCGCTGCGGTCTACGGTCCCGTGCTTCTTGCCCGTTAACGGATCAGCAACCATGTTGCTGCCCGCAGCCAATCTTTCGGGAAGCGCCGGGATCGCGAAAGCGCATCCGATAGGTTTCAACACCTGCGCTGATACCTTTATGCCCCTAAGCCATTGCACGGCTTCAGATGAGACATGCCAAATCCCGGCTGGTGCACGCCGTCGGCATAACTCAGCCTCCGCGCCCCTGCGGAGATCATGGATTGGGACAGAAGGCAGCACATGTGTCGATAGGAAAATGGTAGTTATCACCTAGTGCCGCGGGAAAGCGGTTACTAAAGCCTTTGTTTGACCGCAGGCGACGGGCCATTAGGTTCTTCTATCAACCCATTGGTTTTCTCGATCAAAAACACGATGCGGCTTTCGGTTCGCTCCGTGATCTCGACCTTGTCGCCGGTTTCCCGGATCAGGTTCGGTATGTCGATCGCCGACAGCGGGTCGGTGCAATGCACTTCCAGGAAATCACCCGATGTGATCCCCTTTAGCGCCTTGCGCGTCTTCAACGCCGGCAACGGACATTTCAGGCCGGTAAGGTCCAATTTTGTCGTCGTCATGTCTCGAACATGGCGAAGCTGGTACGCATCGTCAACGCCCCTCGCTTGCAATGCCCGACCCGGAAACCGCGCTTGACGATCGGACGGAAGCGGCGCGTGGCGCGAGCAGGTTCCGCGCTGGCCGAAGCCGCCTCATTGCGCGTTCTTGTCTCCATATTGAAGAACCTGAACCTTCTCCAGGGTGATAAGGCCGCTGCTCATCATTCCATCCAGCGTTGGCAAAAAGCCATTGATCTTGTCCTCACTGTCGACGATCTCGATCACCAAAGGCAGGTCTTCCGACAGGCGCAATATCTTCGTGGTGTGAAGCCGGCTGGATGCGCCGAAGCCCATCGGACCACGCAGAACGGTTGCGCCGGCAAGGTGCTGTTCCCGTGCCTTGAGTACAATCGCCTCGCACAGCGGGGAAGAACCGAACTTGTCGTTCTCGCCGATGAAGATTCGAAGCAACAGGGCCTGTTTTGGGATTTGCATGGTTAGCTCCCTTTGAGACGATTGAGACGGCTCGCGAGCACATGTCCCAGCCACACCGCAACGAGCCAGCTCACGACCGATACCGCGATGTTCACAAAGGCAGTCTGCGCCATGCCGCCTTCCAGCAGCTTGAAGGTTTCCAGGCTAAAGGTCGAGAACGTTGTGTAGCCGCCGCAAAACCCGGTCATGACGAACTGCCGCTGTCGCGCGCTGGCGAACAATCGTCCGTCGGGGCCGCTGAGGGTGCTGTAGAATCCAATAATGAACGAGCCGGTAACATTGACGAACAGGGTTGCCCAGGGCAGCCCGGGAATCGACTCGATCAGCAGGGACAGAAGGTAGCGCGCAACGCCGCCCAACACACTGCCGGCTGCAATATATGCGTACAGGATCGCCGCATTCCACGCGCTGGGCTTGGTCTTGCCTCCGGCGGCCATTGGCTATTGATCCCAACTCACCTCAGCAGAGTGACCACCGCAAAACCCGCGGCAACGGCTGCAAGCGACAACACAAGAGAAAGCACGACGTAGCCAACCGCGCGGCCGCTCTCGCCGTCTCGTGCCAGCGCCAGCGTCTGCAAACTGAACGATGAGACCGTGGTGTAACAGCCCAGGAATCCCGTCACCGCGAACAGCCACGGATTGGACGAGGCAAACAGCGACGCGCCGTCTCGGGCCAAGGCACCGACGATGCCAATGAGCCATGCGCCGCTGGCATTGACCAACAACGTGCCCCAGGGAAACGTCTCCCCGACCCGCCTCGCTACCAATCCGGATAGAAAATAGCGCGCGGTGCCTCCCAGCGCGCTGCCCAATACGACGCAGATTAATCCAGATATCACGTGCGATAATATCCGCAATCTCTTGGACCGAAACGGTATTGCATGGTTTGTCGTCCCAAATCGATGCTTCCCAGGATCATGCAATATAGCAATTTCCAGACCAGCGGCCGTGTCTCCTGATGTCATCACCCGGAATAGCCGTCCTGGAAACGCGGCAGGGCTGCGCCAAAACCTGATTTCTCAAAGCAGATCAACGTGATTTGGCCGCCCGCGCAGCCTTCAGCTCAGGTTCGCATACGACAAAAACCCGACGACCTGGCCGGGCTCGACCATCGAGACGGCTTCGCCGAGTTCGACCAGTCCGTCGGTGTCGACCAGCGACGACAGCAGCCCCGCGCCCTCGCGCGGAAATTTGATCGCTTCAAGCCCACCGTCGTCCGCCTTTCGCAAGGTGACGCGGACATATTCGCGGCGGCCGATCTTCTTCCTGTAGGTGAAGGCGGCTCGCACCGGCATCGGAACGAGATGCTGGTGCGCGGCCCCCATCAGCGCCAGCACGGTCGGCCGCACCACATGCACGAAGGTGACGAAGCTCGCCACCGGATTTCCGGGCAAGCCGATCAACGGCGTACCGCCGATGATTCCCATGGCGACCGGGCGCCCCGGCTTGATCGCCATCCGCCACAACACGAGCTTGCCTGCGCTTTCGACGCCGGCCTTGACGTGGTCCTCCTCGCCGGTGGAGACGCCGCCAGTGGTGAGAATGAGATCGTGGCTGCCCGCCACTTTCTTCAGGGCACTCGCAAGTGAAGCGGGCTCGTCGCGCAGGATTCCGAGATCGCTAAGCTGGCAGCCCAGCCGCGCCAGCATCGCTATCAGCATGAAACGATTGGAGTCGAAGAGCTGCGCCGGCGCGCGCGTTTCACCGGGGGATACCAGTTCGTTGCCGGTCGAAAACACCGCAACGCGGATGCGCCTGTTGACCTCGACCTGCGTCAATCCAAACGCGGCAGCGAGCGCGACATCCTGCGGCCGCAGCCGCTGACCGGCCTTGAGCGCGGCGTGGCCGAGCGGAATATCTTCGCCGGCCGGGCGGACGTTGGCGCCGGGTTTCAGCCCCGCGGGGAGCACGACGTTATTTCCTTCGACGCGCACGTCTTCCTGCATAAAGACGGTATCGGCACCATCAGGCATCGGCGCGCCCGTGAAGATCCGCACCGCCTGACCCGGCTTGACCGGCCCGCGTGCCGACGCGCCGGCCTGCACGCGGCCGCTAACGGGAAATATCTGCGCTTCGTCCGGCGGCAGATCGCGGCTTGCGACCGCGTAGCCATCGACGGCGGAATTGGTAAAGGGTGGCAGCGGCAGCGGCGCTACGATGTCACGCGCGAGGATGCGGCCGTCCGCGTTCGCAAGCGCAACGGTCTCAACCTCCTGCACCGCTGTCACCCTGGCTGCGATGATCGCGACGGCTTCATCGACCGACATCATCGGTCCGCCAAAGGCAAAGCAGTCGTCGGATAATTGCGCCATCGCGCCTCTCAGACCTCGCTTTTAGCCAGCACGTCCTCGACCGAGATCGCCGATCGCTGCAGCAGCGCGGCGACGGCCTCGACATCATCGAGATGGGCTGTCGGGAGCGTGGTTGCAACGGCCATGTCGGTCGCAATGCCGACGATGCCGGGATCATCCGGGAAGAGCAGCGGCTTTTGGTTGGCGGCGCGGTGCACTTCGATCTTGCGATGCGGCTCGCGCTTGAAACCCTCGACGATGACGAGATCGACCGGAGACATCTTTTTGAGCAGCTCCGCCAGTCGCGGCTCGGCGCCGCCGCGCAGTTCGTGCATCAGCGCCCAGCGCCGGGTCGAGGAGACCAGCACCTCGGTGGCGCCGGATTGGCGATGCACCCAGGAATCCTTGCCCGGCACGTCGACATCGAAATCGTGATGGGCGTGCTTGATCACGGACACGCGCAGGCCTTCTTCCAGCAAATGCGGGATGATGCGCTTCAAGAGCGTGGTCTTGCCGGCGCCGCTCCATCCTGCGAGCCCAATCACCTTCATCTTAACTCTCCGGAAGCCGCACTCCTAGCCGTCATTGCGAGGAGCTAAGCGACGAAGCAATCCAGTTCCTTATTGTATATCTGGATTGCTTCGCTTCGCTCGCAATGACGACGGCGGCCACATTGTTCTTGCTCCAAGAAGCTTTATATCGATGGACAGGTAATGTCATGCTAACCTCTTCGACATGATGAAGATCGAAAAAGCCCCCGTGCCGCTGATCGTGCCGAACCCGGACGATCCGAAGCTGACCGAGCGTGTCATCGGGATCGATCAGACCGGCGCCAAGGTCGAGATCAAGGTGCCGGTGGAGCGGCCGCTGACGCTGTACCTCAACGCGCAGGAAATCGTCACCATGATGACGATCGGCGACTACCCGGAGTATCTCGCGCTCGGTTATCTCCTGAATCAGAACATGCTGAAATACAACGACGTCGTCACCGAGGTCGAGTATGACGACGATTTGCAGGTGGTGGTGGTGCGCACCGAGCACAACACCAATTTTGAGGCGAAGCTGAAGAAGCGGACGCAGACGTCCGGCTGCGCCCAGGGCACGGCGTTCGGCGATCTGTTGGAGGCGGTGGAAAGCGTGGCGCTGCCGAAGGCGGAACTGCGCACGTCCTGGCTCTATCAGATGACCCATGCGATCAACACCATGCCCTCCCTCTATTTGGAGGCCGGCGCGATCCACGGCTGCGTGCTGTGCAAGCAAGGCGCCCCGGTCTGCTATACCGAAGACGTCGGCCGCCATAACGCGGTCGACAAGATCGCAGGATGGATCTATCGCCACGGCGTCGATCCCGCCGACAAGATTCTTTATACCACTGGACGGCTCACATCCGAGATGGTGATCAAGACGGTGCGGATGGGGATTCCGATCCTGGTGTCGCGCTCGGGCTTTACCGCCTGGGGCGTCGAGCTGGCGCGTCAGGTCGGCCTGACTCTGGTCGGGCGCACGCGAGGCAAGCGCTTCATCGCGCTATCGGGCGAAGAACGGATCGTCTACGACCAGAACCTTGCCTTCGTCGAAGAAGAATCCGCGCGGCACAAGCGCAAGGGCGAAGCCGGTGACGACTAACATTCCCGGCGTATTGCTGGCCGGCGGCCTGGCGCGGCGGATGGGCGGCGGCGACAAGCCGATGCGCCAAATCGGCGGCCGTACGATTTTGGAGCGCGTGGTCGCGCGGCTGACGCCGCAATGCGACGGGCTGATCCTCAACGCCAACGGCGATCCCGCGCGCTTCGCGGCGTTTGGGCTGCCGGTCATTCCTGATTCTGTCGAGAATTTTCCAGGACCGCTGGCGGGCATTCTGGCGGCGCTGGACTGGGCCGCGGCAAATCGTCCTGAGGTGTCGCTAGTGCTGAGCGCGGCGGCCGACTGTCCGTTCCTGCCACGTAATCTCGTCGCGCGGCTATCGCAGGCGTGCTCGGATCAAACCGCGCAGCTTGCGGTCGCGGCTTCCGGCGGGCAATCGCATCCGGTGATCGGATTATGGAGCGTGAGTTTACGCCACGAGCTGCGCCACGCGCTGGTCGTCGAAGACGTCAGGAAGATCGACCGCTGGACCGCGCGCTACAAGCTCGCCACTGTGGAATGGCCGGCAACACCGCTCGATCCCTTCTTCAACGCCAATACCGTAGATGACCTCGCCGAGGCGGAACGGCTGGCCGCGCTGGATGGGAGTTAGCTAAGCACTCCGCCTCATCCTGAAGGGCGACGTCTTCGTCGCATCTCGAAGGATGGGCCACATAGGGGCCTCATGGTTCGAGACGCGCGAAGACGCGCTCCTCACCATGAGGGGCTAGGCCGGCCGAAATCCCGCCTCCGCCAGCGCCGCGCGACGCTCGTCCGACGCCAGCGCATCCAGAAATGCCTGCACTGCTGGGCGTTGCTTGCGCGCGCTTACCAGTGCAAAATCGTAATGCTCTTCGGCAAGCGGAATGAAGCCGAGCCCCGAGGCGTGCGCGACGGGGGCGATCGTCATGCCCCAATCGGCGCGATGCTGTGCCACGGCCGCGGCGACCGCATTGTGCGAGCGCGGTTGATTCCAGTAACCGTCAGGCCTGCGATCACCGAGCAGCCGATCGATCAGGATGCGCGTGCCGGCACCCTGGTTGCGGTTGACCATGATGCAGGCGGCGTCAGCGAGTGCGGCGCGCACCGCTTCCTGCGCATTTAAGCCTTCGAAGCGCGCATCGCCCTTGCGGAATACGATGCCCTGCATCCGCCGCCAGCCGCCCACCAGCTCGAGCCCCTGGCTCAAAAACGGCGTGTTGTAGGTCTCGGTCTTGTCGTCGAACAGATGGATCGGCGCTAAATCGCATTCGCCGCGCTTGGCCGCTGCCAGCCCACCGAGGCTGCCGACCGCAATCGAGCGCACCGACAAGCCGGCGTGCGCGAGCGGCGCCGTCACCAGATCGAGCCCGGTACAATGACTGCCGACGATGACGAGATCGGGCGCTCGCACATGGGGCGTGAACAGCGTCACCTCGGCTTGCGTGCCGGCCGGCATCTGGTCGGCGAGTGCGTCGATCTTCAAGAAGCCATCGGCCTGAGCAAACGACGTGATCGCGCCCGACCCCTTGCCCGTGGGATAAGCGATCAGGCCTCCGGCACCCTCGACCAGCGACACCATCACGAATTCGGTGCGGCCGAGTTCCGACGCTATCCGCACCGGGATCTTCGCGGTGACTTTGGCCTCCGCTCGCGGCGGCAGGCCGGCCATGCGTCGCAGCACCGGCACGATCATGTCATGGAAGGTGAACATCGCCGAAGTCGGAAACCCCGGCAGGATGACCACGGGCTTGCCGTCGCAGACTGCAAGACACAGCGGCTTGCCCGGCTTCAGCGCCACGCCATGGGCGATGATGCCGGGCTTTCCGAGCCGCGCGATGATGCGGTGGGAGACGTCGCCCGCGCCCTTCGAGGTGCCGCCGGAAAGCACCAGCATGTCGCTCTGCGCGAGCGCCGCGCGCATCGCGGATTCGAGCAGCACCTCATCGTCCGGGGTCGCGCCAAGAAAGGCGGCCTCCCCGCCATTTTCGTTGATCGCTGCCGCGACAATCGCGCCGTTGGTGTCGTAGACCGCGGCAGGGCGAAGTGCTTCACCCGGCTGAACCAGTTCGTCGCCGGTCGAAATCACGGCAACGCGCGGCTTGCGCGCGACCGGGATTTTCGCGATGCCGCAGGCCGCGCATATGCCGATCTCGCGCGAGCCGATGACCGTGCCGGCGCGCAACAGCGCCTCGCCGCGCGCGATGTCGGAGCCGGCATAGGATACGAACTGTCCGGGCGGGGCGGCGCGGCGGATTTCGATCGCGCGCGGGCCTGCGGGCTGGGTGTGCTCGACCATGACGACGGCGTCGGCGCCCCGCGGCAACGGCCCCCCAGTCGCAATCGAGGTCGCCGTTCCCGACAGCACTGGCCGCGCCGGCGCAACGCCGCAGGCGATGACTTCATCGTTGAGCATCAGGCGCACCGGCGATGTTTCGGCGGCGCAAGCAAGATCGGCGGAGCGCACCGCAAAGCCGTCGACATTGGAGCGGTCGAACGGCGGCACGTCGATCGGCGCCACGACGTCTTCGATCAGCGCGCAGCCGAGCGCGTCCGCCAGACTGCGTTGCTCGCGCGGCATGGCAACAGGAAACAGCGTCGCTTCGAAGCGCGCAAGCGCGTCCTCGCGCGGCAGGATGGTCAGAAACTGATCCTGATCGACGCTGTCGCGGCCTTGCGGCTGCTGGTTTTGGCTCATCTCGCGGCTCATTGGCGCAACATATAGGCATCGACTTGGGCGCCCGCAGCATATCCCTCGCTGCCGCCGGGAACCAAAAGCCAGGCGTCGGCGCGAGCCATCGTCTCAAGCGGTAGGTCGCCGGTCGCGAGCGGCGTCCAGCCGCTGCCCTTCCGCTCGAGCAAGACAATCTCGGCGAGGCCCACGCTGGATGCAATCTTGCGCGCCAGCGGCAGGGTGACGGTCCGTTGCGGCAGCCGCCGGGTCAACCGGTCGAGCGCGGGAACCGCAAGTGTCCACCACACAGCCCATGCCTGGTCCGGCGCGCCGGGCAATGCGATGACCGGAGTCTTCCCGACCTTACCCACCGCCGCCGTGCGGCCGGGCTGCAAGGCGATGCCATGCGCATTGACCTCACCGCGTCTGGCCAATGCCGCGATGGTCGCATCAGTACGGCCGACGCCACTGCCGCCGACGGTGATGAGGAGATCGCAATCGGCATCAACTGCTTCGGCGATCGAGGCAGCATCGCGCGAAGGGGCTTCGGTGAAGATGACTTCCGCACCCCGACCGCGCGCGCTTTCGGTGATCAGATTTGCCGTGATCGCGCCGCCGGGAATATTGACGATGCGCAGGCGAGGACGGCGCACAGCTATTTTTTCAAGTCCCGTGGCGCGTGCGATCAGAAGATCGGCTGGCAGCACCTGCCGGCCGGCCTCGGCAAGGAGGGTTCCAGCGCCGATATGGCCACCGGCCCGGCGAATCCCCTGCCCCGGTATCGCCTCCGCCAGCACCTGGACCAGCGGTCCAGTCTGATCGACGGAATCGGCATCGACCACACAGTCACAGTTTTCGGGAATCTGGTCGCCGGCCTCGACCCACGGAGGCGCCGCGGCGAGCGGCAGCGGCGTGTAGGAGGATGCGCCGACCAGACCGCGGGCACGCAGCGCCCAGCCGTCCACGGCTGCGACATTATGCGGCGGACAGGCGCTCGCAGGCGAGATCTCGACAGCGATGCAGCCCAGCGCTTGGCTCAACGGAAGTTCGACCGGCGCAACCGCCACGATATCGCGCAGCAAGATGGCCAGCGCGACGTCGAAAGGGGTGAGCGAGGCCGGCAGGCGCTGGATCGAGTTCATAAGCCATGATGGACCATGCATCGCCAGAATTGGCAACCACCCTTGGGAGTCCCTTCGGAGTCCCGTGGGAGAGTGAAGGAGGCCG
>Ga0209153_1000506_pt1 | contig 17422 bp, 14 predicted proteins | sample GraSoiAngelo_120_FD_185877 | JGI IMG/M metagenome (GOLD analysis project Ga0209153, IMG submission 185877) | Grasslands soil microbial communities from the Angelo Coastal Reserve, California, USA - 14_0919_09_20cm (SPAdes) (version 2) | ecosystem: Environmental > Terrestrial > Soil > Grasslands ...
GGGCAGACGGACAGACCCTGAGCGTCAGCACAGGGAACACGAAGCGGAAGCAGAAGCCCCGGACACAACTAACAAACCGGACAGCTGATGGGCTACAAAAAGCGGACATTTTAATGTGCTAACAACACCCTTATTTATTGCTTGCTTATTGCATCCCAAATAAACAGGAACGTGCCCCACGTTTGGGCGCGATGCTGTGGGCGAAAGCCGAAGAGGACGACGCGCCCTTGCCCCAGAGAGACTTCGGCGAGCGCGATCTTGCCCGCCAGATATTTCTCGCCGAGCAGCCAACCGGAGCGCAACACGTCTTTGTCCGCGTAGCGCGCGACCGTATGCACACGCCCGCCGCCATCTCCTGTCACATCGAACGCGGAACTGTTGATGAAGTAAGCATCCACGTCGCGCCCGAAGCCGTGCGCGAGCGGCGCATTCGTGTCCACAGTCAGACGTAGGATCGAGCCGGGGCAGTAGAACTCGGACGATTTGAGACCTTCGAGTACGTTGCGCAGGGGCAGCTTGAACTGCTTGATCGCTAATTCAGACGACGCATCGAAGCAGACGAGCGTGCCGCCAGCCTCGACGAAGCGGCGCAAAGCTTCGACGCCCGCGTCGCCAATGCCGCCCGTAAACTCTGCCGGATAACGGCCCGCCGGATTGCCCTCCATGATCTCGCGCATGCGCAGCGAAGGCAGCACGATCACGTCGTAATGCGCACGCAGATTGCCGGCGCGCACATCTTTGTCGAGCAAAGTCTGATACGGTACATTGAACGTGTCGAACACGTAGCGCGTCCAGCCTTCGTCCATCGAAGCGGTCCAGCTTTTGTAGAGCGCGAGCCGCACGGGGCGCGTGATCGGATTCGCAAGCGGCGAGCGCGTGCCTTGCCTGAGTGGCAGACCGAGATCGCGCCGCACGTCGTTCTCATCGCGGATGAGCGTGAGCCTTCTTTGCGCGGCCGGTTCTGTCACATAAACCAAAGGCGCTTCCAGTCCCAACTGCATCGGCAGCGTCCAACCGGCTACATCATAAGGTCGCTCCGCCTCGCCGTTCGCCGTCAAACGATTCGGATAAACCTGCCGCTCGAAGAGCGCGCGCACGTTTGCGGCGTAAGGCTGCGACAGAAAAACGATGTAGCTGTTCGCGGGCGCTTCGCGTGCAGGTGGCGAACTGCCCGCGAGAATCTGTTCGTAGTCGCGCACGTGCAACTCTCGCTCCAAGCGTTGCACCTCGACGCCCTGCGCGACGAGCGCACCGACGAGCTTCGCCACGTTCTCGTCCTTGCCTTGCCCAGCTTCAATCAAGTAGGTGAGCGAACCGGCTTCGGAGTTGAGCGCGTTGCGGCCGAGCGCGTAGAAGTTGCGCAAGTAGCGTTCACGATAATTCGACGCGAGCGAGAGCACGCTGTGGACGGCGATCAGTTCCAGCTTCATGATGTCGCGCGGCCGCCACTTGCCGCCGGGCCAAGGGTCTGGAAAGTTGGTCGTCGGAAATTTCGGCAGCGCCGAGTCCATGCCGCGCGTCGAGCTATGCTCAAGTTGTTCTTTCGTCACCGGCAGTGGCGTCATTATTTTCGCGCTCGCGGCTTCGGTGAGGATGCCGACGGAGTTGTGAAAGTAGGGCGCGGTGCGAAAGCCGCCGTGCCACCAAGTGTCGTAGAGCGCGTTGGTGATGACACCTTGCATGCCGGCCGCCTCTTCGTCGGCCGCGATCTTGTGACCGATGAGGCCAACCTCGCGGAGCAGGAGCGGCGCGATGTTTGGATTGGGCGGATCGAAAAACGGCGGGACGAAAAAGCGCGAGCCGGTCTGCCCCTGTTGATGTATGTCATAGACAACTTCGGGAAACCACTGCTGCCAAAACAACCTTGTGACGGCTTGCGTCTCTGTGAGGTTGAGCATGAACCAATCGCGGTTGTCGTCGTGCCCGGCGTAATGGTGATAAAGCTCCGGCGGGTCTGAGCCTTCGTAGGGTGTGCTGAGCGTCTTGCGATACCAGTCGGCGACGATCTGTATGCCGTCCGGGTTGGGCGAGGGGATGAGCAGCAGGATCACGTTCTGCAAAATCTGGCGCGTCTCTTCGTCCTGCGCGGTGGCGAGATCGTAGGCGAGGCGCAGCGCCATCTGCGAGGCGACGATCTCGGTTGAATGGATCGAACAGGAGACAGCGACGACCATCTTGCCATCGTGGATCAAACGCTCGCGCTCCGCATCGTCGCGCACGAGGCGCGGGTCTGCGAGCTTACGTTGAATCTCTTGGTATCGCGCGAGATTGCGTATATTCTCAGGCGCGCTGATGTAAGCGACGATGAGCGGTCGCCCTTCGGTGCTCTGTCCGATGGTCTCGACGCGCACGCGGTCGCTCGCCGCATCAAGCCGCGCGAAGTAAGCTCTGATCTGCGCCCAGTCGGCGATAGTACGGTCGTCGCCGGGCGCGAAGCCGAGCATGGACTGTGGCGTGGGCACGTTCGCCGCAGCGGTGCTCGCATGTCTCTGTTGCGCGCGGGCGAGCGGCGAACAAAGAACGAGCGACAAAGCAAACGCAATGACGAGCGGCGCGAGTCGAAACGGATGACGAGACATGATGCTGTTATTTGTTCTTGGTTATTTGTTATTTGGTTAATCTGCGATGACGCTAAGTGCGCAGCAAGCGCGCACAAATAACCAATAACAAACAACCAAGAACAAAGATCAATTTTTGATGAACGAACGCACGGAACAGATCAACGCTGGCGCAGAGTCTAGCATAGTTGTGCGCCGCTCGCTCGCGGGGCGTCTGCGCTTCTGTTGGTCGTTCTTTGTCGCGGGCGTGTTGTTGCTCGTCATCGCGCCGCCGGTGCTCACGGTCGCATGGCTGACGGGGCGGCGCGCAGAGGTCGTCTATCCTTGGGCGGATTGGGGCGCGCGCTTGTGGCTGCGGCTGAGCGGCGCAGAGGTGCGTGTGCGCGGGCTGGAGCGACTCGATCCGCAACAGACCTACATCTTCGCCGCCAATCATCGCTCGTATCTCGACACGGCGACGCTCTTCTGCTACGTGGGCCGGCGCATCGGTTTGCTGGCGAAGAAGGAACTGTTGAAAGTGCCGATCCTCGGCTATGGCATGGGCTACGTGAACATTATGGCGATTGATCGCTCGAACCGCGAGCGCGCCTTCGCGACCGTGCGCGCGGCCACCGAACGCATACGCAACGGCATCTCGTTCGGCGTCTTCGTCGAAGGCACGCGCGCGCGGCCCGGTCAACTGCTGCCGTTCAAGCGCGGCGCGTTCTACATGGCGCGCGATGCGGGCGTGCCCGTCGTGCCCGTCGCCATCAAACACACGGATGAGATGATGGGCAAAGGCACAGGCGTCGCGCGGCCGGGCACAATCGAGTTGGTGCTGCTTGAGCCGATCCCGACCGCAAAGCTCACGACCGACGAAGAGATCAGGCGTCTTGCCGAAGAGACGCGCGCACGCATCGGGGCGGAACTCAGAGATCAGAGGTTAGAGGTTAGAGGTCAGTCATAGTTTCAAGTCGAAAGTCCCAAGTCCAATGTTCAAAGGCTGCGACTGACGGTTGCAAACTTTGGACATTGGACTTGGGACTTTTACTAACCTCTAATCTCTAACCTCTGATCTCTGCTTTTACATCGGCGGCTTCTTCTGCGGTGTGGGCGTAGGTGTCGGAGCAGGCTTCTGCTCCGATTGATCGATCACGTTGTCGTCGAGGATTTTGACTCTGGCGCGGTAGCGCTCGTAATCGGCAAACGTGATGCGCATGCGCAAGTGCACGATCTGGCCGCTGCCAAAGACTAATTGATCGTCAGCGTAGGTATAGGTCGGAAACCAATACTTACCATCAATCTGTTCGCGGTAGGTTTCAAAGGTCGGATACTTGTTATTCTTATCGTCGGGCACGCCTTTGCCGTGCACCTTCACGATCTGCAAGTCGCGGTCGTCCACCCAAATGCGGCCCAGAAAGAGCCGCTCCTTCATCTTCTTCGGATCGGGCACCACTTTGGGGGCCACATCGAAGACGAATAGATCAAGCTCGTCAATCTTCTCTTTGCCGAGATAAGTAAAGTTGTACTGCGGAATTTTGTCCGTCTCAAGCGCGAAGGTCTGCACGCCGCTCAGGTCTTCGATGTCTGCGGACGTGATCCCGACCTCCGTGATCGTGGGCATCGGGGCCATGATCACTTTCTCGAAGCGTTGCCCGTTGTCGTCGAAGGCGAAGCGCGAGACGCGCCGGAACTCGCCCGTGATCTGATTGCCCCAACCGATGGTCTGGACAATGGCGTCGCGCTTGAAGCCGTACTGATTGAGCGCTTGGCGAAACTGCGTCTCCTTCGCGGTGAAGGCTTGGATGATGCGCTGCACCTCACCCGGCGGCAGAGGCACATTGCGGATGTGCGATTCTTCCTGCTGCGCCTGCGCACAGACGGTCAGAGCGAGAGCCGCGACGACGGCCGCCAGCATTGATGTCAGATAACGTCTCATAGCGTTCTTCGTGGAAATGTTTATGTCTTTTCGCGCCCGCGCGCCGCGCGACCCTACTTGTGAAATTTTTTGATGCCGTACCGCCGCGCCGTGTTGCCAGAGGGCAGACTCAACCGACGAACTCTACTTGGACGCGATGCGGGATGATGCCGCGTTCTGCGCCTTCGTCGAGCAGCCGTTGAACGGCGACGCGCCCGCGCTCCGTATAATCGAGCGTCAGATCGTTGACCCACATGCCGACGAAACGGTCGGCCAATTCCGGCTCCATGTCGCGCGCAAATTGCATCGCATAGCGAAGCGCATCGGCGCGATTGTCGAGCGAGTAGCGGATGCTCTCGTGCAAGTAGCGCGAGACTTCGCGCGTCAGGTCGGGGCCGAGGTCGCGGCGGATGGCGTTGCCGCCCATCGGCAAAGGCAAGTCAGTCCGCTCATGCCACCACTCGCCGAGGTCTAAGACTTTGTGCAGCCCCATCTCTTGATAGAAAAGCTGCCCTTCATGAATCAATAACCCAGCGTCCGCGCGCCCCTCTTGCACGTGCTTGATGATCTGATCGAAGGGCACAACTTCGTACTCAAAATCGGGACAGAAGATGCGCAACGCCAGAAAAGCACTCGTCAACGTGCCGGGCACGGCCACTTTGAGACTCGACAAGTCTTCGGCTTTAGTCGGCTCGTGCGACATGACGATGGGGCCGTAGTTGTCGCCGATGCTCGCGCCGTGCGGCAGGAGCGCATACTTATCCGCGATGTAAGCGTAAGTATGAAAGCTGATCGCGGTCACGTCATAGACGCCGCGCATCGCCTTCTCGTTCAACGTCTGTATGTCTTCGAGCACATGCTCGAAACGTAAGCCCCCTGTGTCGAGCTTGTGCGTGGCGAGGCCATAGAACATGAAGGCGTCGTCCGAGTCGGGCGAGTGCGCGACCGTGATCGTGCGTTTACCGTCTGCTTTGGTCATACAAGAAAACGAATTCAGGCGAGGCGGCCGTAAAAAACTTTCGTATCGTACTCAATTGTCACCCGGCCGGCGCGTTGGTGCAAGTCGAAGATGCGGCGCAACTCTGCGAGCATCGGTTCATAACCGGGCTGCCCCGCGAGCGGCACATAAGACGAAGAGAGCAGACGCCCGCGCACGCCTTCATGGTCGAATACCTGCTCGTTGGCAAACTCGCGCCGCCCGTACGCGCCCGCGAAGAAGTCCGCGATCCGCTCTTCGGGCAACTGCTCGCAGTTGACCTGCGTGTAGTCCGTGCCGAAGTCGCGCAGCAACTTTTCATAGTCGCGCAAGAACGGCGTCGTGTCTGTCCGCCGCATGTTCCAGATGAGCACGACCCAGCCGCCGGGTTTCAGTATGCGTCGGAACTCAACGCGCGCCCGCGCACCATCGAACCAATGAAACGCTTGCCCGGCGGTGACGAAATCAACACTCGACGCATCGAACGTCGTCGCTTCAGCCGTGCCATTGACGCTCTTAAAATTCGGATAATCTTGCAACAGCTTTTCCGCCGCCCCACGCATCGGCTCGTTCGGCTCGATACCGAAGACCGTGCAGCCTTGCCGCAACAACAACTCCGACAGAATCCCCGTGCCCGACCCGACATCGGCCACGACCGACGCGGCGCTCAAGCCCAACTCGGCGCGCAAAAATTCATTAACGGCGGCCGGATACTTCGGGCGATACGCGATGTAATTAGCCACCCGTTCATTGAACCGACCGATTGTATCTCTCGCCATTGCTACAAAAATCTTCGTGCCCGCTAAGCCGCTGACAGTTCTGCGACCGGATGATAGAGCGTGTCGCGTTCGACGGGATCGAAACCGGCGTCGCGGATGAGCGCGGCGATCTCGTCTTTGGACATGCGAACTTCGTTGTGCGCTTCGACCGAGTAGCTTTCGGACAACTCGCCGCCTTCGGTGATCGTACCGTCCAGATCATTTGCGCCGTAGTGGAGCGCGACCTGCGCGAGTTGTTTGCCGAGCATGACCCAATAGGCTTTGATGTGCGCGAAGTTGTCGAGCATGAGCCGCGAGACGGCCACGGTCTTCAACGAATCAACGCCGGACGGCCCCGGCAGGTGCGCGAGCTTCGTGCCCGGCGGATAAAACGCTAACGGGATGAAGCATTGAAAGCCACCCGTCTTGTCCTGCTGCTCGCGCAGGCGCACGAGATGATCCACGCGGTCTTCGATTGACTCGATGTGCCCGTAGAGCATCGTCGCGTTAGTCTTGAGGCCCGCATTGTGAACTTTTCCTGCAAGGTCAAGCCAGCGTTCGGCGTCCGTCTTGTGCGCGCAGATCGTCGAGCGCGTCGGCTCGCGGAAAATCTCTGCGCCGCCGCCGGGACACGAATCCATGCCCGCCGCTTTCAGTTGTTCGATCACATCATCGTCCGCCAGCTTGTAGAAGTGCGCTATATGATCAAGCTCGACCATCGTGAACGCTTTCAGATACAGACGCGGATATGCGCGCTTCAAAGACGACAATAGATCGGTGTAGTACGAAAACGGCAACTTCGTGTTCAAGCCGCCGACGATGTGCAACTCGGTCGCGCCTTCGGCAACGGCCGCGCCCGCAAGCTTCAGCGCCTCTTCGACGCTGTGCGTGTAAGCATCGGGCTGGCGCGGCGTGCGATAGAAACCGCAGAACTTGCAGTCGGCGTAGCAGACGTTCGTGTAGTTGAAATGGCGATTGACGTTGTAATAAGTCCGTCGCCCATGCAGACGCCGTCGCACCGTATCAGCCAACTTGCCGAGCGCGCTCAAATCGTCCGTCGCATAGAGCGCCAGTCCATCGGCGGAAGAGAGCCGCGCACCCGCTTCAACCTGTGCGGCGATCTCGTTGAGCTTTGCGTCGTGTGAAAATTGCATGATCGTTTGAATGCTTATACTCCAAATCTGAAATGCTGCCACAACGCTGCGCCGCCGAACGTGACGAAGAGCAGCACACTGACGAACGCATTCGTCGTGAAGAAGGCCGCGTTCAAGCGGCTCAGATCATCTGCGCGCACGAGGCGGTGTTGATAGACCAAGAGCGCAGCCGTTGCGATGACGCCGACGAGCGCGAGCGCGCCCAAGTGCGTGAGCAAGTATAACCCGACGAGCGCGGCGAACGCGCCCGCGTGGAGTAGTCTTGCGATCCAGAGCGCGCGAGGGATGCCGACGCGCGCAGGGATCGAGCGCAGACCAGTCTGCCGGTCGAAGTCGTAATCCTGACAGGCGTAGAGCACATCGAAGCCGGCCGTCCACAAGAGCACTGTGAGCGAAAGCAACAAGGGCACGGCACTTGTGAGCGACCCGCGCACGGCGATCCAAGCGCCCGTCGGCGCGATGCAGAGACACCAACCGAGCGCTAAGTGTGAGAGCGACGTGAAGCGCTTTGTGTATGAGTAAAGCAGCACGCTGGCGAGCGCGACCGGCGCGAGCGCGAGCGTCAAACGATTGAGCATCGCGGCGGCGATGAAGAAGAGTGTGGCCGCCGTGAACGTGAACGCCCAGACGAGTTTTCTTGAGAGCAGACCGGCCGGTAGCGCACGCATGCGTGTGCGCGGATTCGCGGCGTCGTAGGTTTGATCGGCGAGCCGGTTGAAGGCCATCGCGGTCGAGCGCGCACCGACCATCGCCACAGTGATCCAGAGCAGTTGCCACGCGGTCGGCAGCCCCTGCGCCGCGAGCACCGCACCCAAGAAGGCGAACGGCAACGCAAAGAGCGTGTGCTCGATCTTGATCATTTCGAGCGTCGTGCGTATGTCGCGCGTTGCGTCCTGTAGTTTGGCTGCCATCGGCAAATGGTTCGTCAACGTTTGTGCCGTCGTCATTAGCGAGCGAACGCATAACGATAAAGCAAACCGCAGGCCGGCGCAAAACGGGCGGAAAGACGGGGCCTGAGCTGTTGGTCGTTTGCAATTCGCCACGAGTAACGCAGGTGCGTGGCAGACTGCCAACGAATACAGCTTAATCTTCTTCAATCATGACGGGCGCGCTGTCGATCTGTGCGCCGCGCCATGCGGTCGCGCGCGAGTGCGGGATGCCGAATTGATCGAGGATGCGGAAGACGAGATGATCGACGAGTTCAAGGATCGTCTGCGGGCGATGATAGAAGCCGGGGCTGGCGGGTAGGATGCGTGCGCCCGCGTGCGCGAGGCGCAGCATGTTCTCCAAGTGGATCGCGTTGTAAGGCGACTCGCGCGGCACGATGACGAGTTTGCGTCCCTCTTTCAACGTCACGTCGGCCGCGCGATGGATCAGATTCGTGCCTGCGCCGCTGGCTATCGCGCCGAGCGTGCCCATCGAACACGGCACGATGATCATGCCGACCTGCGGGTGCGAGCCGGATGAGGGCGTGGCCGCCATGTTGTCGCGCCGGTGCAAGCGAATCAACTTTGAATCCGCAGGCAAGCCAACCCACTCGTTGATCTTTCGCTCGTCGCCCGCGCGCAAGTTCGCGCCCAACTCGACCTGCGCCACCAAGAGCGCCGACTCAGACATAATCAGATTGATCCGCTCCACCACACCGCTCGCCGCCAAATGCACAAGCGTGCGCTGCGCATAGAGCGCGCCCGAAGCTCCCGTAATGCCGACGGTCAGTTCCATAAAAGCTGTGACAGGTGACAACTGACGACTGACGAGTTAAGACAAAAGCTTATCACTCGTCACTCGTCACTTATCATTGTAGTTGGCATCATACGGAGCGTGGCGGACGGGCGCAAGCATGCGTGTTTCAGGCGCGCTCACGTTCGATGCTAGAATGCCCGCGTTGTTGATGTGTGCAGAGGTTGGCCCAAGCAACGGCGATGGACTTAAAAGCAATCGAACAACTATTGCGTGCGCACAAGAGCGGCGAACTGGACACGCAGGCGGCGGCGCGTGAGATCGGTGCACTACATTTTGAGGACATCGGGCATGCGCGCGTGGATCATGCGCGGGCGGCGCGGCAAGGGTTTCCCGAAGTCGTGTTTGGCGCGGGCAAGACGCGGGCGCAGGTTGTGGAGATCGTCGAGCGGCTCGTCGCGCGTGCGCCGAATGTGCTGGTAACGCGCACGGACGCCGCGACGTTCGGCGAGGTGCGCAACGTCGTGACCGATGCCGAGTGGCACGAGTCGGCGCGCGTGATCCGCGTCTGGCGTGATCGGACGGAGCTTGGTGTGGGCCTCGTCGGCATCGTCACCGCAGGCACGAGCGACATTCCCGTCGCGGAAGAAGCGGCGTTGACGTGCGAGGCGATGGGGCATCGCGTCGAGCGCATCTGGGATGCGGGCGTCGCAGGCATTCATCGCATCTTGGCCGAGCGCGCACGCTTGCGTCGCTTCCGCGTCGTCGTCGTCGCCGCAGGGATGGAGGGTGCGTTGCCTTCGGTCGTGGGCGGACTCGTCAGTGTGCCCGTCGTCGCCATCCCGACGAGCGTCGGCTACGGCGCATCGTTCGGCGGCGTCGCGGCGCTCTTAGGCATGCTCAACTCGTGCGCCTCGAACGTCACGGTCGTCAACATAGACAACGGCTTCGGCGCGGGCTTTGTCGCAAGCCTGATCAATCGCAAGTGGGATGATAAAGAAAGTGATGAGTGCAGAGTGCAGAGTGATGAATAAAAAGCGCCGCGCGATCATTTTTGCATTCATCATTCTGCACTCTGCGTTCTGCACTCTCTTTTTCGGTTGCGGCCCGCGCCGCACGCCCGATCTGGCGCGCATCTTCATGGCGACAAAGGCGCGCACGGGCAAGCGGCCCGTGATCGTCGTGCCGGGCATACTCGGCTCGCGGCTCATCAATCGCAGAACAGGTGAAGTGGTCTGGCCGACGGCGTTCCGTTCGGAGACGGACGGGCTTGGTCTGCCGCTCTCACCCGACCTCGCGGCGAATCGTGATGACTTAGTGCCGGAGCGCATCGTCGAGACGGCGAAGCTGTTGAAGTACGGGCCTGAGGTTTACGTCTATCACGAACTGCTCAAGGCGCTGCGCACCTTCGGCGGCTACCGCGACGGCGATTGGGACAATCCCGGCCCCGACGGCGATCACGATACGCTCTACATCTTCGCTTACGATTGGCGGCGCGATAACGTCGAGTCGGCGCGCGAACTCATTCGTAAGATCGAAGCGTTGAAACAGAAACTCAACCGCCCCGACTTGCGCTTCAACATCGTCGCGCACTCGATGGGCGGACTGGTCGCGCGTTATGCCGCGCGTTATGGTGATGCTGACTTGCCCGCAGACGACGAAGCGCCGCAGCCTACTTGGGCGGGCGCGCGCGACATCAACAAGATTTTCATGTTCGGCACGCCGAACGAAGGTTCGATGGACGCGCTCGCCACGTTGCTCGACGGCTACTCGGTCAACGAAGGGTTGCGCCCGCACCTGCACCTGTTCAAAAAAATCTCGCGCGAAGACATCGTCACCACGCCCACAATCTTTCAACTGCTGCCGCACGGCGGCGCGGCGCGCTTCCTCGACGCGAACCTCGCGCCGCTCAACATAGACCTCTACGACCCGGCCACTTGGCAGCGTTATCATTGGTCTGCGCTCAACGAAGCGGACTATCGCGCGCGCTTCAAGGCCGGTCTCTTGCGCGACGAGAAAGTGCCGCGCCCGGCGGGTGACCCCGAAGTGATTGATGCTTATCTTGCGGCGGTGCTTGCGCGCGCGCGCCGTTTTCATCAGGCGCTCGACGTAGTGTCTGCGTCGCCTGAGCCGGTCGCGCTCTATGCTTTCGGCGGCGACTGCGAAGAGACTTTGGCCGCGCCCGTCATCCTGCGCGACGCAAAGACCGATGACTGGCAAACCCTGACCAAGCCGCGCGCCCTGCAAGGCGCAGACGGGCGCACGCACACGCGCGATGAAGTCTTGCACGCGATGTATGAACCGGGCGACGGGCGCGTCACGCGTAACTCTCTGCTCGGGACACACCTCTCAGAGATGCGCCGCAGCCCGCTCTTCGACACGGCGCTGCCGCTCGCCTACGCCCTCTTCATCTGCGACCTGCACAGCGACCTGCAAAACAACAAGATGCTGCAAGACAACGCGCTCACGCTGCTCATCAACGAACTGACGAATTAGCGCGGGGACTGTTTGCATGGAAAGCTTTGTGCTCTATCTCTTCCTCAGCACAGTCGCCGCAGTCTATCTGCTGGCGGCGCTCGCCCTCATCCGGCTCGTCTTGCGCCGCATGGGTTATCTCGCCGCGCCCGCGCGCTGGCAGGTCTGGTTGCAGCGCATCGTGCTCGCGCTCGCGTGCGTCGGGCTGTTGTGCTTCGCCTACGGTTACTTCATCGAGCCTTATCGCCTTGAAGTGACACACGTGCGGATCGAATCGGCGAAACTGCTAAAAGGCACGCGCCCGATTCGGCTTGTGCAAATCTCCGATCTGCACAGCGACCCGAAGGTGCGACTTGAAGAACGCCTGCCCGAAGTCGTCGCCGCCGAGCAGCCCGATCTGATCGTCTTCACGGGCGATGCGATCAACACGCCCGCCGGTCTGCCCATCTTCAAACGCTGTCTCACACGCCTCGCACAGATCGCACCGACCTTCGCCGTGCAAGGCAACTGGGATGTGTGGAACTGGACCGACCTTGATCGCTTCGCCGGCACAGGCGCGCGCGAGTTGAAAGGTGAAGCCGTCAAGTTCGACGTGGCCGGCACGTCCATCTGGCTCGCAGGCATGCCTGTGGGCGGCGACTGGATCAGTGGCGAGACGACGAGCGCGCATCATCAGTTCGACCACACACTCGGCGCAATCCCGCCCGACGCCTTCTCGATCTTTCTCTATCACTACCCCGACGAGATCGAGCCGGTCGCCGCGCGCCACATCGATCTCTACCTCGCCGGTCACACGCACGGCGGCCAAGTCGCCTTGCCCTTCTACGGCGCGCTCATCACACTCTCACGTTACGGCAAACGCTACGAGGCGGGCCTCTATTGCGTCAAGCAAACATGGCTCTACGTCAATCGCGGCATCGGCATGGAAGGCGGCCCCGCCCCGCGCGTCCGCTTCTGGGCCCGACCCGAAGTGACCGTGATCGAAATTGCTCCCGCGTCATAAACGCGCGAGAATTTTAATGCATTAGATTTTACCGACCGGCGAGCGCGAGTCCTTGCACACGGCGCACGACTTCATCAAGGCCTACGTCAGTTGATTGCTTCGTCGCTCGATCAAATAACTCGACCGCGCCCTCCGCAATCTTTTTGCCAACGGTGATGCGGTAGGGGATGCCGATCAAGTCGGCGTCTTTGAACTTGACGCCGGCGCGCTCGTCGCGGTCGTCCAAGAGCACGTCGAGACCGGCGCGTTGTAGCTCTGCGTAGAGCCGTTCGCCCGCGTCTTTCATCTCCGCTTGTTTGATGTTCGTGATCGTGATGACGACATCGAACGGCGCAATCGCGCGCGGCCAGATGATACCGTCGGCGTCGTGGTGCAATTCAATCGCCGCCGCCATGATGCGCTCGACGCCGATGCCGTAGCTGCCCATTACAATCGGCACTTCTTTGCCGTTTTGATCCAATATCGTCGCGCCCATCGAGACCGAATACTTCGTGCCGAGTTTGAAGATGTGCCCGACCTCCAAAGCCTTGAAGACTTCAAGTGTGCCAGCCTCGCAGTTCAGACAACGCTCGCCCGATGCGATTGTGCGCAGGTCGGCCCAACTGTCGGGCCGGATGTCGCGCTCGATCTCCACGCCGCGTAAGTGGTGTTCATCTTTGTTCGCGCCGGTCGTCATGTTGCGCCGGCCTTGCAACGCGCGGTCGGCGATGATGCGCACGTCTTGGCCCGCCCGCTTCGCTTGTTGCCGCGCGCCGACGCCGCCAAGACTGCCCGCGCTTGCGCCGAGCAGGTCGCGTATCTCTTCAGGGTGCGCGGGCCGCACTTGCGATGCGCCGAGCGCGTCCGCGAGTTTCGTCTCGTGCAACGGATGATCGCCGCGCAGGAGCGCGAGCACGAAAGACTGCTCGTTCGTGTTCGCGTCCGTTCCCACATAGACGAGCGTCTTGATCTGTCGTTCGGCACTCGCGCCGCCCGGAAAGGTCGTCAGGTCTTCAATCGTGCGCACGCCCGGCGTGGGAAACTCTTCCGGCGCGTTCGTCGTCGCCGGTTCATCATTGATCACAGGCAGACGCGACGTGGCCTTCTCAAGATTGGCCGCATAGCCGCAAGCTTCGCACGTTGCGATCAAGTCTTCGCCTGCGTCCGTCTTGACCATGAACTCGTTTGAGGCCGAGCCGCCCATCGCGCCCGAAGAGGCTTCGACGATTGCGAACTTCAAGCCGCAGCGCGTGAAAATTTTGATGTAAGCTTCGCGTTGATCCTTAAACGATTTATCAAGCCCCGCTTGATCCACGTCGAACGAGTAAGCGTCCTTCATGATGAACTGGCGCACGCGCAAGAGGCCCGACTTCGGGCGCGGTTCGTCGCGGAACTTGGTTTGAATTTGATACCAGACCTGCGGCAGTTGTTTGTAAGAGCGCAACTCATGGCGCGCAATCGCGGTGAAAATCTCTTCGTGCGTCATGCCGAGACAGAGGTCTGCGCCCTTGCGGTCTTTGAGGCGAAACATGTTGTCGCCCATGACCGTCCAGCGCCCCGATTCTTCCCAAATCTCGCGCGGGTTCAGAGCCGGCAAGAAAAATTCCTGTCCACCGATTGCGTCCATCTCTTCACGTAAGATTTGTTCAATCTTCAGACGGACGCGCTCGGCGAGCGGCAAATATGAATAGATGCCTGCGGCGAGTTGGCGCACGAAGCCTGCGCGCAAAAGTAATTTGTGCGAGACCACTTCGGCATCAGCCGGGTCTTCGCGCAGAGTGGGGATGAAAAATTGTGACCAGCGCATGAAAGTTATTGATAGTCTCCTTGTCGCAAAAATTGCTAACGGAATGAACGGGCATTGTCGCGCACGTGCGGCGCGCAAAGCAAACGCAGCCGCTCGTCGTGTTGTTTCTACTTCGTTGCGTCACGCTGAAAGCGTGCGGTAACATCGCTTGAACACGCAGACGTTGACCACGCAGACAACAAACCGGCAGGACTTGGAGGATGAAGCCATGACTGATCGCAGAAACGCGCCGCTTGCCGAAATTGATCCCATCATTAGCCAAGCGATTGATAACGAAGTTGCGCGACAGGCTGAGGGCCTAGAGTTGATCGCGTCGGAAAATTTTGTGAGCGAAGCTGTGCTCGAAGCGATGGGGTCGGTCTTTACGAACAAGTACGCCGAGGGTTATCCGAAGAAGCGTTACTACGGCGGCTGCGAGTGGACGGACGTGGTCGAACAGACGGCGATTGATCGCGCGAAAGAACTGTTCGGCGCAGACCACGCCAACGTCCAACCGCACAGCGGCGCGCAGGCGAACATGGCTGTTTACATGGCCGCGATCTCTTACGGCGATCAAATCCTCGGCATGAACCTCTCGCACGGCGGGCATCTGACGCACGGTCATCCGTTGAACTTTTCGGGCCTCAGTTACAAGGTCGCAGACTATGGCGTCTCGCGCGACACCGAACAGATTGACTACGACGAGTTGCAGCGCATCGCCGAAGAGCACAAACCAAAACTGATCGTCTGCGGCGCATCAGCCTACCCGCGCACGATCAACTTCGAGCGCATCGGCGAGATCGCACGCTCAATCGGCGCGCGCGTGATGGCCGACATCGCGCACATCGCCGGCCCCGTCGTCGCCGGCCTGCATCCGTCGCCCGTGCCGCATGCGGATTACGTGACGACAACGACGCACAAAACCTTGCGCGGCCCGCGCGGCGGTCTCATCCTCTGTCGTGAAGAGCACGCGGCGGAAGTCAACCGACGGCTCTTCCCCGGCGTGCAAGGCGGCCCGCTCGTCCACATCATCGCGGCGAAAGCGGTCGCGTTTGGCGAAGCGTTGCAGGCGGATTTCAAAGAGTATCAGCGCCAAACGTTGCAGAACGCGCGCACGCTCGCGGACGAGTTGCAGGCGCAAGGTTTGCGCATCGTCTCCGGCGGCACGGACAATCATCTCGTGCTCGTTGATGTGTTCCTGAACGGCAAAGGCGTCACGGGCAAAGACGCCGAGAAAGCACTCGAAGCCGCAGGCATCACGGTCAACAAGAACACGATCCCCTTCGACACCAACAAGCCCTTCGTCACCTCTGGCATACGTCTCGGCACACCCGCCTTGACCACGCGCGGCATGGGCGAGCAAGAGATGCAAACAATCGCCCGCCTCATCGCGGAAGTCTTACACGACCCGCAGTCGGAGTCTGTACGCGACAAGGTCAAACAATCCGTCCACGAGTTGACCGCACTCTTCCCGCTCTACCCGAAGCGGCTCAAGCGCCGAACGGAAGTCGAAGCGATGGGGGCAGACTAGCAAGGACGTTTTGCTGAACCAGAATCAGCGTCCATCTTGAGAAATGCGAACAAAACGTATTAAGAATGTTTCTCGCAAACGGGTTGCAGCTTTGTCTCTCGAAAGATTGCTGGAGCAACCAGACTCACCTATTGATGTTGCTGTCTGCTTGGAAGCCGAGTGTGAACTGCCTGTTGATGAAAGCCCCACATCATCTGTTGAGTGTTACCTTTGTGAAAATTCTAAGCTCGGATTGCATCATAATAATGTACCATCTTTGAATGAAATACCTGAGCAGGGAACAGGCACTTCAGGTTGGGTTTACTTAGTTCGTGTAAATGAAGTTTTCTATAAAATTGGTGTAGCAACAAACATACAACGGCGTATAGGGGAGTTGCAGATGGGTTGCCCTTTTGAAGTAGTCCTAGTTCACATGATAGCTAGCTCACACGCGCGCCCGTTAGAATCAGGCTTGCACAAAATCTTTGCTCACAAGAGGGTGCGGGGCGAATGGTTTAGACTGGATAATACGGACGTAGCATGGATATGCGCCCTCGGTGCTGTGATTTGAGATTAGTATGGAAGAAATCTTCGGGCGCGAGGGTTTGATCGCGCGCGCGCATCCTGAGTATGAGTATCGCCCCGGCCAGATTCAGATGGCCGAGGCGGTGATGCATGCGTTTGAGGACAGGCATCATTTGATCGTCGAAGCGGGCACGGGCACGGGCAAGACGCTCGCGTATCTTGTGCCGGCGGTGGCGGCGGCTTTGGGACGCGGCGCGCGCGTCGTTATCTCGACGGGCACGAAGAATCTGCAAGAGCAGTTGATGGAGAAGGACATTCCGTTCCTTCAGCGCGTGTTGCCGAAAAAATTTACGGCCGCGTACATGAAGGGGCGCGGGAATTACGCTTGCCTGCAACGCATCAAGCGCGCCGAGAATGCGCCCGTCTTGGAAGGCTTGGATGATGTTGATTACTTCGACGAGGTGCGGCAATGGGCGCGCGAGTCTCAGACGGGCGACCGCGCGGAGTTGACCGGACTGCCGGAGCATCTCTCGTTCTGGCGACACATAGACGCGCGCACGGAAACTTGTCTCGGTCAGAAGTGTCCCGACTTCGATCCTTGCTTCATCACACGCATGCGCCAACGCGCGCAGGACGCAGACATCATCATCGTCAATCATCATCTCTTCTTCGCAGACCTTGCCCTGCGCGGCGGCGAGTACGGCCAAGTCATTCCCGATTACGGCGCGGTCATCTTCGACGAGGCGCATCAGATCGAGGACGTGGCAGCCGAGTATTTCGGTTTTCAAGTGTCGAACTATCAGATTGATGATCTCTTGCGCGACCTGCAACTGCTGCCGATTAATGATTCATCTGTGAACAAAGAACTGACGCGCGCCGCCGGCCGCGTCTCGCGCTTCGCAGATAATTTCTGGTTGGGCTTCAAAGAGGGGCGCGGTGAGGATGGACGTGCGCCGATTCTGCCGGGCACGTTCGCGCGCCGCAAACAGAACGATGAGATCGAAGCCACTGCGCTCGGCGATGCGTACCTCAGTCTCGACGGCGCGCTCGAACGGATGGAGACGACGCTCGATGCTTTGCGCGACAAGCCGCCCGAAGTTGATAACTTGATCCGGCGCGTG
>Ga0209153_1000508_pt1 | contig 17335 bp, 17 predicted proteins | sample GraSoiAngelo_120_FD_185877 | JGI IMG/M metagenome (GOLD analysis project Ga0209153, IMG submission 185877) | Grasslands soil microbial communities from the Angelo Coastal Reserve, California, USA - 14_0919_09_20cm (SPAdes) (version 2) | ecosystem: Environmental > Terrestrial > Soil > Grasslands ...
CTTCGCCGGCGATTTCGACCAGGTTGACGGTGCGAAACGCGTCCTTGCGCGCCTGGGTCTCGATTTGCGCAATCCGGGTGATCGACGAGAATATCCGCAACACGGCATCGAGATCGGCGATGGTGTGGCCGATCAGCGCTTGATCATCCTCGCTGGCGCGCTGGCCGTGATAGGCCTTCTCCAGCCGTCCGCGCATGCGTGTCAGCGGCGTGCGCAAATCGTGCGCGACATTGTCGCTCACCTGTTTGACTTCCCCCATCAATGTCTCGATGCGCTCCAGCATCAGGTTCAGGTTCTCGGCAACGCGATCCCATTCGTCATGGCTGCCACGGAGCGGGATGCGCTTGTCGAGGCCGCTCTGCATAATGGCCCGGCTGGTGGCGTTGATCTGCTCGATCCGCCCGACGGTCCGGCGCGTCACCAGGATGCTCGCGAGCCCCGCAAGCACGACCAACAATGCGCCGACCGAGATCACCGCGGTCTTGATCTGATCGGTAAAGCTGTCGAGCTCGCTGATATCGCGGCCCACCAGCAGACGATCGCCGCCTGGAAGCGTCCCGAGCATTGCCCGCAGGAGCGGCGGGTTTGTCGCGTTCGGCAACGGCTCGCTTGCGCGAAACTCTGTCCATCCGCTGCCTGCCGTCACCGTCGACGGCCATGTCTTGAGGTTGCCGCCCATAGGGGCCAACGATGGATCGGCGAGGATATAGACGCTGTCCGCAAAGCTTTTGTCGGCGATGCGTTGTCCGATCAAGGCGAGCAGCCCGTCGCGGCCCAATCGTTCGTAAGCGGCCTGCAGGCTCGAATATTCGGTCATGATGGCGCGATCCGATCGGCCGCGCACATAGGAAGAGGTGGAGAGATAGACGTAGCTGAAAAGCGCCGACACGACCACGCCGAAGGTGGCGATCGCGATCAGCGCCAGCTTGAAGGTCGATGACCTTAAGGTCTTAGCCAGGAGCACGGAGACAGTACCCGATGCCGCGAACCGTATGAATCAGCGGATAGGCCTGCTGGCCGTCGACTTTGCGACGCACCCGCCCGACGTAGACGTCGATGATATTCGTCGAGGGATCGAAATGAAGATCCCAGACGTGCCGCAGCAACATGGCGCGGGATACCACGCGGCCTTGGTTGCGAACCAGATACTCCAGAAGCTGGAATTCCCGTGGAAAAAGAAAGATGGCCTTGCCGCGCCGGCTCGCGGTACGCGACACCAGGTCGATCGCGAGATCGCCGACACGCAAGATGGTCTCCTTGACAATGGTCTCGCTGCGCCGGCCCAGCGCCTCGACGCGCGCCAACAGTTCGACGAATGAAAAGGGCTTGACCAGATAGTCGTCGCCCCCGGCACGCAGGCCACGCACCCGATCGTCGACTTCTCCGAGCGCGCTGATGATCAGAACGGGCGTGGCAATGCCGTCGTCGCGCAATTGGCGCATGACCGCGATGCCGTCGATGTCCGGAAGCATGCGGTCGATCGTGATCACGGCATAGTCGCTGGCCGCGCCGCGGCTCAGCGCTTCGTTGCCGCTTTGGGCCAGATCCACTTGGTAGCCGCTGGTCGTCAGCTGTTCGACGAGCTGACCGGCGGTTTCCGGATCGTCCTCGACGACCAGAATACGGCGGTGACCTCCCGTCATGGTCCTCCGACATAGCAGAGCTGACATGTCTGCCAGATACTATGTTGCAGGCAATCTGAAGGTTGCGTGAACGGATCCGCCACCAGAGCGTGGTGGTCGTCACGAGCCGAACCGGCTTGCCGGAACTTGCTGCGGTGACAACCATCACGGCGTCTGGATCGTTGGCTTGCGTTCGCCGCGGTGCATCAATCGCGAAGCGTCAGTAGCCGTAGTCGCCGCAGACGTCTACCCACTGCAGTCCATATGGCGTCCACACTCTGCGCCAGCAGCTATCGTAGGCGGCGACGGCGAAGGGCGCGCCAATGAACGCAAAGCGGTGGAAGCGATGATGGAAGAAGCGGTGATGGAAGCCGTCCCGGAACGCGAACCTTGAAAATCGCGGTGCGAATCCAGGATGCGCAAACCGGGGCGAGAACGCGGCATGCGCCGCAAAGGGCGCACTCGCGAAACGGGCGCCGCCAAAGCGCGGGCCGCCCATGCCGCCAAAGCGCGGGCCGCCACCCATGCCGCCGAAGTGCATGCCGCCGCCGCCCATGGCGCCGGCATGCATCCCGCCTCCCATGCCGCCAGCATGGCCGCCTCCACCACCGCCACCGCCGCCGCGGGCGGCGAGTGCCGGTGACGCCAGCGCAAGCGCTGTGGCAAGCGCGCCGGCGGCGAGGCAACTAACGAGCTTGTTGGTCATCTCAATTCCTCCGTGGTTGAATCGCAGCGACAGATTTCCGTCGCACGAAGAAGACGACGAAGAGACCGAAAGGGTCCGATGATTTCAAATGACAAATGTGACAGTTTCTGACACCGAAGTTAGTTTCGGTCTGCATGGCGGCCGCGAGTCCGGATCACGATGCGGGCGTTGAATCCCAATCGAGTGGGCAGATTGTCGACGTCGGGTCGCGCTAGCCTCCGCGCTGCGCCTTGTCGTGCTGCGTTATGCCGACCGCCTTGTAATCGTAGGTCGGATAGAACTCGGTGCGATAGGCGCCCCAGGCCGAGTTCTCGATGACGCGGTTGACCTCGCGCAGCCGCGCAGCCGGAAACCGCAGCGTGACGACCTGTCCGATCCCCATCATGATGTACCAGCTCACGACTTCGACGCCGGCCGGCGGAAAGGCCTTGTAGTAGCCTTGCTTCTCAAGCTGCGCGTTGATCTCGCTGAGCGGGCGCGACTGGTCGTGCTTCAGGAGCACGGTGATCATTACCGCATCGTCCGGCGCCGAGGTCGCATTTTCGGTCGACGGCGTCTGCGTGATGGCCGATGAATTCAAGGTCAAGCAACCTGCCAGCACGGCTATCGCCAAAAATCCGATTCTTCGCCTCATCACTAGTCTCCTTCAAGACGTCCAGACGGTCGCTGGAATTATGGCTCGATCGTCGCAAGAGAAACGCCCGATGTAGACGCGAAAATCATCGCGGCTGGTATTCCGCCGAGATGTCCTTGCCGGTGTAGTCGACCATCGCCGCCGTCGCGGCCAGCGTGATGACAGCGCAAACCGCGATATAGATCGCGATCGCGACCGGCGAATGATAGGTGCCGAACAGCCATGCCGCGATCAGCGGTGCGGGACCGCCCGCAATGACGGAGGCAAGCTGATAGCCGAGGGAAGAGCCGCTATAGCGCAAGCGTCCGGTGAAGCTTTCGGCGATCAGCGCCGCCTGCGGGCCGTACATCATGTCGTGGGGTATCAGGGACAGGATGATCGCCAGGAAGATGATCGGCATCGATCCGGTGTCCAGCATTCCGAAATAGATGAAGCCGAACACGCCGGTCACCGCCGCGCCGATCATGTACATGTTCTTGCGCCCGATGCGATCGGACAGGTGGCCGAACAGCGGGATCGACACGAAAGACAGCACCGAGGCCGCTAACACCGCCGTCAGCAGGAAGTCCCGCGAGACATGCAGCGTGCCGGTGCCGTAGGAGAACACGAACGCGGTGAAGATATAGAACGGCGCCTGCTCGGCCATCCGCGCCAACGCCGACAGCAGGATTTCCTTCGGGTACTGCTGAATCACGGCCAGCATCGGCGCGCGTTCGATCCTGCGCTCGGCCACCAGCTTGGAAAACACCGGGGTCTCCAGGATGCCCAGCCGGATATAGAGGCCGACGCCGACCAGGATGAGACTGAGCGCGAACGGGATGCGCCAGCCCCAGGAGAGGAACTGTTCGCCGGACATCTGGCTGAAGGCGAGCACGGCGAGATTGGCCAGGAACAGTCCGCAGGGCACGCCGAATTGCGGCCAGGATGCGATCAATCCCCGCGAGCGGTCGGTGCGCGCCCATTCCATCGACATCAAAACCGAGCCGCCCCATTCGCCGCCGACACCGACGCCCTGGATGAAGCGCAGCACGGTGAGGATGACCGCGCCCCAGACGCCGATGCGCTCATAGGTCGGGACCAGCGCCACGGCAAAAGTGGCGATGCCCATCAGCAACAGCGTTGCAATCAGCGTCGACTTGCGGCCGATGCGGTCGCCGTAATGGCCGAATATCGCGGCGCCGATCGGCCGCGCGACGAATCCGACCGCGTAGATGGCAAAGGCTTCAAGCGTGCCGACCCAGGGATCGGAGTGCGGAAAAAACAGTTTTGCGAACACGAGGCCGGTGACGGTGCTGTAGAGGAAGAAGTCGTACCACTCGATCGCCGTCCCGATCGTGGAGGCGATCACGGCGCGGCGAAGTTGCAGGCTGTGTTCGGACGAGGTGAGGGCAGCGGGGTCAGCATTGGATATCGTCATGGCAGAGCCTCTTCGCCTGGCGGCTCGCCCCAAGCCAGCTTGGATGGTTTGGATCAAAAACTTGCGAACTCGCCTTCCGGTTCCACCCCGTTGCACGGCAAAACCGCGACTTTCGGAGGGGGCCGTGCGAGCGCGGTTGGCCAGGCGCTGCGTCAATTCCGCCCGCTTCGCCATATGTGAAGTGCATCACAAGCCGTCATCCGCGCCGGCGCTATGGGTGGGGTGGCAGGGGCCCGGTCGGTACAGTAGCGAGGGCGGGAGCGATGAAGACACGACGGATGGTGTATTGGTGGTTCAGGTTCGTGGTCTCGGGGCGATTTATCGAGACGTTCTTCAACCTGCGGCGCGACAAGGGTTCGCGACTGCGTGCGGATGCCCTCGCCGGACCTTCGGAAACAGGCGCTAGCGCTAGCCCTGGCCGACCAGCTTCATGCAGGTAGCAACTCTGCTGTTGAATGCATCGCGTCCCTTCGATGCCATGTGGGTCAGTCGGTCGGCGAGCGAGTGGCGCCTGCGCAGGTTGAGCGATTCCAGGACGTGGCCGACCTCCTCCGGAAACCTGCTCACCTCGGCGTCGACATCGGCGGCGATGGCGCTCATGATGTTGTGCAGCCGTATCCCCCAGTCGGACTGGTCAAGCCGGTAAATGCAAGCCTGCAGCGCGTCTTCCGCGTCGTAGATTTCGATCAGAATCTCCCTGGCGACGGCGATGCAGTTGTTCTGCAACGCCGCGCGCAATGCCGTACCCTTGTCCTCCAGCTGATCGAGCACCATCGAGACCACGACCGCACAGGGCGTGACCGCGATATCGGCGGCGTTCCTGCTCGGCCCGGCCTCGGTGGCGAGACGGATCAACTGCCAGAAAGTCTTCAGCCGCATTGCCACCAGCGCGAGCGCAAAGGGAAGTGCGGCGGCATTATCCCTGCCGAATGCGTCGAGCAGCGCCGTCGCCTTGGCAACCTGCACCTGGCCGAATTCCACGATAGTCGGCGGGAGCTCGCTATTCAGCCTGGCCAACGCATCACGAGCTCGCAGCACTACTATCATCTTGGTCAGGTCGCCAAAGACCGAAGGCGAAGCCGTGTAGGTTGCGAGCTTGGCGCGGGCGCGATCGGCCCCTTCAGGAGACGTGAGCGCGCTCTCGAGATACTTGTAGACCTTGGTCTGGAAGGTTGCCGCGACTTTTCGGATTTGCGCCTGATTGTCGGCGGCGATCAGCGGCCTCATCTGGGCGGCATAGTCGCTCGCCATCGTCGGCAACAGATCGTGGCTGATCCATTCCCAAATCGCGGCCAGCGAGCCGCGCAGGATGTGGCCGCAATTGTCATGCTCGGGCTCGCCGTCGACCAGCATCGGTTCCAGCGGCAAGAAAAAATGCCGTGACGGATTGGCGACGCGATGGTTCGTCTGTCCGCCCTCGCGAAATTCCGCGCGCAGCTTTTCCAGCACCGCCGCTGCGCCAGGTATCGCGGCGCGGTGCCTGGCGCCCAGCCAAAGTGATTGATTGAAGAAAAATTGTCGCGTTAGCTGACCAGCTTCATGCAGGAGGCAACGCCGCTGTTGAAAGCGTCGCGACCTTTCCATGCCATGTAGCTCAGACGTCGGGTCAGCGATTTGCCGCCGCGCAGACTGCTTGATCCCAGGACATGGCCGACCTCGTCGGGAAAGCGGCTCACCTCTTCCTCCACCAATGCCGCGATCGCGTCCATCAGCTTGCGCAGCCTTGCCCCCCACTCGGACGCGTCGAGCTCGTTGATGCGGACCTGCAGCGCATGCTCGGTGTCGTAGATCGCGACCAGAAGGCTCCGGGCGACCAGCACCCGGTTTTTGCGCAAGGCCACGCGCAACGCCGACCGCGCATCTTCCACCTGGTCGAGCACCATCGAGACGGCCATCGCATAGGGCATGGCGGCAATGTCGGCGGCTTTCTTGCTGGGGGCCGCCTTGGTGGCGAGGTAGATCAGCTGCCAGGATGTCTTGAGCCGCTTGCCGATCAGCGCCAGCCCGAACGGAACGGCGTCGGCGTGCTCCTTTCCGAGCATTTTCAGCAAGGCCGTCACCTTGGCGAGCATTGCATCATCGAACCGATCGATGTTGGCCGGCAGCGCGTCGTTGAACTTCGCCAACGCGTCGCGGGTGCGCAATACGCACATCATCTTGGTGAGGTCATGATAGGCCGACGGCGATGCCGTGTAGGTCGCGAGCTTGGCGCGGGTCTGCGTAACGGCTTCAGGCGAGCCGAGCGCGTTTTCCAGATATTTTAGCACCTTTGTCTGGAAGGTAGCGGCTGCCTTGCGAAGCTCCTTTTGCTTGTCGGCCGCGGTCAGCTTGTTGATCTCGTCGACATAGTCGCGGGCCATGGTTGGCAGCAGATCGCGATTGATCCATTCCCAGATCGGAGCCAGCGAACCGCGCGGTATCCGCCCGCAATTTTCATGTTCGGGCGCGCCATTGACGAGTACCGGCTCGAGCGCGGCGAAAAAGTACCGCGCGGGATCGCCGCCGCGACCTTGACTGGATCCGTCCTTGCGGAATTCTGCACGCAGCTTGGCCTGGATGTCGGCGGAGCCGGGCATCTCGACGCCGCACAGCTCCAGACGTTCGAGCTCGGTGAGAAGGCAACTGCGCGTCACCGGCGTCAGTCGCTGCAGAAATTCCCAAATCCTTTCGATCTGCATCATCACACGCAATGTCCGCAGTCTTTCGGCGCCGGCGATCGGCCCGTGCGTGGAGGCATTTGCGCGCTCGCAGCCCGCCTTTAAGGAAAGCAAGGCCTCGTTAAAGAAGTCGTAATACCAGCGTACCGATCGGTAAAATTACGGATTTCGGCTCGCTCCCGCATCCCTGATGACATGCGAACGGAGCCTGAGCAACCCAAGGTTGCGGCCCGGCACCGCGTTAGGACACCGTAGTCTTACTGGGCCTGAAATTAACTGCAGAACCATGGGAGTTCCGTTAGACAGCGGATATGTCGCAGCACGAAAGCCAGCTCCCTGATTCGCCTTTTTCGAGCTGGACCGAGCGCGCTACCCCCCTTCAGGACGCAGAAATCGCCGAGCTTGCCGCGGCGCGCGGGTCTGCGATGGGCGAGGCTGCGGTGACGATTGCGCGCGAGCTCAACGGTCCGTTGACCGCGCTGCTGCTCTATCTGGGCGAGATCAAACTGCGCAGCCATCGATTCGCGCAGCCGGCGGAGGACCGGGCCCATTTGCAAAAGATCATCGAGAATGCACTCCGGCAAACCGAGCACGTCTGCGCCCTCCTCGGGCAACTCGCTGTTTCGCCTTCGCGGTTCACTGAGGCGTCAAATCGCGGGTGCCGCGCCCGCGGAGGCATTGGCGCGCGACAAATCGTGCGCCCGTCGGCGGTGGGCCAGAAACCCCTGACGCGGCGCGAGCGGGAGGTTTTGAAACTCATCAGCGAAGGCTATACCAACAAGCAAGGCGCCTTGCGCATGGGCATCAGCCCGCGGACATTCGAGAGCCATCGTGCCGAGGTGATGCGAAAGCTCGGTGCGCGCAACACCGCGGACCTGGTCCGCGCGGCGCTGCTCTATCCCGAAGCTTAGCGCGTATTGCGGTTCGATCGAACCAGAGCCGTCGGCCGCGTCTCGGAAAATGAAGCCAACGAACGCGCGCTCAGGAGTAATCTTCCGCGAACAGGAAGGCACGGGGCATCGGCCGCAAGCTGGCGGCTCGCGCCATCCTGGGTGGACTGGGGATAATCGTGATGGTCCAGCTCGATTCGGTTTCCACGATCGACCGAACATGGCCGGTGACCATCGATCCGCCGGATCTGACAGTCGCGGTTCTGCCGTTGAACTGCGCGATACGGAAACGCCGGACTTCCTTCTGGTCAGCCGTTTCAAACGTGATCATGAAGCTCTCCTGTGCTTCCCGCGATCATCCTCGTGCAATCTTAGCCGTGTGTGAAAATCGATCACCGTAGAAGTACGGTTGCTGGCGTGCGTGTGCCGCGGCGGCGCCTGCGTCGCTATTCGGCCGGCTCAAAGAACACCGCTTCCATTTTGGTCTTCAGCGTGGCGGCGTTGAACGGCTTGACGATGTAGTTGCTGACGCCCGCCTTCTTCGCGGCGATAACATTCTCCGTCTTCGATTCCGCGGTGATCATGATGAACGGCGTCTTCGACAGCGCCGGATTGGCGCGGACTTCACGGAGCAGGTCGTAGCCGGTCATCGGCTCCATGTTCCAGTCGGAGATGATCAGCCCGTATTGTTTGCCCTGCATCTTGGCGAGCGCTGCCGATCCGTCATTGGCATCGTCGACATTTTCGAAGCCGATCTGCTTGAGCAGGTTGCGGATGATCCGGATCATGGTGGTGTAGTCATCGACCACAAGGATCGGCATCGACAGATCAAAGTTCACGTCTCTACTCCACCTCAAGGCCGCGCCAAGCCGCACGCCAGCGAGAGTAGCGCAAGGCGAACGAAATCGTCGGTCTGTGAGCATTATCAGTCGGCGTTGAACAGTCGGTTAATTCCAGCTGTTAACCAATTTTCGCTTTCGCGCCTTCGGCCAGCACTCAGCAACGGCAGCGCGGCCGCAGCAGTCTCTCGTACTGCTCCTTGACCGCGGCGTAGCATTCGCAGGAAGTCCTGCTGAGACCCTCCAGGTCGGTGACCTCGATATGTCCCCGGCTGTAGTGGATGACGTTGGCCTGCTGCAGCGAGTTGGCGACCAGCGATACGCTGTTGCGGCGTGCGCCGATCATCTGCGCCAGCGATTCCTGCGTCAGCACCAGCTCACGTTCGCCGGATAGATCGTGGGTTTGCAACAAGCAGCGCGCCAGCCGCGCCTCAACACTATGTACGGCGTTGCAGCCCGCGATCTGCTGGATCTGGGCGTAGGCCGCCAGGCCATGCCGGGCAAGCAGCGCCCGCAAACCGGCACTGCGATCGGCGGCGTCACGAAGCCGGTCCAGTTCGACCGTCGAGGCGACACCCGGCACCAGAACCACCGCGCTGTTGATCGCCGCGGGATCGGCCAGCGCCGAGAATGCGCCGAAGATACTGTCGCGGCCGACCATGGCGATCTGAACGTGCTCCCCCTTGGCAAGTTTTACGACGAGGGAGATGACGCCGCGATGCGGCAGGTAGGCGCGCTTGAGCCGTTCGCCGACTTCGACCAGCACCGCGTCCTGAACCAGATCCGCGATTCGCAGATGCGGGCGGATCAGTTCGTAGTCGTCAGCCGATAGCGCCGACAGAAATCCATTGGGCGGGTGAGAAATCGTATCTGACGTCATCCCTTGCCTTACGGGCAAAACGGGGGCAGCGGACCGCGGCACGATCGATCTGCGGGCCAACCATCATACCGTCGAACCGACCGACATTTTACAGGCAAGAAAATTTGATCAAGGGAAATGACGGCCAGGCTCGCGCGCTATCGTGGAGATAGCAGGCGGTCATGCGCCGCCTTCACCGCGTGATAGCACTCGCAAGCCGACTTCCTCAACGCTTCCACGTTGGCGATTGCGATCTGCCCGCGGCTGTAGCGGATCGTGCCGGCTTGCTGAAGCTGATGTGCGACGATCGAAATCGCGTTGCGTTGCACACCCATCATCTGTCCGAGAAATTCCTGGGTCAGCGGGAGGGCCTGGTCGCCGCCCAATTCGCGCGCGCGCAACAGCCAGCGCGATAGCCGCGCTTCGACCGAGTGCGACGCGTTGCAGGCGGCGGATTGCTGCGCCTGTGCAAACAGCGCCAGCTCGTGCCGGGCCAACAGATTTCGAACGGTGACGTTGCGGTCGGCCACGGCCCTGAGCTTGGCAAGGTCCAACACGGAAGCCGTACCTGGAAACAGCACCACCGCATCGCTTGGCCAGATGTCAGCCCCAAGCGCAACCGAGGCCCCAACGAGGCCGTCCCGCCCGATCGTGGCCACTTCCACCACCTGTCCTCCGGAAAGGCGGACCGTAATGGAGATAGCGCCGCTGTGCGGCAAATAGACCTGTGTGGGCGTGGAGCCTGCCGCGACCAGGACAGTTTCCCTGACCATTTCGATGGTCTTGAGGTGCGGATGCAGCGCGTCGAACTCCGCGGCAGGCAGGGCTTGCAACAGATAATTGGGCGGGCGCTGCATCAAAGGCATCGATCCTCCTGCCGAAAAGGCGGGAGTTCAGTCGGTCTTGCGTCAACCTCTGTCCTCAGCTGTCTATTGGCGGTCCGAATATAACCTCACGTTGCAATTTTGCAAGTCTGCACCTCGCGTCTGTTCCAATACACGGTGCAGGGCAGACAGCCGCAACGTTTTACGGCCGAAGTAAGACGTGCGTTGATCTCGGCCAGGTTCTTGTCGGGTTGGCCATTCGAGCGTGGCGGGCGCAACATAGTTTGCGGGTTACGGTCGCAGATGGCGGCCACCAGCGGGCGCGATGCCCTCGAGCGTTCGACTTTCGAGCTCGTGATCGTTGACGTCTCCGTGCCCTACCTTATATGCGCGGCATCGAAGCGGTCGGATAGTTTCATCAGCGCGCGCCTTCAGTGCCGCTCGTTGCGATTTTGCGGATACGCGTTTTCCAACTTCGAGACGTCGGCGCGGATGATGAAAACTACAAAACATGGGCGAGCGATCACCAGGGACGTCCAGCTCAGGAGAGGGCATGCCGCATATTCTCGTCGTTGACGACGATCCGATGGTCCGCAAGGCCATCGAGGTCTATCTTGAACGCCACAATTATTCGGTGACCGTCGCCGACGGCGGCGAGGCCGGGCTTCGGGCGCTCGAAGGCGCGGCGTTCGATCTGATGATCGTCGATATTTTCATGCCGCACATGCGCGGCTTCGAGTCGATCAGGATCTTCCACGAGCGCGCCCCGACGGTGCCGCTGATCGCGATGTCGGGTTACGCCTTTGCGAACCTCAACTCGCCCGCGCCGGATTTCCTGAGGATGGCGCTCGAACTTGGTGCCTCGCGCTGTCTGCGCAAGCCGTTCACGCCGGCGGCGTTGCAGGCGACGATCGACGAATGCCTGTCGGAGGCGCAGTCACGCCTTTCAGGTATCGCCCAGCTAAGGTAGCGCTCGCAATGGCCGAGGCCACAGCTCCTGCGTTAATCCTGACAGCCAGCCGATAGCCAGACGGCGCGGGAAACCGCGCCGTTTTTGCATTTTGATGGTCCTCTCGGTCCCGGCGAGGCACTGGCCATCCGTATTTACACGGACAGCGAAATTAACGGGAATGAGTGATTGGAACACCTATCGGTTGCAGGAAGGAAATCCGTTGCGGGACGGTTTGGTGAATAATCCGTCAATCGCTTGGCGAAATTGAATCCAACACTTCGTTAGCCGGCTGGCTCTACTGTGCTCGAGCGGTCCCGCCAGCCAAGGGATTGCCAAGCCAAGAGGTTGCAATGAAACATGTCTGGTCGTCGATGATTCCGCCGTGGTGCGGAAGACCGCTCGGCGAATTCTGGAAGGCCTGGATTTTCGAATCGTCGAAGCCGAGGACGGCGAAAAGGCGCTGCAAGCCTGCAAGCGCAATCTGCCTGACGTCATCCTGCTCGACTGGAATATGCCGGTCATGGACGGCTACGAATTCCTCGGCCATCTGCGCCGCATGCCGGGCGGCAACGCACCCAAGGTCGTGTTCTGCACCACCGAAAACGGAATCGACCACATCTCGCAGGCGCTTCGCGCCGGCGCCGATGAATACATCATGAAGCCGTTCGATGGGGACATCATCGCCGCAAAATTTCACGAAGTGGGTTTAGTGCAACTTACGGATCCCAACCCGTCTGCGATGTCCGCCTGAGATGCCCGTCTGGTTTGTTCCGCTTTTCGTATAAGAGGCCATCTGTGACGCCACCCGAGTATGAGTACCTGCGTAAGTTTCTAAAGGACTGTTCCGGTCTCGATCTGTCTGCCGACAAGCAGTATTTGATTGAAAGCCGTCTGCTTCCCCTGGCACGGAAAGTCGGGTTGTCCGGCATCAGCGAACTGGTGCAGAAAATCATGGGTGGATCGGCTGCTTTCAATGTCCAGGTGGTCGAAGCCATGACCACCAACGAGACATTCTTTTTCCGCGACAAGATTCCGTTCGAGCACTTTCGCAATTTGATCATGCCGCAGATGCTGCGCTCGCGTGCAAATCGCAAGAGCGTCCGGATCTGGTGCGCCGCCGGCTCGACCGGCCAGGAGCCGTATTCGCTGGCGATGAGCCTCAAGGAAATGGGCGCCGCGCTTGACGGGTGGCGTATCGAAATCGTCGCCACCGACCTCTCGCAGGAGGTTCTCGAAAAATCCAGGGCGGGGTTGTACAGCCAATTCGAGGTCCAGCGCGGCCTCCCGATCCAACTGCTGGTCAAATACTTCAAGCAGGTGGGAGAACTCTGGCAGATCAATCCCGACATCCGCGCCATGGTCCAGCACCGGCAGTTCAACCTGCTGCACGACTTTTCCCAACTCGGGGTATTCGACCTGATCTTTTGCCGCAACGTGCTGATCTATTTCGACCAAGAGACCAAGACCAACATATTCAACCGCCTTGCCAAAGCCCTCGAGCCGGACGGCTTTCTGGTGCTTGGCGCGGCGGAGACAGTGATCGGGCTCACCACCGTCTTCAAGCCGCTGATAGAGCAGCGCGGCGTCTATCAGCCCAACGAGGTGCGCCACGCACCTGTGAGAACGCCGGCCTTCGCCGCGATCACACCGAAGGTTGCGGCAATGGCCGGGATTTGAACATGACAGAAGATGGCAAGAGTCTGGAGCGCGTGACCTTCAGCCGTGGCTATGACGTCTGCATCATGGCCATTGATGGGACTTGGCGCCGGGATTGTCAGCTCAACGCGATCTCCGACAATGACGCCGTGCTCACGGTCGAAGGCTCGATCCAGGGCCTGAACCTCAAGGAGTTCTTTCTGCTGCTTTCCTCCACTGGCCTCGCCTATCGGCGTTGCGAGCTCATCCGGGTTAACGGCACGGAAATGGACGTCCAGTTCTTGAAGGGACGCCAAGGGAAGAAGAAAGCTGGTCCTCGCAAAGAGGCCCACTTCGGGGCGTGATCACAACCGAACGCCAGGGCGTGGTGACTTTTCTTCGAATCGCCATTCCGCTCTATCCTTTTGCTTGATCTCCTTCGGAAAACCGGTCCCCATTTTTCCGGATGATGTTCCAGCGGGCATCGTCGCGCGCGATTGGAACCGGGCGGTCGACGCTTACTCGGGTTGTCGCCACTTCTCTTGTCAAGCGCTGTAGAACTCTGCGTTGCTACTTGTGCGCTAAGTCATGGTCCCGTACAAATACGGGCACGTCGAAATCCGTACCCTCGTACAATTCGGCGAGTGTGCGTCCTCTTCGTTGTCCATGGACGATGGCACATGACCGAGAATCCAGCCCCCCGCGGCGAAATCTTCGTCGTCGACGACGATCCCGGGGTCCGCGATACCCTGTCGCTCGTCTTGACGGCGGGCGGCTACCAGGTGATCTGCTTCGCCGATGGCGCCGCGTTGCTGTCGGTTACGAGAAGCAGGACCCCCGCTTGCATCCTGCTCGACGTTCATATCCCCGGCAAATCCGGCCTCGATATCCTGAAAGAATTGCACGGCGAGGATTATCCCGCGCCGATCTTCATGATTTCCGGACAGGGCGATATCGCCATGGCGGTCCGTGCCATCAAGAACGGCGCGCTGGATTTCATCGAAAAGCCATTTCGCGGAAGCGAAATCGTCGAGCGATTGAATGAAGCGATCGGCGCGTACCAGCGCCGGCAGCGGGAGAATTCCGCGCCGGCGATCGCGTCGCTGCATTTTCCGGGCCGGGAACCGTTGACACGGCGCGAGCGTGAGGTTTTGGAGCAGTTCACCGCCGGCGCGTCGAACAAGGAAGCCGGCCGCACGCTTGGCATCAGCCCGCGCACGATCGAAGATCATCGGGCGAACATCATGAAGAAGCTCGGTGCCAGGAACGCGGCCGACCTGATCCGGATCGTGATGACCGCCCAGCGCGCGTCGTAAAGCGGCCGCGAGCCGCTCTGTGCGGAAACTTCTTAACGATCGCTCTCGCCTTAACGATCGCTCTCGCCTTGGCCGGCACGACCCGTCGACGGTGGCGCTGACCGCCTTGTGGGTGCAAGGCAGCCGGCCACGGCCGCCAGCAATTCGGGCGGTCTGAACGGCTTTTGCAGGCCCGAGATCGCTCCAAGCTTGGTCGCTATTTTCAGATAGTCCGGTGTGGAGTTCGCATCCCAGGAAATGGGACGGCCGGAGATCACGAGGATTGGTGTCTGGGGCCGCCGCTGGTGAATGAGCTTCATTGTCTCCAGCCCATCCATCCCGGGCATGAAGATATCGAGCACCAGGAGATCGAAATCTCCTGCTTCAAATATCGCAAGCCCTTTGCGGCCATCGCCGGCAACCACGACGCTGTGACCGGCCCGCTCCAGCACGATCCTGATCGTCGCTTGCACCGCGGGGTCGTCGTCCACGATCAGGAGGTTCGCCAAAGCCGATTTCTCCGAGTGCGCAAATCACGGTCAACGGCAGGTTGTACGGGTTTCGCCGAATTTGACGGTTCGCGCAAGCGCCTTCGGGCGCGCCCTGACCGATCAAAAGTTGGCTGATCGGACGGATCGGGACTTGCTCGGCGGGGATCGTCTGTGAGATGACCGCAAGGTCTTGAGCGGATATCTACAATGACCGATAAAACAAGCAAAAAATGTCCGGAAACGCTCCGCAGCGCGCGCTGGTTCGCGCCCGATGACCTGCGCGCGTTCGGCCACAGATCCCGCGCCATGCAGATGGGCTATGCGCCGCAGGAGTGGAAGGATCGCCCGGTGATCGCGATCCTCAACACCTGGTCGGACGCGCAGCCCTGCCACATGCATTTCAAGTCGCGGGTCGACGACGTCAAGCGCGGCATCCTGATGGCCGGCGGCTTCCCGATGGAATTGCCGGCACTGTCGCTGTCGGAATCGTTTCTGAAGCCGACCACCATGCTCTACCGCAATATGCTCGCAATGGAAGCCGAGGAACTGTTGCGCGGCCATCCCGTCGACGCCGTGGTGCTGATGGGCGGCTGCGACAAGACCACGCCGGGCCTGCTGTTAGGGGCCACCAGCATGAATCTTCCGGCGATCTATCTGCCGGCCGGGCCGATGCTGCGCGGCAACTGGAAGGGCAAGACGCTCGGCTCGGGCTCGGATGCCTGGAAATACTGGGACGAGCGGCGTGCCGGAAAAATCTCCGACCGCGATTGGGTCGATGTCGAGGCCGGGATCGCGCGCAGCTACGGCACCTGCATGACCATGGGCACCGCCTCGACCATGACCGCGATCGCGGAAGCGATCGGCATGACGCTGCCGGGGGCGTCCTCGATCCCAGCCGCCGATGCCGGCCACATCCGCATGGCTTCCGAATGCGGCCGCCGCATCGTCGAGATGGTGTGGGAGGATCTGACGCCGAAGCAGATCCAGACCCGCAAGGCCTTCGAGAACGCGATTGTGGTGGCGATGGCAATGGGCTGCTCGACCAACGCGATCATTCATCTGATCGCGCAGGCCCGCCGCGCCGGTCACGACATCACCCTCGACGATTTCGAGAAGGCAAGCCGCAAGGTACCCGTGATCGCCAATGTCAGGCCTTCCGGCGACACCTATCTGATGGAAGATTTCTTCTACGCCGGCGGCCTGCCCGGCCTGATGAGCCGGATCCGCGAGCACCTGCATCTCGACTGCGTCACGGTCACCGGCCAAACGCTGGGCGAAAATATTGCGGACGCCGAAGTCTATAATGATGACGTCATCCGCGATCTTGCCAACCCGATCTACCAGGAAGGCGCGCTCGCGGTGCTCAAGGGCAACCTCGCGCCCAACGGCTGTGTGATCAAACCCTCCGCCTGCGAGGCGCGCTTCCTCAAACATAGCGGCCCCGCTTTGGTGTTCGACGACTATCCCGCGATGAAGAAGGCGATCGACGACCCCGATCTCGACGTCACGGCCGATCATGTCCTGATCCTGCGCAATGCCGGGCCGCAAGGCGGGCCGGGCATGCCGGAATGGGGCATGCTGCCGATTCCCACCAAGTTAGTTAAGCAGGGTGTGCGCGACATGGTGCGATTGTCGGACGCGCGGATGAGCGGCACCAGCTACGGCGCCTGCATCCTGCACGTCGCGCCGGAATCCTTTGTGGGCGGGCCGTTGGCGCTGGTGAAGAGCGGCGACCGCATCACGCTCGACGTCGCCGCGCGCACCATCAATCTCGAGGTGAGCGAGGTCGAACTCGCCAGACGCCGCGCCGCATGGAAAAAGCCCGAGCGGCGCTTCGAGCGCGGCTATGGCTGGATGTTCACCCGCCATATCAAGCAGGCCAGCGAAGGCTGCGATTTCGATTTCCTCGAAACCGGCTTCGGTGCGCCGGTCGGTGAACCGTCGATCTATTGACCCGCTGTCATTCCGGGGCGCCGCGTAGCGGCGAGCCCGGAATCCATAACCACCAGCCCGGATTATGGATTCCGGGCCTGCGCCGTTCCGGCGCATTCCGGAATGACGAAGATAGCGAGAGTGCACATCATGACCAAACTTAGCGACGCCACCCGCGCCAAGCTCAAGACCGTCTCCACCGCGACGGTCGCGACCGCGCTCTACAAGCGCGGCTTCCGCATCCAGTGCATTCAGGATGTGCATCCGTTGAGCGCCGACCAGCCGACCCTGGTGGGCGAGGCCTTTACGCTGCGCTACATGCCGGCGCGCGAAGACCTCAACAAGCTAGAGGTGTTTCGCGACCGTTCCCATCCGCAGCGCAAGGCGATCGAGGACTGCCCGGTGGGCGCGGTCTTGGTGATGGACAGCCGGAAAGATGCCCGGGCCGCATCCGCCGGCGCCATCCTGGTGACGCGGCTGATGCAGCGCGGCGTCGCCGGCGTCGTCACCGACGGCGGCTTTCGCGACTCGGCCGAAATCGCCAAACTCGGCTTTCCGGTCTATCATCATCGGCCGAGCGCG
>Ga0209153_1000510_pt1 | contig 17300 bp, 14 predicted proteins | sample GraSoiAngelo_120_FD_185877 | JGI IMG/M metagenome (GOLD analysis project Ga0209153, IMG submission 185877) | Grasslands soil microbial communities from the Angelo Coastal Reserve, California, USA - 14_0919_09_20cm (SPAdes) (version 2) | ecosystem: Environmental > Terrestrial > Soil > Grasslands ...
TACTAATCGGAGCATAAAATAGATGACATATAGAAAATAATGTGTTAGTGTGTTGGGTATGGGAAAACAAGATGCTCGCTCACTGCCGGCGGAAGCTCAGGAAGACCTTCGCCGGCGAGTCGTGGAAGCTGTTCAGAAGGGGCTTTCGCAAACCGAAGCGGCTCAGGTGTTCGGGCTAGCTCGAGGTACGGTGAGCCGCTGGATGGGACTCGTGGAACGCGCCGGACGTCGGGCGCTGAAGGCTCGACGTCGAGGACGGCCTCCGGTCTCGCGATTGAAACCGCATCAAGCAGCTACGACGGTGCGGCACATTGTCAGTGGTTGTCCGGACCAGTTGAGCTTGCCGTTTGCGCTGTGGACCAGGGAAGCGGTGCAAGAGTTGCTGTCGCGAAAGTTCGATGTGCAGGTTTCGGTGTGGACGGTGGGGCGCTATTTGCGAGCCTGGGGTTTAACCCCGCAGAAGCCGGTGCGCCGCGCGTACGAACAAAATCCGACCGCAGTACGGAAATGGCTGGAGGAAGAATATCCCGCGATTCGAGAACAGGCGCGCCAGTTTAAGGCCCAAATACATTGGCTAGACGAGATGGGGCTCCGTTCCGACCATCAAGCGGGAAGATCCTACGGTCGGCGCGGGGAGACGCCGGTGGTCTTTGGCACGGGGCAGCGCTTTCGCTGCAACATGATCTCATCCATTACCAATCGGGGGCGGCTGGCCTTCATGATTTTCCGGCAGCGTTTTACGGCGCGGGTATTTCTGAATTTTCTTGGCCGCCTCCTGCGCTTGACGCGGAAGACCAGGAAGAAGGTGTTTCTGATTGTGGATGGCCACCCGGTACACAAGGCGCGATCGGTGAGTCGTTGGCTGGCAGAGCACCGTGAGCAAATCCGGATTTTCTACCTGCCGGCGTACAGTCCGGAACTGAATCCGGATGAATTACTAAACCAGGATGTGAAGACGAACGCGTTGGGCCGTGTTCGTCCCGTGAACCTCCAGGAAATGATGGGGAACGTTCGCTCTTACCTCCGGATCACGCAGGCGAGCCCCAAGGCGGTGAAGAATTACTTTCGCGAAAGCCACGTTAAGTACGCGGCCAGCTGAAAAGTGTCATCAATTTAGTGCTCGGAGTAATAGTACGCGAATATGCATTTTGTCCGCCCATTTCCTCGTGAAATAAAAACGATGAGAGCATGCGTGTGTCCCACGAAACCATTTACCGAAGCCTGTTCATTCAAGCGCGGGGCGTATTGAAAAAAGAGCTGATGGACCATCTCCGGTCGAAACGGCGCATGCGCCGCTCGCGACACGCCAGCGAACACAGACAGTCCCGAGGGAAAATCGTCGATGCCATCTCGATCCGCGAAAGACCCGCGGAAGCGGAAGACCGAGCGATTCCCGGCCATTGGGAAGGAGACCTGTTGGCCGGCGCGAAGAACAGCATTCCGCCACCCTGGTGGAGCGGCATTCACGTTTTCTCATGCTGATTAAGGCACCCGGCAAAGAAACGGAAGCGGTGGTTGCCGCCTTGAGAGCCATGTCCAAAAACCCGCGGCGTTCACTCCAATAGTAACCTTCGTCGCGCCATTCTTAGACTTCCTCCGGCACCGTGTAAGGAGCGCGGTAGCCGCGATCGCCGTCGCGGAGCAGCATTTCGGCTTCAGGATCGCTGATCACCTGCTGAGTCTCAGGGCTGAGGTTGATTGTCCGGCCCAGCCGGTAGGAAGCATTGGCGAGGTGCATCAGCGTCATCGAAATGTGCGCTTCCTCGATGGGCGCATTAAGATCGTCCTTGTTCCGGCTTACCACGCAATCAATGAAGTTGGCGAAGTGGGCGACCTCCGCTCCCGCGTGCACCTTGGGCTGCGGATCCTGATCCGGGCCGAGCCATACACCGTAAGTGTCGGCGTCCTCGTCGCCGGTTGCGAAGTATCCTTTGGAACCGTAAAAGATGTCACCGATGGTGTTGTGACGGCCCGACAACGGCCCGAGTGCCGGGGCTCCCGCCTGGTGCTTGGGCTCCGGCGTGCCCATCGCTACCGTGCCGATCTCCGCTTCGTGATTCGATATCCAGTGCCGGACCTCAAAGGTCATCATTTTGCGCTTGCCATCCGGCAGATCAAATTCAAACGCGCAGGTCAGGTCGTTGGGCGTTTCCTGGTCATCGTCGAACATGAAGTGACCCCCGATGGCGCTCACCTTGTTGGGGAACGTTACGCCCAGCCCCCAGCGCGCCACATCCATCTGGTGAGTTCCCTGGTTACCCATGTCGCCGTTCCCGTAATACCAGAACCAGTGCCAGTTGTAGTGAAAGCGATTCTTCGTGAACTCGTGCATAGGGGCAGGTCCGGTCCAGAGATCGTAGTTCACTCCGGTCGGCACCGGCTCGACCGCGGCATGACCGATGGTGTTGCGCCATTTGAAGCAGAGCCCGCGGGCCATGTAGACATCGCCGATCAGCCCGTCGTGCACTTTCTTGATCCCATCGCGGATGGCCGTGGCAGAGCGGATCTGGGTGCCGTGCTGGACGATGCGGTTGTAGCGCTGCGCCGCTGCCACGAATTGCTTGCCCTCCCAGAGATTGTGCGAGCAGGGCTTCTCGACATAGACGTCCTTGCCAGCCTGGCACGCCCAAATCCCCATCAGGGAATGCCAGTGGTTCGGAGTGGCGATCGAGATGGCGTCAATCGATTTGTCGTCGAGTAGCTTGCGAACGTCCACGAACCTCGCCGGCTTGGGGATGCCCATCTTCTCCATCTGAGCGACGCGCTGAGCCAGTATGTCCTCGTCAACGTCGCAGATCGCAGCGATCTGAACGTTCTTCAGCTTCGAATAATTCTTCACGTGATCCATGCCGCGCCCGTGCACTCCGCAAACAGCGACCCGCACGCGATCATTTGCACCCAGGATCCGTTCCGCGCGCGTCAGAAAAGCCGCACGGCCCGCCACAGCCATGCTTGCCGCGCCGGCTGCGCCGCTCTTGACAAAAGTTCGACGGCTCAATTCCGAATCGTTGGACATAAGCAATTCTCCCTGCCCCGCAAAAGTGCTTTATCATCCCTTGATCGAATTGGAGTCTGCGCGCTCAAAGGATTCCAATTGTTCCGCCTACTGTTCCTGCGCAGCGTAGTTCTGATAAGCCTCCGCGACCTTCGCTTCCTTGTAGTCGCCGTGATGGATGAAGACGCGATAGCGAAACTTCAGCTGCTTGCCCTGTGGAACCGTCCAGCTCCCGTCCTTTTCGGGGTCACGATAGAACTCTCGCCAGCCAAACGGATTCGCAGCGAGCAGCCCGTACCCCCGCGCATGCCACCAAGTGGGATGCCGGAAACTCCGCGGGCTGTCGAACACCGCGACACCCAATTTTTCGCCCGCCACCGTACCATCATAGTCCACCCAATCCGCCCGCTTGCCCCAAATCGCTTTCTCTCCTTCCGCACCGGCGGAATTCACCATGTGCCCGGGTGGCGAATTCAATTCCTTGGCCAATCGAATGCCCAATGTCCCCTCTTTGCTGTCGCCGAGGGTCAAGTCTGAGCCGTGATTGGCCACGAGAGTGATCTCGCAATCGATCCACCGACTATTCTCGTCGCCGCCGAAGGCGTAGGATTGGATCTCATCCGCCACCACCCTGCCCTCGGGCCCTTTTAGCTCAAATTCGGCTCGGAGCGCGCCCGTATCGCCGCTTCGAACTTCATCGAGCTTGCGGAAGACAGTGCGTCCGAAGACCATGTCATCGCTGTAGTGGCTAAACACCGCTTCGCCCCAGAAGTCAATGCCATCGATGTTTCCATGTCCGAAATACATGGGACGCTGGTGCGGTTCGAGACTGAGGTCCTTCATATGCTCGGGCGGAATCGTATTCTCGATGGGAAAGTCACGCGTGACGATCGTGCCTTGCACGCTACGCAATGGCTGAAAGTAGGGTTTCGCTACGTCAGTGGTGAAAAAGTACGTCGTGAATGGGCGTCCGTCGACGACTACATCAACCTCTTTGTCCTTCCTTTGAAGCTGGACTTTATCGGCAACGCGAATCGCAGCGGGCGCGAACAATACTCCGCACAGCAAAGCAAGCCCAAATCCGTGTTTCCGGTGAAGCATAAGCGCTCTTCTCGAATCACTTCAGAAGCTTCAATGTCTCTGCCACGAGACGCTCCGTGCCTGCGTAGGGATCATCAGTGGGCGCGCCGTCCCACTCCATCACGAAATATCCTTTGAACCCGCTCTCCTTGGCCAGCGCAAACATCTTCGGCAAATCCACGTTGTAAGTCTTGCCGCTCTCCATCACCAGTTGGTCTTTAACGTGACAGATTCCGTAAGCATGTTTGAGCATGGCCGCTACGCCGCGCTCGTTGTAGTTGGGATCGCCATTGGCGAGGGTATTGCCGACATCGGGCAGGGCCCGCAGGTAAGGATGGCCGACCTTCTCGATCACGGAAACGATGAAGAAAGGGTCCTCGTTGTGAAGATCGTCGTTTTCGAGATTGATCAGGATGTTCTTCGCCGCTCCATACTCCGCGAGGCGTCCCAGAGTCTGCGAAGCCAGTTCGACATCAGGTTTGACGCCGCGTGAGCCGCCCAGGTGCTGCCGGATGCTGGGAGAGCCCAACTGGACGGCAAGGTCGATCCAATGCTGGCCGTTGCCCAACGCCTTTTGACGCCTGGCAGGATCGGAATCCCAGAAACTGCCTTGTCCGAGTCCCAGGTCAACCAGATGGGAACCGGCTTGTTGAACCGACTGGCGGAAGGCCTCGAGATAAGCAGGATCTGTGGAGCGGAAGTGCGCCGCAAGCGGGCAGATGTTGTGAACGCCGAATTTGGTGGCCACCATGCCCGGAAAGTCTTTGAGGTCCATGCACGGCTTTTCCGTCTGTCGATACGTATTCGTGGGGCTGTCGATAAACTCGCGGAACGGCCAGGAAGTTACCGCTAGGCGCGCGCGCGGTTCGGTGGGAAAGGTCAAATGGGGTTCCGCTGGCGAGGCCAGGGATGTTCGCAGACCCGCACTCAAGCCGATACTGACGATGGAAGCGCTTTGCAGGAATTCACGGCGAGAAAAATTCTTCATGAGGGGCTTAACCCTAGTTCAGTCGACCACGATGTCGCAAAGTTTGCTCGGCTGCAAATTCAACCCGCAAAGCGGGCAATATCGATCGAAATTCAAAACGTATACTTCAGCGCAAACTCCAGGATGCGCGGACTCACGTCGCTAAGAATCTGACCGAAAGTGTTGTCCTGCAGATTATTGTCCGGCGTGGCGAAATTTACATCATTCGACGAGGAACGGCAAGACCGGTAGTCTCCCAGTCGGTTGTCGCTGAAGGGCCTGCGTCGTTCAACAGAGCTAGAATGTGAACCGGATTAGCGGAAGGAACGATACTTCCGCCAATGACGCCAAGATTTGTCGGCTAACCGGACAAGTAGCCTCCATAGGGCCGTAGGTGGCTCCATTCTCATGTGCACCATAGGAGGTATTGCCCATGAGAAGCAGAACAGACCATTCCCAATCTCACTGTGCCTCCCGAAAATCTCGAAATGTTTGAGGGCAAGGGGTTTGTCCTTCCTTCATAATTCTCGCCGATTAACCGGCCAATCTTCCCTCATTTTTTCCTCGTTAGTGAGTCCTCTGCAGTTGTGAAGCAACGCTGAGGAGGCGCTTGTCGAGGCGCTGCAATTGACGGCGCGCTTTCTCATTTCTCAGCTGCCGGCGATACATTTCCAGGAGATGACGTGCTGCCTCTAGCGCCTGAAGGATGCCGGGGAGACCGGCGCCCGGGATGTGTGCCTCCTGAAAATCTCCTCCGACCGGAATTCATCCATGTAACAATGATACGCAGCGCGCGCCGTATCTTGTTGATTTTTAAAGTCGGCCGGGATTTTGGCGAGGGACAGCTCCAAACCTCGGGCAGCCTCAAAGCTTTGATGATTTGACATCAGCCGATACTATGTCGCAAAACGATGCACAAAAATATTCAAGAGTGGTGTATAATCATTCCATGAGAACTAATATCGACATTAACGAGAGTTTGGTACGCAAGGCACGAAAGCTCACGCGACTCAAAACGAAACGCCAGATCGTCGATAAAGCCTTGGAATTGCTCGTCCGTTCGGAGAGCCGAAAGGGCATTCTGCGATATTACGGCAGTGGTATTTGGAAAGGGGATCTCAAAGCCATGCGGAGAAATCGCGTTTGATTTTGGTCGAGAGTTCTGTTTGGATCGATTTTCTCGGCTCGTCACCTTCCTTTGCAGGCGCCGAATTGCGCCGCATGATCGCCGATGCTGACCCCTTCGCCCTCGCTGGAGTTGTGATCACGGAAGTTTTGCAGGGTCTCAAGCGTGACGTCAGTCGCCTCGAGCACTATCTGTCGCAATGGGACATGCTCGAACCTAGGGGATTTTCGACGTATCGAGAAGCAGCGGCACTTTTTTGTGCTGCGCGAGCGAAGGGCGTTGCGGTTACGACCATCGATGCTCTGATCGCAGCGATTGCTTTAGAACACGGCGCTACACTCTTTACTCTGGACAAGGACTTTTCGAGATTGGCCGGCATCACCCGCCTGCCGCTTTATGTGTTTTGAGCTTGTTTTCTTTGTAATTCTCGCCTGTGTTCCCAGAACCTCGTCACAGTCCCCAGCGCGGCTTTCCCCGCTCTTTCAAGAGGGGTGGTAAGTATTTCTCGGCGTCATCGAAGGCAACGTCAGGTGCGAAGAAGCGGACACCTTGACCCCGCGTAGGTGTGGCTGGCGAATTGTTATTTCGCCTATAATTCCTTGCGATTCTCTGCCCTGCTACCATTCTTCAATGCGTCGTGTCGTCGTCCTTTTCGTCCACTTCGTCGCTACCCTGGCCCGCTTGCTCGGACCCAGCGGTGTCCGTTCCCTAGTCGCGGCGTCGCTTCTCCTCAAGCACCAACTGCCGATTGTGAATCGCCACCGGCAACGCACGCCTAATCTGCGCTCGTCGGACCGCATCCTCGCTGGCTTGATGGCGTTCTTGGTGCGTCCAACCCGTCTGCTCCGTTCTGCAATCGTACTGAAGCCCTCGACACTGCTAGCCATTCACAAAGCCATGAGCAAGCAAAAATACCGCATGCTGTTCTCATCGAAGCGCCGCCAGAAGCCCGGCCCGAAAGGACCGAGCGCAGAACTCGTTCATGCGGTCGTCGAAATGAAGCAACGTAATCCCAATTGGGGCTGTCCGCGAATCGCTCAACAGATCGCCGTGGTGTTCCACATTCAAATTGACAAAGACGTGGTGCGAAGGATTCTCGCCCATCACTACCTGCCGGGACAGGGTTCCGGCAGTCCCTCCTGGCTGCCCTCCTGGGCCACATGAGAGACAGCCTCTGGAGCATGGATCTGTTCAGGTGCGAATCGGCCATGTTGCGGACCCACTGGGTCCTGGTGGTCATGGATCAATACGCGCGCCGGATCATTGGCTTCAGCGTCCATGCGGGAATGGTCGATGGTGTCGCACTTTGTCGGATGTTCAACCGCGCCATTCGAGGGCAACGCCGAATGCCGAACTTCCTCAGCTCCGATAACGATCCGCTTTATCGGTTCCACCAATGGCAAGCCAACCTCCGGATACTGGACGTGACAGAAATCAAGTCCGTCCCCCACATTCCACTGTCTCATCCCTTCGTGGCAAGGCTGATCAGCACCGTTCGACGGGAGTATTTGGATCGTATGTTGTTCTGGACTGCGGCGGATCTCGAGAACAAGCTGCTCGATTTCAGGACCTACTTCAACAACCATCGCACGCATACCTCAATGGAAGGGCGAACGCCGAATCTGCCTTCGTCACGACCAATCGCAAATCTCCGCTCATTTCGATGGCAACCGCACTGTCGATCCTTATATCAGACACCCATGGCTGCGTGATTTTCCGAAGACTCTCGATCGCGCCGGTATTCGGTCAACTTCGGGAAGACTTCCAATTAAATCATCTGGGGCTGGTTGCCGCGCGCTTCGCGGATCCGATCGTTTCACTCCAACCGTGTCAATTCGCCAGAAACAGGCACCAGAGCATTATCATGAAGGTTGACACTCCAAGCCCCGACTTCCGCGAGCAAGTGCACAATCTCGACAGGTGAAATGACCGGCCGCACAAAATCGCCAAAATGGATCGCGCCCGCGGTTGCCTACGGTCCACAGTCCGAAGGAGAATCTGTGCTCGTGCCTGGGTTCATATAGATCACCTTGACGTGTCATGGACCTTATCTCCAATCAATTCGTAAAGCGCCTGCGCAAACAAAATCGACCCGCGACATAATCGGCATTTTGCAGTGTGTCTTCCCTTTTGGCACGAGGCTAAGGGGCTGCCGGTCAACCCGACGAGACCGACGCAACTGAGGTACAATCCTTGAGAAGCTCTGCCGTTTACGTTAACGGCAGTGGCATCCTATCACGCACTTTTAGGATTGCAAGCCCAGATGCTCTCTCAAGAGGCCCGTACGGCCAGCGTGGTGCTGCCACTGGCTCGCGCTAAGATAGAAAAGGGAACGGCAACTAGCCAGCTGAGCAGCACGGGAGCGAGCAGGTGACAAAACCAAGACGCGGAATTCATCTGATCGCAGAAATGGCGAATGTTTCCATCGGCACGGTGGACCGCGCCTTGCATGGGCGCGACGGAATCAAAGAGTCTACACGGCAACGCATCCTGCAGGTCGCCCGTCAAATCAGCTACAGGCCGAATCTGGCTGCCCGCGCCTTGTCGGTTGCCAAAGCCAGCGCACGCATCGGCGTCTGTGTCCCGAGGGAAATCCATTTTTTTTACGACCAGCTATGGGGCGGCATCTTGGACGAGGCACGCCGCGTCGAACAGCTCGGCATCCAATTTCTGCATCGCCCCGTCCATGCGCTCGGTGAAGGAGATATCAGTGCCTTTAAAGAACTCCTACAGGCGAGCGTGGACGGGATCATCGTCGCGGCGGGGAACCCCAAAGGGCTCACTCCGCTCATCAACGCCGCGGAGGATAAGGGTGTACGCGTCGTTTGCGTCTCGACAGACGCTCCCGAGAGTCGTCGATCGAGTATCGTTTGTGTCGAGCCGCGGCTGAATGGATACCTCGCCGGTGAGCTGATGGGTAAGTTCGTTCCACCCGGCTCGAAGGTAGCAGTGGTCGCTGGCATGCTCAGCGCCGAAGACCATCGCAAGAAGACAGACGGTTTTACTGAAGCATTTCCCCGTCATTGTCCTGGCGGAAAAGTCATCTCTGTTATTGAAGGCCACGAAGACGAGGACGAAAGCTTTCAGAAGACCTTCGATTTGCTTCGGCGAGTCCCGACCATTGCCGGTCTTTATGTGAATACAGTCAATTGCCTTCCTGTCTGCCGGGCCCTTGGGGCACAGCGCTTGGCGGGAAAAGTGAAACTAATCACGACGGACCTTTTCTTGGAAATGGCTCCTTACTTCCAGAAGGGAACCATCACTGCCTCTATTTATCAGCAACCGCATCGCCAAGGGCAAATTGCTGTGCACCTCATGAGCGACCACCTCACGAACAAGGTCCCTCTCCCACCTGCACTGCATCTCAGCCCAGGCGTTGTGATGTCCGGCAATTTGAGTTTGTTCCGCGAAATGAAAAGTTCCGACGGCAAGATGTGGGATTCCGTTCCTAAGGATTCACTCGGCCCAATAGGCGCTTTCGGGCTGAGCCGGTAACCTACGCTCGCTGGAAACCTAAATGCCGGTGGCCTGCAATCGAGTCTTGAGACAGTGGCTGCGGCGTTGCCGAAGGAGACGTCACGCGCCGAATTTTGGAAGGTAAGCCTAGAGGGGGAACCCAACCTGTTCTGAGTAAACGGGTTAGCAATTCATTGAGAGGCTGCTCTCCATTTCTGTGCCGCACTAGGCGCAATGCCGCAGTCCCCACCCAGAGGGCCCGATTTGAAAGCAGAACAGGCTTGAGCGGGGAATAGCTTCATAGAATTGAAAAAACTGCTTGACAAAGAGAGAACGATATTAGAGATTCCGTGTACGTTAACGCCACCGGTCGGTGCACACAATTTTAGTCGGGGTGCGGAGGTAATGCATGTCTCTACTTAATTCTTTGTGTTTTCGAGGTATTCCCTCTCTGGCGAAATGGTTTGGAAAGCGACACCGTGTAGCTCTTGTTGCGCTGTTCTTCGGCCTCTCTTTGCAAGCGTTCGCGCAAGAGGCGACCCTGGTGGGTACGGTTACGGACCCCTCCGGATCAGTAATTGCGAACGTGAAAATCACGATCACGAATACGGAGACCGGTCTCGTGCACACCATCACGACGAACGAGTCGGGGCAATATGTGGTGCCGGACCTGCACATCGGGCACTACAACGTCAAGGCCGAAGCCACCGGATTTAAGGTGGCGGAGCAAAAAGGCATTCTGCTCCAAGTCGGGGATCGCGTGCGCTTAGACTTTCAGATGCAAGTGGGCGCGGCGTCGGAAACGATCACTGTCGAAGCAACACCCATTCGCGTGCAGACCGATACGGGAGAAATCAGCAACCTGATCACCGACCAGCAGTTGTCTCAGATCTCAACCAACGGTCGAAGCATTTATGTTCTTGCCGGGCTGACGGCCGGTGCCTCCAGCAACATCACGGGTCTCCTCAACGTTCCGGTTGGCGGCGACTCCAACGTGAGTTTCAACGGTTTGCGGCCTGCTCACAACATTTATCTGCTGGACGGAGGTGAGGACCTGGACCGCGGCGGTTCGGGCAACATGAGCATCGCGCCTTCTAGCGACGCCATCGCCGAGTTCCGCGCCCTGACGTCAAATTACAGCGCGGAGTACGGTCTCTCTTCCGCCGGAACCATGACCATGGTGCTCAAGTCTGGCTCCAGCACACTTCATGCTGGCGCTTGGGAGTTCAACCGGGAGGACGGTTTCGATGCGCGCGATTTTTTCCATCCTGCCCCGAGCACGAAAACCAAGCTGAGAATGAACATTTTTGGGTTCAACGTAAGTGGCCCGGTTACGTTGGGGCACCTCTATAACCCCGACAAGAAAAAAACCTTCTTCTTCTACAACATGGAATGGCGCAAGTATATTATCGGTGCCGGTTCGAACCAGACGGTTCCCGATCCGGCAACCTACGGGGGTGACTTCAGTTCGGTTTCCACCCCGATCATGGCTCCCTCTTCCTCCCGTGTTGCTCCGCCCGTTTTGTTCGCGAATTGTCCGGGAGGAACCGCGCCAGCGGGAATCACACAGGGTTCACCGTTTCCGGGAAACATGATCCCGTCGTGCATGATCAATGGAAATGCCACCGCGCTTCTTGGGGTCGGCATCTTTCCCAGCACTGGACTCGCTAATGTCAGCAACGGTGTCGGAACTTTCCGCGGCGGTTCGGGCGTGCCGACCAATCTCAGAGAAGAAGTTGTGCGAATCGATCACAACTTTACCAGCAAGTTCGCGGTGTTCGGACACTTCGTTGCCGAGCAAATCTCGCAGGGCTACGCCACCGCCCAATGGAGCGGAGATAACCTTCCGACAGTCGGAGACACGTTCGGAAATCCGTCCTACAGCGGTGTGGTGCACACGACTTACACGATCAATCCAAGGCTCATTAACGAAGTCGCCTTCAACTACAACGGCAACCGGATCAACATCATACCGTTTGCGGCGAATGGCTTGAAGAGCCTGTCGCTCCCTAGCGGATACAACAGCGCAAATTCCCGCTTGTTTACCGGACCTAACAACATGAGCCGCATTCCTAATATCACCCTTAACGGACAGAGCGGCGCAAACTTTCAGATCTCAAGCTGGCCTTGGCGCAATAAGGCCGATGATTATCAGATTCGCGACGACGTTTCCTGGACGAGAGGAACGCACCAGTTTAGGCTTGGCGGGAGCTGGGCCATCTATAAGAAAGTCCAGGATCTCTTTGGGACGACCCAAGGGGCATTCACCTTCACCGGCAACGCAGGTACGTACAGCGGAAACAGTTTCTCTGATTTCCTGCTCGGCCTGCCGCAAAGCTATCAAGAACTTGCCGTGCAGGACCACGGCTTCTGGAACAACGTTTCCTGGGCCTCGTATATTCAGGACAACTGGCGCGCAACCCACCGCTTGACCCTGAACCTCGGCCTTCGCTGGGATGGCGCTCCGCACACGTATGAAGCCAACAACCGCATGGGTAATTTCTATCCATCGCTCTATGATCCGGCTAAGGCTGCTACATTCGACTCCAATCACTCCATATGCAGTGGACCGTCGGATCCGGGGTGCTCCGCAGTGAGCGCAGGCTTGGGAACGAGCCCAAATTCCATCCTCGCCGGTGTTCCATTGTATTTGAACGGCATCGGGATCCCAGGCCAGAACGGCGTGCCCAAAGGCTTGGTAAATAACAACTGGGCGTCCTTTGGCCCGCGCCTCGGTTTTGCCTATGACCTCAGCGGGAGCGGCAAGACGGTTGTCCGCGGAGGCTTTGGCATCATGTACGAACGGATCCAGGGCAACGACATGTACAATGCGGGGCCGAACATTCCCTTCAGCCTGAACGTCACTCTCAATAACACGGAATTCACCAACCCCAGCTTGTCGCCTTCAACAGGTAGCGCCGCCACGCGGCCGATTAACCCGGCCAGCATCACCGGCCTGGACAGAAACAACTACAAGAACCCTGCAAGCTATCAATATAGCTTGGGTGTTCAGCACGCACTAAGTGCCAAGACCGTCTTGTCGGTTGCCTACGTGGGCAACACCAACAGACACCAGAACGACTATCGCAACATCAACCTGCCGACTCAGAGCGCGCTGCCGAGCTTGATTGGAACTCCGTACCAGATTGCAACAGGCTTGCCATATCCTGGCTTTACTCAAATCACTTTGTCAGAAAACGAAGCCAACTCCCATTACAACGCCTTGCAGGTGGACTTGAACTCTCAGGTAAAGGACGTGCAGTTGCGCGTTCTCTACTCGTACTCCCGCACCATTGACTCCTCTACGGGAGGCAGTAGTGGAGACCTCGCCAACGTGTCCAACCCTTATGGGGGCTGGAGATTTGACTTGGGTCCAGGGGCCCTTGACAGGACCCACATTTTCACAACTAACTTTATCTACGATATCCCGGTTTTCCGACACACCTCGAGTCGCCTGGTGAAGTCAACAATCGGTGGCTGGGAAGTGTCCGGTATTGTGACTATGGAATCTGGCATGCCAATCAATCTCACCGCCGGCACCGGCGTGGAGAACTTCCTCGGAAGCGGAGCGAGCAGCCGGCCTGACCTGACTGGCAAGATCTCTTATCCCCACACGGCCCTTACTACTGGCAATCAGCAGATTCTCTACTTCGATGCGAGTGCCTTTGCACGTCCAGTGACGGGAACTTGGGGCAATCTCGGCCACAACGCCCTGCGCGGGCCGGGCCGCGACAACTGGGACATGTCCCTCTTCAAGAACTTTACGCTCAGCGAAGCCCGTGGCAGCCGCTTCGAGTTGCGCCTTGAGACGTTCAACACCTGGAATCACACGCAGTTCCAGAACGTTGATACCGGTTTCGGTGACACTCGCTTTGGCCAGTTCACGTCAGCTTACAACGCCAGAATCTTGCAGCTCGGTGGCAAAGTTTACTTCTAGAGTCTCCTAGAAGAAAGTGCGCAGCTCGTCGCGCTCGCAAACGCCCCTGCGAGCGGGGCTTTTTCCTCTCGCGTTTTGGGGTTTCGGCTATAACTTTTAAGTGGAAAAAACCGCCTTCCGGCGCTACGCATGGCTTTTACATTGGTCTTCAGGAGGCTTGGCTTCAGCCCGACGTAAGCGCCCGCGAAAAACTTGCGTTAGGCCCTTGAGAGAGAGACCAAGCGGCCGAGCCTTCGATCAGCCCTTTTCAGAAATTTGGCATCGCGAGTAAGGAGGGCTGCTTGATCATGCGCCAAACATCACCGCTCGCTTCTTCTCGCTTTCACGTTCTTTGGAGATTCTTGTGTCTTCTCGTTTTCGCCGCGCCTGCTCTTTGCCAGGATCGCTCCGCTGACCAAGGCGGCATCCGTGGTAATCGCGCTGAGGTCTCGATAACGATCAAGGAGGGTTCTAGCCAACTCATCGGGCCGCTGGTCACCGTGAAGCTGTATTATCTCGGTGAGCTCACTCAGCAGATGACCACCTCCAAGGGCCGAGTCGTCTTCATCCTCAACCGGCTCGGCGAATACACCATCACTGCGGATGCCGTCGGCTACCGCTATGCGCAAAAAGAAATCTCCCTCCCCGTCGCCGTCGAAGCCGAGGAAGAAATCGTTCTTCAGCGAGACGCCTCTCCCGAAGCGTTGGGTGTGGCTGCTCGCCCTCTTCTCGCGCCGAAAGCCAAGGAAGCTCTGGACAAAGCTCTGAAAGCCCTCAACGATAACAAGCTCGATGACGCCGAGAAATTTCTCGAGGTAACCTCCAAACTCGCGCCCAACCATCCTGATGTGCTCTATCTCCAAGGCGTCCTTTTTCTTCGGCGCAATCAGTCGGAGAAGGCGCAAGCTCTGCTCGAAAAGGCCACGCAGATGGACCCGAAAAACGCACCTGCGTTTTCCGCGCTCGGCATGGCCTTTGTCAACGAAAAACGCTTCGATCTTGCCATCGCTCCCCTGCAACAGTCGGCGCAGCTTGCCCCCAACAGTTGGGATACGCACTACGCGCTCGCCAAAGCTTTCTATCATCAGCAACAGTTCGACGATGCGCTCAAGCAATCGCAGTTGGCGCTTGCGCAGTCGCATGGCAGCGAGCCCGCCATCGAGCTTCTGCTGGCGCAAGCCCAAACCGCCGTCGGCAATTATGAGGACTCCGCCGAAACGCTTCGCAACTTTCTGAAAAATCATCCTAAGGACAAGGGCGCGGCGACCGCCCGCCGCTGGCTCGATCGCCTCGCTGCGGATGGAAAAATCCTCAAACAATGAAACGTTCCCTGAAGATCCTTTCGCCGGCCATGACTAAGCCATGCTTCTTTGGCATCGCCTTTGCGCTTATGTCCTGGCTTGCCGTCCAAGCTCAGACCCCGACTCCGGGCAGGGCCATAGCGCTCGAGCGCAAAGGGGATCTGTCTGGCGCGGAGCGTGAGTGGAGGCTGTGGCTGCGCGATCACCCTAAAGATGCGGAAGCTTTTGCGAGTCTCGGAGTTCTTCTTTCCAAGGAAGGAAAGTACAAAGACGCCGCATCCGCCTACCGCAAAGCGCTAGCCGTGAATGCCAAGCTTCCCGGAGTCCAGCTCGATCTCGGCCTGGCCGAATTCAAACAGGGGGAGTTTGAAGCTGCCATCGCCCCGTTTCGCGCGGCCTTGGCGGCCGATCCCAACAACTTCCAGGCGCGAACGCTTCTCGGCCTTAGCTACTACGGAGCAAAGCAGTTCGAGCAGGCAGTCAAACACCTGGAGATCGCGGCTAAGTCGGACGCAGGGAATACCCAATTGCACCAAGTATTGGCCCAGAGCTGCCTTTGGGCAAAGCAATACTCCTGCGCGCTGGATGAATTTCGCAAAATTCAAGAACAAGATCCGGATTCCGCCGCCTCTCATATCCTCACTGGCGAGGCACTGGACGGATTGGGGAGGACTGGGGAAGCCATTGCGGAATTTCAAGCCGCCGCAAAAGTTGCGCCTCGCGAGCCCAATGTGCATTTTGGCATCGGATATCTGTACTGGAAAAAGCACAACTACGGCGAGGCCAAGAGCGCATTCGAGGAAGAGCTAAACATTGACCCGGCAAATCCCCAGGCGGTGACGTACCTCGGAGACATCGCTATGAAGGAAAACGACCCGGAAAAGGCGCTTTCGCTTCTCAGGAAGGCAGTGCAGTTGAAAAGCGATTTGCGCATTGCGTATCTGGACATGGGCATCATTCTCGCCGAGCGGAAGGAGTTTCCCGAGGCTCTCTCCGCACTCCGTCGCGCAGAGCAGCTTGATCCCTCGCAGCCCGATGCCCACTACCGCCTAGGAAGGATCTACAAGCAAATGGGGGACTCTGCAGCATCGAAGAGGGAGTTCGCAAAAGTTCGCGAGTTGCACGAAAAGGACCAAGGGGACATCGCTCGGCAGATGTCCAATTCTCCGCCGCCCTTGAAACCGTAATGCAAGCTTCCGCTACTAAGACCGCTGCGGCGCTGCGATTTCGTATGCATACATTTGGTCGCGTCCACGACAGAATTGCTGGACTCCCAGGAGAGGTGACATGAACTATTCGGGAATGCGCATGATCGCGGTCCTCACCGGGTGCCTCGCCCTCGTGACTTGCGCTGCTACTGCGCAGGAGGTTGCGAAGCCACCGTACATGAATCCAAGCCTGTCGCCAGAGCAGCGCGCGGCTGACTTGGTACAGCGAATGACTCTCGAGGAGAAAGCGTCGCAGCTGGTGAACCAGGCCCGCGCGATTCCACGGCTCAAAGTTCCGGCGTACGACTGGTGGAGTGAGGCCCTGCATGGTGTCGCCGTGGATGGCACGACGGAGTTCCCGGAGCCGATCGGGCTCGCAGCCACATTCGACGTCCCCGCAATCCATGCCATGGCCATCGATATCGGCATCGAGGGACGCATTAAGCACGCGCTGGCGGAACGGGCCGGGCACTCGGATATCTTTGAGGGCCTGGACTTCTGGGCTCCCAACGTCAATATCTTTCGTGATCCGCGTTGGGGCCGGGGCCAGGAAACCTATGGCGAGGACCCTTTCCTGAGCGCGCGGATGGCGGTCGCCTTTGTCACGGGCATGCAGGGCACTGATCCCCGCTATTACCGCGTTATCTCGACCCCAAAGCATTTTGCCGTGCACAGCGGCCCAGAGCCCACCCGGCATTTCACCGACGTGGATGTCAGCAAGCACGACGAGGAAGACACGTATCTGCCGGCGTTTCGCGCTGCTGTTGTAGAGGGGCACGCTGGTTCGGTGATGTGCGCGTACAACGCCATCAACGGTGAGCCCGCGTGCGCTAGCGAGTTCCTGCTGCAGCACACCCTTCGTGAAGCCTGGCAATTTCAGGGTTACGTAGTTTCTGATTGCGGAGCGGTCCGCGACATTTTTGGAGGGCATCACTATCGCCCTACCCAGCCGTCGGCCTCGGCCGTCTCGCTGGAGCGTGGCATGGACAATGAATGCATCGACTTCCTCAGCAAAGTGAACGATGACCACGACTACAAGCCGTACATCGAAGCTGTCCAGCAGGGATACCTCAGTGAAGGCGCGATTGATGCGGCCCTTGTTCGTCTGTTCACCGCGCGGATTAGGCTAGGCATGTTTGACCCGCCTGAGATGGTTCCGTATACAAAGATTGATGAAAAGGCACTCGACAGTCCCGAACATCGCGTTCTAGCCCGCAAGCTCGCCGATGAGTCCATCGTGTTATTGAAGAA
>Ga0209153_1000511_pt1 | contig 17279 bp, 14 predicted proteins | sample GraSoiAngelo_120_FD_185877 | JGI IMG/M metagenome (GOLD analysis project Ga0209153, IMG submission 185877) | Grasslands soil microbial communities from the Angelo Coastal Reserve, California, USA - 14_0919_09_20cm (SPAdes) (version 2) | ecosystem: Environmental > Terrestrial > Soil > Grasslands ...
CGCAGAATGACCAGTAATTTGACTTTCGGGTTGTATTTCCAAATCCGTTCCGGCACTGGCTCGTAATAGATGTAACTTGGCGTGCAATCACCGGCGAGGGTTGCGGGAGCAAGCAGCGGATAGTGCTTGTGCAATTGCTCGTAATCGGCCCCGGAAACAAACATCGCGTCATCATCGAAAAAATGTATTTCCTGCTGGTTGCCCATGTTGATGTTGGGATGCTTGTTTAAAAAATAATGCAACGCCGTCGTCCCCGACTTCTGCGCACCCGCCAGAATGAAATCGAGCCGTTCGATTTTGCGCCGCCTGCTTCGAAACATCGTCATGAATCAAGAACTGCTAATCCAATCGCGCAATCAGGTTCGCATAGGCAAAAAGCGGCGCTCCGGACGTTGGTCGATCTTTTGTAACCTTTAGAGTCGTCTGCCTGTCTTAACAAAGCGATGAGTCTTGCTTTGAAGGCGTGCGTGCGCGGGTTCTTAACGTTCGTTGAGATCTCTATTGTTGTCCTATTCGTTTTATCGTTTGCCGTAATCGCGGCTCTCGGTTGTTTCGGGGCGCGCAAGCGGAGCCGGGCTTCCGAAATTCCTAACGTGCTGTTCGATCGATTCAGGGATCACGCGGCTTGAGGTGCAGCGATAGGACAGGAGTTGTCGCGCGCTCGCTGGCGTTTTATGCTCGGCGATGCTTAAGGTCCTTCCGACATCACAAAAACTGCGGTCATTTGCCGTCGCGTGCACAATTGGCTTTGTCGCATCCGCTGCGGCCGACGAAGGCATGTGGCTTTTTAACGCTCCGCCACTGAAACAGCTCAAAGAAAAATATCAGTTCGAGCCGACGCCGCAGTGGCTTGAGCATCTGCAAAAGGCCAGCGTCCGTTTCAACTCGGGCGGCAGCGGCTCGTTCGTTTCTGCAAATGGACTGCTGATCACGAACCATCATGTCGGCGCCGATTGTCTTCAGAAATTCGGAGACGAGCAGCACAACTATCTTCGCGACGGCTTCTACGCAAAGACTCAGGCAGAAGAGAAGAAATGCGTCGATCTCGAGCTCAATGTGCTGATGTCGATCGAGGATGTGACCGCACGCGTCAACGGCGCGGTGAAATCTGGGATGGCCGGCCTGCCCGCCGGAGCCTCGGCGCAGGCGGGTGAGCAAGCGGCCAATGCGCGCAAAGCAGTCATCGCTGCAATTGAAAAAGACAGCAAAAACAAAACCGGGCTGCGGTCGGACGTGGTCACCTTGTATCAAGGAGGCGCGTATCATCTCTATCGCTATAAACGCTACGACGACGTGCGGCTCGTCTTTGCGCCTGAACAGCAGAGCGCGTTCTACGGCGGCGATCCCGATAATTTCGAATATCCGCGTTACGATCTGGATATCTGCATCTTTCGCGTTTACGAAAATGGTCAGCCGGCGAAGATCGACAATTTTTTGAAGTTTAATCCGAATGGTCCGAGCGACGGCGAACTGACATTCGTCAGCGGCCACCCGGGTAAAACGGATCGGCAGCTCACTTTGGATGAATTGGCAGACACTCGTGATCGATATCTGCCCTACGTCCTGCGTATGTTCAACCGGCGCGAAGTGCTGGAATCGGCTTACAGCGCGCGTTCATTCGAAAACGCGAGAAAAGCGCGCGAGGATCTCTTCGGCACCCAAAACAACCGGAAGCGGTATGACGGTTACCTCGCCGGCCTGCTGGATCCGCAGATTTGGTCGCAGCTCAAAACGCGCGAACAAAAATTGCGCGACGCCATTGCGCGCGATCCCAAGCTAAAATCGACCATCGCTGCATACGACCGGATTAAACGCGCCCAGGCAGAGATTGCCAAGAACGCCCCACTTTACAATTATCTGGAACAGGAACGACCGAGCACAATCGGTTATCGCCAGCCGCGCGCATTCGTCGGCGATCTTTTCAAATACGCCCGCCTGCTGCTCCGCGCAGTCGATGAGCGCGCCAAGCCAAATGGCGAACGGCTCCCGCAATTTCGCGACAGTGCGCGCGAATCGCTCGAACTAGAGCTCTTCTCCACGGAACCGATCTATGACGATTACGAAATATTGCTCCTCACCGATTCGTTGACGGATTTCGCGTCGCAATTTGGCGAAGACAATTCTCTCGCGCAGAAGGTGCTGGCCGGAAAATCCCCGCATGCCCGCGCGGCGGAGCTCGTCTCTGGGACGAAACTCAAAGATGTAGCCGTACGGAGAGAGCTCTATTCCAAAGACGCGGCCGCATTGCAGGCTGCGCACGATCCGATGCTCGATCTCGCGCGTCTCATAGACGGGCCAGCACGCGAGGCCCGCAAGACTTACGATGCGCAGGAGGAAATAAAGATACAGGCGTATGCCGAAATTGCCAGGGCGCGCTTTGCCATCGAAGGCACCGGCAGTTTTCCAGATGCGACTTTCACGCTCCGGCTTTCCTACGGAACCGTGCGCGGATACGAGCAGGACGGAAAACAAATTCCGGCGTTTACCGATTTCGCCGGGTTGTATCAACGCTCCGCTGAGCACGACAACAAGCCGCCATTCGATCTGCCCCAGCGATGGATCGACAAGAAAGCGATCTTGAATCTTGCGACGCACTTCGATTTTGTTTCCGACGCGGACATCATTGGTGGCAACAGCGGCAGCCCGGTCGTGAATAAGGACAACGAATTCGTCGGTATCATTTTCGACGGCAACATTCAGTCGCTGGTGCTCGATTGCATTTACACTAACACTCAAGCCCGGGCTGTTTCGGTCGATTCTGCCGCGATTATCGAAGCACTCCGGAAAGTTTACGATGCGGGCGCGCTCGCAGATGAACTCTTAAATGTGAGGAGGTAGGGACGCCGCGCTGCGGCGTCCGGAGGGCGCAGCGCACCGTCCCTACAATCAAACCTGCTTGAGCAGCATCTTCCACCGCGCCCACGCTTCGTCGCGCGCCTTTTTGTCGCCTTCACGCATGTTCGGATTGGCGGGTTCGCCTGAGCGCATGAATCCGTGGCCGGCGCCTTTGTAAATCACCGGCTCGTATTTTTTCCCAGCGGCTTTCATCAATTCTTCCGCCTTCGGAATCATCGCGTTCACGCGCTCATCATTCTCGCCGTAGAAACCGTAAACTGGACACTGAATGTTCGCCGCCTGGTCCGGCGACTGTGGCGGCGCGCCGTAAAATGAATAAACCGCTTTCAATTTCGGGTTCACATTTCCGTACATGAACGCCCATCCCCCGCCGCGACAAAATCCACAGACCGCAAGCGTGCCGTTGCACGCCGGAATTTTGAGCGCGTAATCGGCTGTCGCGTCGAGAACCGCTTTGACTTGATCTTGCGTCACGGCGGAAACCGCTTTGCTCGCTGCATCGCCATCTTCAAACTTCTGACCATTGAGGAAATCAGGCGCGATCGCGATGACACCGTTCTCGGCCAGCTCGTCGCACAGGCTACGCAGCCAATCGGTCACGCCAAAAATCTCCTGAATGACCAACATGGCTGGCGCTTTGTCTTTGCGCTCGGGATAGACAACGAACGCCTTGATGGTGCGGTCGCCCGATTTGATATCGACCCATTCGCCGTGGCGCGGCGAGTTATTCAGACGTTCCTTGCCAAAATCCTTGTATTCCTCCGCACGAATTGACGGGACGACGCAAGCAAGAGCGATCGCGAACAGAAGATGTTTCATGACGGAGATGTCGATCTTAGCTAAGTTGTTGCCGTGGCAGCGGCGGTTTTTCCCTTCCTAATCCACGCGTCGATACTCCAGCGTCCGGCGCCATAAAAGACGACGAACAAGAAAAACCAGCAATAGAAGACAGCCAGTTCGCCTTTGTTCGATACTTGCGGTCCGGCGCTCGAAATCGGAAAAATTTTCGCCATCGGAGTTGGGGCGTTAGCCACGTGAATCATGAAATAAGCCACTGCCATTTCGCCACTGCAGATGAATGCAGCCAACCGCGTGAGAAATCCAAATGCAATAAGTAAGCCGCCGACAAGCTGAATCCAACCGCCGACCTGCATCATCATATTGTCTGAACCGGGCATCCCGCCGAACATGCCCAGGACTAATTGCCCGCCATGGGAGGCAAACATCAAACCGACAATCAGCCGCGTAATACAGTAAAACGGATCCGCAAATCGATTAAGCGAGTTCATGTGGTTGAGCGTGATCAATGCCGATCTCATGTGTCAAGAAATTCGCGCGAGAAAATTTCGGGGTAGCCCATGCGCCTCGTGTGCTGGTTTTGGCGTCGCGCCAAATGATCTTTCAATCTTCGCGATGATTTCGCGATTAGATTAGCAAAGCTGGCGCCGACGAGACGGCGGCGCTAGCACGTGAGACCCGGGCGCTACCCAAGCAGAACGTCGGACAGCTACGCGGCCTTCTTTGCAGGCTGTTTGTGTTTCGTGCGCGATTTGGCTGTCGCCTTTTCCTTTGCGCCCGTCTGTTCAAGGCTCTTTTGCAAGACCGAAACCAGATCGATTACTTTGGTTGGCTTGGGCGCTTTCTTTGGCTTTTCTTCGATTTCTTTTCCACCGGCTTCGACTTTTTCTTCGATCACTTCCATGAGCGCTTCGCGATAGTCGTCCTTGTACTTCTCCGGGTTCCATTTCGAGCTCATGCTATCGATGAGTGACTTGGCCATGCTCATCTCACGTTTGCCCACTTCTGCCTTTTTCGGGACATGCAGCTTTTCTGGGTCCGCCAATTCATCGGCAAAATGCATCAACTCGAGAACGAGCGCACCGTCCTCCGGCTTCACACCGGCGAGGTATTGCCGCGTCTTAATCACTACCTTGGCGACACCGACTTTGTTCGTGTCTTTAAGCGCGTCGCGCAGAAGCGCGTACGCTTTATCGCCGCCTTTTTGCGGCTCAAGATAGTACGGCTTGTAGAAAAACATCGGGTCGATCTCCTCCTGATCGACGAAGTCCTGAATGTCCACCGTCTGGGTGGCCTCGAGATCAACACGCTCGAAATCTTCGTCCTTGAGAACCACGTACTTCCCCTTCTCGTACTCATAGCCCTTCACGATTTGGTCCCAGGGGACTTCCTTGCCATCCTTCTCTGCGACGCGTTTGTAATTAACGGGACTCAAATCGCTCTTACGCAGCAGACGAAACTTAAGTTCCTCGCGTCTCGTCGCCGGGTAAAGAGCAATCGGGATGTTAACCAAGCCGAAGCTGATGCTGCCTTTCCAGATCGCGCGCGCCATATTTCATAAATAATTCGCGTGCCACGAGTGCCTTGCGTGTCAGATCTCATTAACACCTCACTTCGGTGAGGTGCTCTCGCACACAAAGCTAGGAAAGAAAACCGTTTAAACGGTTTGTCGTTTGCATCAGCTAGCTGCACTGCGCTAAAGCGGCTGTGTTAATCACATTCGAAGATTGGGAACGCTTGAGCTACGCGGCCAGCTCGAGTTGCTGGCGCGAAATGCCGCGCAATTCGAAAAGTCGGATCAGCGTCTCTTCGATCAAATTATTCGGGCAAGACGCACCGGCAGTAATTCCAATGACCGCCGGACCATTCGAGAGCCAGAAGTAGGAAACGATCTCGCGTTTCTCGTGCAGGTTGTAATGCTTGATCTCAGTGCTGGACAAGAGTCGAGAGGCATTGAGCACAAAGTAAGTAGGCAATTTTTCTTCGCCCATCTCAGCAAGATGCGATGTGTTCGAGCTGTTGTAACCGCCCACCACCAGTAACAGGTCCATGGAAACATTGAGCAGCTCGCGCAGTGCGTCCTGCCGTTCCTGGGTCGCGCCGCAAATCGTATCGAAGAAGCGAAAATTTTTCTGCGCAAGCTCAGGCCCATCGCGATCGAGAATCGCCTGTCGAACCCGCCGTTGCACTTCCTCAGTCTCGCCACGCAGCATCGTCGTTTGATTCGCCACGCCGACCGTTTGCAGATGCATGTCGGGATCGAATCCGGGTGAATGCGCGCCTTTGAATTTCTCCAGGAACGTCTCTTTATCACCACCGCGGCGGATGTAGTCGCAAACGTAATCGGTATCTGCAAGCGTCAGGACGACCAGATAATGGCCGCTGCCGTCGCCGAGCGCACGTGAGCTGGTGGCCTTGGTCTCTTCGTGCTCCGCTTTGCCGTGAATGATCGAAGTAACCGACTCGCTGGCGTATTTGCGCACTCGTTTCCAGACGCTCATCACGTCGCCGCATGTCGTGTCGACAATCTGGCAGCCGCGATCTTTGATCTGCTGCTGGATTGATAATTCAGTTCCAAATGCCGGGACGATCACGACGTCTTCCGGTCCAAGATCAGAAATGTCCGCCTCTTTATTTTTGCCGGTGAGGTTTTTAATGCCTAACGAGGCGATCTGATGATTCACCTCGGGGTTATGAATAATTTCGCCAACAATAAAGAGACGCCGATCTTTGAAAACTTTGCGCGCAGCATAAGCGAGATCGATCGCGCGCTCGACCCCGTAGCAAAAGCCGAACTGTTTCGCCAGACGCACGGTGGTATCGCCCACGGAAATAATTCCGCCAGCCCGGCGCACCTTCTCCACAATGTCGCTGCGATAATGCGATTCGACCTGTTGCTGCACCGCAGCCATTACATCCGGCGTGCGGAGGTTCACTTTCTCCCGCGCGGTCGTCCCGCTGGAAATCAGATTTGTACTCATACCAGGATTGTCATTCTGAGCGAAGCGAAGAATCTCGGATCAGTCGTGGCCAGCTAACCCCCAAGCGAATGCCAGAGATGTTTCGCTCCGCTCAACATGACACACTCATGCGGTAGCGGCAATCCGCCCCAGTCCAGCTATTCGAGCAGCGGCCCACTGGGCGTTTCAAACGCCTGGTCCGAAATCATAATGTGCGGGTCCGGGTCCGGCAGACGCGAATCGTCGACGCGCTGCACTTTGGGACCGAACGTCGTGTCTTCCGGCTGCTCCGTCGCGATATCCACAGGTGTGCCGATTCGCACCAGCGAAAAAAACTTCGGCGCGGCCTCGCCATGCAATCGAATGCAACCGTGCGTCCGCGGCGTGGTATGGACAAAGCCTTGGTGAAATCCGTAACCCGGCGCGAACTCGCACCAGTAACCCATCGGATAGCCGACGTAATGACCGCCGGCGTGGCCGGCTGTGGTCGCCACAACGCTGTTTCCCTGCACGCTAAAGCCGTACTCGCCGGAGCGTTTATGCTCGATCTTGCTGTAGATATTAAAATGCCCGCGCGGCGTGCCTTTCTCCCGCGTGCCGACAGAGCATGCCACTGCCATGAGACAACGATCGCCCTCAATCACATAAATGTTTTGCTTCGAGAGCGAAACCTTCACGCGAACGGCCGAAGGATCATGCGGGCGGTAAGCTGTCACGTGGTATGGTCCGCCAGGCGCCACCCGGGCGGTCGTGCCGCAACCAGCAACCAACGAAACCAGACCTGCACCGGCAACTATTAGACTGAATCGGGAGATATTTCGCATACGTGCGTACTGGATAAGATCGGATGGGCTGTTGTCAACCTTTGTGACCGCTTGCGCGAGTCGCGAGATTCAGGTTCTCCCGCCCGCCGACTCGAACCGCCGAATTCTGGTTGGTGACATTTTGGGAGATTTCCACAAGCCGAGATTTGCAGGCAGGTTTGTCCGCGAATCACGCGAATTAACGCCAAAGATTTTCTTTTGTTGAACTTTTCGCGTCTATTCGCGTTATTCGCGGGCAACAATTCTTACTGCGATAGCGTCTGCGGCTAGGGACGGTCGCCACTACACCCGCGTCACTTGGTGAAGATTGTCAGAAAAGCGACTTCAATGGCGAGGGCTTCATGAATGTTGCGCCCCAGATGATCGCGCAATTCTTCGAGACAACCGATCCGTCTTACAATTTCAGCGCTGCTGAAGCGCGATGCGAGTGCAGCGGTTTCTGTTTTAGCATGGGCCAGATCACGATGCACCACACCGTTGCTCGCCCGAAGAACATCAGTCCACCAGGCGAACAGTGTCTCAACCAGTCCCGTGCGCCGTTGCAGGTAAAGACTTTCGGTGAGCGCCTTGTAGTATCCTTCTCGTTCTTCCAGCCACGTGCCGTCAGTCGCATCCTTGTAACGCGTTTGTTCCTTTTTCAGCGCCTCATCGGTTTCGCGCTTCACTTCCTCACGCACTTCGCGGAGCAGGCGCTGAAATTCCTGGGCAAGCCCATAGGCGAACTGGATCGCCCATTTTCTTTCGCGGGAGGCGTGCTGCAATAATTCCACCAATTTCTCTTCTTCGTCCCTGCTTCGGCGCTGTTCGTTCGGCGCAAGCGGAATCACAATGCACCGCGAGAGAATTGTCTCCGGCAAAGCTTCAGGCAAAGCGCTTAGTAAAAGCAGCAAGGAATCCTTTGGCGGTTCTTCCAATGTTTTGAGAAACGCGTTCGCAGCTTGGACGGCGAGCCGGTCGGCATCGGGAATAATGGCTACCTTGCAACGGCCGTTTGCTGCGCGCATTTGGAGCGCGTGCTCGAGATCGCGGATTTGCTCAATTAGAATGCGCCGCGATTTCGATTCGGGACGGGCAACGAAAATCTCCCGGGCCTTCGCAGAGAAAACATCTCTTGCTAGTGTGCCATTAACCAGACTGGCCAGATCCGCCGCCAGCAATTGCTTGCCGCTGCCCGGCGATCCCGTGATCAAATAAGCGTGCCCGAGTCGATTCTGTTCGTGTGCGCGGCGCAAGTATTCGAGCGCGCTGGTACGCGAAAAAGCCATTTCAATCAGAAGTAACGAAACCGAGAATCGGCGAATGGGCGAGTCGACGAAGTCGCCTTCTCCCTATTTTGGCGTTGCTCTAAATCGCGAAAGTGCCGGACGGGTTTTCGCGCCGTTTCGCCGTTTCGCCGTTTCGCCGTTTCGGCCATGATAATCACTGGTTAGTAGAAAGACTTGGAAACCGAGAGGAAAGCATTCTCCAAATCTCATTCTCGATCTGGTTTGCGTCGCGTGAGCCGTCGATCGACACAATGCGCTTCACCTCGCGCGCGGCCAACTCACGATATGCTTCGCGAACACGCTCATAAAACTCAGCGGGTTGTTGTTCCATTCGATCGGCTTTGCGTGGCTTCTGCATCCGCGACGCCGCCGTCGCAGCATCGACATCAAGCACGAAAGTAATGTCCGGGATGCAATCGCCGACTACAAACGCATTCAAGCGCTCGACGGTTTCGTGATCCAATTTCCGCGCGGCACCTTGATAAACAGTCGTGGAATCAAGGAAGCGATCTGCGATCACGCACAAGCCGCGCTTCAGGGCTGGCGTGATGATCTCGCGCACGAGCTGGCTGCGGCTGGCCTCAAACAGAAGCAGCTCGGTTTCCGCGGTCATCGCGGAGTTGTGCGGTGCAAACTGCAAAAGTTCGCGAATCGTTTCGCCGATGGGAGTACCGCCCGGTTCCCGCGTCACGACGTATGGAATGCCACAGCGCTCCAGTCGCGCGGTCAGTCTCTGAACTTGGGTCGATTTTCCGCATCCTTCCGATCCCTCAAACGTAATGAACGGCAGCTGCGGCATCATGTCACTTGCGCGCAGCGGTTGCGTTTTTCAAGCTCCAAATGCAGTAGCAAGCTCGACAGGAAACGTTTTTTCCAAATGTCCAAATTCCAACACCCAAGCTCCAGGGAAACCCCAACGTTTCAATCATCAACCAGCATGTCGGATGGATGCGGGGATTGTTGCTTGAGGTTTCTCTGGATGTTGTGAGCTTGGAATTTGAAATTTATGAAATCGTTTTGGCTGGTAAAACAGGAACCATCCTCCTATTCGTGGTCGGACTTCATCGGCGAAGACCACACCAGTTGGACGGGCGTGCGCAATTACGCTGCGAGAAATAGCCTCCGCAAAATGCAAAAAGGCGATGAAGTCCTTTTCTATCATAGCGGCGAGGACAAAGCCGTTGTCGGGATCGCGAAAGTGGTGCGAACCGCGTATCCGGACCCGACAGCGAAGGAAGGCGATTGGTCCACTGTCGATCTGGCTGCCCTGAAACCACTGCGACGTTCAGTTACGCTCCGCGAAATTAAAGGCAACTTGCGCCTGAAGGGAATTCCGTTGATTCGGCAGTCGCGTTTATCGGTTATGCCTTTGGCGGAAGCAGCATTTCGGGAAATTGTGAAGATGGGTACAGATCCAGAGTCATCCTGAGCGTAGCGCAGCGAAGTCGAAGGATCCCGTCGAAACGCCCTGGGTTATCCAACGGGATTCCTCGACTTCGCTCGGAATGACAGCAGTATTCGCTTTTGCCTTGTTCAAACCTCCTCCGGAGCCGAAAATTCCAAAGTGAGCACAATTGCGGCAACCGAGTTCCTTCCGTTGGTTGTAACGGCGGGAGCCGCGCGGGATTTTATCGTCGTCTCGTTGCACGACGTGGCTCCCTCCAGTCAGCAAGTTGCAAACACAATCATTTCGGAACTGGCTCGCCACGGTGTGCGCGTCTGTTCTCTTCTTGTGGTGCCCGATTATCATCATGAAGGGTTGTTCGCAAGGGACCGGCAATTTGTGTCGTGGCTGAGGAACCTGGCAGCGGAGGGTCATGAAATCGTCATCCATGGTTATTTCCACGAGCGTCCTCGCCGCGCGAAAGAAACTTTGCGCGACAAATTCCTGACAAGATTTTACACAAAGCACGAGGGCGAGTTTTACGACCTCGGTTATGACGAAGCTCTGCGTCGCATTGCAGGCGCACGGGACGAATTCCGCGCGCAGGGTCTTAAACCGCGAGGTTTTGTGGCGCCTGCGTGGTTGCTTGGCGACGAAGCCCAGCGCGCGGCGCACGATGCGGAAATGGAATACACCACACGTCTGCGTACCGTGTGTGATCTCCGCTCAGGCGACGTATTTACTGCAAGGACGTTGGTCTATAGCGTGGAAAACAATTGGCGCCGTGCGGTCAGTCGCACCTGGAATGCGGTGATTTTCCGATTCCTGAAAAGCAAACCGCTCTTGCGCATAACCATTCATCCGCCTGATTATTTTCATCCGGCGATTTGGAGGCAGATTCTCGCGTTGATCACGGCAACAAGCAGTGCGCGAACCGCTACGACCTACCAGGACTGGATCGCCGAACAAAGATGGAGACGCGGACTTTAGTGTTGTGTAACCGGTATGACTTGCCAATCGTTGAGTTCAAAATGGCCCGCCGCCAAGGCGCGACGAGAGAGCATGTCTTTTGCGACCTGTGATCGAGACGCAACGCAGGTGCCGGGCTATTTTCGACTCAACCCTACGGGCCGCAGTTCTTTGGTCGAATTTCGGCGTCACTCGCTCGGCCAGTATCGCAATGGATACAGGCGCTTCGCTGGCTTCTTGAAATTCGCCCAAACTCCTTGCGGCGATTGGCAAGCCATACCGGTTACGCAACACTAGATGTGAGCAGGTGCGATTTACATATTCACTCGCGTTACAGCGCGCGCTCGGAAGAATGGCTCTTCCGCCGTTTGGATTTTCCCGACAGTTATTCGGACCCAAAACAGCTACACGAGCAACTGCTCGAGTCTGGGATGGATTACATCACCATCACCGATCACGATACGATCGAAGGCTGCCTCCAGATTGCGCATGTGCCTCGCACTTTTATCAGTGAACAGGTCACGACGTATTTTCCTAACGATCCGTGCAAGCTGCATCTGCTTGTTTGGGGAATCTCAGAGCAGCAACATCGTGAGATCGAAGGCGTTCGCGATAATATCTTCGAGCTGCAACGCTATCTGCAAACGACGCAGATCGCGCATGCGGTCGCGCATCCTCTTTACAGCGTGAATGGCAAATTGGAAGCAAGACATCTCGAGCAGCTCACTCTTCTCTTCAAACATTTCGAGGGCATCAACGGATTGCGCGACGCGCTTCTGAGCGATCTGGCCCAGACTCTTTTTAAGCAGCTGACGCCGGAGAAGATCGACGAACTCGCAAATCGTCACAATCTTTCGCCTACACACGCGGAGCCGTGGAGCAAAATCTTTGTCGGCGGCTCGGATGATCACGGCGGACAATTTGCCGGTTCGGCTTTTACGGAAACGCCGGCTGCGAGTTCTGCAGAGAAATTTCTAGAATTTATTCGCAGCGGCGATTGCACCGCGCAGGGCCACGGAGGAACGCCGTTAATGCTGTCGCACGGCTTTTACAACACGGTCGCCTGTTTTATTCAGGATCGGTTCCACGAAAAACTCGGGCCAGGCGCAGCGCTACTGGAGAAAATGTTTTCGCGCTTCATGGAGGGCCGCGCTCCCACCGAGTTCACGCTCAGAGAGAAAATGGAATTTATCGTGCAGGGTGTCGTGTCAGGAAAAATTTTCGAATTCGTCAAGCCTGCGAATGTGTCGCTCTGGAAAGAGCTTTCAGGTTATTTCGCGCGGCCAGAGGTAAAGGCTAAGCTAGCCGCGCAATTGGACGGAGTCAGCGAGCCGGAACGCCGCACATTTCTCATGGCGAACATGGTCGCCGAACAGCTTGCGTTTCGTTTTTTTAAAAAATTCGTTCAGCAAATCAGCAGCGGCAACATGATCGAGAGCATGCAGGCACTAAGCGCAATTGTGCCGATCCTCGTAATTCTTACGCCTTACATCTACGGCTTTCACAGTCAGGCGCCCTCGCGAAAATGGTTGCGAGGGATTTTTAAGGAACTGACCGGCGAAATTCCGATCGCCTTGCAAAATCGCAAACGCGCCTGGTTCACCGATACGCTCGAAGACGTGAACGGCGTAGCCACTACCATTCGGAAAATGACCGCCGCCGGAGCAGCAGCGGGCAACGAGCTCATCGTCTTAACTTCCCGGAGTGATCAGCGAATTGACGACATCCCGATCAAAAATTTCCCGCCCATCGGCGAATTTGAATTGCCCGAGTACGAACTGCAAAAATTAAGTTTCCCGCCGATTCTCCAGATGCTGGATTACATACAGCGCGAGAAATTCACGGAGATAATCATCAGCACGCCCGGGCCCGTTGGATTGACTGCGCTGCTCGCAGCGAAGATGCTCAACCTGCAAACGAGCGGCATTTATCACACCGATTTTCCCCAATACATCCGCATTCTTACCGAGGATAGCTTCCTTGAAAGTATGGCGTGGCGTTACATGCACTGGTTCTATGGACAGCTCGACACCGTCTTTATTAACTCCGAAGAATATCGGCAAAGCTGGATCAAGCACGGGCTTGATCCCTCGAAACTAAAAATTTTTCCGCGCGGGCTCGATACCGAGCTGTTTCATCCTGCGCGACGCGAACCGGCGTTCTTCGAAAGATTCGGGGCGTGCAATGGCGAGGTTCGCCTCCTTTATGTGGGCCGCATTTCCCGCGAGAAAGATCTCGATCTTCTGGCAGCCGCTTATCGCCGGCTGCGTGACGAGGGCTTACCTGTCCAACTTTTCATCGTCGGTCATGGTCCCTACTCTAATGCGTTCGCGAAATCTTTGCCGGAAGCGTTTTTCACCGGCTATCTCACTGGTAGCGACTTGGCCGCGGCCTATGCATCCGCAGATGTATTCGTATTTCCCAGCACAACCGACACGTTCGGCAACGTTATCCTCGAGGCCCAGGCGTGCGGTCTGCCAGTAGTCGTTTCCGACTCCGGCGGGCCGAAGGAATTAGTGGAAGACAAGGCGAACGGTCTGATCACAAAGTCACACGACGTCGAAGACTTCACGCGCGCGATTCGAGCGCTGGTCACAGATTCCGCGCTGCGAGAGCGCATGGGTAAATCCGCTCGAAACAGTATCATTGACCGAAGCTGGCCCAGTGCTTTCGGCAAATTCTGGGCTACGACAGAAATTTAAGAATGGTAGGACGCGCCGCTGGCGCGTCCGGACGGCGCACCGCGCCGTCCCTACCTCATCCTCAGCCACGGTAACGTGTCCAAATCGACGTTGCCGCCGGTGAGAATAATGCCGACGCGTTTTCCTTCGAGGGCGATTTTGTTTTCAACGCTCGCCGCATACGGAACAGCCGCTGATGGCTCGATGACTATTTTCATCGTTTCCCAGATCGTGCGCATGGCCGAGACAATCGCTTCCTCGCTCACCGTCACAATGTCATCCACGTTATGCTGGATGATTGGAAAGGTTCGCTCACCAACATTCGTCCGCAGTCCATCGGCGATGGTGAATTTCTTCTCGGTCACGATCCGTCGCCCCGCGCGAAACGATTGTGCCGCGTCGTCCGCATTTGCCGGCTCAACTGCGATCACTTTGATTCTCGGCCGCATCGATTTCGCGGCAACCGCCGTGCCGGACAGCAATCCTCCACCACCGACCGGGCACATCACGACATCGAGATCGGGCACGTCTTCGAGCAATTCCACCGCTGCTGTCCCCTGCCCTGCTATTACATCTTCGTTCTCGAACGAATGAATCAGCGTCGCGCCGGTTTTTTTAATCACCTCTGCGCATGTGGCTTCACGCGCCTGTTCCGTCGGTTCACAAAAGACAATGTGCGCGCCATAGCTCTCAACCGCGCGGACCTTTACCTTCGCCGAGTTCGACGGCATCACGATGTGCGCAGGAATGCCATGCAGTTTCGCTGCGCGCGCCAGCGCTGCGCCGTGGTTGCCAGACGAATGCGTCGCCACGCCGCGTTGCGCGATGGCTTCGTCCAGTGAAAAGACCGCGTTTGTCGCGCCGCGCGCCTTAAACGCCCCAATCTTCTGAAAATTTTCGCACTTAAAAAACAGTGACGCCACGCTCGCTCCGTTCAATCGCTCGCTGGTCAACACCGGCGTGCGATGAATGTGTGCACGAATCTGCTCGTGCGCCGCGCGAATTTTATCGAACTCGATTGCGATCGACTGACTAGGAGATGGCATTTGGGCTTTGGACATGCTCCGGGCGCGGGCCGATTCCGACCAGGCGAGCTGGAATTTGGCGCAGGCTGGGAAAATTCTTAAATAATCGGGGCAACAACGGCAAGTTTGCGCCTTCCCGGGTCTGCCGGCCGGTGACGACGTATTTGTGGACAAGCACCTGCATGTATTGAATTACCACGGCTGGCCATTTCCGACGTTGTTGCACCTTTCGAAGATCGGCCATTGAAACAGGACCACGCCTCAATTTTTCAGCCAGCAGATTGGCCGTCGCGACCGAATCCTGGATTGCGAGATTGATTCCAACGCCGCCCGCAGGCGACATCGCGTGCGCGGCATCGCCGATGCAAAGCAAACCATCGCGGCACCAGTCGCGCAGACGATTGATCTGCACCGTGAGCAATTTGATTTTGTCCCAGTCGTCGAGTTCGCTCACGCGATCGCGCAAGAACTCCGCCATGGCCACAAGGTCGTGTTGAAACTGTGGCAACCCTCGCATTTTGACCTGGTTGAAATCGCCTTTAGGAATCACGTAACCGCATTGCCAGTAATCGCCCCGGTCGATGAGCACGAGCAGTTTCCCGTGCCGGAAAAATCCGAATGTCTGCTCGGGATCATCGGCGCGTTTTGAAATGCGCATCCAGAGCACATCGATTGGCACACCGTACTCGCGCACTTGGAAGCCGGCGCCGTTGCGTACCGTCGAGATGCGGCCATCGCAACCGATAACAAGATCGGCGCGCACTTCGATTTCGCCGCGCGGCGTCTTAGCGCGGACGCCGATCACTCGATCGTTATCAAAAACGAGATCGACGACTTCGTGTTCCATGAGGAGTTGGAAATCTGGAAATTGTTTTGCGTGCGATGAAAGGAAGGTCAGAAAATCCCATTGCGGCATGAATGCGATAAATTTGCAGCGGGTCGGCAACTGCGAAAAATCAGCGATCGGCACTCCATGGCCGTTAATGATGCCGCGAAGCTCGCGCAATTTTTGATGTGGCTGCTCAAGAAATTGGTCGAGCAAGCCCAGCTCGCGCATTAGTTCGAGCGTTGATGGATGAATGGTGTCGCCGCGAAAATCGCGGTTGAAGTCGGCATGTTTCTCGAGAACGACCACCGGCACGCCGGCCCTCGCCAGCAGATAACCAGCTATCATGCCAGCCGGCCCGCCGCCCACGACCACGCAACGCGTTTCCAATTTTTCAGACGCGTTCATTTCAACACAATAGGGAACCACGGATTACGCGGATAGCACGGATTAGGAAAACCAAGATTATTGTTTTGCATCCGTGTTATCCGTGCAATCCGTGGTTAGATCAATGAAGGTCAAGCCGCTTTTTCTCGATGAAGAACAAGTCCGCCATCATTTGCGGATGGTGGACTTGATTCCCGCGATGGAGAAAGCGCTGATCGATTTTTCCGCTGGCAAAGTGACTCAGCCGGTGCGGTCAGTGATCAAGGTCGAGGTCGCCGCGGCGACCGGATTCCTCGGCCTAATGCCAGCATTAACTCCAAATGGGCTCGGACTGAAAGCCGTGACGTTCTATCCGTCGAATGCGGAGCGTGGAATCCCGACTCACATGGCAACAATTTTTCTTGTCGATCCAGAGACCGGTACGCCGCTCGCGATCATGGACGGCCGCTTGATCACAGAAATGAGAACGGCAGCAGTTTCATCGGCGGCAACAAAGCTTCTCGCGCCGCCTGACGCAAAAGTGCTTGCCATTCTCGGAAGCGGCGTGCAGGCGCGGAGTCACGTGGAAGCGTTGCAACTCGTTAGGAAGTTCGAGGAGATCCGCGTATGGAGTCCTACGCGCGAGCATGCACAGCGATTCGCCAAAGAAATTGGTGCGACAGCAATGTCGGATGAAGGCGCAGTGCGCGGCGCAGATGTGATTGTGACTGTGACGAATTCGAAAACACCTGTACTGAAAGGCGCTTGGCTAAAACCTGGGTGCCACGTAAACGCAATTGGCGCGTGTCGTCCGGACTGGCGGGAGCTGGATGATGATTCGATGAGAAATGTCGTCTTTGTCGATTCACGCGAAGGCGCACTGAAGGAATCAGGCGACGTGATTCTCTCCGGCGCGAAGATTTACGCCGAACTTGGGGAAGCGCTGGCCGGTAAGATTCCGGCACGTGCAAATGAAACGACGATTTTCAAATCGCTCGGTATGGCCGTGGAAGACATTGCCGCCGCAATGCTCGTATACCGAGAGTCTATTTCGGGGGCAAGGCCGTCAGCTGATTAGAGACTAACTGCCAGCCCGCAGGAGCTTTTACCCAAACGTGCGTACTCCGATATTGGCCGCTGGTCGGTTGACCGCTGTATTGTCCCTTAATTGTGACACGGCTCGTTGCTACTGCGCTGTTTTGATAAACGCGCACCGTGATGCTTTCCTCCTCCTTGATTGAGTCCAGCGTGGTGGCGCCGGATTTAGCATTCGCGAGTCGCTGCGCCTTGGTAAGCACATCTCCGGACGCGTTTACAAAGACGTA
>Ga0209153_1000512_pt1 | contig 17279 bp, 15 predicted proteins | sample GraSoiAngelo_120_FD_185877 | JGI IMG/M metagenome (GOLD analysis project Ga0209153, IMG submission 185877) | Grasslands soil microbial communities from the Angelo Coastal Reserve, California, USA - 14_0919_09_20cm (SPAdes) (version 2) | ecosystem: Environmental > Terrestrial > Soil > Grasslands ...
CAACTGCGCTCGCCAACACATAACGGCCCGCAGCCAAGTAGAGCGGCAACTTGCCAGAGGTTCTCACCTGTCCGACCAGATCGTTGGTCTGTGTTGCGAGGCACACATCAATCAGATTCAGATAGCGCGGCAAGTCTGCATACGGCACGTAACCGAGAAAGAGAATCTTGTCTTCGATGCCGTAGTCGCGGCAGCGCGCCTTGAGATGCGGGATGCCTGTGCCGTCGCCGATGATGATGCCCTTGACCGGCGCGTCTTTGAGCAAATACAACGCTTCGATCAACTCCCAGCCATAGCACATCCCTAAGCGTTCGCTCCACACGGACGAACCGACCAACCCGACCGTCAGCACATTGTCGAGCGCGTATTGCCGGCGCAGCCCGTTGACCGACTGCGGCGTGAACTCCCGCGTGTCCACGCCGTCTTGAATCACCTCCGCCCTGAAACCCAACTTGGCGAGCCACTGTTGATGCAAGCGCCCGCGCACAACGATGCGGTCGGCCGCGCGCAGAGAGAACCGTTCAAATCTGCGCGTCAACCACAAGCCCAACGCGCCGCGATTGCCGGTCGAGCGCATCAATTCATAGATGGCGTCGCCCGTCTCAATGATCAACGGCGTGCCGGAGAATTGCTTATACAGCCACGCCGCCAGCACACCCGAATACGCCATGTCGAAGACGTAGGCGACGCGCGGGCGCACGCGCCGCAAGGATTTGAAGCACCTGACGAGCGCCGCGAGCTTGTGCCCTTCACGATAAGCCACGCGAATATCGAAACGACTTTGCAGCTGCGCCGCCAACGCGCGCGCACGATAGCCCATCGCGCTCTCGCGCCCGCCGTTGACGATGAAGGCGACCGTCGTCATTTCTGCTGGCGCATCCGGCGCACTCATGCGGCGGCGACCTCCGTGTAGAGTTGCTCGACGGCCGCGACCACCTTGGCCCAATCGTGTCGGCGTGCGGTCTGCGCGGCGGCGCGTCCTGTTGTTTGCAGCAGTGCATGATCATGCAGACGCGCGGCGGTCGCCTCAACCCATTCATCAAGTGGCGTGACGAAGCCGTCGCGCCCCGATGCGATCAACTCGGCTGCGCCCGCGCGATCAGAACTGAAGACCGGCAACCCCGCTGCCATCGCTTCGAGCACGACTAGCCCGAAGGCATCGTAGGTTGTGGGAAAGACGAAGGCATCGGCCGCCGCGTAGTAGCGCGCAAGCTCCGCAGTCGGCGCGAGGATGCGCACGTTGGGCGCGGGCCAGTGGTAAGCCGCAGAGGCCGTCACGATCACAAGCTCTATGTCGGGCGCGGTGCGGGCCAGCTCCTTCAGATAGCTGTGCGCTTTGGTTAGATCGCCGACGTACAGTGCGAGCGGCGCATCTGCATGCACGCCGATCTCTCGGCGCACAGACTGCCGCGTCGCCGCGCGCTCCAAACTATTGAAGCGCGCCACATCAACGCCATGCGGAATCACACTGCTTGCGCCGCGCACTTGATAACGCTCCTGCAACTCACGCGCGACGCGCTGCGAGATGGCGATCACGCGGCCCTCGTAGCGCCGATAGAAACGCGCCTCAGCCGCAGCCATCAATTGCAGCGAGAGGCGATGCCGCCAAGAGACCGCGCGCAGAGAGTCGAGGTAAGCGGCCACGCAGATGTGTGCGGTGACGACGTTCGGCCGGCCGCCGCAATAGCCTTGCGCGTGGCGAATCTCATAAGCGGCGAGCGCCGACGCTTGCGCCCGCAAGCCCCACGGGAAAGTCTGCACGCTCGCCAATGCCGAGCCGCGCCACGCGCGCACGTGATGCGCGGCCCAACGCGCTTCGACCGGTCGCTCATACCTGTTAGCAAAGACCGCGACCTCATGGCGGCGCGAGAGTTCGTCAGCGAGCACCCTTGTGTACAGGCTGTGCCCGCCGCGCTCGTGCAGATCGTGTACCACTAAAGCGATGTTCATCTGCGCCGCCACCTACTTGAACTAAGCGCGTTTGAGGCGCTGCATCAGACGATACGCGCCGCAACCGAGTGCGACCGGCAAGCGCGCGCACAACGCTTGCGCGCAACACGTGAGCGCGCGTGGCCAAACCTGTGCGCGCTCTTGTCCGTTCGCGTCTGCGCTTTGTTGCCGCACGCGCCAACTCACATGTGGTCGTGGGTAATACTCATGCCGCAAAAACTGTCGGGCCTCGTCGCGTTCATTCTGCCGCAAGCAACGACCGACAGCGTCCACTAACAACCCGGCCATCAACTCGCGCTTGTACGGCTCGACCCCCGCGCTGACCGGAATCGTCGCCAGATACTTAACCAACTTTTCACTACGCAGGCCCGTGCTCGTCTCAGAGCGCGCGTGGACGCGATACTCCGCGAGGTATTCGGGCGTGAAGACGAAACGACCACCCTCGTGTGCGAGCCGGGCGAAGAGTTCGATCTCGGGCGTGTTCAAGTCTTCCTTGAAACGCAGACGCCGCACGTCGCGCGTGCGCAGTAGCGCCGCAGAGACGGGGACTGAGTTGCGCCAGACGCACGCGGCGGCGTCTGCGACTTCGCCGGCCGGCAACTGCTCGCGTCCGTACTGCTGCGTGCATGCTCTGCTCTCGGCATCGAGCCGGGTGCCCCGACTGTCAATCAAGTAATGATTGGCGAAGGCCACTTGCGCACAAGGCTCGATGATCTCGACGAGTCGCGCCACGAATTCAGGCAGCAAGCGATCATCATCGCCGATGATTACCAGCAACTCGCCGCGCGCCGCATCCGCGAGCGCGTTCCAATTGCCTGCCAGCCCTAGGTTGCGCGGGTTGCGCCGGTAACGCACGCGCACGTCGCGCTCGGCAAGTTGCTCGCTCCACGCCTTGATCTGCTCGCTCGTCCCGTCGTCGCCGATGAGCACTTCTATCTGTTCATAAGTCTGCGCGAGCGCCGACGCCACCGCCGCTTGCAAATAGTCGAAACGGTCGAAGGTTGGGACGGCGATGCTGACCAAGGACAACATGGCTTGCTCAATAGGATGCACTCGGCTCAACGATTGTCCGGCTTCTCTATGACTACGCCGGTCGCAACGTGCGAGGGGAAGAACATTGCGCGCCCGCAGGTGTTGAAGAGTTTATGCACTACTTTCGACTTCAACAGCTTGTAATTGCTGCGTGCCGGAAGTGGTAGCATGTACGTTCCTGCTTTATCCCGTCGTGCGCCAACTTGATGAAACCCGACGTACTCGAAATAATCCGGTAATAAATGCAATTCCCTGCGCCGACAATACTCTTCATAAAAATTTGGATTGATGCGCCAGCAATCGCGCGGGAAGTCGTGTAGGGGCCAAACTGTCGGCGTGATGATGATGCAAGTTCCTTGCGGGCGTAGAAGGTTGAACACATTATCGAGCACACGGATCGGATCAAAAGTATGCTCTAAGATGTTCAAGACTAGCATTGAGCCGAATGTCTTGCCGCCGAACGCTCTTCCGACAGTTTCCTCTGTAGCCTCAAAATCAACCACATAATCAACGCAATCACTGGCAACGATGTCTGTGCCGAAATACTCGATCCCGGCTGCGACCAACGTGGCCTTGTTGTTAGGGCCTGCATAACCGACGCCCAATTCAAGGCAGGGTGATTGCACTAAGCCTGCGTCGAGGCACTTCTTGATATACGCCGAATCTTCTCCAACCATCTCCAGCTTATCTCTTCTACTTCCGCATCGCGCGTCAATTCAGTGGCTCGTTGCTAAGACTCGCTCGAACACACGCAACAGCGTAGTCAGATGATTGCTCATGCTGAATCCATTCGCTACTTCGACCGCCCCGCGCCGCAGTCGCTCATGCGCGACGGGGTCTTGCAGACACTTTACGATAGCTTCAGCTAACCCTCGGGCCGTCGGTGGGTCGCCGGGCGCTAGGTAACCATTCATCCCTTCAAACAGCCAGTCAGTGATGCCGCCCACAGCAAAGGCGGCTATTGGGACACCACGATGACCCGCTTCTAGACCGATCAAACCGAACGGTTCGGGCCACAGGCTAGGAAAAACCAGCAGATCGGCCTGCGCAAATGTAGCGTCAATTTGCGCATCTTTGATCCAGCCGGTGAACTCAATAGTCAAGCCTTCATGCTGCGCTTCGAGTCGCGCGGCTTGCTTCTCCCACCTACGCCGCTCAGGGCCGTCACCCGCGAAAGTAACGTGCAGTGGCCGCTTTAATAACTCACGAGCTTGGGCTGAAGCGGCAAGCAGTGTTTCTCCTCCTTTGAGGAAACTCATGCGGCCCAGAAAGAGTAAGCGCCAAGGCGCTTGACTGCTCCGCTCTGTTGTTGCTTCGACGGCGGTTGCCAGCAAGGGCGTGCGCTCTTGGTTTCCGTTTGCCTGTTGACGCTCAACGTTAGAATGATCTGAATAGTACGAAATGTTATAAATATGCGCCGGATCGCAGCCATGCTGGATAAACTCGGCGCACATGTGGGAAGAATGCGTCACAATAGCTTTATAGTTACGCGCATTGGTCAAACGGCGCGACTGCGCCCGATACAATCGCAGCATCGTGATCGGACTCCAGCCACCGCAACGGTGCGGGTAGTAGTGTAAGAGGCATTGCGGCCCGAAGTTTCGGGTGCAGGGCCGCACGACCGGACGCTTAAAGGTTTTCTCTCCACTGATACAAGTGCCGTAGTAGGTGTGCGCGAACAAAATGGCTGGCGCAACCTTCAGGATTTGCGCCTCTAGCCGCGTGTTGTGCAGACCATGTGAAAAGATCAAGTCTGGTTGCCAAGCACAGAGTGCGGCGCGCGCACGCTTAGCACCCAACTCAGTCACACACCACGTAGGAATTTCACTGGGCAGTGTGATCAGTTCGCGGTTGACGGGCTGCTCGACTTCGTAGAGGAAAGATAATTCGTGGCCAAGATCATAGAGTTGCCCCATGACATTGCTGAGGTAGGTCTCCGTGCCTCCTACCTTGCGCCTGCTCCAACTAACGACCGCAATTCGCATCTTCTTTGAAAACGTCTGCGCCGTGCCGACTTCAAATTCAGACCGTAGCTTCGCGTAGCGCGGCGACGATGCGTTGCACGTCGAAGCGTTCGGCGTAGAGCTTCTCGGCGGCGGCGCTCATGTGGTGCCGGCGCGCATCGTCGGCGAGTAAACTTCGTGTTGTCTCAACCAGTGCCGCGTCGTCTCCGGCGGGAGCGAGCGTCACGGCGTCCGTATCGGCCCAGAAGGTTTCGGTCAAAGGGCCGCGCGTCGTGACGACGGGCCGGCCGTGCGCGAGGCAGACCATGACGCTCGTGCGCCGGCTGCTCACGCCATCAATGTATGGCTGCAATATCACATCGCAAGCGGCGATGTGCAGCGAGAGCGTGTCGGCGGCGAGTGTGCCGGTGGCGTGGATACGACGCGCCAACTCAGGCTGCCTGCGCGTCAATTCATCGCGCAGCGCTTCGCCACCCCGCCCCAACAACAGCAGCACGCAAGCCGCACAACCTTGCAACAGCGCGGGCACTGAACGCAACAACGCTTCGGTGCTGTGCCGATCATACGTGCCGAAGTGGCCCACGACATGCTCACCTGCGGGCGTGTAACGTTGGCGGATCGCGCCGACGCCGGCCGCGTCCGGCACAACCGCGATGTTGCTTGCGACCGGCAGCCATTGAAACGGCAGTGCACGCCCCAGCGCATAAGGTCGCCAGTAAGCCTCCCACGCCGGAATCGTCATCCAGACGCGCCGCGCCGCATTCAAAAGCACCAACGTCATCAACCGATGCACAACGGCCGCGCCGCTCTGCTTCCAAGAGCCTGTGAACGACAGATAAGGCTCATGCACCATCAACTCAACCGCGTCGCCCCGCCGCATCGCACGTTGCCAAAGCCACAGACAGAACGGCAGGTTCATCGAACGGTAACCGTAACCATGCGGCACCCACTGCACCAACAAGCGCCGCGAGCCATCGAACTCGTCAAGCATTCGCCCGACACGCCGCAAGTCCGCAAGGCGAAAGCGCCCCAACTCTCTGTGCACACGCACGCTCGATGCAGCGCTCGTCTCAACTGCCGCGCTCGTCGTCCCATTCGTCGCCGGTGGACACCAGACGTGGACTTCATCGCCTGCGGCCGCGAGTCCCGCAGCCACGAGTTGCGTATAGTCGCTCACGCCGCCCGCCTGCGGCGGATATTCGCCGGTGATGAGATGCCAACCGCTCAACTCTTATGATCCTTCAATTCGATATGCGTCGCTTAGCTCAATCTTGATATGCCAAATGCACGAGACCATGTTCGCCCAAAGGATCATGCTGGCCCGTGAGCGGCACAGCGCACAGACCCAAGTCTGCGAGTAACGCTTCCGTCTCGGCCCGCGTGGTGTCGGCGGACGCCCACACATTCGGGTGCATCTCGACGACGAGACCCAGACTGCCGCTGCGACTTTGAATCAACTCGCGCGCGCCCGCGAGCGCGGCGATCTCGAACCCTTCAATGTCTATCAACAACCAGTCGGGCGTCAGTCCTTCAGCTTTGCAGTAATCGTCCAGCGTCACGACCGGCACGTTGATCTCTGAGACGTGCGCCGCGATGGCCTCATTCGGTGCGCCGAGCCGACTCATGCCGTCGGCATCGGCCGCATACAGCACGGCTTCGCCGCCGCGCGCGCCGACCGCCGCCGCCACTATCTCCACGCGCTCCGTCAGCCCGTTCAACCGCACATGCTTGCGCAAGAGCGCACACGCCGCAGGGTTAGGTTCAAACGCCACGACGCGCCCCTTGGGGCCAGACCAACGCGCGAATTGCAGGACATAGACGCCCACGTTCGCGCCCACGTCAACGCAGACTGCGCCGGGTTTGACGCGCGCGCTGAGGAAGGCTGCGACCGGCGCGTCGTAATTCTGACCGAGCCTGTGGCGCACGTGCGGATCGATCCGATAGGTGACGCCGTTGATCGGCCAAGCGATCCCGCGCCCGTCGCTCAACCAATCGAGTAGAGATTCGTAAGTCGGGCGCAAGCGGCGCACGAGCCAAGACTCGCGCCCCAACAATCCGGCCGTCTTGCGCGCAGCGCCTTGCAATAAACTCATGCCGCGTAAATCTCCAGACAGCGCCGCACGACCGCGCGCCAAGTGAATCGCGCCAACGCACGTTCGCGCGCGGCTTGCCCCATCGCGCGAGCTTCGTCCGGGTGCGCGCGCAGCCAGTTGAGTTTCTGTCTCAACGCCGCCGGATCGTTTGGCGGGACGACGAAACCCGTGACCCCGTCCGCTACAACTTCGGGCATGCTCGCCACGTCCGTGCAGACGGCGGGCGTGCCGCACGACATCCCTTCCAACAACGTCTGCCCCAAAAGCTCCGGCACGCTCGTCTCTTGCCCGTACATGTTCTTGTAAACGCTCGGCAGCACGACGCACAGCGCACGGCGATAAGCATGCACGAGCGCCGCGTCGTCGCAGTCGTGCCGAAACGCGACCTGCTTGTCGCCGGCCAACGTCTGCAAGTCTCGCAGGAAGCGTGCGTCGGCGACGCGCCCGATCAACTCCAGCGGCATGTCCGGCGGGGCGGCGCTTACCAGATCGTTGAGTCCCTTGTGCGGCAGCAGGCGACCGACGAACAAGACCGTGCCATCACGTCGTACCGTCTCGTCCGGCGAAAATTTTTCCGTATCCACGCCGCCCAAGATGACGTGCGCCCAAGGCTTGCCCGTCTGCCCGTAAACTCGCCGGCTGTACTCGCTGATGTGCAAGTGTCCGTGATACCAACGATCCGTCGAGACGTAAGCCGACACGTCCCAACCGCCGCCGCCCAAATCGCTGACGAAGACGCGCCGCCCCGATAGCTTGCACGCGAGCGCCGCGAGACTGCTCGCAAGCACGCGTTGCTGATGACAATGAACCACGTCTGCCCGGCGCAACTCCGAAAGCAGCGCGAGCGCGAACGGGTTGGTGCGTTGGTCGCGCACGTACCAAGGTTGGCCGATGATGCGTATGCGCAGTTGTTCGATCTGCTCTCGGCGTTCGCGCGCACCGAAACTCACGAGCGTCGTCGGCGTCTCGCGCGCCATGTGCCGCGCTAGTTCCAGCGCATAACGCTCGGCCCCGCCAACGATGCCGTCATCCGCATCAAACAGCGCCGGCACGACGTGCAGCACGCGCGGCGTTGGCGCGAAGGTTCTTTGCGCCTTAGCGTTCATCCGTCCGCGTCGTCCTTCAACACTTCCAACTCGAAGTAGAGATACCAAGCGGGAAACAGCCACGCCCAACGTCGCTCGTAAGCCGCCGGATAACGATTCGCCAAACGCCAGACCAGTTTGTTGCCGAGCGTTGGATAGAAGATCATACGGCTGGCAAGCTTTTTGAAGCGCGCGCGCGTGTAAAACTCAAGCTCACTCTCGCCCGTCACATAATCCAGACTGAAGTAGCCGAACAGACGCCGGTGCGTCGGGTCTGTGTAAGCGTTCGCGCAGGAGAAGTGCGGGACAGTGATGCGCACGCACGCGCCCGCGCGACAGACACGATGAATCTCTTCCATCGCGGTGATGAAATTATCCAGATGCTCTAAACAATCGTAAGCCAGCACCTCGCGGAACTGCGCGTCGGCGAAAGGCCACGGCAGATGGTTGAGATCGTGCAACACGTCTGGCTCGGTCTCCGGCGTGATGTCTAAGTTGACGGCCTCAGGCACGTGCTTCAAGCCGCAGCCAAGATTCAGCACTTCGCGCTCGTGGAGCTTGCAGGGCACAGACTGTTTTGCTTTGGTCTCAAACATTAGATTGTCAGTCAACTTCACAATCATGGTTCACGTTCACTCTGTCCTTCTGCCAATGTAAGACGCCAATGCCGAACCCATCCTGCGCGTAATCTTCCACCAACTCTTCGACCGTCGTGTGCGCCGCTTTCAACTCAGCCCAGAATTGCGGCACGCCGCCGACGTTGCTCGCCGTCTCAATGCCGTAACGAGTCCGGTAGTCCGGCACAATATCGTGGCAGACTATCAGGCCGCCCGGTTTGACGAGCGGACTATATAACTTGAAATCGGTCGCAATCCCTTCGTAGCTATGATCACCATCGAGGTAGAGCACGTCGAGGCCGCGCCCCCGCAAGCGATCGTTGACGGCGCGCACGGTGGCTAGGCTGTGCGAGTCTGCCTGCATGCAGATGATCTGCTGGCCCTTCGAGGCAAACTGTCTGATGGCTGCTTTGCGCGCCGGAGTGAACGCCAGATCGAGTGAGACGAGCGTCGCCTCACGCGCCGCCGCATGCGCCAACAAAAAAGTCGTCCCGCCGCCGGCCGCGCCGATCTCGCAGATGGTTGCGGGCCGGCGTGCTGTGAGAAGTTCAACCAAGCGCCAGACCTCCGAACGCTTCTGCAAGGGCCGAAAAAAATAGGATTGCCACAAGGCATCGAGCCATAGTTGCGACGCGCCGACCGCTTGTCTCATCGCGCTCAGCCTTTTCGCCTGCCGGTTCATCTTGACGTGCAGATAGACGTCCTGCACGACGCGCGGGGCGACTCTGTAGGCGGCTCTGCTTAAAACTTGCTTCATCATGCCCGACTCAAGCTGCGTCTTGCTAAGCAAAGAAGGACGGCTCGTCCGTGTAACGTGTGCGCACTGCTGCCGCGTGCACGCGCGCCTGCTTGTGTCGCTCGCGCAAGAGCGATGGCGCGCGACTCGTGACCCAGAGCAACGCTCTGAATAGAATTAAAGTGTCGCCTCTTCTGCGCATCAACGAGCGCAACGGATTCAGCAAAGCATAACGGCAGATGAACTCCGGCAGATGGCGCAAAGGCGCGTGAAGCAGATAGAGCGAAAAAAAGTTTTTAATTTTATGGAACTCTAACTCAGGCGGTGTCGGCCCCTCCGGCAGCTCGAAGTGAAAGACTTTAGCTTGCGGCACGACCGCGAGTTGGCGGCCCCTCTTGATCACGCGAGCACACAGTTCGACCGCTTCCACGTACATAAAATACTCCGCGCGAAACCCGCCGAGTTCTCTTAGCAAGTCTGTCTCAGCCAAGATGGCCGCGCCGTCAATGTAGGTCACTTGGAATGCTTGCGCGAACTGCCCCGTGTCCGCTTCGCCCGCGCCGTAAACTTTCTTTCGATAGACCGCCCCCAACTCAAACTCGCCGCCCGCGCAACGAATCGTGCGCGCCGTCCGGTTATAAATGATCGGCGCGCAGAGGCCCGTCGCCGGATGCTGATTCATATATTCGACGAGTTGCGCTAAGCAATTTTCGGCCAGCACGATGTCGTCTTCCGTCAGATATAGAAAACGGCCTGCGGCCTGCTCTATGCCTGCGTTCATCCCACCGGCGTAGCCCAGATTAACGGGCGGGCGCAGCAGTTTTATCTGCGTGTGCTCGCCCACGATGCGCGCCACTTCCGCGCTCGCCGGACTCGGATTATCAACCACAATGATCTCAAGCGGCGCATACGTCTGCGCCAACAGCGACGCAAGCGCCGCGCGCAAATAGGCGGGGCGGTTGTAGCTCAACAAGACGACAGAGACGAGCGGGCGCGGCGCACTGCTCGCCGGCAACTCTGCTGAGCTTTCGCTATTACCTAACCACATTTTTGGTTGCCTCTTGCGTCGCACGCAACAGCTTGGCGCTCAACTGACCCGGCGCAAGTAGCCTTTGGGATTGAACGTCATAAAAAACTTTTCCCTATCTCGATCCAACACAAAATCCGGCCGCGTTTTGAGGAACTGCTCGACGGCTTCCATCGGCCCCGCGCCGTAGAGCGGCAGCACCGGATGCCCGTTGATGTTCGTGTCCTCCACGATCAAATAACTGCCGACCGTCACCAGACGGCTGTAGATGTCTAACTCACGTCGGACGTGCTCCGCGTGATGGTCTGAGTCCAAGATCACCAGCACGCGGTCTTCAACCTTGATCGAGCGGCCGATCTCGGCAATGATCTCGTCCGCCGTTGATGAACCCGACAGATACTTGATCCGCTTATGTGCCGGTCTGTCAGTTTGTGTGACGACATCAATTGTGATGACTTGCCCGCAGTTGAGCAGGTCGCAAATCGAGGCTAAGAACAATGCGCTGCCGCCGTAAGCCGTGCCCGCCTCAATGATGATGTCAGGTTTTATTTGCCAGATAATCTCCTGATAAATCCAGAGGTCGAGCGGACACTTCGCCGTCGGCACGTTGAGCCAGAAGGTCTTTTCCCAAGTTCTCTGTCGGGCGTAATAATAGAGTTCGTGAAAGCGACTGACGATCTCCTGCTCCGCGCTCCGGCTCGCAGGCTCGCGGCGCGCGACGACGCGCTTGAGAGCTTGCAGCGCCCGACCTTGTAGCAAACGCATGGCGTCTCTTCTCCCTCCCTTGCCGCCGTCGCTTCAGTTCAGACAGAATCGCTCAGACGCAGCGCGCGGATCATCCTTGAGCCAAGCGGAAACAGACGCGGGCGCACGTAGAGGCCGAGCGGTTGGCGCAGGACGAGCGGAAACATCACCGCCGCGTAGATGAGCGCGCCGACAGCGGCCGTCAACACGAGCAGCGGCCACGTGCCGGCCGTCCAGACGCGCGCCAGTGCACCCGCGCCAACGAGCAAGACGACGAAGCGCGCGAACCACGCCGTCAACGGTCGCACCAGCGCCCACACAGTCAGTCCGCTTTCGCGCGCCAGCGCCGACAGATTGGCCGGCAGACTGACCAAGCAGGCGCCGACGATCATGCCGAGCGGCGCGCCAATCAAACCCCAACGCCAGACCGAGAGCGCAATCGCGCCGACGCTCAACAAGCCGTCGAGCAGAGCCGTCACGCACAAGCGCCGCTCGCGCCCGAAGCTGAACAGCGTGTAGCCGATGGTCAGATTCCAATGGCGCAGCAACATGCTCAAAAGTATGAGCGCTGTCAACCAGAAGCCACCGTACTGACTTGCGCCGACCCAACGCCCGACAAAACCTCGATTGACCAAGAGCGTCACGCAGACCACCGCGCCGCTCACCAGCAACATCGCCTGTCCCAGCGCGATGCAGACTTGCGACAGGCGTTCGCGCGGCGCTCCCATCCGCATCTGACTGAGCGCCGGCACGGCCGCTTGCATCAACATCTGCGGTTGATTCGACAACACGCTGATCAATTTGCCGGTGCAAGCGTAAGGCACGACCGCCGCCGGCCCGAACAGCTTGCCGATGATCAGCATGTCCGTGCCGCTCAAGAGCACAGACGCGATCTGATTGAGACTGACCCAGAACCCTTGCCCCAATCGGCGGCGCGCCACCGTCCAACTTAACTCAGGCAAGTGTCGGGGCAACGCCGTGGGGAAACGTGTGCGCAAGCGATACCAACTCGCGCCCGCGTTGATGAGTTGTAATATGACCCAACCAAACGCCAACGCATACAGACCACGACCGGCGACGACCAGCACGATCGTGACCGTCGTGCTGAGCACATAAGAGACGATGCCGAGCGCGCCCAGAAAGGCCAAGTCTTGCAAGCCCTGAAGCACTGCGCTGAAGGCGCGCAGAGGAAACGTCACGACGAAGGCTAGCAGGACGAGGCCCAAAGGCTGGCGCAGACCCGACCAATCGGCGGGCATGAGCAAATAAGCCGCGCCGGCCACCAACGCGACCAACGGCATCTGCCAGAGAACTAAGCGCACGGTCTGGCCCGTGATGATGGGCAACTCCGGCGCATCGTCAAGATGCTCCGCGCGGCCGGTCGCAAACGCCGTCTCGCGCGGCAGCAGCGCGACGACGCCGAGATCGAGCAACGCCAGATAGAACATGATCTGCGTGCCGACGAGCCACAGCCCGTAGTCGTGTTGCCCGATGCGGCGCAGCAGAAAAGGCGTGAGCCACAAGCCCACCAGCATCGTCAAAACTTGGCTGGCGTAGCCAAAGCCGATCCCGCTCAAGAAACGATTCGTGCGACTCATGCCGTCGAGTAAAGTGCAGGTCAGTACCGCTCACTATCGCAGGCGGTACTGACTTATGCCTCCATGTTTACGCCCGTCTCGCGTCCGCGCGCTCAGACGTACTGTTGCGCCGTCAACTGCTTTTCCTCGTCGCCGAATTGCGGCGCGCTGGCCGGCGCAGGCTCGAACTTGGGTTGGCGCGTGCCGATCCAACCGACGAGCAAGAGGAAGAGACAGGTCTGCGGCACGGACGTAAGCAAGCCCGTGCCCAACAGACCGGAGATGAAGAACGCCATGCACACGACCCACGCGAGTTGCCGGCCGAGATACCAAGGATCGGCGCGGTGGCTGCGCCGGCGTGTGACCAGCCACAGGATGAACAACACCCAGATGGCCACACCCAGTATGCCCTGCTCCAACATGATGCGCGCGTATTCATTTTCCATGGCGATGGAATTGTTAATATCACGCTGCAAGAAATAAGGGATGCTCGTGCCGCCGCCGCCCAAGCCGTTGCCGAACGGATAACGGGTGGCAATCTCCCAGATATTCATGTTGACGCTCCAAGAGACACGCTCCGCCACCGTATCTGTGTCGCGCAACTCCATGAAGCGTTGCAGCCGTTGTTCGCTCGAAACCATCCAGCCGATAACGCATAGCATGAACACCCAACCCAGCACGTAGCCCAACTTGGTGCGCAGAGAGAACGTCGCCACGATGATCAGGACAGAGGCCACGATGAAGTGCGTCCGCGCCGCCGACAGCAACACGCCGAGGAGCGCGGCTCCCAAACCGAATATTAAAAGCTGAAGCTGAAAACTGGTCTTACGCTTCTGCACGAGTGCGCCGAGCAGCAATGGTATGGTCACGACCATTGTCCCGCCGTAAGCGTGCGCGTTGACGAAAGCGGCGGGAATGCGCCAAGCCGTATGCCCAAGCACGTCTTTGCTCAGATAGACGATCTCCGTCACCTTGTTACGCGGAAAGAAACGGTCGAGGCCCAGAAAGAACTCCGCGCCCGCAAATGCCAACGCCAACAGGTTCAGTCCGGCCAGCCAGAGCGCCAGCCGGAAACGATCCGCCGCCTCCATGCGTGCGCCGAGCAGGATGAACGGCAACAGGAAGATGCTGCCGCGCAAACCCACAAACTGAATCAAGATGTCTTGAATGGGAATGAAGAACAGCAGCACGGGCCAAGCGATCAGGAATTCGACCCAAGGTCTGAGCGGCTCGACTCTGTACTTTTGTAGCGGCGTGAGCGGCCGCATCAATTGTGTCGCGTACAAGCCGACGACGCCGGCATCGAAGATGAAGTGCGACAGAGTCTCCGGCACGTTGGCCCGCGTGATGCCATACACATATCCAACTGCGCACACGGCGGCAAGTCCGGCCGTGAGCGAACGCCGACCGGCCCAATAACAGAGCGCGAGCGACAGCAAGCAGAGGTATATAGCCATAACAGTTGATCGAAATCGAACTCTAACTCTCCGCGCCGCTCAATGAGCTTGTGTGCGCGCTTCGCCGGTCTCGCTTCCGGCCAATCAGCAGCACATTATCTGAAAAGGCACGCGGACAGCGCCGCGCCAGCCAGCGCGGATAATGCCAAGGCGTCAGCACCACGCGACCCTGCAAGCTGTAAGCGCAGGCGACCTCGCTTAAGTCGCACTCGGCGGCGATCCTTTTTAAGTCCACTTCAAGCAGCGCCGTCAGGTGTGCAGGGTAATGCACATCTTGAAAGGCGTTGAAGCGTCGCTTGCCGACGAGCGTGAGCAGGCTGAGCAGGCTTAACTGATTCGGCGTCGTGATGAGCACCCAACCGCCCGGCCGCGCCACACGCACCAACTCGCGCATGAAGGCGCGCGGGTTCTCCAAGTGCTCGATGGTCTCGACGGACGCGACCACATCAGCGCAATCGTCCGGCAGAGGAATTTTATCTGTGTTCAAGTCCACCCGATGAAACTCAGCCGCGCGCGGAAAATCCTGATACTGCACTGCGTCAATGCCGACGTAGCGCGCGAAGCGTCCGCGCTGGAGATGCGCCCAGAGTTGGCCCGCGCCGCAGCCGACATCAACTAGCACGCCGCCGTCCGCGTGGCGCTCCGTCAGTGCATTGACTACCATGTCGTAGATGGCCGCGTCGCTCACGCCCGCGCTTTGTCGCGCGCGCGCCTCCACTTCATTGCGGATCGGATAAGCGACAGCGGTCATCTGTTCATCTATCCTTGTTGGACGGCGAGCGTAAACGCTTCGTGCAGACGTCTCATCTGCGTCGCCGGATCGCAGAGCTTATGCGCGCGCAGGGGGCCGGCGGCGCCCAAGCGCAGACGCAGAGTCTCATCTTGCATCAGACGCCGCAAGACGGCCGCGAGCGCGTGTGCGTCATGCGGCGGGACGAGCACGCCGCAGGTGTCGTCAACGATCTCACACGCGCCGCCCAACGCGGTTGCGACGACGGGCAGACGCGCAGAGAGCGCCTCGATGAAGGCGAGGCCGAACGGTTCGGGGCCTGTGTTCGGTTGACAGTAAACGTCGGCCGCCGCGAGCAGACGCGCCACGTCCGCGCGTTGGTCGAGAAAGCGCACGCGCTCGGCGATCCCTAACCGTGCCGCCGTCCGTTTCAACTCCTGCGCATAACGCAACTCGCTCGGTCTCTGCGCGCCGCCGACTTGCCAACACACCCAATCGGGCAAGTCTCTAAGCAAGCTCAAAGCCTCAAGGTGCAATCCGTGCCCCTTCCACGCTTCCATCCGGCTGACTTGAATGATGACCGTCGCGTCCGTCGGCGTCTGCAACTCGGCGCGCGTCGCATGCACGTCTGCTTGCGTGCTGCTTCGCTCGCTAGCGGCGAGCGGACAGTAAACGATCTCGGCCCGCACACGCGGATAGAGGAGCGGCAACGTCGCGGCCGTGAATTGACTATTGCACAACGCCACGTCCGGCGGTGTGCGCCGCGCCCAACGCTCTAACCAGTGCCGACCAGTAACGGGGCCGTGCAGGTAGAACACGAGCGGCAAGCGGGCGGCGCACGCGACTGAGCCGAAGAGCGCTTGCGCCCATGCTGAGTGTGTGACGACCACATCGAACGTCTGCCGTTGCAGCAACTCTCTAAGCCGTTGCCGCGCGCGGCGAACTGATAGCGGTTGTCTGATGCGCACGCGCCCCAGCCAATGCACGTCTGCGCCCGCCGCGATCAATTCCGCGCCGAACCGCCCATCAAAGCAGAGCGCGAAGGATGTCGCCAACGCGGGCGACAGAGCACACCCGCGCGCCTGCGTCAACAGAGTCGCCTCCACACCGCCGTACAAGTTCCCGCTATGCACATGCAGCACACGCATCGGCTTCACTTCAGAGCGCGCGCACATGCGCGCCGCCTCCGACGCCGCGCTCTGCTCTGACAAGTTATGCCAAGCCGCTTTCATGTTACCGACCGTTGCTAACGAAAGGATCAAAAGGTCTGTTAAGGATTCAGTTCTTGCGTTAAAACTAAAGCGCCTCAGCCGGGCGCAGCAGTTTTACCAGTTTCCATGCGGCCACTTTCCGCAGCGTTAATTGGCCGAGCAATGAAGCCGTCAGGATGATGCAAGTCAGATCAACGAACGGGATGCGATAACGCACTTGCACGTGAAATAGAAAGCCGGCCACTAAATAACCGACGCCGATCAAGCCGAGCATGAGCAGCAGAAACGGATCGCGTTTAAGCGTCCTGCGCCGCCGGAACAGTTCGGCCGCCGCCAACAAGAAGAGCGGCGTCGCACTCAGTACAGATAAGAGAAACTGCGTGCGCGGAAAGATCAAAGGATTAAGCCAAGGCGTCCAGAAATGCCGGAACTTGTACCATTGTAGCCGCCACCAAGCCGCGCGTTGATGTTGGCGAAAATCGCGCGCCTCCTCCGCCCACTGTTCCGGCGACGTGCCGGACTCGACCGAATAGCGCGCGACCAACTGCTCGAAGGTACGATAATATTCCGCCTTCGTGTGCGCTTCATACATGCGCAGATAGTCCGGCGAGTTAGCCAGCGCGTACATGGCTTGCGCCGTGCGCGGCGCTAAAGTGATGTCGCCATGCCGCCGGTAGTTTGCGATCATCCAAGGCAGCAGCAGAGCGCTGACGATGATCGTGAATTGAGTCATGCGCTTCAACGCACTTGGCCAACCACCACGCGCGAACGTGCGCCAGCCGATCCACACCACCGCCACGACCAGAAACGGTTGCAGGGCCGGACGGGTCAAACAACCCAACCCCAGCGCGAGCGCGCTCAAGTACAACCAGCGCGCGCGCGTTTCCATCTGCGGCCCGTCCCATTTTTGCAGACACGCCAAGCCAGCCCACAACAGTGTGATGAACAGAGTCTCCATCAGGATAAAGGCCGGGAAGTAGATCAGGAACGGATGCAACAGAGCGATGCCGAAAGCCCAGTTGCCGGCGCGCTGTCCGGCCCAACGTCCGGCGATCT